>ENA-UOOR01000123-UOOR01000123.1-fermentation-metagenome-genome-assembly--contig:-NODE-123-length-110815-cov-16.949016_pt1 | contig 110815 bp, 99 predicted proteins | sample MGYA00245780_ERZ724029 | MGnify/ENA primary metagenome ERZ724029 (study PRJEB28704, sample SAMN03018315) | fermentation metagenome | biome: anthropogenic terrestrial biome; feature: soil...
TACAGAAAATTGAATGCAAAAAAAGAGGCTGTCAATCTTTTGAGACAGCCCCTTCCTAAGATGTTAGTATGTCAACGGTGGCTTTATTTATGAAAGCCACCGTTGATTTTTTTAATTAAAAATATCATCAATTCCTTCGCTCTCAACAGGCTCGTTGCTACGGTAGAAGTCAGGTGAGTAGCGTTCTGTACCTGCACATGGATCAAAATCGGCGGGTATATCGAATTTACCGTCATCGGTATAATTGAGTTCAGGATCTGCATATACTTTCTGATAGAAGAGTCCGTGTAATGGTAGTGCCATGCTGGCGCCCTGACCGTAAGCCATCTGATCGAAATGGATAGATCTTTCTTCACCTCCTACCCAGGCACCGGCTACCAGTGTTGGTGTGAACGACATGAACCACCCGTCGGAGTTGTTATTTGTTGTTCCTGTTTTTCCACCCATTGCACCTTTCAGATTATATCTCCAACGAAGGCGGTTACCTGTACCGCCATCAACAACGGCTGTAAGCATATCCAGCATTTTGTATGAGGTAGATTCGCTGAAGATCTCTCGCATCCTGGGAACAAATGATGCAACTTCATTACCGTAAGAGTCCTCTATGCGTGAGACCAGAACAGGTTCTACACGAATACCTTTGTTGATAAATGATGAATAGGCACCAACCATCTCATAAACTGATGCATCATTTGGTCCTAATGCCAGTGAAACAACAGGATCGGCAGGTGTTTTTAGTCCGAACGACTGAAGCATTCTTGCGAAAGCGTAGGGCGAGAACTGACTCATAAGATATGCCGTTACCCAGTTGCTTGAACGTTGAAGACCCCATTTAATCGTAACCATATCTCCGCTTGTATGTCCCGGATTTCTTGGAGTCCAGTCTTCACCTGTCTCTGTCTTTAATGTTATAGGCTGGTGAACCAGTGGAGTGCATGGTGTCATTCCTTCTTCCATTGCCAGAGTGTATAGATATGGCTTGATCGTAGAACCAATCTGACGCTTACCGGTTGTCACCATATCATACTTAAAGAATTGGTAATCCGGTCCGCCAACATAAGCTTTTACATGTCCCGTATAGGGATCCATTGCCATAAAACCTGTACGCAGATAGTTTTTATGATAACGTATTGAGTCCCATGGAGTCATAACAGTGTCTATCTCCTGATGTTTCCAAGAGAAAACTTTCATTTCAACAGGCACTTCCTTGAAGTTCTTAATAATTTCGGTTTCACTAAGACCGTTATTTCTAAGTACGCGAAAACGTTCAGTTTGCCTCATGGCTCTAAGCATCAGGTCTTCTACCTGATCACTTACTTCACGGGAATAGGGAGCATAAGTTCTGCCTTTTTTCTCCCTGAAGAATTCATCTTGAAGATATCCCCCTAAGTGTTCTTTGACTGCATCCTCTGCATGTTTCTGCATACGTGAATTAAGAGTGGAATAGATCTTTAGTCCGTCTGTATAAATATTATAATTTGATCCGTCTGCTTTAAAGTTTTTGTTGCACCAGCCATAAAGCGGATCTTCTATCCATGCCAATGAATCCTCTGTAAATTGCTGACTCTGCCATGAGGCGTATTTGCTCCTATCAGGTTTCTCTGCCATCATCATTTTTGCAAGATGCTGACGGTAATATGGAGCAGAAACATCAACGTGACTTGAGCGGTTGAAATCAATTTCTAAAGGCAGTTGCATTAGTGAATCTGATTCCTGACGTGTGATATGGCCTGCTTTACGCATCTGGCTGATTACCACGTTGCGCCTGTCCAGAGTGAGCTCGGGACGGCGGACGGGATTGTATAATGAAGGATTTTTCAGCATTCCAATAAGTACTGCTGATTCTTCGATATTCAGTCCACCCGGAGAAGTATTGAAATAGGTGCGGGCTGCAGATTCTATACCTACAGCGTTATAATTAAAATCGAACTTATTTAGATACAGGTTTATAATTTCATCTTTTGTATAATAGCGCTCTAGTTTTGCAGCTATTACCCATTCAACGGGTTTTTGAAAAACACGCTGCAGTTTATTGCTTGCTCTGGGAGAATAGAGTTGTTTTGCAAGCTGTTGTGTTATTGTACTGCCACCACCACTTTCTTCTCTTTGCAGTATTACTGTTTTAAATATTGCCCTGCCGAGACCTATGATATCTATACCTGAATGTGAATAGTAGCGTATGTCTTCCGTGGCAACCAGTGCGTTAATGAGATGTGGGGATAGATCTGAATAATCAATCATAATACGGTTGTCATCACTTAGCGAATAAGTGAAAAGCATTTCGTTGTCGGATGATATAACCTGTGATGCATAACGGTCGATAGGGTTTTCCAGCTCATCAATATTTGGCAGGTAGCCAATAGCACCGGTTGATAGTAAACCGAAGAATAGTATAACTGCAACCACGAGCAGTCCGAATAATTTCCACAAGGTCTTAATAAAACCTTGTTTCTTGCTTTCACTGGCGACATCCGCCTTTTTGTTGTTCTTTGTTGTTTTTTTACTCATAATTCAGAAGAGTCACATCAGGATAATTTGCTTTGTGCAAAGACGCCGTAAAAGTACACAAAACCAACGAATAGTTGAAGGAAGAAATATTAAAATTACTTTTAGGGGAGTTCTTATACAATTTAGAACTCCCTGGTAAATTTCAATTTTAACATTGTACTTGTTGGCTTAAATACAGTTTTATTGTTTAAAACTTAAATGTAAAACCACCTGCAACATTAATTCCTTGTGCAGGGTAACCATACCAGATATCATACTTTTGTGAGAGTATATTATTTGCTTTCACGTTCAGAGAAAATGAATCACTTATCTCGTAAACACCTCCCAGATTAAGATCATTTATATTATCCATTTTTATGTTGGAGTTGTTGAAATAGGTCCAGCGGTCCCCTGCGAAATAGTAGTTCAGAGTCAATTTTAGATTACTTACAATTTCAAGTGTTGCTCTCATATCTGTTTCAAATCCCGGTTTGTTATATGCCATTGGGTCATTTATTTCGATGTTATTTGACATAATTTCAGTAGCATCATAGAAATTTTTCTTCAAGCGGAGTGCAATATTAAGCGGTGACCAGATGTTGGATTGTATCATTCCTCCTATAAAAGAGTGTGAAAGTGTACCATAGATTGGTTTAAGTGATTCTGTAAAAGGACCCAGAACATCTCCTCCAATAATGTCCTGACCATTAAGTACAAGGAAATGTTCATCTTCAGTCTTCCTGTAACCTCCAAAAATATCAAACCTGAATCCGCTGAGTTCTCCTATTTTGAATCCCGCTTCCAGATCTATATGTGAGAAGGATGGTTTGACGGGTTCATAAGTCATAAAATATCTGCTTTCGTCCATCATATCCAAAAGAGTGTTGTGGTCGAATCCACCGCGAATGGTTGCGTAAACAGAAGAGTATTCAGTAAATCCTAATTGCAAATCAACATTTGGCACCACTCTTATTTTTGTATTTCCTGTAGTTTGGAAAAGAACGTCTGCTCCCAGTTTGGCATGCCTGTTAAGACCGCTGAAGCTAATGTAAGGAGATGCATTTATAAGAAAATAATTGCTGACATCACCATTATATATTGCTGTAAATATTGACCCATCCACACCGATCTTATTGCTGGTTGTTCCACCAAATGGTTTGTCAAAGCCTACACCTGCATGTATTTGGTTGCCTTTCATCCAGTTGTAAACAAGATCATCGCTCATCTTGGTGTTGAAGTTATTGAAGTCGATAAATCCTTTATAGTTCAGTACGTCATTTTCAACTGATTCCAAGCCTACTCTTGCATTAAGAACACCTAAGCTGTTTTTCTCATTATCGAAAAAGCGGGTATTGCCGAATGTGTTACCGTAATAATTAAACATGGAGTGGAGATAGGATAGATGCATGTTTAACTTTACAGTTTCTGCAAGATGGTTGTAGCTAAGTTTTCCAAGATTGTCCATCATCGAGGCGTTGTTTCCGGCAGGATCGGAATCCTCCTGAACATAGTTTATATCACTGTTAGTGGAGCTGTGAAGGAATGTGAATGCAAGATTGTGTTTCTCATTTTCAACCAGTCGGTAGCCCAATCCACCATTCAGGTTTGCATAGTTACCAGCATTGAAAAATAAAAATCCTCTCTTCATGCTGTAAGGTATCTCGGTCATTATATTTCCGGGACGGGGCAGTGCAATTTCAAGAGGTGGAGCAATGCGTCCTGCCCATGTTGAGTAGTTTGTATTTGCCTTCTGTACAGTGGGCTCTCTTAATGCCGGCAATGAATTGATCTTATCAGCATCGAGCAGGGTGGGATTGAACTCTCTTTCAAGCTCCATCTGCCTTTTTAACAAAGAGTCCTGTGTCTGGGCAAATAGACCTGCAGACAGTGTTAATGCAGCAATTATTGTATATATCTTTCTCATATTTGGTTGTCAGTTTGTTTGTTATTAGTTGGATCAGTGACTTAGAGTTATAAGCTTCCGAGTCTTGCATTTATCATCTGCTGAATATCATCTTCTCCACCTTTATAGTTGTTTCTGAGACTTTCGAGATATTGTCTTGCCTGAAACTCATCTCCTTTTGCAAGATAAGTATCTGAGAGAACTATAAGTGCGCGTGCCATCCAATATTGATGAGGGGTACCTTTTTGCATAAACTCCTTGACCTGAGCTTCTGTCTTGTCATAAGCATTTTGTTTGTAGTAGATGTCGGCAAGCAAGAACTGAGCTTCAGCTCCATAAACACTCCTGGTGTCATTTGATACAAACTTGAAGTCTTCAATTGCACTGTTTGTCTCGTTTACTTGATGATAAGCCTTGCCACGTAAATATCTGGCTTCTGTAGTAATTTCTGGAGATAGATTACTATTGGAAAGTAAATTTGTAGCTGCTCTTATTGCATCATGATGGTTGCCCAGTTGTGATTGTGTGCGAACTACACCCATTTGTCCAATCTGTTGGTTAGTGGTATTTCTTGCTGAATTGGCTAATCTGGAATAATCAGCCAGTGCCTGTTGCATATTACCATTCTGATATTCTGTTTGAGATGTATATATCAAAGCATTGTCAAGAAATTTAATATTACCTGCATCAATAACTCTGCGGAAATGTGACAGTGCTTGTTGTTTATTGTTTTTCTCATCTGCAATCAGCCCCAGATAGTAATGTGCATCACTGTTGTACGCTCCGTTAGGATACGATTGCAAGTAACGGTTCATTGCTGATTCTGCTTCTGTGCGGCTACCTCTCATGTATACACTTTCTGCTGAAAGGTATGTTAGCGAATCCTGCTTTGAAGTAGAAATACGCAAACCTCCCGGGAGTGAGTTGGCATAATCTACATAAGTTTGTATATCATTCATATCCCTGTAAACAGTCTCCATAGAGATGAGTGCGTTACGTGCATCATCTGTTCCGGGGAAATTGGAAATTACATTTTTATAAGCCTGGATACTTTGTTGATAATTGCCATTGTTGTAGTAGAGTTGACCTAATTGTACGCCACCCTGTCCTGTTAGAGGACTTTTTGGGAAATCATTTACAAGCTTTTGTAATACACTGATAGCCTCGTTTTCTCTGTTGAGCATTGTTAAAGCACGGCTTTTCTCGTAAAGAGCATCGTCGTAGTATTGTGAGTTGGGATATCTGCTCATCAGATTATCCAGAGCGGTTATTTTGCCCTGATAGTTTCGTTGCAGTCCTAATACAAATGCACGTTGATATGCTGCATAATCGGCAGCTGCAGGATTGGCATCTGCTGCCTGAGCATAATATCGTTCTGCATCACTGAAATTGCGGTTGAAATAGTAGCTGTCGCCAATTCTGTTAAGAGCATCGGCATATTCACTTTTATTACGGCCGGTTTCAGAAGATATATATTTCTGGAAAGAACCCACTGCCTGAGCGTATTGCTGCTGTTTGAACTGTGAGTAGCCCAGGTTATACCATCCCAATGCGTAGTTTTCATCTGAAGGTGATGCATTTTGAGTGAACTGTCTGAAGTCATTTGCAGCACTCGAGTAATTACCTATACGGTAATATGTTTCGCCACGCCAATAGAGAGCATTATTACGTGCTTTAGAGTCGTAATTGCCCATACCTATACTGTTGTTGAAATATTGCACTGCCTGGTTCATATTTCCATTTATAAACTCCTGTGCACCAAGCTGAAACAATACCATCTGCTTAGCTTCCTGAATTCTTCTGCCCGGATTGCTAATACGGTTAATTGCATTGAGTGCAGCCTGGTAATCTTTTGTAGTAAGAAATGTTTCGGCAAGAATATCATTTACCTGGTCGGTATATTGAGAATTGGGAAACTCCTGAAGGAAATTCTCGAATAGTGAGATTGACTCACTGAATACTGAGAAGTTAGTTTCGTGCGCCAGCAACGCATAGTTGAACATAGCAGTCTCCCGAACCTGAGGATTGTAATTATCTCGTGAAGCAGCTTCAAATGCCATTTGAGCCTGTTGTTTCCTGTTGAGTCTCAGATAGGTCTGTCCTAACTGCAGCTGTGCATTTTGCGATAGCTCATCAGATTCACCTATAGCTTGCTGAAACATACGCAGAGCTTCATTGTATTTACCTGTTTCGAAATAGGATAACCCCATGAAATATGCATCACCACGAAGAGGTTTTTCTGCACCCACAACGTATCTCTCGTAATATGGGATAGCACGGGTGGGCTGACCGAGACGGTAATAGCTGTTTCCCATTATTCTGTTTAGTTCAGTGTTATGCTGACTATTTGGATATCTGTATAAGAAAGCTTCTGTTAATCGTATTGCTTCGTCAATTTTTCCATCGAAAAATGTTGCCTGAGCTGTGTAGAAAGCAATTTCTTCCTGATATTCAGGATGGTTTCTGAGTCTTTCAAAACGATTTAATGCTTGTGTATAATTGCCGTTTGAATACTCAATATAGCCTAGATAGAAATCGGCAGCATCACGATATTCGCGGCTGTTTTGAGATAACAGACCAAAATAACGAGTGGCTTCTTCTTTGTTCCCTACTTGTAATTGGGTATAAGCAAGACGGAAACTGTAATCTTCCTGTTCTACCAGTGAAAGATAATCTAAATCGGCCATGTTAAACCAAAGCAATGCTTTTTGCCAATCTTTGTTGTCGTAGTAATGAGAGGCAACAAGAAAATTAACCTGATGTCTGTGAATTGTTTCAGGATAAGTATCAAGAAACCGTTTCAATATATCGCCACTATTTTCATTTCCAAGTCGGAATGACGAAACAGCTATCATATAAGCCGCTTCCTCATTTAGGAAAAGGTCGCTGCTACCGGAAGTGAATTCAAGCAAAATGTCCTGTGCACCGGTAAAATTCCCCTCGAGAAACATCTCTTTCCCAAGATTAAATAATCTCTCGGGTTGAGAATTGTATGCCGATTTTTGTGCCGGTGAAGCGTGTGTTATTAAGGCAAGAGTAAAAACAAAGATGATCTTCTTCATGTTTTTGAGTATAATTAATTTACCATTATCATTGTTCATAGTGTATGTTTTGCCAAGTTAATTCAAGTAGAGATTAGTCCTATTCAGATGCATATCCTTTTGAAAAGTAGATTGCTATGAGTGTATTATAAGTTTAATTGCCCGGGTGTATGAGTGTTAAACTAAATCAATTTTCTTGTTGAAGTAACATTTCAATCCCCTTACGTATGGAAATCAGACCGAAATCATCTGGATTGAGTTTGTCTTTAGAGATAAATTTCAGATCCGAAACATCATCCTGTGCATGTAGTGTATTGAAATCATCCACTTTGCACTTAAAGAACATGTCAACAGTATGAACTTCAAAACCCGAATATACATAAATATTCGGTATTGAGAAAAGGTAGCTTAATGATACAACTGTCAGGCATGTCTCTTCATTAACCTCCCTTTTTACAGCGTCTTCAGCTGTTTCAAACATATCTATGAAACCTCCCGGCAGATCATACGTGTCTTTTGCAGGATCTTTGGCCCTGCGGGCAACTAAAATTTCTCCGTCACTATTCTCAATTATCGCTACTGTCGATGCTGATGAGTTGAAGTAATAAGTGAAACCGCAATCTGGACATTTTTTTGACTTCTCGTTGTTTTCTTTAAAATGTGCAGAACCGCATCTGGGACAATAAATAAATTGATAGAGAGGGTGTTTCATTTACTTGTCATTATTTTACTTTCATTTCAACAATTGATGTCTTTGGAAGGTCACGGTTACGTTTATCAATTGCCTCAACAAGATTATCTGCCAACTTACTGAAAGCTATCCCAGTTATGCTGTCCTGGTTTAAGGCAACAGGCTTACCGTCATCACCACCCTCACGAATACTCTGTACTATAGGAATCTGACCAAGCAAATCATAGTTAAGCTCTTTTGCCAGTCGTTTACAACCTTCTTTTCCAAACAGATAGTATTTGTTTTCAGGTAATTCAGCCGGTGTGAACCATGACATATTTTCTACAAGACCAAGAATTGGAACGTTTACTTTATCACCTGCGAACATGCTGATTCCTTTACGTGCATCAGCCAGCGCTACCTCCTGGGGTGTGCTTACAATAACTGCACCGGTAATTGGTACAGTCTGTACAAGCGTCAGGTGTATGTCGCTTGTTCCCGGTGGGAAATCGATCAGAAAATAATCCAGTTCTCCCCAATCGGCATCACCAATCAACTGCTTTAGAGCATTGCTTGCCATTGCACCACGCCAAACAACTGCATCATCTTTATTTACAAAGAATCCTATTGACAACATCTTAATACCGTAATTCTCAATAGGGACGATAAGGTCCCGACCATCTTTTTTTATCAGAGCCGGAGATGAGTCCTCCACGTCAAGCATTTTTGGTACAGAAGGACCGAAGATATCTGCATCAAGCAGTCCCACTTTATACCCTTTTTGTGCCAGTGCTACCGCCAGATTGGTGCATACAGTACTTTTACCAACGCCTCCTTTGCCGGAAGCTACGGCAATAATGTTTTTTACATCAGGAAGTAATTCAGGTAATGCAGGTCTTGGAGCCTGTTTTGATTTAACCGAGATGTTTCCTAATATATCAATATCTTTATCAGCATAGGTAAGAATAGCCTGTTCAGCCATCTTGACCAGCGATTTTATAAAAGGATCATGTGCCTTTTCGGTTATAAGCGTAAAGCTCACCTTGTTACCTTCGATACGTATGTCATCTGCAACCATTCCTGCAGAAACAATATCCTGTCCCGTACCGGGATAACGCACGTTTTTAAGCGCATCAATTATAAGTTGGGGATATATTGCCATAATTATAAGTTTTCTTTTTTATTAAATTCATACACTTTTCTCCTGCTTCTGCCGAAGCTGCGGTAATCATCCTTTTCTATCTCAATGTCAGGCTCTGTCCAGTCGGCTTTCTCCCTGCAAATAAACTTAATATACTTTATAGATAAACCACGCTCAAGCCATTGTTGTTCATAGCATGTTTTAATTCCTAATATATCATCTTCAGGTAAAGAATTGTAGAGGTCTTCAGTATCAAAAAGTACAGGCAGCTGATTTCCCTCTATAATAGCACTTGTATAATTATAGAGGAAATTACTGTCGGTTTTAATGTGAATAATACCATCATCCTTGAGAAGGTTACTGTATTCCTTCATAAACCTTGTGCAGGTTAACCGTTTATTTACTTTCTTCATTTGCGGATCAGGGAAGGTGATCCATATCTCAGAAACCTCATCTTTTGAAAAGAAGTAATTTATAAACTCAATGTGAGTACGGATGAAAGCAACATTATCCAGATTGTCATTGAGGGCCTCTGTGGCGCCCTTCCAGATTCGGGCTCCTTTGATATCAATACCAATGAAGTTCTTTTCGGGGAACTTACGGGCAAGCCCTACAGTATATTCACCTTTACCACAGCCCAGCTCCAGGATAATTGGATTGTTGTTTTTAAAATGGGTATTCCATTTGCCCTTCAGAGGGAAACCTTCAGTTTTCAATGTATTAAAGGATATTTGAAATACATTCTTGTATGTTGCCATCTCGGCGAACTTGGCTAGTTTGTTTTTTGCCATTTGAGACTAAATTCGATTAACTGCTAAACTATTACATCGCAAAAGTAACATTTAAACGTTAAAAACGGAAATATTCGGTTATTGAATAACAACCGGATTTAAAATTGATTACTTTTAAGCATTGAAGTAATTGATATACCATTGAATGATGTATGTGAAATAGATAAAAAGTGAATCAAATCTGTTTTTGTCTGTCATATTTTTAGTATTTACCGAAGTTATGTGTATTTTTGTAAAAAGACAATTTAATAAACAAACTATTTAACATGAGAGTAGATGATGTAATGACTCAGCTTGAAGCCAAGCATCCAGGAGAGTCGGAATACCTGCAGGCGGTAAGAGAAGTTTTAATTTCTATTGAAGATGTATATAATCTGCATCCCGAATTTGAAAAGGCGGGTATTGTTGAGCGTATTGTTGAGCCCGACCGTGTGTTCACATTTCGTGTACCCTGGGTAGATGATAATGGGCAAGTGCATGTGAATATTGGTTATCGTGTACAATTCAATGGAGCGATTGGTCCTTACAAAGGGGGTATTCGTTTTCACCCTTCAGTAAGTCTTTCTTCTCTAAAGTTTTTAGGATTTGAGCAAACCTTTAAGAATGCGCTTACAACTCTACCAATGGGTGGAGGTAAAGGAGGTTCAGACTTTTCACCAAAGGGCAGGTCTCAGGCTGAAATAATGCGTTTCTGTCAGTCTTTTGTTATGGAGCTGTGGAAAATTATAGGTCCTGATACAGATGTTCCGGCAGGTGATATTGGTGTAGGAGCCAGAGAAGTTGGATATATGTTCGGTATGTACAAAAAACTTGCTGGTGAGCATACCGGAACATTTACTGGAAAGGGACTATCTTTTGGTGGTTCAAAACTACGTCCTGAAGCTACTGGTTTTGGAGCTCTCTATTTCGTTCAAAAAATGTGCGATGAGTTTCATATTGGTTTAAGAGGCAAGACAGTTGCTGTGTCCGGTTTCGGAAATGTAGCATGGGGTGCTGTTACAAAAGCAACAGAGCTTGGTGCAAAAGTGGTTGCAATTTCAGGCCCTGATGGTTATATTTACGATCCCGACGGTGTGAGTACTCCTGAGAAGATTGCTTATATGCTTGAACTTCGTAATTCAGGTGAGGATATTGTAGCTCCTTATGCAGAAGAATTTCCCCGTTCTAAATTTATACCCGGAAAAAAACCTTGGGAATGCAAGGTAGATATAGCATTGCCTTGTGCCATTCAGAATGAACTAAATCTAGAAGATGCTAAGTTGTTAAAGAGCAACGGTGTAATACTCGTAGCTGAAGTTTCTAATATGGGATGTACTTCAGAGGCTGTTGATTTCTTTATTGAGAATGGGATGCTATTTGCACCGGGTAAGGCTGTTAATGCCGGAGGTGTTGCTTGCTCAGGATTAGAGATGACTCAGAATGCTATGCATCTTTCTTGGGATAATGAAGAAGTGGACAGATGGCTGCATCAGATCATGAGTAATATACACGAACAATGTGCTGCCTACGGTAAAGAAGGTGATTATATCAACTATGTGAAAGGTGCTAATATTGCCGGATTTATGAAAGTAGCCGATGCAATGATGGCTCAGGGAGTGGTGTAGATTTTATATAATCAAATAGATTAATGAAAAAAATGGTATATTGAACAATTCGATATACCATTTTTTATTTGTAGTGACTTGACTTGTCATCTGAAGTCAAACCATAATTTGATTGGATAAGTGTCGTCTCCCCAACGTTCGTTATACATTCCTTTTTTACTTGTGGGACCTAACTTGTCAATCTGCTTAAACTTTGTGCCTATAGCAGGGATTTCATATAAAAATGAAATATCTCCTTCAGGAAATACAGGAAAAGTCCCCCCTGCTACGTTTTGAGGTTTATCCGGTTTAAATAGCTGCAGATATAAATTAGGTGTCTCTGAGATTATGGTTATAGGACTTTCATTTGTTTGGAGTGTTAACCAATATAGATTGCCATGATATCCCTTAAATTCAGGGTAAACTAGGTTGTTAAAGCTTTCTCCTGTAATTGTATTATTGTAATCCTTTTCCCAAACTCCAATATTAGAACCTTTTAATCTGTTCTTCCACACCCTGTATGGTCCGCGTCCCATCCATTTTATCCCGTTACAATTGTCTTCCGGATAGTTGAATGAAATTCCGAGGAAATCAACATCATTAGCCCTGTCTCGTAATGGATCAGCTTCCAGCTTTAATAACCCGCTTTTATATAAAACCCATGTCATTTTACGGGGATAACCTTCAGTAGTAATCTCAAAAATAAAGTTTCCCTCATTATCTTTTTGCCATTTCGTATCTTTTATTTTGCTTTCTGCTCCTGCAATTGTAGGACCACCGGTAAATGAGATATTGCCATTATTATTTTTAACAGATAACAATTTTCCGTCTGCTTTATTGAATTCAATTTCCAAATTATCCACTAAAGCAGTTACTGACTGATTGTCTTCTTTTACTGAAATCTCGGAGTTTCCCGAATTGAGCTCTGCTAACAATTCTGATGCTTTCTCTTTAGGCTGAATCATAGGCCAACTCCAGGTGTATAGTTCGGATCCGTGAGGATCGATAGCAGTAAACCTGAATAAATCCGCATCTTGTAGTAAATTATTGTGATTTACTTCTATTTGAACAGTCTCTCCCGGTTTGGCGTCAGGACTTTCCACTGTACCTGAATCAATCAGCTTTTCATTATACTCTGCAAAGCCTGTTTTAACAACCTCCCATTTAAATGAACACTGGTTGAGATTTGTGTATATAAATTTATTAGACAAAAATAGTCTTCCGTTCCATTGTTTGTTTATTGTTACCGGCTCAATCTGCACAGGTGACCATATTTCTTTAATTGTATAATAACTTCCTTCTTTTTCCCTATGTGGTCCTAAAATACCATCCGGTGCGTGGTTGCCATCACCATCATAAACCGTTCCTACCTTATCAGTACGCAATACAACTTCGTCAACAAGCACCCACAGAAAACCTCCTGCGTGCAGTGACGATGTTTGATAATTTCTCCAGTAGTCTTCTAAACCTGCACCGTGACCCCCATCATACAAGCCGTGCATAAATTCAGTAGGCATAAACGGGTCGTTTCCAAAAATAAAGCGACTAATTGCGTATTCAAACTCAGGGTAATGATGTGTGTCAACTCCATTACGCAGCAACCATGGATATATTACCGGCCTCTGTTGAAAATCATATTCACAGAACGCTTTCTCGTTCCTGAAATCCCATCCCCCTTCGTTACCGTGATCCCAAATTACTACACTAGGATGGTTTTCGTCCTTTAGTATTGTCTCTTTAATCAATTTAGGGCCAACAATGGTATCATAGCCTTGTTGCCAGCCGGTAACTTCATGAAGAACAAAAAGGCCCATTGAGTCACACAATTCAAGGAATCTCTTATCAGGAGGATAGTGGGAACATCGAACAGCATTCATATTCATCTCCTTCATTAATGTAATGTCCAGGATAAGATTCTCTTCACTCAATGCTCTTCCGGTTTCCGGCCAAAAAGAATGACGATTGACACCTTTGAAAACAACCTTTTCATCATTGATATAAAAACCATCATGTTTACGAAGCTCAACAGTTCTGAAACCAATCCTTTCATTTACTTCGTGTATCGTTGTGTTACCATCTTTCAAGGAGATTTTCATGTCGTATAAGTTGGGCCATTCAGGACTCCATTCTTTTACGCCATTAAATTTACCGCTTATCAAGCCCTCAGTTTCACCTTTTAATATTTTTGAATTAACAGCTTTTGCAACTTCTTTTCCCTCTAGATCAAACAGTTCTACCGATACATTATAAGCTGATTTCGAATCACTCAGGTTCATAAGCAGTTGAAAAGTGCCATCAGCTTTAGGGTCTATTGCAACACGTGATATATGTGTTTCAGGTAGAACCTCCAGAAAAACAGGACGATATATTCCACCAAATATCCAGAAATCTGCTTGTCGTTCTGCACGGTTTACCGACTCGTTAACAGAATGTTTTGCTACATCTACTTCCAGGAGGTTAGGTTCACCATATTTCAGTAAACTACTGATATCATATTTAAAACGGTAAAATCCTCCCTGATGCATTTCTCCTGCTGACTGCCCGTTTATCTCTACTTTTGTGTCAGTCATCGAGCCGTCAAAGACAATATTTATCGTTTTACCCCTCCAATTTTTCGGTACATTAAATTCGTATCTATAAAGACCTCGTTCTGTACCTAACTGAATATCTTTATTTGACCAGTCATGCCCGTAATTGTATGTTCCAAACCCCTGAAGCTCCCAGTTTGAAGGAACTTCTATTTTTGTCCATTCTCCACTATTTCTTCCATCAGTGCAAAAGAAATTCCATTCAACAGTGTTGGCTGCATCTTTTCCTGATAAAAAAACTATCTCACTGTTTTGAGAGAAACATTCAAAAAAAGTAAATAAGGTAATTGAAATCAGTAATAGTGTCTTTTTTGTTTTCATGTTATAGGATTTATTGTTTTTTCCATTGATAAGATGCCACAGAACCGGCAGGCACTTCATAAGTGAAGTGCTTATTGCCATCGTCAAGAGTAATGCTTTTTGAATCAGGAGCATTGTTTAATAATACAACAGCATAAGTACCGTCACTGTTCTCAAAAGCAGAATGTATGATACCCGGATCCGAAAGGCCAGAAGTACCTATTCTTACAGCTCCCGGCTTTACTACCGAAGAAAGATGCGATATAATGTAATAATGTGAATTGCGTGTGATAGTGGAGTAATCCGATATATCTATGTCAACAGCCCCATAGCAGGTCTGACAGCCACCCTCACGATTTGGACCCCGTTCACTGTCAAGCATCAGATTCCATACGATAACAGCTTTACAACCATTATTTACAGTGCCCAGTGCAACTTCACGCATATCGTCAATAAGCCGCTTCTCAAGATTGTGCCCATCATTCCAGGTACCAATAGATGTTTCAGTAAAAACCAGCTCTCTTTCCGGATATCTGCTCTGAACCTTCAGCAGTTCAGACTTATCACCGCCATAATTGTGATAGGCAGCCCCGGCAACCATTTCAGAATCAATTCCCGCATCGTAGATATTCATTGGATATCCTTTCTGATCAGCTATATTATCATAGTTATAATTATGGTCGAACAGATAGATTTTTGTATTCAATGATGCTTCTTTAAACTGAGGTACTAAGTGATTTTGTAAAAATTCATACTGTTCTTCCCATCCCATATATAGAGAAGCTGAGTTACCCCTGTTAAGTGGTTCATTTTGAGGTGTCACAGAGTATATATTTATCCCATTTTGATTCATAGCCTTAATCCACTTCACAAAATAGGTTGCATAATCACTATAATAAGCAGGATTCAGCTGACCACTTGTCCATGAGAAGAATGGCTGTAAATCAGTAAGATTGTTTACTTTCATCCATTGTGGCGGAGTCCATGGTGAACCCATAATTTTAAGCTCGGGGTTTATTTCCAGAATCTCCTTTAAAACTGGAATTACATAATCCGTCTCTTCTGATGTTAATCCGAAATTCTCTATTCCGGGAGTATCGCACAGGCTATACTCGCTTAATGAGAAATCCGAACATCCTATGGAAATTCTTACGTAGCTATGTCCCAAACCTTCAGTTGGCGAGAAAGTATCTTTCAGAAACTTAATCCTGTTTTCCTGAGTCATTTGCAACAAATTGAATGCTGTTGAGCCTGTTATAGCCGCTCCGAAACCATCCATAGTCTGATATCTTGTAGTGGGGTCCAGCATTATAGTTGTAGAAGACATATTACTATTATTGCTGAATTCAATAGTCTGTTTATCTAAATTCTGTGAGCCGTTATTTGTTGTAACATATATGGTAATATTATCATCACTGCCAGTTTTTTCGCACGAAGCGCTGATGCAAAGAGTCAGGATAAGTAAAAAAAGATTTAAGGGATTGATTGTCTTCATAGATGGCAGTTTGCTTAGTTTAAAATTATCTGGTGAGCAAAGTTAATAAAATAAATTGCTTAGATTTGTATAAAAATGTGGATTTATAGAAGAAATCTAACCTGATATGACCCCTTTCCTATATAAAGTAGCAAAAGTTATTCTTGATGAGTATGGATCTGATTTATATAAGCATACATTTGTTTTCCCAAATCGTCGTGCTGCAATGTTCTTTCAGAAGTATCTTGCTGAAATAGCAGGAAAACCGCTGTTTTCTCCAACAGTGCTGACTATCCAGGAGCTTTTTACATCACTTTCAACTCTTTTACCAGCCGACAGGATAGAGTTGCTTGTCCTGTTGTACAGTCATTACAAAAAAATCAGCGCTTCTGATGAATCTTTTGATGACTTCCTTTATTGGGGTGAGATGTTGTTAAACGATTTTGATGATGTCGATAAGTATCTTGCAGATGCAAAGCAGTTATTCAGGAATGTTCATAATTTCAGGTCATTAGATGATGATTTAACTCATCTTGATGAAAAACAATTAGAAGCTATTCGACGTTTCTGGACCAACTTTATGCCGTCAGAGGGCAACAAGACAAAAGAGAAGTTTCAGGAAACATGGAAGTTATTATATGAGCTATATGACTCATTCAAAAGTGAGTTGTTAGTAAAAGGGCATGCTTATGAAGGAATGATATTCCGAGAGGTTGCCGAAGGTATCAAGGAGAAAGAGATTAGTGACTTTCAATCTGAAAGTTTTATTTTCGTAGGATTAAATGCACTAACCCCTTCTGAGACAGCCTTGCTTACTCACCTGAAAAATATTGGAAAGGCTGATTTTTACTGGGACTACGACTCACCTTTTGTACATGATGATATTAATCGAGCTTCCCTGAGAGTTGAGGAAAATCTGACCCGCTTCCCCTCAAAATTTAATATCACTGATTATTCTGTTAAAATCAAAGGAAATTATCATTTAAACAGGGTAAAACCCAAACTGGAAGTGATAGGAGTGCCTTCAGGTGTCGGACAGGCCAAGTATATCACACAAATAATACAAGGGTTGATAAAATCAAATGATATCACGGAACCCAATGAGGCTATAAATACAGCAATCGTGCTCCCCGATGAGAATCTTCTTTTACCTGTTCTTTATTCTATACCCGAAGAGATTGGGAAGATAAACGTGACAATGGGTTATAGTTTATCAAACTCTTCAATAGCAGGTCTTATTGAGCATATTGCTTTAATGCAGCAGAGTATAAGAAAATGGAATGGCGAACCTGCTTTTTATCATCGTTATGTTAGCGCAGTGTTGAATCACCCTTTGGTCAACATATCTGCTGGTGCTGATGCTAAACAACTTAAAGAACACATAATTAAACATAATCGTATAGTAGTTCCAGTTTCCGATATACCGTCTGATACGTTGCTGCAGCTTATTTTTGCACCAGTTGAGGAGTGGCGCACTATAAGCACTTATCTGCATAATATACTATCATTTCTTTATAATAGTTTAACTGCAAATAAGCATTCTGATTATGAAGGAAAAGAAACGGATAAAACTGACGAAATAGTTGTAACAGATAAGCACAATACAGGAACCGATGACTTGGAGAGAGAGTTTATTGTGCAATATTATAAAACCGTAACACGTTTACAGGACACCTTAAGTGGAGCAGAAAGTATTTCTGTAGACACATACTTCAGACTGCTCAAAAAGCTGGCTCATAATATAACAGTCTCTTTCAGAGGTGAACCATTGTCCGGACTCCAGGTTATGGGTGTTCTCGAAACCCGTGCCGTAGATTTCGAAAATCTTATCATACTTTCGTTCAATGAAGGTGTGTTTCCACTGAAAAACAGCGCTAATTCGTTTATTCCTTTCACTTTGCGCAAAGGATTCGGTTTGCCGATATATGAGCATCAGGATAGCGTTTATGCATATCATTTCTATAGAATGATTAGTCGCGCCAAAAATGTTTTCATGTTGTATGATACACGCACAGATGGTTTGCAGACAGGCGAAGTCAGCCGATACTTCTATCAGCTGAAGTATCTCTACAACGACTATTTCGATATAGATGAACGTGTTGTGACTTATGATGTAACAACACCCCAAATAGCACCTGTATCGGTAGAAAAATCCGCTCATATCATGCGTAAGCTTGATGAGTATCGCGAAGGAGGCAATAAGTCGCTTTCTGCCTCTCTTATCAACAACTATATTGATTGTCCCCTAAAATTTTATTTCATTGCAATCGAGGGACTTTCAGAGGAATCTGAGGTGCAGGAATCTGTTGAATCTGACGTTTTTGGGTCTATTTTTCATCACCTTATGGAGATTATATATCAGAGATATAAAAACAAAGTGGTGACAATCGACGTACTAAATGAGGTTATCAAAAATGATGATTACCTCACTGAGATAATTGAAAAGACTTTCGCTCAATACTATTTTAAGGATAAAGAAAATACTAGACCGCTGGAGGGACAATATTATCTAATTGGTGAGATACTCAGGAGTTACGTGAAGCAGACTTTAACCATTGACAAGCAGTTCACTCCATTTACATATATTAGCTCTGAGTATCGTTTCAACAGAGCATATAAACTGAGTAATCAGCTGACAGTTAATTTCAAGGGAAGTATCGACAGAATCGACATAGTTGATAATACTTACAGGATTATTGACTATAAAACCGGTTCAGGTAATACTGCTTACAAAGATATTCCCGGTCTTTTCGATTCTTCTAAGTCTAATCGTCCTTATCAGATACTTCAGGTTTTTGTTTACGGACTGTTTTACCTTATTGAAAATCCAGGAACTAAAATATCTCCGGCAGTTTATTATCTGCGTGATGTTTTCAAGGATTTTAATCCTACTATCTATACTGATGGTAAGCCTGTAGAAAATTTATCAACTATTCTGCCTGAATTTAAGGAGATGTTTAATGAGTTGATTGAAGATATATTTAACCCGGAGGTCCCATTTTCGCAGACCCAAAACAATAATAATTGCAGATGGTGTGCATTTAAGGGGATCTGTAGTAAATAGAGAATCTGTAATAAATAGACGGTTGTGTAACTGTTTACCACAAACTCTCACCGGGGATTATTTAAAATCAGTGGGGTAGGTAACTTTCTGCTTGATTGCTCCATTTAGCTGATGCAGCCAGGTTTCAAATTCCCTTTTGTTCTCTTTTAGTACAACCACACGCACACCGTTAATCACCGGTTTAGGGGTGTAGGTTGTAGTCCACCCGCTAAAGTGACCATAAGCAAGTGCTATATCATAATAGTCAACTATATAATCATTTACATGTTCATGTCCAACAAATGTTGCCATCACATCTCCCATCTCACGCATTGCCAGAAACATTCCTGAATTAAGATCAGCCGGACATTCATCCTCGTTTCTCTCACCGAATCTTACATTTTTTTCATCATCAAATGCTGTCTTGTATTCCGGCAGGGGAATATGAAAATAAGCCAGAGCAGGCAACGGCTTGAAGTTGTTCTGAACCCTGTAATGCATACTTTGTTTTTTATACCATTCAATCTGTTCTGTTGTTAACCATCCGTAACCATTAACTCCATCAATAGTGGAATATGCTCCCGAGTCGAAGCAATATATTAGAGCACCAACTTTAAGATGCTTATCGCTGCTATACACTGGGATGGCATCATTCAGAACTCTTCCGCCTATATTATTTATCGTGTTAACATTATAAGGATATGAAGTGATTTTCTCTGCAATCTCTTCACGGGTAACACCATGCTCGTGATCATGATTGCCAAGTGTTACAGAAAAAGGTATTTCGCGTTCAATAACAAATTTAGTAATGTCATCCCATCCATTAATTGTTCCTGTTACTATATCACCCGTAAAAACAACCAAATTAGGCTTTTCAGCATCAAGCACTTTTGGTATCAATTGCAGTGTTGTGTCCGATTTAGGGTTTCCCTTCGCGTAATGCATGTCGGTGAACTGTACAATTTTGAACTCTCCTTCCTTGCTGAAAGACAGCTTTTGAGCATTCATAGTGAAATTAAGTGTAACTGCAATATAAAACAGTATCACTTTTTTTAGCGTAAAATACTTCATAATTAATAAATCATTTTTCCGGGTTCATAATTTTTGTCGGGTATATTGTAGTCAACCCCAAATCACCGGTAGGTGTAATTGAACCTAATCCCACACCCCATGAAAATGCCCATGGTGATGGCTCAACCCGATAATTCTGTTGCGCTAATACAGAACCATAAAGAAGACTCAGCGCAAAAACAATTGTAATAATTTTATTTTGCATACTTATTATTGAAATTATTTTACCGCGTTAAGTTATAATAAAAATCAGGACAATACAATGAGATTCACTCTTTAGCTAATTTGGTTTTTCTTTTTTTTACAGTACTGATGATTATAAATATTGCGGTTAACAACATTATCATTAGTGCTGTATATGCAATTCCGTCGGTCACTTTTATACTCTGTGGGTCGAAGCGAAATTCCACTATATGCTTACCTTCAGGTATCGGCAATGCACGAAGTGTATAATTAACCCTCAGCATTTCGGCAGGCTCACCATCAATGGTTATTTGCCACCCTCTGGGATAATATACTTCTGAGAAAACAGCCAGTTCATCCTTTTTGGCATCAACATTATAAGTCAGGAAGTTGGAGTCATAATCTGTCAGTGTAATTGTAGATGCGCTATCGGCTTGCGAAGGTCTGAAGTCCGGTTTGAAGTTTTCAAGAACATATTCAAACTCCTTGTCGGCAACAGCCACATTATGCAGATCGACTTTACTCAAAGCATCTATCTCTTCATCTGCATTATCCACGAAAAGTATGTCATCCACTAACCAGGCATTGCCCATCGCAAAAGGATTCTCTATCGGAATTGTTGATCCATCTTGTGAAGGTAGTATTACCCATTTGGTATTTAACATGTTGAGCACCTTGAATTCATCGGCGTTTGCTGAGTCGGGATTGCCCTGTGACGTGATTACAGATTGGTGCATATTCATCATTTCATTAGTAAGATGAACATCAATAAGGTCTTGATATCGGCGTAATTTAGCAGCGTGATAACCGCCTATTACTTTATGGTGGTAAGGTGTTATTCCATCATTAAAGGTGCTGGTAGCAAGGTTCAGAACACGATAATATTTTGTAGTATCCTGCAAAATGTATTCATCCGTTGGTGTAAGATTAAATACCTGCTGCTGGTTGGATTTATAAACAAAATCATCATCATTAAGATAGCGCTTGTTTACATCCCACATATCAACAAGGCAAAGCAAAAGAACACCTGCCGTCATCCACAGGGCTTTAAGTTTGTTTTGCAGGAAAAGCCACACTAATACTCCACCAATTGCAACTATTATAAAACTTCTCCATGCATCAGCTGTGAACATAGATACACGCATATCTGTGAGATTAGCCAGAAATGGATGAATATGCTCGGCCGGGAGTGCCTGACTAAAAGCTTGCATCTCACCGGTAGATATGAATGATGAGAAGAAAAGTTTTGGAGCAATGGCAAAAAGCAGTGCTATACCTCCTGTAAGTCCCAGACTTATATAAAGATACTTTATATTATTCTTAAGTACTTCCGGCTTTTGAATTATCTCTTTAACAGTAAGTGCTGCCAGCAGAGGAATACAAAATTCAGCTACAACGAGTATTGAGGAAACAGCTCTGAACTTATTATAAAGTGGCACGTAATCGATAAAAAAATCGGTAAGCGGCATAAAGTTTTTACCCCATGAGAGCAGGATAGAGAAAACTGTACCTGCAAGCAGTGCCCATTTAACGGGACCTTTCACGATAAACAGTCCCAGTACAAAAAGTGCAAGCACAAAGGCTCCAACATAAACAGGACCTGAGGTACCCGGTTGTTCTCCCCAATACTGACCTATCTGCTGATAAATCTGGTAATACTCAGACCGTGCTTTACTCATTGCTTTTTCATTATCAGAAAGAAGTACCGAAGCTCCACCCTTAGTGTTCGGAACCAACAGTGTCCAGGTTTCACCTACACCATAGCTCCACGCTGTGATATAATCGCGTTCAAGGCCATCCTCTGTAACATTTTCTTCAGCATGATGCGTAAGTTCCGATTTACCACGCATTGTTTCCTTAGAATATTCATAAGTGTGATAGAGGTTGCTTGAGTTGGCTGCCACACCAATAATTCCTGCAATCAGAAGAACAGTGGTTGCTTTAAAGAAATCGGGAAGCTTTTCCTTCCTAAGTGCATCTACGAACATAGCAATCACAAGGAAGAGCATCAGGAACAGGAAGTAGTAGCTCATCTGGAAGTGATTTGCAGATATCTGGAAAGCTACGAAAATCATGAATAGGAGTCCTCCTAAAAGGTACTTTTTCCTGTAAACATATATCATACCTGCAATTGTGGGCGGAATGTATGCCAGAGTGATTAGTTTCCAAATATGCCCTGCCGAGATAAGGATAAAGAAATAGGATGAGAAAGTCCATATTACCGCCCCCAGTGCACTTATCAGTGGCGATGCCCTGAAAGCCCGCATCAGGATATAAAACCCGATAAGCATTATGAACAGGAGGTAAACATAATTGGGTAAAAAGAGTGAGTATGCCTGTTTAGCGCTGTCCAGAGGTTTTGAAGAATCGTAAGTCGGACTCATCTGGTATGAAGGCATACCACTGAACATAGATATATTCCAGCGCGTACGTTCTCCGTCATGGCGTGCCATATAATCATGCTGCTCCTGACCTTGCCCTATTGCTGCAAGCGAGTCGTGCTGTGAAATAACGCGCCCATCCAGCACTGCCGGGGCAAAATAGATGAACGAAATAATAATGAAACCCGCTATTACTAAAAGATCGGGGATAAGCTTTTTTAAAATGCCATTTTTTTGCATCATTTATCCTTTGCAGTTTAAAGTTTAAACCACAAATTTACATTTAATTATCGTATTAACCGTGTAATTAAAGCTCCCTTATCCAGATATTTCTGAAACTAATTGGTGCACTGGGATCACCGTGATCCTGCAGTTTGATTGGACCTGCGCCATGCTCTACAACTTTAGGAAAACCAATATATTCTGTTGTTCCAAGTATGATAGTGTTGTTTTGCAGAAGCACTCCGTTTTGTAATACTGTTACACGCGGGTTTGTGCGGTATGTACCATCTTTTTTGAATGTAGGAGCAGTATAGATAATATCATAAACGTTCCACTCACCCGGGGGATTCATTGCATTTGCAAGAGGAGGAGTTTGTTTATAAACACTGCCGGTTTGACCGTTTACATAAGTTTCATTTTCGTAGCAGTCGAGTATCTGAATTTCGTACATGCCTTGCAGAAAAACACCGCTGTTGCCACGTGCCTGACTTTCTCCTGTAATACCTTCAGGAACACACCATTCTATATGCAAATGAAAGTCGTTGAACTTTTGTTTTGTCTGAATATCGCCGGTGCCTTTTTTAACTGTAAAAACGCCATCATGCAGAGTCCACCCTGCCGCTTCGCCTTTTGTATTTTCCCATTTAGAGAGATCCGTCCCGTCAAACAATACAATGGCGTCAGATGGTGCAGGAATGGCATTCACACCATGATTGCCGGGAGTCACAACTGGTGGTTGAGGTGTCCAGTATTCACTCATGGCGGGCCTCATTGGTGCCTGTTCAGGATACTTTTTATCCTGTGCATTCATAGTAATAGTAAACGCTAAAATCAGAAAAATAGATAAAAAACCTTTCATAAAATATAAATTTAATATTAGCAATTAATTCAGAATCTTTTTCCTATACTTATTCCCAAACGAGGATAGCCTCCGTCGTTAATAAAATCGCGTCCGCCACCCAGATAGATCTCACCTATCCAGTTGTTGCGAGATAGATATTTCCATCCTATGGCAATACCTAATCCGGCTCCCATATTTGTTTCAGTTTTAGTGACTAATGTTCCGTTAACGAACTCTGACTCATCTGTGTCCACTGATATCAGCCCTCCGTTGGCTTCAATAAAGAAGCCGGCACCATATTTCTGCAGATTCTCGGCATTACCACCAAAGAACCAGCGGACATAAGGGTTAAAAGCAAAGTTAACCGAATAAAGATCTTCATCAAATGAAATTCCAAGAGAAGCTCCCAGGCTTATATCCGAATCTAGTATTCTTTCGTAAGTAATCTCAGGATAGGACCCCAGGATAGCAGTACCCAGATTAAACTTTAGTTCATTTTGAGGTAAATCTCTGGATAATTTCCATCCCATAGCGCGATAAGTCTTTTGTGAGAACATTGAAAGGCTTACTAATAATGCAATTATTAATAGTACTTGTTTCTTCATAGAGGTATTTTTTAATGTTGAGCTTATATAAAAATTGACTGGTTTGTGATTTATAACCACAAACCAGTCGTAAGTTATAATCTATTTAATAGATGAAATTCCTGGAGAAAAGTTGCATAGATCGCGTTAATTTAACTTAATCAGAGTACTAAACTTCCCGGATTGACATCTTTTGAAGGTGTAACAAGTGCAAGAGTTCCGTCACTATTTTCTGCTGACAAGATCATACCTTCAGATACGAAACCTCTCATTTTTCTCGGAGCCAGGTTGGCGATAAAACAAACTTGTTTGCCAATCAGTTCCTCAGGATTAGGATAGTATGCAGCTATTCCAGAAAGGATTGTTCTTTGTTTAAGTCCATCATCAAGAAGAAATCTTAGGAGTTTATCAGTTTTAGGTACTTTTTCACATTCAAGGACAGTGCCTACTCTGATATCAAGCTTTTCGAAGTCACCATATTCTATGGTTTCCTTAATAGGTTTTGTTTTCACCTCTTCATTTTCAGAACTGTTCTTGTTTACAGATTCATTTAATTCTTTAGTGTCGTGAAGCTTCTGTACCTGTTTTTCAACCACTTCATCCTCAATCTTTTCAAAAAGGAGTTCTGATTTACCCAGAGTATGACCTTCTGCAAGCAGATCAAAACTGCCTAACTTATCCCAATTCAGATGATCAGTGTTCAGGAATGAGAGGAGTTTTGCCGATGTAAAAGGTAAAAACGGCTCAATCACAATTGCAAGATTTGCTGTTATCTGAAGAGAAATATTAAGGATAGTTGCAGTGCGTTCCATATCTGTTTTGGCTGTTTTCCATGGCTCAGCATCAGCAAGATACTTATTACCGATACGTGCTAGGTTCATTGCCTCTTTTTGAGCCTCACGGAAATGGAAGTTGTCAAGATTATATTCAACCGCTTGCTTCACCTTTTCAGCTTCAGTAATAGCTTCATGATCCAGATCAGTTAATGTGCCTGATGCAGGTACTTTGCTATCGAAATACTTATTTGTAAGCACCATTGCCCTATTCACGAAATTGCCAAGAACAGCCACCAGCTCATTATTGTTATGTGCCTGGAAATCTTTCCAGGTGAAGTCGTTATCCTTTGTTTCAGGTGCATTGGCAGTAAGCGCATACCTGAGAACATCCTGTTTTCCGGGAAACTCTTCAAGATATTCATGAAGCCACACTGCCCAGTTGCGTGAGGTGGATATTTTATCTCCCTCGAGGTTCATAAATTCGTTGGCAGGTACATTGTCAGGCAGATTATAGCTTCCTTCGGCTTTAAGCATTGCAGGAAAAACTATGCAGTGAAATACGATATTATCTTTTCCTATAAAATGTATCAGTCGGGAATCCTTATCCTTCCACCATTTTTCCCATTCATCGGGAAGAAGTTCTTTTGTATTTGATATATAACCTATTGGTGCATCAAACCAAACGTATAGTACTTTGCCTTCAGCGTCTTCTACAGGGACAGGTACACCCCAGTCGAGGTCGCGACTCACAGCACGTGGCTGCAGTCCCATGTCGAGCCATGATTTGCACTGTCCGTAAACATTAGTTTTCCATTCTTTATGATCCTCCAGAATCCATTCGCGCAGCCAAGCTTCGTGTTTATCCAGTGGAAGGTACCAGTGTTTTGTCTTACGCATTACCGGTACACTGCCGCTTAGGGTAGATTTGGGATTTATAAGATCGTTAGGACTCAGTGAAGTACCACACTGTTCACACTGATCACCATAAGCATTTTCATTTCCGCAATGAGGACAGGTGCCTGTAATATACCTGTCGGCAAGAAACTGTTGTGCCTCTTCATCATAATATTGCTCACTCTCTTGCTCGTTAAACTCACCCTTGTCATAAAGAGTGCGGAAAAAATCAGATGCTGTTTTCTTGTGAATATCTGATGTGGTGCGGGAATAAATATCGAAAGTTATACCAAACTCCTCAAATGATTTCTTAATTAATTCATGATAACGGTCCACAATATCCTGTGGTGTTACACCTTCGTTGCGGGCTTTAATTGTGATAGGAATACCATGTTCATCAGATCCTCCGATAAAGAGAACCTCTTCTCCTTTGAGCCTCAGATAGCGGGCATAAATATCTGCCGGAACATAAACACCGGCAAGGTGGCCAATATGCACAGGTCCGTTTGCATAAGGAAGTGCAGAAGTAATTAATGTACGTTTGAATTGTTTTGACATATTTATTTTAGCAAATATTATAGGAATGCTTTCTGTTATAATCCGCAAATGTACTAAAAATAGCTCTTTTCATCACATAATTCCTGTAATAATCTGAACATGCGAAACTTCAATCAAATTTCAAATAGATATATAATCATAAAGATATTTATGTAATTTTGCTGCCACTTATTACTTCTTCTAACCTGTTTGGATAATAGGGAATATGTTATTAGAGAAAAAATATTTGAAATTGGGGCCGGCACAGTTATTTGTTTTGAGCTTCCTCATCATTTCTGTTTTTGGTAGTTTGCTTTTATTGTTACCCGGGGCAACAAAAGAGGATATTTCTTATGTGGATGCTCTTTTTACGGCAACAAGTGCTGTGTGTGTAACGGGACTTAATGTTGTTGATACAGAACTTGCTTTCACAATCTTCGGTCAAATAATTATTTTGTCTCTTATTCAGATCGGAGGTTTAGGTATAATGACCTTCACAACATATTTCAGTTTTTTTTTCAAAGGTGGCTCATCATACAAAAATCAATTACTGGTAAAGGATATTACTAACGAAGAGAATTTGGATAATGTGTTTTCAGCACTTAAAAGTATTTTGATAATTACTTTCCTGATTGAGGGAATTGGCTTTTTGCTGATATTTATATCTTTGAATAATGCAGGTTTGGATTTTTGGGAAAGAGCTTTTTTTTCAATATTTCATTCAATATCAAGTTTCTGTAATGCCGGTTTTTCAACTTTGTCAGGCAATTTATATGATATAAGAATCCGTTTTAATTTTCCGGTTCATATCATAATGTCATTTCTTATTATTTTAGGAGGATTAGGTTTCCCAATTATTTATAATATCTGGAAATACATAACAACGAATGTATACAACTTGTATAAAAGAGTTGTCAGGAAAGAGAAATATATCTTCGCAAAACTTGAAATCAGTGTAAACACTCATTTAGTAATCAGAACAACAGTTCTGCTTCTTTTAATTGGTACTTTCAGCTTTTATTTTTTCGAGAAAGACGGAGTACTTACTCAATATTCAACAGGATTAGGGAAATGGACAGCTGCATTTTTTGGATCAGTAACATCCAGAACAGCAGGTTTTAACAGCACCGACACTTCAGCATTAACTATTCCAACTTCACTAATGCTAATTTCACTAATGTGGATTGGCGCGTCGCCTGCATCAACAGGTGGTGGTATTAAAACTACTACTTTTGCTATTTCAGTCATGAATTTCTACTCACTTGTAAGAGGTAAAAAGAGGGTAGAGTTTAAAGGAAGGGAAATTTCTCAGAACTCTATTTCAAAAGCATTTGCTCAAATAACTCTTGCAATATTATTTATAATGGTAATAACATTCATAATGATACTTATTGAAGCGAATAAAGAACCTATGGATCTGCTTTTTGAGACTGTATCAGCATACTCTACAGTAGGGTTGAGTCGTAATGTGACACCTTTATTATCCGATTCAGGCAAATTGGTAATTACAATAACGATGCTTGTGGGAAGGGTGAGTTTATTTACACTGCTGACCGCTTTGACGAAGAGGGTGAATTTAAGCTTATACAGATACCCCTCTGAAGAATTATTAATCAACTAGATTTTAAAAAATATGAAATTTGTAGTAATAGGACTCGGACATTTTGGCACTGCCCTTGCTGAAAGGTTAGTTGCTATGGGGCACGAAGTTATTGGAGTTGACAAATCTATGAACCGTGTTGAAGCCTGTAAAGAGAAGCTGACTAACGTAATATGTCTTGATAGTTCTGATCCGGTAGCTGCCAGCCATTTGCCATTAAAAAATACAGATATGGCAATTGTGTGCGGTGGAGCAGATGAAGGAGAAAGTCTATTAATCACAGCAATGCTGAAGAAAAGAGGTGTTCAGAAAATAACTGTCCGATCCATAACCGCTCTCCAGGAAAGTGTGCTTGAAGCAATGGGTATTACTGAAATTATTCGTCCCGAGAGAGAGTCGGCAGAACGATGGGCAATGAAGCTTTCGGTGAAAAATTATATCAATCTGTTTGAAGTATCCAGGGATCATTACATAGTGGAAATTATTGTGCCAGCTAAATTAATTGGTAAAACTATTGCCGAAAGTGAACTGAATAAAAAATATAATGTTATTGTTCTTACTAAGCTTAAACAAATTAGTGAGCAAAACGAAATCGGAGCGAAAACATTTATTCTTAAAGCCGGAAGTATTGTAGATGCCAAAACTGTTTTGGAGGAAGGTGATATTATTGTTGTTTATGGTAACAAGAATGATATTAAAGCAATGATTGATAAAAACATGTAAGCAAGTTATGGAATTCAATTTACAAGGAAAAACCGCAATTATCGGTGGCAGCAGTAAGGGACTGGGTAAGGCGTGTGCTATTGCACTTGCACGTGAAGGAGTAAATATTGTTCTGTGTGCAAGAAACAGTGATGCACTTAATCAGACACAAAAAGAGATAGAATCGTTTGGTGTGGGTGTCCTATCACTTTCAGTTGATATGGCGAATATTGATGATAATAAGCGCATTGTAGATGAAGCGGCAAATAGATTCGGTGGAGTGGATATCCTTGTAAATAATTCCGGCGGACCCAAACCGGGTACATTTCGTGATATTACTGAAGATGATCTCGACGATGCATATAATTCAGTACTTAAATATAATATCAGGATGATAAACCTCTGCCTTCCTTATATGGAAAAAAAAGGATGGGGCAGAATCATCAACATAGCTTCTGTTACTGTGAAAGAACCTGTGCCAAATATGGTGTTATCAAATATATTCCGTTCAGCAGTTGCCAGCTACGCCAAGACTATCAGCAAAGAGCTGATATCAAAAGGTGTTACAATTAATACTGTATGTCCCGGCTATTTTAAAACAGACAGGGTAACTCAGTTAATAGAGGTGCGCTCTGCTGTTGATGGTATCTCTGTTGAAGAGTATGAACAAAAAGCTATTCAGGATTTTCCTCACAAACGTTATATGGATCCGCAGGAACTGGGAGATTTGGTATGTTATCTTTGTTCAGATCAGGCACGTTCGGTAAACGGCACTACTATTCAGATAGATGGAGGTCTCTTGAGCGGTTTGCTTTAATTGATTGTTCTTTTTTTTCAGGATACTCTTTTCTGAAACCCACCCAATATTCTCCGATTGTGGATTTTACCTCTTTATGAAGTATTAAAAGGCCTATTAAATTTGGAACAGTCATAAAGGCAACCGTCAGCATGGACAAATTCCAAATTATGGTTGTGTCTATAAAAGAGGCAAAGAAGAATGCCACTATATAAATTATCCGATAGATCATAACATATTTTGCGCCAACAAGATAAGTTATTGCTCTATCGCCATAATACGACCAGGCAATTGCAGTTGAAAATGCAAAAAGTAACAATCCCAGCGCTACTATATATTTGCCTGAGTCGCCAAGAAAACTCTGAGTGTAGGCAATCGTTGTCAGTGGTGCACTGTGAATAAGAGAGTTGCCACTGAAAATAAGGTCATTCGGTGAGTTGGTAACACTTCCATTGGCTACTGCTATTTCACCGTTATATAATTCACCGGATTTACTGATAATAACATTTTCTGCAAGAGACCGGGCATGAAGTATTGAATTAATATTCTGAATTTTACCATCTATAACTGTTAAATTGCCTGAGAAAAGTGGTATATCCGACTTTTTATTTAGATAATCACTAAGAACTGCTGCATCCTCTGCACTGTCCTCGTTATAACTGCCTTCCAATACAACAATATCGGTTTTTTGAAACTGATTGAGCACTTTTTGATTCCATGCTCCTGAAGAAAGTAATATCATTCCTGTAAGGAAACATATAATAATTGTATCAATAAAGGGTTCAAGAATTGCTACAATGCCTTCAGAAACAGGGTCGTGTGCTTTTGCAGCAGCATGTGCAATTGGTGCGGACCCTTGTCCTGCTTCATTTGAGAACAGACCCCTGTTTACCCCATTATTGAATGCAAAAGTAAAACCGGCTCCAAGAAATCCCCCAATAGCTGCAGTTCCGGTGAATACATCACTGAATAGTGAAATAAAAGAAGGGATGACATTTTGATAGTTGGAAATGATTACAACTATTGCTCCCAGAAAATATACGATAGCCATAAATGGCACCAGCTTTTCTGTAACCTGTGCAATACGCTTAATGCCGCCAATTATGATCATTGCCAGTAAAATAGCCATTATTGCTCCAGTAATAATATGTTGAATTCCGAAAGTTGCAAAGATTGCATTTGAAATACTGTTTATCTGAGGCAGACTTCCAGTTCCGAAAGATGATAATACAGTAGCTAATGCAAAAAAGCCACCAAGCCAGTAACCTGTTTTTATCATCTTGCCGTTCTTCAAAGTGATGTTCAGACGGCTTTTCATATAATACATAGGACCACCGGCAACCATGCCATTTTCATCAAACTCACGGTATTTGTGTGAGAGGGTAACCTCGACAAATTTTGTACACATGCCAAGAAAGGCAGTCATCAACATCCAGAAAAGTGCAGCGGGTCCGCCAAGATGTACTGCGAGAGCTACACCTGCAATGTTTCCAGTTCCCACAGTACCCGACAGAGCTGTTGCCAGCGATTGAAAGTGAGTTGTATCCCCCTTGTCAGTTTCTTTATCATACTTACCTTTTACGACCTTAACGGCATGCCTGAAATAACGAATCTGAGGGAACTTGAGATACAAAGTAAAAAATATTCCGGTACCTAAAAGTAGGAAAATAAACCAGTTATTACCTCCTATATATTGATGTAAAGTAGTTAGGAACTCATTAAGCTGCTGCATTATAAAGCAGTTTTACGGGTTATATCAATAACAAAGATTCCAAAAATATATATATATTTTAAAATTTAGACACTTGGGCGCTAACTTTATTAACTTTATTATCTTTGTTAATCTTAAATTACTATATTTGACAATCAATATTTATTATCATGGATAGACGAAATTTTATAAAAAAATCAGCTATTACAGCTACAGGTTTAGGTCTGACACCATTAATGGGCAAATCTTTTAACTCCATATACGGGCAGTCGGCACCAAGTAACAAAATCAAGGTAGGTCTTATAGGTTGCAGAAATCAGGGGTGGAGTAATCTGCGTACATTTTTACAATATCCCGAAGTAGAATGTATCTCATTGTGCGACATTGATGATCAATGGCTTTATCAGCGTGCTTCTGAGATAGAGGAACAAACGGGCAAAAAACCCCCTCAGCTGGTGAAGGACTGGAGAAAGGTTATAGATAACAAGGATGTAGATCTTGTTATTATTGGAACTCCCGATCACTGGCACTGTCTGCAGTTGATTGCTGCTTGTGAGGCAGGTAAGGATGTATATGTTGAAAAACCTTTGGCAAATACTATCGAGGAGTGCGATCTGATGGTTAAAGCTACGCGCAAATACAACAGGATTGTTCAGGTTGGTCAATGGCAACGCAGTGATCCCCACTGGGATGAGGCAGCTGCTTATGTGCAGAGCGGTATACTTGGAAGAGTACGTACAGTTAAGGCGTGGGCTTATCAAACAAGTAAATGGACATTGCCCGTAGTGCCTGATTCAGCTCCACCAGCGGGTGTTGATTATGATATGTGGCTGGGACCGGCACCAAAACGTAATTATAATCAAAACCGTTTTCACTATAATTTCCGCTTTTTCTGGGATTATGCAGGAGGACTGATGGCCGACTGGGGTGTGCATCTGCTTGACTATGCCATGAAAGGTATGAATGCAGGAATACCATCTTATGTTTACGGTGCAGGAGGTAAATTGGGTTATCCTGATGATGCTATGGAGACTCCCGATACATTAATGGTAACATACAAATATCCCGATTTCAATATTATCTGGGACCATGCATGTGGCATAGGAAACGGATTGTTTGACAAACGTGAAGGTGTTGCATTCTTCGGAGAAAACGGAACGCTGTTATTAACCAGAAGCGGCTGGGAAGTTATTCCTGAGCAGGCTGTAAACAGTCGCAATTTTCCATATTGCTATCCTTGTGATGATGAGAGAAAACCAAACACGCTTCGTATGGAGCCTGTTGAAATGCGCAAAGGTTCCGGAAAAGGACTGTACTTGCATGTTGGTAATATGCTTGAATGCATTCGTACACGCGAATTACCTAATGCAGATATTGCAATAGGTGCTGAAGTAGCAAAGGTTAGTCACATGGCAAATATCTCTTGCAGAGTTGGTTCTGCACTTCATTGGGACAGTAAATCCGGTACATTCGATAATGTAGAAGCCAATCGTTTGGCAAAAGCCGATTATCGTGCCCCATGGAAGCTTCCTGTACTGTAATAGTATAAATTAAATTATTGAACAGTCTGTAATATCAAAAAAATAAAAGGCGGAATATAGAATTACTATACTCTGCCTTTAATTATTAAATCATCAAATTTTATCAGTCATTATAAAATTTATGAACCCAGGCTTCAAATGATTTAAGCCAGTTGTCCAGGAATTTGCGTGTATCAGGATTGGCAATTTCGTTATTCTCATTAAACAAAGTCATAGTATTACCAATGTAAGCTTCCGGCTGCTGCATCATATAAACATCAACAAAAACCATTGGCTGACGAAGTACATGGTTGGCAGCTTCACCACCAAGTGCGCTGATAGAGCTACTTACAACTGCTCCGGGTTTACCACCCCAGTTGTTTTGGCCATAAGGTCTTGATGCAACATCAATTGCATTCTTTAATACTCCGGGTATTGATCTATTGTATTCAGGTGTGAAGAACAGATAACCATCAGCTTCCTTAATTTTCTTGCGGAATTCAACCCACTCTGCAGGTGGATTAGCGTCTAAATCCTCATTGTAATGAACCAACTGACCGATTTCTACCAGTTCCATATCAAATGTTTCAGGTTGCATCTTAATTGCATCCAGAGCCAGTTTCCTGTTATACGAATCTTTACGTAAACTTCCTACCAATATTACTATTTTCTTTTTTCTCATACTGCTGTTTATTAAAAGTTTTATAATTGTGTTTGTTAATTTACTTATAAGTAAGTACGATCATAAATCAACTAATATAGTTTACGATAACCGTTATTTTAACTTATAAGTGTTTAGTTAACTATATAAACACTTTGAACTTAAATTTGTTTCATAATAAATATTTATGAGCTATTGCTTTGGTTTGAATGGCTCTTTGGGTACAAGTAATTGATTCGGAACTGTTTTCCTGGCCTCACCGGAATGTAAATTTCTGATATAATATTGTACTGTTGAGTCAGGTTTTACTACAATCATCGAAAAATTATAGTCAGGAGGAACAATTACCGGCATCTGGTCCAGTGGAGCATAGAAAGGTTTTGCAAGTGAATCTTTCTGATTTCTCAGAAAATTTTCCCATAAATGGTTCGGAATTGTGTCACCTGGGTTAAAATTAAGAGTGTCCGGGAACGAAAACTTTCGTGGTAAATGAAATTCTTTGTCATGTTTCTCCGGCAAATTAAAATCAAAATGGCGTTGCTGAAGTTTAGAAGTATCCGGAGTAATTACTATTTGTTGAGAATAAAGAAATAGTGGAAGGGACGCTATAATAATACTAACAAAAATAAATCGTTTCATAGCCGTAGATATTTACTAGATAGATTGATTATCAAGTGTATCTCGTAAAAATAGAAACATTAAACTTAATCACCTAAGGATATGGTAAATATAACATTTTTTTTAAGATGTTCATAATACGTTGACAGTTCATTAGTCGTACTTTGGCTGCATATTAGCCGTACCTTGGCCGAATCCTCTTCATACTCTCTACATATCCTCTTCATATCCTCCTCATAATTTTATGAGGAGGCTTTGGGAAATGTCCCCCTGATGTTGGGTGTTTATTTGAGAAAAACGTGTTTTGAGTTATTGATTATATTTATTTAACATTAATTGCTCTTAAAATTAACCATATTTCATCCATATTTGTATATATTAATATTTAACCACTAAGAACTTTAATTTATAATAATTGAAAGCGAATGGCATGATCCGGACTTATCAGGTTGGATAATTAATATATATCAATTTAAACCTCAAAAAACACAGTATGAAAAATCAATCAGTAATTCTTGTTATATTATTATTGTGTCATACTTTAATCTTACCAGCTCAAATAAACGGGCAACTCTCCAATGTCGAAAAAGATACTGCTAAGATTAAAAGTGATAGTGAAACTACTGAGATGATATCCCTACAGTATAACAGTAACATGGGAGAATTTCAGATACATGCTCCTACTACTTATGCTCTCGCCCGAAACTCTACAATATTTGATTTTCCTGAGACTTCGCCAATAATTAATTTATCCGAAATTCAAATTGTTGCACCGTAAAGATAAAGAAAGGAGGTTTGTATGAAAAAAATAGTTTTATATTTTACAACTCTAATTGTATCAGTCAATTGTATGGGGCAAAATAAAATCTCAACCCTGCAACAAGTTGATTTTAACGATAAAATACTTGAAAAAATACTTGTGAGTATCGTTAAAACAGACACAGAATGTTTTAATAGGACTGATTTTTATGTATTGGATTTTTTTCAATCAAGTGTTTCGAGTAATCAGTATTATTTATCAATAAACGAATTTGTTTTTAATTCTAATACTCAAAACTCAATAACTTATTATGTAATTATCAATAATGTAGTGTTTTTTGTTCCTAATAAAACTCCTAATGGTTTGTTCAATGTTCTGTCAGAGAAAAAGACATTTAATATAAAAACAGAAACAATCCCACACCCAGGCGGAGATTATAATTTTTTGATATATGGAACATTAAACGGCTATTATAAAGTAATTTATAAAACCTGTGCAGAATAATAATTAGAATCAGCCCCGCAGTTTTGCGAGGTTTGTTTTTTTCGGAGTGGTGGCTTTACCCCTAAAAAACACCCTTTCCCAAAAAAGTTGTCAATAACAGTATTTCTGCTGTCAAATCATTTATTTATAGTGTTTTATCATTGTTTTCCCCTCTTTTTTGTCAGTCCTTTTAAAACAGGCGTTTCGCAGGATAGGGAGGGGCAAAAAACACTACCCGCCAAAGGCGGCAGCGAAAAACAAAAAATACACAAAAAATGAAATGGAAGGTTAGAGATGAACTCACCGACAGGGGCTACAAGTTTTCTTATGATGGCCTCAATCGCCTGACTACCGCCACCTACGGTGAAGGTGCTTCACTTAGTGCAAACCTTAACCGTTTCGATGAATCAATAACTGCTTACGATAAAATGGGTAATATCCTTGCAATGCAGAGACAGGGCAAGCTTGACAGCGGTTACGGGTTGATGGACAACCTGACATACACTTACACGGGCAACAGGCTAACTAAAGTATCGGATGTTGCAACAGCCCCAATTACATACCCGGGTGCATTTCATTTCAACAACGCTTTATTTTCAACGTATTTTCTTAAAAAAGAGCTGCATAAGGTCAGAGCAGTCTTCAGCCAGGATACCTTTTGTAACTGTGGTTTTTGGGTGTAGCAGGAAAGGTGAAATTGTGGAGTAGCCCCTTTTTTCGTCAGAAGCACCATAAACAAGTCGTGATAACTGAGCCCAGCGAAGGGCGCCTGCACACATGGGACAGGGTTCTACGGTTACATATAATGTGCAATCGGTCAGATATTTTCCTCCAAGGACATTTGTGGCAGATGTTATCACCTGCATCTCGGCATGAGCTGTTACATCGTTAAGCAGTTCTGTGAGATTATGGGCACGTGCTATAACTCTTTGCTCAGAGACAACAACAGCTCCAACAGGTATTTCATTTTTGTCGAAAGCTTTGTGAGCTTCAAGCAGAGCCTGTTTCATAAAATATTCGTCATCAAACATTTTTGTTATTAGTTATAGTTACCGTCTCATTTCGTTTTCATCAAACAGGGTAGGATAGTCCTTTTCCATACTTTTTAGTACGTGAGCCAGGATTGTTTCGCGATACCACCGGGAACGGTTGGTGATTTTGTATTTTTTCAAATAGAAAAGTATAAATTCATACTCCTCATCAGCCAGCGTAAATACTACTTTTTTATTGCGTGTCCTGGTTTTACCGTTCAAACTCTGCTTTTTCGTTCCCATTAAGTTATAATTGAAAATAAGGTCTCCCTATTAGCATACAAAAAAACAAAATTTTTCCGCCAAAAGGAAGTATTTAAGCCGTAAATTTGTATTTTTACAAAGTATATAGGGCTTTTTGCTCTTTTTATAGATGGCAGAACATAATATATTAGGAAAGAAAGGGGAAGATAAAGCAGTGGTTTATCTGGAAACAAAAGGATACCGGATTGTTGAAAGAAACTGGACTTTCCACGGCTATGAGATAGATATCATTGCAGAGGATGAGGATTTTATCGTGTTTACAGAGGTAAAGACCCGTGCAACTGATGAGTGGGGAAATCCTGAGGATGCAATAGGCAGACAAAGGATGCGTAGAATGATTAATTCAGCAAGCCACTATTTGAAAATCAATTGGATAGATAAGCCTGCACGTTTTGATATCATTTCAATAATATGGAATGAGGGTAAAGCGGAACTTGAGCATTTTGAAGATGCCTTTATGGCTTTTTTATAAAATAACCTGATTATGGATATCGAAGAACTGTATGACTATTGTATGTCCGTACCGGGTGCCGAAGCCACCACACCTTTTGATGAGGTAACGATAGTTATGAAGGTTATGGGAAAGATGTTTGCAATGATTCCCACAGATAGTGAGAGGTTTAGTGTGACTTTGAAATGCGATCCTGAAAAGGCAATATTGCTTCGCGAATCTTATGAATGTGTGGAGAGTGCTTTCCACATGAATAAAACTCACTGGAACACGATTTATCTTGATGGTGATATGGCGGACAGTGAACTTAAAGAGTGTATAGATAATTCAGTTGAGGAGGTGATAAAAAAACTACCAAAAAAACTACAAAAGGAATATTATGGAACTATTAAGTGAGAATCGACTCGTCGTGAGGCTCGGGGAGCTGGATTCGACTAATAACTACATGAAGAGTCTCATAAAAGATCAGCAACCAGAGGAGGGATCCGTAGTAGTGGCTGATTTTCAGACAGGGGGACGAGGGCAAATGGGTAATGGATGGAACGCCGAAAAGGGAAAAAACTTATTATTCAGTTTGCTTATTTATCCTGATAATGTGCTTGCAAATGAACAGTTTATTATCTCGCGCATAGCATCACTGGCGGTAAAAAATACTCTGGATCAGTTTACGGATGATATACGCATAAAATGGCCCAATGATATATACTGGAAAGATAAAAAGATAGCAGGAATGCTTATTGAGAACGATATTAGGGGAAGAAATATTGTAAACTCTGTTATTGGGATAGGGATTAACATTAATCAGGAGGTTTTTCCTGATGAGTTGCCTAATCCAGTGTCGCTTAAACAAATTACAGGTTCTGAACAGGACAGAGATTATATTTTGGATATTTTTACAAGAGAGTTTTTTCTTTTATATCGCGAATTTCAGGATGGAGATATAAGAGCAATAGAGGATGAGTACATGCTTGATTTGTACAGGATTAATGATTATTATTGGTTTGAGGATAATGATGGTCGCTTCAAGGCCAAAATAAAAGAAGTGCAGCCTTCAGGGCATCTGGTTTTAGAAACTCTTGAAGGAGGAGAAAAGAGGGTTTACGCATTTAAAGAGGTTGCTTTTGTTGATTAGTTGATTAAAATTAAAACATTATATGGAATATAACAGGATTTTACTGAAGCTAAGCGGAGAGTCGCTTATGGGTGACAATCAGTTTGGTATTGATGAAGAGAGACTTAATAAGTATGCTGAACAGATTCATGAAGTGGCTCAAATGGGCATTCAGATTGGCATTGTGATTGGTGGAGGTAATATTTTCCGTGGACTGAGCGGTACATCAAAAGGATTTGACCGCGTGAAGGGAGATCAGATGGGGATGCTGGCAACTGTTATAAATAGTCTGGCTCTTAGTTCTGCACTCAATTCAGCAGGTCAGAGAAACCGTCTGTTTACTGCAATTCGTATGGAACCTGTGGGTGAATTATACTCAAAATGGAAAGCAATTGAATCAATGGAGAAAGGTGATGTTGTAATAATTGCAGGCGGCACAGGTAATCCGTTTTTTACAACTGACACTGCATCTGCGTTGAGAGGCATTGAAATTGAAGCTGATGCAATGTTAAAAGGAACCAGAGTGGATGGTGTATATACTGCAGATCCGGAGAAAAATCCTGATGCAACTAAATTTCAAACTATTTCTTTTGATGAGGTTTATAACAGGAACCTTAAAGTTATGGACCTGACTGCCACAACTATGTGCAAGGAGAATAACCTTCCGATTGTTGTCTTTAATATGGATATTTATGGTAATCTGAAGAAATTGATACAGGGAGAAAACATCGGTACATTGGTTAAATAGTTGTTCTTAAGATTATATTCACTATTTTTGCTTATAAAAACAGATAAAGACAAATAACAAATACAGAAGATTTATGGATATATTAGCAATCAGAAAAGAGGCAGAAGAGAAAATGAAAATGACTCTTGTGTTTCTGGATGAAACTTTTTCAAGAATCAGAGCGGGACGTGCCAACACTCATATTCTTGATGGAATTCGTGTTGATTATTATGGAAGTGTTGTTCCACTTTCAAATGTTGCAACAGTAACTACTCCTGATGCAAAAACAATAATGGTGCAGCCTTGGGAAAAATCGATGTTGAAGGTTGTAGAAAAGGCAATTATGGATTCTGATGTAGGCATCACACCAGAGAATAACGGTGAGGTAATTCGTCTTGGTATTCCTCCTCTCACAGAAGAACGAAGGAAACAACTGGTTAAGCAAACTAAGCAGGAGGCAGAGGATGCTAAAATCAGTATTCGAAATGCTCGCAGAGAGGGTATGGACGATGTGAAGAAAGCTGTTAAGGATGGTTTACCCGAAGACATGGGTAAGGATGGAGAAGCAGAACTTCAAAAACTTCACGACAAATATATTAAGAAGATAGATGAGGCTTTTGTCGAAAAAGAGAAAGAAATCCTTACTGTTTAATGCTAAACGAGAGAGATGATGCAATCCGGAAAGGTGTTAAAGGTCTGGTAGTTAAAAATACCGGGAACACCTACTTTGTCCGGGATAATAGCGATAACGAATATATTTGTAAAGCTAAGGGAAACCTCAGACTAAAAGGTATAAGGAGCACTAGCCCTGTTGTTGTAGGAGATATTGTTTTCATGGATGTAAATCCCGATGGAACTGCTTTTATTACAGATATCGAAGATCGTAGAAACTACATTGTGCGTAAAGCATCCAATCTCTCTAAGCATTCACATATTCTTGCAGCAAATATTGATCTTGCTTTGCTGTGTTTTACTGTTCGTTATCCCGAAACAACAACAGTTTTTACAGATAGGTTTTTGGTTACTGCTGTGGCATATTCAGTCCCTGTGCATCTTATTTTTAACAAGATAGATCTTTATGATGACGAAGACAAAGAGTATCTTGACGCAATAATCAACCTATATACAAATATTGGTTATCCCTGTTTGAAAACTTCCATGGAAACAGGCGAGGGTGTTGATGAACTGAATAAGATTACTGCCGGGAAGACTGTCCTGCTGGCCGGTCATTCAGGTGTTGGCAAATCAACTATCATTAATACACTTATGAAGGAAGAGGTTCAGAAAGTTGGTAAGATATCAGAATACCATGATAAAGGAATGCACACTACAACTTATTCTGAAATGATAGAGCTCCAAAACGGGGGTTTTATTATAGATACTCCGGGGATTAAGGGATTCGGTACCATAGATATGAATGTAGAAGAGGTTTCGCACTATTTCCCTGAAATATTCAAGATGTCAAAAAAATGCAGGTTTAATAATTGCCTTCACATTAATGAACCGGATTGTGCAGTATTGAAAGCTGTTGAAGATCACTATATCAGCGAAAGCAGATACAATTCATATCTAAATATCATTGATGATATTAATGAGGGTAAATACCGCTTGTGATTATGCAGATCAACGAAACTTTACTCCTGATAATTGAGATACTTTATCTGCTTACCGTAGTGAGTATTGTGGTTGTTGTAATATCTGAAAATCGTAATCCTATAAAGACTGTTGCATGGATTCTGGCAGTCGTTTTCCTTCCCTTCATTGGCATTATCTGGTATGCTGTTTTTGGTCAGGATACCACAAAAAAGTATGTCATTTCAAAGAGGATGTATAGTAAGCTAAAACGCAGGCCTCTTGATGAAATGGGAACACCTGTGGAGATAAAAGTACCTGATGAGCACGATAATCTTGTTAGCCTTCTTAAAAATATGGACTATAATCCTGTACTTGGAGGGAATGATGTTGAAATATTTACAAGTGGTGAGGACAAATTCAATCAACTATTTATTGATATTGAGAATGCAAAGGAACATATACATGTAGAGTATTATGTTTTAATGGGCGATGAGCTGGGAATGAAATTTCAGGAAGCTCTTATAAAAAAAGCGAGAGAGGGAGTTGAGGTTCGTATTATTTACGACAGTTTTGGATCACGTAAACTCAAGAAAAAATACATTGAAGATTTTAGAATGTCGGGCATAGAGATTGAACCGTTTTTGAAGCTGACCTGGAATTCTATTTCATCGAGACTTAACTACCGAAATCACCGAAAGATTATTGTTATAGATGGTCAGGTTGGCTATGTCGGGGGAATGAATATTGCTCATCGATATATAAAAGGTTTTGAATGGGGCTGTTGGCGCGATACTCATGCAAGAATTGAAGGTAAAGGAGTGCAAGGATTGCAATCGGTTTTTCTTATCGATTGGTACTTTGTATCTCAGTCGCTTATAACTTCAAGAAAGTATTTTCCTTTGCTCGATAATTATGGTGATGTGCCATTACAGATCGTAAACAGCGGACCGCTTAATGATGAAAAGAATATATCTCATGGCATTGTTCAGGCAATTTATGATGCAAAAAAATCTATTTTTATTCAAACACCCTATTTTCTGCCTCCTGAAGCAATGATTGATGCTCTGCAGGCTGCAGCTATTAGGGGTGTTGATGTGAGAGTTATGATATCTAAACGGTCAGATGTTCAACTTGTACAGATGGCATCCCGATCATTTATTAAAGATATGCTGAAATCAGGTGTAAAGATATATTTTTATGAAAATGGATTTTTGCATTCCAAATTAATGGTTTTTGATGATTCACTTACATTAATAGGATCCGCAAATTTTGATACTCGTAGTTTTGAACAGAACTTCGAAGTTGAAGCTTTTATATATGGTCATAAGGTTGCAAAAGAAGCAAATGAAATATTTATAGAGGATCAAAGTTATTCTGAACAGATAATACTTAAAGAGTGGTTAAAACGACCTGTATTTGCTCGGTTTCTTGAATCAGTTTTGCGTCTTTTTGCACCACTTTTATAAAAAGAAAATATACCGGAACAGGACTCTATTCTGGTATATATAAGATGTTTTTATTTAAGAAATGGAAAGAATTTTTATTATAGGATATATGGGGTCCGGTAAAACAACCGTCGGAAAGAAACTGGCAAAATCACTCTCACTCTCATTCATTGATCTTGATGCATTTATAGAAAGCAAATACAGAAAGACAATTGCTGAAATATTCGCCGAGAAGGGAGAGGATGGTTTCAGGAAAATAGAGAGCAAGGCACTCAGCGAAGTTGCACTGATTGAAGATGTTGTAATTTCAACAGGAGGTGGAGCACCATGCTTTTATAATAATATGGAACTGATGAATAAGACAGGTACAACTGTTTATATACAAGCAGAACCGGAAGAACTTGCTGCACGTCTGCTGGCCTCAAAAACAGAGCGTCCTCTGGTGTCGAGTAAATCAAAGGATGAGCTTATACCCTTTATAACTAAACATTTGGCTGACAGGGAGCGTTATTATAGGAATGCAAAAATCATTTATCACACTGATAAGATGATTACTAAAGAGGAAATTTATCTTACCGTAAATGGGATTGAATTGCTACTGAAAAAGGATAAAAAGGACTGAATTGAGTAACAACTAATAAAATGATATATAAATCTCAAAAGAAAACTCAGTTTGTTGTAAGTGAACTTTTGATAAAGTCAGACAAGCAAAAAGTAAACACAGTAATTGGTGTGCCCAAGGAAATTCAGGATACTGAGAAACGCGTACCAATAACTCCTGAAGGTGTGTCTTTGCTTGTTTCAGCCGGTTACAGGGTTTTGTTTCAGGCTGGGGCAGGTGTATCAATAAACTATTCTGACTCTTACTATGCTGATTCAGGAGCTGAAATTGTGGAGACTGCAAAAGAGGTTTTCCAGGCTGACATTATTCTTAAAATAATGCCTCCTACGATAGAAGAGGTTGAAATTATGCGACCCAGAACAACTGTTTATTCTTTTCTTTATCTTCACAATTTATCAAGAAATTTGCTTGATAACATGATGGAGAAAAGAATAAATGCTCTTGCGTATGAGCTTATTTATGATGATACCGGTGTATCACCTTTTGTTACTTCTATTTCAGAGATTGAAGGCGCTTGTTCAATTACTCTGGCGGCTGAACTTTTGAGTAATGCGCATGGAGGAAAAGGAATTCTGCTGGGTGGCGTTCCCGGAATATCTCCAACGGAAATTGTAATAATTGGTGCGGGTGTAGCCGGAACAATGGCTGCCCGGGCTGCTATCGCTATGGGTGCCTCGGTAAAGGTTTTTGATAATGATATATTAAAACTTCGTAATATCCGTCATGAACTGGGATCTCCAGTCTTTACCTCTACTCTTCAACCAAATGTGCTAAGAAATGTATTTCGTTCAGCAGATGTAGTTATAGGAGCTTTACAATATATCAATAAAATACACTTTTACAGAGTATCACTTGACCTGATACGTGAAATGAAAGAGGGGGCTATAATAATTGACCTGCGTATGGAACAGGGAGGATGTTTCGAGACTACAATGGAAGCTTGTCTGCCTGGTCATCCTTCAGTATTTGAGCAATACGGAGTACTCCACTTCTGTGAAATGAGTCTGAGCTCTCGTGTTGCACGAACCGCTTCCATTGCTTTGAGTAATATCTTTGTTTCTATGTTTAATGCTATGGGCGATTCAGGTGGAACTGATCATTTTGCACGCTTTGACAGAGGATTTGCTGCCGGTTTCTATATATATTCAGGGAAGATGGTGAATTCGTATGTAGCAGGGCATTTTAACTTACCTGTTTCAGATATAGGACTTTATCTGCAAGGTTATTAAAATTAACTTACCTTGCTTTGTTAAGATATTCTTCTCTTAAGAATCAAGTACCAGATAAATAGAATCGAGCCTTTGAAGAGTGAAGTGATTGTAATAGCCCACCAAACACCGGTAACTCCGATGCGGGAACCAAGAAAAATTGCCAAAGGAATACGAATCGTATTAAATACAATACTTATTATTGCAGGCGGCGTGGTTCTGCCTAAACCATTAAACATACCTTGAGTAGTAAGTTCCAGCATCATAAAGAGTTGTGAAATGCCAAGAACGAAAAGATACTGTCCACCGGCTTCATAAGCTTCTTTTTCAGGAACAAAAAGTGAAAATATCTCTTGTCCATACCCCATAAATGCGAAACTGGCAATCGCACCTAAAATTCCCATTAGTATTAAAGTGATGCGAAAAGCACCCTTTGCACGTTCCATTTTGTTAGCAGCATAATTTTGTGCAACAAAACTTCCAAGAGCTGTGGAGAAGCCGGATGATGAATTCCAGGTTATTCCTTCAATCTGACCACCGGTTGTCTGACTCATAATTCCCAAATGTCCACCATAGAGTGATGCAATACGAGCTAGGTTCATGTTTATAAAAGCAAAGTAAACGTTCATTGCCGCTACAGGGAATCCCAGTTTCAGAATATTAATCGTAAAGCTTCTGCGAAGACGTATCAGTAACGAAAATTTCCCTAACAGTCCGTTTTTCTTTTTTAGGTGATTCAGGAAAAGTCCAACTACAGTACCTTGGGAGATTATTGTTGCAAGTGCCGCACCTCTGATACCCATTTCAGGAATAGGACCAATACCGAAAATCAGAATAGGATCTAGAATAATGTTCAATACCAGACCTACAGAATTAAAATAAAACGGAATATCACTTCTGCCGGAACCAATATATATACCAGAGAAGTTAAGGCCTATGAAGACCAATGGTAAACCGATTGAAATAATCCTAAGGTAGCCTTCTGCCTGGTCTGCAATAGTGTTTTCTAACTGATAAAAAGAGACGTAGGGTTTTGGGAACAGGAAAAATAAAAGACCAAACGTAACTCCCAGTATTATTGCTATTGTAGTTGTGTGTGATGCATAAACTGATGCTTTGTCTAATCTTCCTGCTCCAATAGACTGACCTATAGATATTTCAGCACTAACCTTCGAGATAAGGGCAACAGAGTTCATCATCCACATAAGCATGCCAACAGAACCTACTGCAGCAACAGCTTCACTTCCAAGACGCCCTATCCATAGGATGTCTACCAGATTATAAGCCATTTGTATAAAACTTATGGCTAGTAGCGGTAGTGCAAGTGAGAACAACTTTCGGAAAATATTTCCCTGAGTTAAATCACGAACGGATATGTTTGAATATTGTTCCCCCACTGTTATAGCGAATATTTATAATGTACTTAAATACTTATTGCAAAACGTTTTATGATGAAATAAATTCAAAGTAATGCTAAAAAAAAGAAGTAACCGGAAAGTTACTTCAATTTTTTATTTTTCATAAAGAACTAAATTATTTATGTCTGCTCTGAAGCTCTATCATCTTTAAGGCAGTGATAGCAGCTTCATCACCTTTGTTACCATGCCTTCCACCCGATCTTGCAATTGCCTGATCCAGTGTGTTGGTGGTGAGTAAACCGAATATCACCGGCACATCATATTTCAAATTTAGTTCTGTTGTACCCTCTGTAACGCTGTTGCAAACAAAAGTAAAATGAGGAGTTTCTCCTTGAATTACACAACCAAGAATAATAACACAGTCTACATTAGTATTCTCAATCAGTACTTTGGCTCCGTAAGTAAGCTCAAAACTTCCTGGTACATGCTCAATTATAATATCATCACTTGCTACACCAAATTTAACTAGTGTTTCATAAGTGCCATGCAGTAGATTACCTGTAATAGTGCGATTCCAGTCAGAAACAACTATCCCAATCCTTTTTCCTTTACCATCAGGTACTGAATCATGATCGTAAGTGGAAAGATTCTTTAATTCTGTTGCCATATAATTAATTTGACTCCTTCAACAACTCAGCCTGTTTAATAAACTTTTCGGCTTCTTGTCCTTCGGGTGTATTGATATAGTCTTCTTTTAACATTGTAAAGGTCTCAATGGCTTTGTCGTAGTTGCCTAAATGAAGATATCCTTCACCTGCCTTTTTGTAGTATATTGGACTGAGCATATTGTCACCAGCTGCTTTTGCTGCTTTAAGATAATGAGAAATTGCATCATTTGTTTGCCCCATATTCATGTATACATCACCAATAGAGCCGGTTATAGACGGTGTTATTAAAATATCGCCTCCTTTGAATTTCTTAAGATGCTCAAGCGCTTTCTCGTAGTTACCTAAACGGTTGTAAGATAAGCCGGCATAGGCATGTGCCAAGTCAGCTGATTTTGTTCCCTTGTATTGATCTATAACGGATTCAAAACCGATATAATCATTGCCATTACCAAACAGTGCAAGAGAGTCTTCTCCTTCCTGGAAATAGCGCTCACCTTTAAAAATGGCTGCCTGTGCTTCGTTGTTACGCGGCTCTTTGTGTAAATAGTGGTATGCCAGATAAGCTCCAACAATAACTATTACTACAAGCAATCCTATTAAGATGCTTTTCTGATTTTTTTCGAGAAACTGTTCTGAGGTGGTTAAAGCTTCACCAATATTTTCGAAGTTCTTCTCGGCCTTCGACTCTTTAGTTTTTTTAGCAGACATACTTTACTGATAAAATGTTATGTTTGATTTTTGAGTTGCAAAAGTAATCGTTTTTGACTGATAAATAAAATTTAATCAGCTGTTTTTAAAAAAGAGACTATCAAATTTAATCTTTTTCGTATGTTTGTAGTCCAAGAGTTGATTTAGAACGTAATTTCTGAATAAAAAAGCATCAATATTATGATAATGAAAAAAACAATTCTTACAATTAGTCTCTTAGTAGCCATCTCTATAAATATCGTTGGCCAGAATGATACCGGGTTCAATTCTGTTCCCGTTGTCAATGGTAAAGTTGTTTTTGAACAATTTATAATTACAAATCCAGATTATTCTGCCGATCAAAATTATGCACAACTGCAAAAATGGGTAAAATCCAGATATAGTGGAAGTCCTTTATTGTCCGGTATTCGTTTCGATGAGAAATCTAATTTTGTTACTGTAAGTGCTGCTGCAAATTTGGTCCTGCCTGTTAATAGTGCGGGTGTTAGGGAGGAAATGATCATTAACTACCGTTTTGACGCTACAATGACAGGTGCCGGGTGCATGGTGGTTATCAGAGATATCACTTATCAGAGTCCTAAAAAAGATGGAGATTCATTTTTTTCAAAAAAATATACTGCAGAGCAGACCATTACAGATAGTTCTGTAAATACTCCGGGTGCAGAAGGTGAGCTGAGATCTAACCTCAGAAAAGCTTCTCTTGATTTTTTTAACGGATTGTATTCAGAATTTAATTCTCTGTTTTGAATTTAGTTCCTAATATTTAAATCACATTATCCTGACTTAAGTCTTTAAATTTGTAGTATTAATTTGATTTAATGATAGTTTAGTTTTTAATCAATGTTTGATAATTTAATAGTGTTATTTTGGATTAAATTGTTGAACCTGATTGAAATTAATTTACTAAAACTCTTGGTATATTAAAATTATCTTCTTAATTTTGCGCCCTGATTTGTCAGGAATGTTCTGTTTTAGAAGGACGTAAGGATCTAAATTATAAAATACACTATATAGCAATGTCTAAGATTTGTCAAATAACAGGAAAAAAAGCAATGGTTGGAAACAACGTTTCGCATTCTAATGTAAAAACGAAACGCAAATTCAACGTAAACTTGTTTAAGAAGAAATTTTATTGGGTGGAAGAAGATGTATGGATTAGTCTGAACGTCTCAGCAGCAGGTTTGCGCACTATCAATAAAATTGGTTTGGATGCAGCAATTAAGAAGGCTGCCGAAAAAGGATATTTAAACGCGTAACCTATACGCAATAATAAGAGGAGGAAGCAGAGATGGGTAAAAAAGCTAAAGGAAACAGGGTTCAGGTGATTCTTGAGTGTACAGAACATAAAGAGAGCGGTATGCCCGGTACATCCAGATACATTACTACCAAGAACAGAAAGAATACAACGGCAAGACTGGAATTGAAGAAATACAATCCGGTACTAAAGAAAATGACCGTTCATAAAGAAATAAAGTAAAACAGTATAGATTATGGCAAAGAAAGCAGTTGCGGGATTCCGCGATAAGACAACTACCACAGGACGAAGCCACACTAAAGTAATTAGAATGGTTAAATCTCCTGAAACAGGCGCATATAGCTTCAAGGAAGAGATGATACTTAACGATCTGGTAAAAGATTATTTCAAATAGGATATTACTCGTTGAAGGTTATATTCACGAGAATATTCGTTAATAATATCTAAAAGCTTCCCTGTGCATTTACGCAGGGAAGTTTTTTATTTACTATTTTGTAGATTTGTAGGTAAATCAAAACTGCCTTTCATTTAATTTTGACTTCAATATGGGTTTATTTAACAGATCCTCTAAAGGAAAAAAAGATGTACTCGACAAAGGTCTTGAAAAAACCAAAGTGAGTTTTTTTTCTAAGATTACCCGTGCTATAGCAGGTAAATCTAAAGTCGATGATGATGTACTCGACAATCTTGAAGAGGTTTTAGTATCATCCGATGTGGGTGTAGATACCACATTGAAGATTATCGACAGAATAGAAGCACGCGTAGCGAGGGATAAATATGTTGGTACTGATGAACTTAACGACATCCTGCGTGACGAAATTACACTGCTGCTTACAGAAAACCAATCGACTGATGTTGATGAGTTTGCTATTACCGAAGACAAAAAACCTTATGTTATTATGGTTGTAGGTGTCAATGGAGTAGGGAAAACTACAACAATCGGGAAGCTTGCTTATCAGTTCAAACAGAAAGGATTGTCTGTATACCTGGGTGCAGCAGATACTTTCAGAGCTGCTGCTGTTGAACAGCTTGATATTTGGGGTCAGCGTGTAGGAGTACCTGTTATAAAACAAAAGATGGGTTCAGACCCGGCATCTGTAGCTTATGATGCTGTAAGTTCGGCAAAGGCACATGGAGCTGATGTGGTAATAATTGATACTGCAGGACGCCTTCACAACAAAGTCAACCTAATGAATGAGCTCACAAAAATTAAGAATGTGATGGGTAAGATTGTGCCGGACTCTCCTCATGAAGTACTTCTTATACTTGATGGATCTACAGGTCAGAACGCTTTCGAACAGGCTAAACAGTTTACTGCAGCCACTGAAGTAACAGGTCTTGTAATTACCAAACTCGATGGCACAGCAAAAGGCGGAGTAGTTCTTGGTATTTCTGATCAGTTTAAAATACCTGTTAAATATATCGGTTTGGGTGAAAAAATGGAAGATCTTCAGGTTTTCCGCAGAAAAGAGTTTGTTGACTCTCTGTTTAGTGAGTAAAGATAAAAAGAACAATTATTATATATGATAAAGAATAGAGTAGATGTGGTTACCATGGGTTGCTCAAAAAATCTTGTGGATTCTGAGCTGCTTATGCGTCAGCTTATTGCCAACGGTTATACTCTTGAACATGATCCGGAAACTCCAAAGGGAGAAATTGCCGTTATTAATACTTGTGGTTTCATCGGTGATGCCAAAGAGGAGTCTATCAACATGATTCTCTCTTTTGCAGAAGCAAAAAAAGAGAGAGGATTAAAAAAACTATTCGTAATGGGTTGCCTTTCCGAGAGATACAGAGAGGAACTGCAAAAAGAGATTCCTGAGGTTGATAAGTTTTATGGTAAATTCGACTGGCGTGAACTGATATCTGATCTTGGCAAATCATATAATAAAGAGCTTGAATTCGACCGTTCTTTGTCAACTCCTCCACACTATGCTTATCTAAAAATATCGGAGGGATGTGATAGAACCTGTTCTTACTGTTCAATACCTCTTATTACCGGTAAATATAAATCGCGCCCTGTTGAAGAAATTGAGCATGAAGTACGTCATTTAGTTGCAAGTGGTGTAAAAGAAATTAATTTCATAGCACAGGATCTCACCTACTACGGTCTGGATCTTTATAAATCAATGAAGCTCCCGGAGCTGGTTGAGCGTGTCTCTGATATAGAAGGTGTTGATTGGATACGACTGCATTATGCTTATCCGGCTCATTTCCCTGTTGATCTACTTAGAGTTATGCGAGAAAGAGATAATGTTTGCAAATACCTCGATATCGCACTACAACATACAAGTGACAATATGCTTAGAATAATGCGGCGAAACATTACTAAACAGCAGACAATCGACTTGATACAGCATTTCCGTGAGGAGGTGCCGGGAATCCATCTTCGTACAACAATGATGGTGGGGCATCCCGGAGAAACAGATGCTGATTTCGAAGAACTTGTTGATTTTGTGAAAGCTACCAGATTTGAGCGACTAGGGGCATTTCCATATTCACATGAAGAGGATACTTTTAATGATAAACACTATACTGACGACGTTCCTTCTGACGTCAAACAGGAAAGAATGAATCTGTTGATGGATGTTCAGGAAGGTATTGCTCTTTCAATAAACGAATCAAAGATAGGTAAAACCATGAAGGTGATTATTGATAGAGAAGACCCTGATTACTACGCTGGTCGCACTGAATTTGATTCTCCTGAAGTGGATGGTGAGGTTTTAATCAATAAAGACACTAAGTTGAATCTAGGTGACTTTTATGATGTCAGGATCGATTCGGCTTATCCTTTCGACCTGATAGGTACAGTAGTTTGAGTCTTCTTAATTCCTGAACAATTTTAACAAAATCCTTATAGCATGACACAAAAAGAATTAATCGGGAAGCTGGCAAATAAACTTCAGTGGGATGAATCAAATTCTTCTGATTTTTTGGAAACCATTTCAAATATACTGAATGAGCAGTTATCCGAAAACAATATTATATCTATTGATAACTTCGGCACATTCAGTACTCAAAAATATCAGGAGTATATTTTAGTTGACTCTGAAACGGGGGAACGTTACCTCATGCCTCCTGAGGTTGTTGTGCTATTTGAACCTTATACAGGGGATGTTTTTGAGCCTGTTGATCATAGCTTTAATATATCGTTTGAGGCAGATGATTCATTGAAAGGTAAAATAAATAGTGCTTTTCAGAACTTTGAGCCTACTTTGATAAATGAGGGTGTTGAATTTCCCGGGATACAAGTGGTTAGTAGTCAACAACCAAAAACCGAAATCGCAATCCCAATCGAACCGATAGCAGATGCTGAGCCTACACCCCCTGTTGAAACAAAAGTTGTTGGTGATAAGGAAAATCTATCCAAACCGGTTTTGCAAACTGATATAGATTTAAGACAGAAATCCCGTTCCCGAAAAAGTTCTCGAGTTCTGATTCCTGTTTTAGGTGGTGTGGCCATTGTTATGGCAACTCTTTTTTTTTTCAATGGAGTGGCAAGCCGAAAAGGCGTTAATTCCGGTAAAAGAAGAAACAACTGAAACATCAGACAATAATAGAAGTACAGAATTAACAGTTGAAACAGAATTAAAACCAGAAACCGTTTCACAGCCTGAGAAACATTATCCTGAATCGGTGATTCTGAGTAAAGGTCAGACTTTACGCACGATAGCACTGGATCTGTTTGGAAGTAAAGAGTTCTGGGTGTATATTTATCAGGAAAACAAGCATAATATCAAGAACCCAAATGTTATACCTGTCGGCACAGAATTATTAATTCCCGATATCTCGAGCTATGATATCAATCCTGATAATCCGCAATCCATCACTAAAGCAAAGGAGATTGGAGTAAGGATTATAAACACATTATAGGTATTTTATTAAAAAATTGTATATTTACAACTTTAAGAATCATAATATATGATTATGAGTCACTTTCTGCAACGAAAGTAGCCTCTGATTAAGTGTTACCAACGTTCAACAGTGGAATAAAAAATATCATAATATGAAGATGAAGATTTTATTAGCTGCAGTGTTAATGAATTTGATGTTAACTGTTCAGGCTCAGGTTAAAATAGGTATAATCGGTCTTGATACCTCACACTCGATTGCATTCACCAAATTTATTAATGGTGATGATAAGAAAGAAGAGTATAATGATTTCATAATTGTGGCAGCTTATCCCTATGGATCTAAAACTATAAAGTCGAGTTACGACCGTATTCCTGTTAATTCAGATCAGATGAAAGAAATGGGTGTTGAGATAGTTGCTACAATTGCCGAATTACTGGAAAAAGTTGATTGTGTGTTGTTGGAAACAAACGATGGTAATCTTCACCTTGAACAGGCAAATGAGGTTTTTAAAGCGGGTAAAACAGTGTTTATAGATAAACCTCTTGGTGCAACTCTTGCCCAGGCTATAGCTATTTACCAACTTGCCCGTGAATATAATGTTCCACTTTTTTCTTCTTCTGCATTGAGATATGTTCCACAGACACAAAAGCTTCGTAACGGTGATTTTGGTAAAGTATTGGGAGCAGATTGTTATTCTCCCGCTACCCGTGAAAAAACACACCCTGACTTCGGCTGGTATGGTATTCATGGTGTTGAGATGCTGTTCACTGTAATGGGCACGGGTTGTGTATCGGTAAACCGTATTTCAGCTGAAGGCACAGATGTTGTGACCGGTCTATGGGATGACGGCAGAATTGGCACATTCAGGGGTATCCGAACAGGCAAAGGTATTTATGGAGGTAGTGCATTCACAGAAAATGGTGTTGTTGATGCAGGTACCTATGAAGGTTATGAGGTTCTGTTAACTGAAATACTTAAATTTTTCAGAACAGGTATTGCTCCCGTATCAGAAGAAGAGACATTAGAAATATTTACTTTCATGGAAGCTTCTAATGAAAGTAAACGTGAAGGCGGCAGAATTATACTCCTCGAGGATACTTACCGTAAGGGTTATAAGGAAGCTTTGGAACTGCTTAAGGATTATTTATAACTTCATTTCCCAGCCTTTTTCATACTCGCGATCCCACAGCTTCATTGCTTCGGGGTTATCAATAATATGACCATTGGATGGATCTATTTTCAGAACACTGTTAGTTCTCTGCGCAATATTTCCCAATAAAGCAAGGGTTGTACTAGTGGCACCAATATTAATGTCTGCATATAAAGGAGTGTTTTTCCTGATCCCGTCCAGGAAGTTTGAGAAATGAAAAGCATCAAGTTTCTCTGATGGGTTTCTTGTGTCATCGGGTATAAAACCAATATCACTCTTTTCCAGCAGCCTTCGGAGATCTTTTTCTCCCTGAGCTCTGATTCCTGCAATCTTCATTACATTGTTGATGCATTTTTCCATAGCATGTCTGTCAACATCACAAACATAAGCAATTTCGCAACCTTCTTCTTTTGCAAAACCTTCTGCCAAGGCATTTCCTCTTGCGTTTACACCAATTGCACCTATTTTTATTTTTTCGTTTGATCCAACAATGTTTTTGTAGCTCTTTGCACTGAAACCGGGTAAAATACCTCCAAAAGATACAGCTGCAGTGCCCAGAGCTGTTTTTCTGATAAACTCTCTTCTGCTAGACATCGCATTTATGTTTTTATGAAGTCAACAATGTAAAATTCAAGTCTGATTCTCTGATTATAATCTGCTTTTTAACAGATCCGGAATTTCTTTGGTTTCTTTTGCTACTAAAACTCCGACAGCTTCAAATGCTGCAATCTTCTCGGCTGCAGTACCCGATCCACTTGAAATAATGGCACCTGCATGTCCCATTTGTTTTCCCGGAGGTGCTTGACGTCCTGCTATAAATGCTACAACAGGTTTTGTGATGTGGTTCTTTATATATTCTGCAGCCTGCTCTTCAGCATCCCCGCCTATTTCACCAATTAAAACTATAGAATCAGTATCAGGGTCGTTCTCAAACATTTCGAGAAGCTCAATGTAATAAAGACCTACTACAGGATCACCGCCAACTCCTACAGCAGTTGACTGCCCTATACCGTTTTCGGTAAGGTTATATACCACTTCATAAGTGAGTGTCCCGCTGCGGCTTATTACACCTGTGCTGCCTTTCTTGAATACCATTGAAGGCATTATTCCAACCAGACTCTTTTCAGGAGACATTAATCCGGGACAGTTAGGGCCTATCAGATTAGCTCCCATTCTTTTTATGTAACTATGTGCTTCTACAACATCAAGAGTAGGCACACCTTCAGTGATACATACTATCAGCCTTATACCTGAAGCAGCAGCTTCCATCATCGCATCTTTTGCAAACGGTGCCGGCACAAAAATCACCGAAGTGTTTGCGCCAGTTTCGTTTACAGCATCTCTAACCGTATTGAATACGGGAATTTCATCTACAAATTCACCTGCTTTTCCGGGTGATGTACCTCCTACAACATTAGTTCCGTACTCTTTCATTTTAGATGTATGGAATGCGCCATCACGTCCTGTAATTCCCTGTACAATTAGCTTTGTGCTTTTATCTATCAGAATGCTCATAATCTATGTTTTGTCAATTTTGTTGCTGTTCGGCAAGTTCAACAGCTATTCTGGTTGCTTTACTCATGGTTTTTGCTACATGAAGATCAGTGTTTTTAAGTAATGCACGACCTTCTTTCTCGTTTGTGCCTGTAAGTCTTATTACAACAGGCACGTTTGTCCTGATCTGCTCAAATGCTTCCAGAAGACCCTTTGCTACATCATCACAGCGGGTGATGCCACCAAATATATTAATCAGTACAACCTTCACATTCTTATCGCTTAACAAAAGCTTCATTGCTTCGATAACTTTTGTTGGACTTGAGCTGCCACCAATATCGAGGAAATTAGCAGGATTACCACCATACAACTTGATGATGTCCATCGTTGCCATAGCCAGTCCTGCACCATTTACCATGCAACCTATCTCACCACCCAGATGTACGTAGCTGAACCCTTTGCTTTTGGCAAACAGCTCCTTCTTTTCTTCTTCTGTAGGTTCGTTAATCGCAGCAATTTTTGGATGACGAAACAGAGCATTATCGTCGAATGTCATTTTAGCATCAATAGCCACAATATTACCCTCTTCTGTAAGAACAAGAGGATTTATTTCGGCAAGTGAAGCATCAGAATCACGAAATAGCTTGTATAGTTTCTGAATAATAACAGCTGCCTGGCGCACAAGGTTTATATCGTTAAACAGCTTAAATGCCGCTTCACGTGCAAGATAGTCGGGCACTCCAATCGAAGGATCTATTGCAAATTTATAAATCTTTTCGGGAGTGTTCTTTGCCACTTCCTCTATATCCATGCCACCCTCTTTGCTTAACATCAGGATAGCTGATTTTGAACGTCTGTCAATAACATAACTTACATAGAACTCTTTGGCAATATTAACTGCCTGACCCACAAGTATACGATCGACTGTGAACCCCTTTATGTTCATTCCCAATATTGCAGCGGCATGCTTGCGAAGCTCTATTTCATCATTCGCAAGCTTCACTCCTCCTGCTTTACCCCTTCCGCCTGTATGAACTTGTGCTTTCACGATGACTTTCTGTGAGTCAATTCGCGAATAAGCTTTTACTGCATCTTCTACAGATCGGCATACAATACTTTGTTCAACAGGAATCCCGTATGTCGAAAAGATCTCTTTTGCTTGGTATTCATGAATTTTCATGGCCCTCTTCTAATAATATTTTACAATATATAAATTGAAAACTACAATTCTGTAAATCTATGATAAATGTTTTAATTTAAGAAATCTGTAATATTAAAATTCAGGATAAATTTCCAATTATGTAAACGTCAGCTTTTGAATTTTAACTAAGTAATTTCTTATAAAGGCTTGAAACGTATAGAATGACTGTATTGTTTAACAAAAATCGAAAAATATAAGAAAAAGCCGATTAGAAGCATTTCGTGTCGTAATTAAATAAGACAAAGAACTACATCAGTAATACATGAGTAATACTTGAGTCTTACCTGGTCCTTATATAGTCCAGTGTCTCCTCATATAAAATAGAAGATATACTGAACAAGTTATGAGTATAATATGCATATGATTTGGTTAAAGTACGGGTAATTTAATACTAATTTAGGGGCAAGCCTAAATCTCAATATCCTCAATCTCGACAATTTTCTTTGAGATGGCGTAAATAGTGAGACCAGACTGACTCCTGATTCCTGTCTTTGTAGTTATGTTTTTGCGATGCCTTACCACCGTATGTATGCTGATGTTCAGTTCCTCAGCAATCTCTTTGTTGAGTTTTCCATTTACAATCCCCGTGAGTACCTCAATTTCTCTTTTTGTGAGATTTTCGCTTTCATCAGTCTTATTGGTGAGTGACTTGTTCCTTTTGTCGAGTCTTGTCAGCAGGTTAATAATGTGTTCAGGAGTATCATACAGTGTAAAAGATGAATCTGTGTCAGTAACAGCTTTTTGCATCATACCAAAATCAATCCCCATGATTGAAAGAGAAGGAAACTCTTTTCTTATCCTTTTCACCTCTTTGTCACGATTCACAAAATGCAAAGGATTAGCAATTGCGATGTCAATATTTTCTGTTTTCAGTAGGTCCGAAAGTTCCTCAAGATTTTCTGCCCTATAAATTCGGCAATTGATTTCTGATTGAAACAGAATGTAATGCAGGCCTTCAAAGATAATCTTCGAGCTTTCGAGTATAACTATATGTAAAGGGGATTTATGCATTTTCCTTTTTTTCGATATTTACACCTGAAGGAATTAGAATAGACTCCTCAATCAGAGAGTGTACAAACAGGTCATATTCAAGTTCGTACAGGGCAAAAAAGAGTTTTCTGCGCAGATCCAGATCATTGTCAATCTTTACATACTTCAGCAACAGATTCTTCAGATCATGCAGCTTTAGTTCAATATCAGTGTGATGTTCGCTGTATTCAATAGACGAGTATTCCTGAGGAGTATCGCCGTCATCAATATTTTGCAACAATTTGATGAAGTAGGGGAAAGCAACATTGTCTTCATAATCAAGATGCTCGCGCACTTCAGTGAAATACTCATTAAAAAATTTCTCCAGCAGTTTCAACTCTTTCTCAGGATGATTTTCCTGCAACTTCAGGATATAAGATTTTATCTGAGGGTACATTTCAAATCTGTAATAATGATGACTATTTTTCAGAAAATCGATTACCTGCAGCAGGTCATTTTTAGTGTATGTATGATTTTTTTTAGCTCCGAAACCATTATATAGATTAGCAATATCAACAAAAAGTGTTTCACTTATGCAATATTCTTTGCAGAGTTGCGAAACAGTTAAATCTCTCACTCTGAAATCAACTTTAAAATGCTGTAACATCAGCAGTAGCCGTGGGTTAGCATCTATCTGTCCGGCAACCTTCATTGACGGACTCATTTTTGTTGTAGTAAAATGATGCATAAGTTGTTTTATTTTTTGTGCAAAAATAGGGAAAATAGCCGGTTATTTAGAACAATTCCATATAATAATGCTTTTGACACCTTTTTTAAGAACAAATTGAGCATGAAATCATTCTGTTTACCAATATAATTCCCTTTTTTTTACTATTATTGTAACTAAATTCAAATTTACGAAGATGAAAGATTTCCAGGGACTACAAATACGTCGACGCAGTATCAGAAAATATAAAAATGAGCAGTTGACACCGGAAGAAACAAAAAAGATTTTAGAGGCTGCGCTGCTTTCGCCCACCTCCAAAAATAAGCATTCATGGACTTTTATTGCCGTAGAAGACAAAGGAACTATTGCTAAACTGTCAGAATGTAAGCCGCATAGCGCATCGTTTATTTCGGATGCTCCACTTGTGGTAGTGGTAGCAGGCAATCCTTTGATAAGTGATGCATACGTTGAAGACGCTTCTATAGCAGCATTTAACATGCAATTACAGGCAGAAGATCTTAATATTGGGAGTTGCTGGATTCAGGTGAGAAACCGCTCATTTTCAGATAAAATCACTTCGGGAGAGTATATTAATGATCTGTTAGATATTCCCATGCCGCTTGACGTAGTGTGTATGATTGCATTTGGTAGAAAAGAGACAAGCAGAACTCCTGCTGACATTGAAAATCTTCACTGGGAAAAAGTACATATAGACAAATATGTATCAGATCTGGGTAATGAAGAACAATCAGAAGAATAAAAAAACAGGATGATAGATATATTAAAAGTGCCTTCGCCAAGCTACGTAATGGAAGAAGAGCTGCTGCGCAGGAATCTGAGTTTAATTAAATCGGTTAGTGAGCGCACAGGTGTTGAAATTATACTTGCCTTCAAGGCTTTTGCGATGTGGAAGTCATTCCCAATTTTTCGAGAGTATATACAACATTCAACCGCAAGTTCAGTTGCTGAGGCTCAGCTGGCATTTGAAGAAATGGGTAATTTAGCGCATACTTATGCACCGGTGTATACAGATGATGATTTCCCAATCTTCATGAAATATAGCAGTCATATTACCTTTAACTCCCTGTCACAGTTTGAACGTTTTTACCCTATGGTTAAATCTTCAGATAAAACTATTAAATGTGGATTGAGAATAAATCCTGAGTTTTCAGTGGTGGATACTGATCTCTATAACCCAAGCAGTCCTGGTTCACGGCTTGGAGTGACAGTTGATCGTATTGGCGATACATTACCCGAAGGTATTAACGGGTTACATATACACAACCTTTGTGAAAATAACTCTTATGACCTTGAAAAGACACTTGAGGTTGTAGAAAAGAAGTTTGGAAAGTTTTTTGACAGCGTTGAGTGGTTGAATCTTGGTGGTGGTCACCTTATGACTCATAAGGATTATGATGTTGAACATCTTGTGAGATTACTGAATAGTTTTAAAAATCGTTATCCTCACCTTAAAGTAATAATGGAGCCCGGAAGTGCTTTTGCGTGGGAGACAGGTGTGTTAGTGGCAACTGTTGCAGATATTGTAGAGAATGACGGAATTATGACAGCAATGCTGAATGTGTCATTTTCATGTCACATGCCTGACACTCTCGAGATGCCATACAAACCACGTATAAGGGGTGCCTATCAGGAACCTGTGGAAGGTAAACCAACTTACAGGATGGGTGGTAACAGCTGCCTGAGTGGTGATTTTATGGGTGACTGGTCGTTCGACGCACCACTGCAGATAGGTGACAGGATTGTATTTGAGGATATGATACATTATACTACTGTAAAAACAACAATGTTCAATGGTGTCTCACATCCTTCAATTGGACTTTGGACCAAAGAAGGCGAGTTTAAATTGTACAGGAAGTTTGATTATGAAGATTATAAAAGTCGCATGAGTTAAGCTACTGTTGTTTAGATTAGTATCTGTTGTAATTTGCAGCAGTTAAATTGACTTTTTAATAAGATTTTTTAGTTTTTTGAGAAAATGTTAAACTATTTCCTGATAACTTTTGTTTAATTGTCAAGTTTGTTAATTTTATATTGGCAAAAGTTACTAACTAAAAAACATTACATTATGGGATGGTTGTGGTGGATAATAATCGGAGCAATAGCCGGATGGCTGGCAGGTAAATTAATGAGAGGCGGAGGCTTTGGTTTCCTAGTGAACATTATAGTAGGGATCGCCGGTGCAATTATTGGTGGATGGGTTTTTGGACTGCTTGGGATATCAGCAGGTGGTGTAATAGGAAGCCTTGTTACTGCCATTGTGGGAGCAATCTTATTACTATGGGTAATATCACTCTTTAAACGAGCTTAGATATTTTCCTCTTAAAAAGACTAAATAAGAGATCGGTGTTTCATATTAAGAAGCATCGGTTTTTTTTCAATAAGAAATGCAAAAGAGAGAGATAGGAATATTTTCCGGGTCATTTAATCCGATACACAACGGGCATTTGATGCTCGCTAGTTATTTAAGTGAATTTACTTATCTGGATGAAGTGTGGTTTGTTGTTACACCTCATAATCCATTGAAAGATACCACCATTCTGCTTGATGATGATGTTAGGCTTGAGATGGTAAAGATTGCTATGGCTGACTATGAAAAGCTGCTCGTCTCTGATATCGAATTCAATATGCCACGTCCGTCTTTCACAATAAATACCCTCAACAAATTGTCAGAAGAGAATCCTGGTATTAATTTCTCACTAATAATGGGAGCAGACAACTGGACAATGATAGACCGCTGGAGAAATTATAAGGAGATCATTGAAAAATATAAAATACTTATATATCCCAGATATGGAGTTGAGCTAGTAATTCCTGATAAATACCGTCAAAGTGTACAGTCTGTGGACGCACCTGTTATAGAGATTTCATCAACATTTATCCGAAACTGTAAAAGAAACGGAAAGAATATACGCGCATTTGTACCGAAAAGTGTGTACGATTATATAGAGGAAAAACAACTATATCTCTGAAATTAGTTGATTTTATTTATTCTTTACTCCTGATACTACTGAATCATAAAGCATTTTATCAACGATAATCGGTAAAATATCTGTATCAACACCTGCCTCCTGCAGTTCATCAATATCATCGTTTAGCATCTGAAGGAAAGTGTCAAAACTACCAGCTTCTTTACGTGACAATTCATACATAACCACTGCTTTTCCGTTGTTAGAGAGGCAAAGTTCAACATGTCCCGCATTTAGAAAATCATGAGCGTTTGGTTTCTTCTCCAAAATTCGTGAATAATACTTTTGTGCTATATCAAACTTACGCGACAGAAATGCACCCCAGGCAATAGATCTCCATGCACGTGTGTTATTACTGTCAATCAGCTCAACCTTAAAATAGTAGTTAAGTGCCTCATCATACTGTTTAAGTTCCAGATAACAATGACCAATGTTAAGCTGAATATTAAGATCTTCAGGTCTGAACTGTTCAAGTCGGCGGTAATACTCCAGAGCTGTTTCCGTTTCTTTCAAAACCCTGTAACAGTGTGCAATACGGTTAAGCAGCCAGGTGTTGTTGTCTTCAATCAGATCTGCATGCAGATATGCATCAAGCGCACCTCTGATATCAGCAGTCATTTGTCTGCAAAATCCTATTTTTTGCCACACCTCACTCTTTGCAGGTGCCATTTCTGCCAGCATATTATATGCACTAAGAGCTTCAAAGAAATTATTTTTCTCGAAATAATATAGTGCGATCTTCTCCAAATTATCTGTTTGCAGAACTATAGATTGAAACGCCTCAATTTCGTGATAATTGAGAGGGAAATTGAAAATATCTTTAAAGTCATAATTACGAGGATATAGCTTAAAAAAGCGATATAAATCCTGAATGTACTGCTTGATTATGGTATCTTCTTTTTGATATGGCTTAAGAGTAATCTCCTCTTCTTGTAAATTTTTAATCTCATCACCTTCTGCTCCAAGCTGATTTATCATCATACTGCGGTACTGTTCGGGCATCATCATTACGCTGAAGGATAGAGAGTATTTGTCGGAATTACAGATAAGGGAAGAGTCAAGCATAGTCTCGATTAGCTTGTCTCCCTCTTGTCGATTGCTGAACAGTCTCTGTAAACTGCTGTGCGAAGCGTCGAAAGGCATGAACCAGTTGCTCATTTCACGAAAGAAAGGATAGTTTTTCAAGTTTGAAAATGTAGAGTGAAATACATCAGCACCCTCAAGCTGGAGATTTGAAAACTCCTTAAGTTTATCGCTTATACCACTCTCATCGAGTATCTTTTGCCATTCAGGGTTTTTTTCATCTAACCCACTTTCGCCCATCCACTCATCCAGTTTAATCTTCTTACCTATCATCGGACTCAGTTTCATCATCTCAGGTATGATTTCCTCTGTCAGCCTTTTAGTTATTTTCTCAGTTTCATGTGCCTGAATAAATCCAAGTAGAGTGGTCATAAATCTTCGTGTGAAAGTATAATCGTCAGACAGCAATTTTAGTCTGTTGATACATTCCGGATACAGATGCCACCTTGTTCTATATATCTGAAAAATAGGAATTATACCTGTAATGGCCCTTGTGGCCACTAATGCTTCCGGTCTGCGGCACATATCTAGCAGAAAAAGAACTTTAGCAGCATCAAAACGCTGCATTATATTAAGAGTAATTGCAGATATAAGCATACACTTGTCGTTCACCGGTATTATCTCGTCTTGAACAAAACTGTGGAGTGATTTTATAAGATCAGCATTGGCCCTTGGAGAAACAAACGCAGTGTAAAACATGTCTGTTAGGTTGTTTTCATGTAAAGTGGCATTCTGTTTTTTGCGTGACTCCTTTTCGGGACCATCTTCCAGTAGTTCAAGGAAAGTTAATGTATCAGCTTGTTTAGTAATAATTTCTCTATATTCTTCAATTGAAATTGGTGTGCGAACATTCATAATTCTTGCTTTCTCGAAGAAAAATGATGTCGAATCCCTTAACAGAAGATTTTCAGCAGCATCATCCGTAATATTATATATATCGCGTATAAGCTTATCATATATTTTATGTTGTTCAGGATCACCTTTACCCTCAATCAGATAATGAAGCATGTATTTGTAGTTTGTCTCCAGCTCATCAATTTTTTGCGAAATAGACCAGTTTTGCTGCAATGCAATCAGCTCTTTTACGCTGTCGATTGCATTTTTCAGCTCCTTGTTTTCAATAAAACCTTTAATTTCTACTACTTTCCTGTTAATTTCAGTTGGACTCATAAATGCCGTTAAATTGTTTTGTCTTTTATAATCAGTGTGGAAGGTAGTACATCTATCCAGGGGAGTGATGTACTAATTAGTCTGTTCCACCCGTCAATACCCATTATACAAAGATCCTGTTTCTTTATAAAATCTTCCTCAATCTTTTTATCGTCATCCCACAGATACACTTTCTCATCTACTTTCTTCACATAATATTGATATAGTTTTTGCATCTTTTGATTTGACTCCATAGCACCTATCGCATCCCAAATCATTAGTTCAACATTGTCCTTTTGAGCAAAACGAATTGTTGCGAAAGGAATAACCTGAATATCTGTTGCACTCAAAATAGGCACAAATATTTTTTCTATTCTCCTTAGGTTGTTGTAGATAAACAAACCAGTAGTAATAGGGTTCATATCAAAAAGAGAAGATAGACTGTTCAATAATTGTGACTCTTCCGGCGTAAACTGTTCCATAACATAAGCATCGGAATTTGTAGGATCACCTTTTAGCATATTGTATTTCTGATATGTCTTAGGAGTTAATACATCTTTACCAATACCAATTAACAGTAAATTACAGTTCTGCTCTTTCATGGTTTTCTGGATCTCCTTCACATAATCATCATATTTTTTTACAAAATAGCGAACAGTGATTTTACTCTTATCAATTATCTCAATGAAGTCTTTTAATTGAGATTGCTCCTCATGATTGTCATTATTTGTAAGATGTAGAAAAGTTGCAGATGATTTTTCTGATCTGGAAATAGCAAAATATGCTGCCATTCTACTCAATGTCTTGCCAATTTCAGGGTCAGTGAAGCAGACAAGAATGTTGACTGGCTTCTTAAGTAAATTATCAACAGATTCCATAATTATAATTTTAGTGATTAACCGTGTTAACCTCTTAGCATTTCGCTGTCAAGCATTGAATCTTTGTATCCCAGAAAATATAATATCCCGTCTATACCAACTGAAGAGAGTGATTGCTCTGCATTTTGAATCACTTTTGGTTTGGCATGAAAAGCAATACCCAGCCCCGCTATACCCAACATCGGCAAATCGTTTGCTCCATCACCAACAGCTACAGTTTGCTTGATATCAATTTTCTCAACCTGAGCTATGAGTGACAATAATTCAGCTTTTTTCTTTCCTGTAATTATATCTCCCAAATAGTTGCCGGTTAGCTTGCCATCCACAATCTCCAGTTCATTTGCATACATATAATCAAAGCCATATTTATCTTTCAGGTAATTGCCGAAATATGTGAAACCACCCGAAAGAATTGCTGTTTTGAAGCCAACTTTCTGAAGAACTTTCATTAATCTTCCAAGACCTTCAGTAATCGGCAGATTCTCTGCAACCTCTTTAAGAACGGAAGCATCAAGACCTTTAAGTAGTTTTATGCGTTGTTTGAAACTTTCCTCAAAATCTATGTCGCCTTGCATGGCCGACTCTGTGATAGCTTTAACTTTTTCACCAACACCGGCTCGTTCTGCAAGCTCATCAATTACTTCAGTTTGAATAAGCGTTGAGTCCATATCAAAGCATATCAACCTTCTCATGCGTCTGAACATGCTCTCTTCCTGAAATGATATGTCGAAATTTAACTTTGATGAAAGTTCAAGAAACGACTGCTGCATATTCTGCCTGTTGATTGGTGTACCTCGCACTGAAAGCTCGACACATGACTTGGCAGCACGTTGCCTCTCATCCAGAGGTATACGTCCCGTCAGTCTTATCATATTGTCGATATTCAGGTTTTGATCTGCAATAATTCTTGACACAGCGGCAATTTGTTCTGCAGTAAGAATTCTTCCTAAGAGCGTGATGATATATCTGTTCTTGCCCTGCATTTTTACCCAGTTTGAATACCTTTCGGCAGATATTGGTGAAAAACGTACATTAACATCCATTTCGTATGCTTTGAAAAGAAGGTCTTTAAGAATTTCGCCCGAGTTGTTGTGCATCGACTTAAAAAGTATACCTATTGCTACATTCCTGTGGATATCCGACTGACCAATATCCAGTATAAAAGCGCCATGTTTTGCAAGAATCTCTGTTAGAGCTGCAGTTAACCCCGGTTTGTCTTCACCGTTAATATTGACTAAAATGATTTCTGAGTTTTCCATTTTAATAACGTTTTTTATTCACATAATTGGCAAAGATACTTGAACATAAATATCTTCAATATCCTGTTTGTCTATTTTATCGAAATCCTCTTCCCTTACCGTGATGATTATTCCCGCCATATCAAGAGCACCGGGACTAATCAACAGCTTTTTGCTGCCTTCAGCATAGAACTGCTTAGGACGATGCAATTTTCGAGGAAATATATGAGTTTTGTATTTATTGTCCTCCATGAAAGTAATCACATTAAGCATAGGCTCTTCCTCTTCAGGTTGCTGATAACGCAGATACTGATATACCTCTTCAAATAGCTCAATAGATTCAGTAATACTTTCACCCTCAATCATCAGACATGATCGCAATTCATTATCACCTTGCATTAGTTCCGGCACTTTAAGGCCAGCCTGAAGATGAAAGTGATCAGGAGCTGAAGCACCGCTTTTTGGTCCGTTATAAAAAACTACATAATCGGGAAGCTTTTCAGTGAGAGTGAGCATTTCACCAATTTTATTACGAATGCGCTGAGGAACATGAGAATGAAGCGGTATAGTTATATGATTTCTAAGTATGGGAAAAGGGTTACATAGGATTATATATTTTTCTAAGAATACTATTCCTTTTTGCTCAGTAGGACGGTTTTGTTCACAAATGAAACATGGCCTACCATTAATATGTCGGTAGTCAGTATTTGCCCCTGTTGATGTTATTCTTGCAGGGTTGAACTGAACCTTTACAGAGAAGTTATCACCCCAGTTAAACTGTTTTTCTCTAACTTCATCCAGAATGCTTATTGATTCATTCAATTTAGGCCATTCATTTTTTTGAAACGAGAAAAGATTTTCTATATCGTTTTGTAAACCCATTTACACTTAATTTTTTAGCAGAAACAAAGATAAGGATAATTTTTACTATTTGGTTATCAAGTTTTTTTATACCTTTGTGTTACAAGTAAGAGGTGTTTCGATTTACTATTTATAACAAATGAAAAAAACAGCTATAATATTATCCTGCATTATATTAATGTTTCTCATTACATGTACTCAAAACAGGGAGGATAAGGGTGCGAATTCAGGAAATCAGATAGCTGAAACAACAGATGTAAGCGAAATAGAGATTGAGAAGTTTGATGAGTTCATTGAAAGGTTCAGTCGTGAAGAATCTTTTCAATTACAAAGGATAAAATTTCCAATCAGCGTGATTATTCCTGATGAAGGTCATGAAGGTATGGCACCAATGAAAGAGACGATTGGCAGATATGATTGGGAACAGCTTGATCTTTCATACGACAGCACTTTCTTAACACGTACGTATGACCAGTATTACCAAGTTGTGCGTTTCATGAATGATACTGCTGTTGTTGAAATAAGAGGTATAGATAATGGCATTTATGCAGATTATTATTTCGAACTTATTGACAAGAAGTGGTATCTGGTAACACTTTATGAGGCTTCTTTCTGAATAACGAAGCTATTTCTTAAGCATCTCATCACCAAAGCTAAGCGGTAACAGATCTTTTATACTGTTGACAATATAGACAGCGTCATCGCTGCACATCATGATTTTCATTGGTGAGTGAGATCTGCTTTCTGACTCCAGAAGTACCTGCCGGCAAGCTCCGCAAGGTGTAATGACATCTTTTGTGAAATTTCCTTTACTCCAGGCAGCTATAGCGATAGCCTCAATTTTCTGATCAGGGTATTTTGCATGAGCATAGAAAGCAGTAGTTCTTTCAGCACATAAACCTGAGGGATATGCAGCGTTCTCCTGATTATTGCCGGTGATTATTTCACCATTGCTCAGCAGAACAGCAGCTCCCACTTTAAACCCTGAATATGGTGAATAAGAGTTTTTTGTTGCGCTTTTGGCTGCTTCAATAAGTTTTTTTTCGATAACAGAGCACTCCTCTATCGGATAAACAGCTATCTTTGTAGATAAATTTATTTCTTTCATATCGTAATGCAGGATTTATCTCACAAATATACATATATTTCATCGTTAACGCTCTTACTTTCATTTTTATTTATAAGTTCGAATCTTTTAGCACAGTCAAGTGCAAGAACATACGAGTTATATATTGAAAAATACAGTAATCTGGCCATACAGCACATGGATAAATACGGAATTCCTGCTTCTATAACTTTGGCACAGGGTATATTGGAGTCAGGAGCCGGTATGAGTGATTTGGCAAGACGGTCAAACAACCACTTTGGTATCAAGTGTCACCGTGGCTGGAGCGGATCCAAGGTATATGCTGCGGATGATACACCAAACGATTGTTTCAGAAGTTACAGTCGTGTAGAGGATTCATATCAGGATCACTCAGAGTTTTTGGTTGGCAGTGTCAGATATAGTTCTCTTTTTGAACTATCAATAACAGATTACAAAGGGTGGGCAAGGGGTCTACAAAAATCTGGTTATGCTACTGACAAAGCTTATGCCAACAAGCTGATAAAACTGATAGAGGATTATGAGCTGTATCGGTTTGATGATAAGAAATACAGACGTGGAGTGAGTCGCAGTGAAAGGGAAGCTATACGTTCGGCTGAATCATCAAGTGCTTCATGGACACACCAGCCTTATATAACACACGGACTGGTGTATGTGATAGCTGTAGAGGGTGATACATTCGGTAGTATTGCAAACGAGTTTGGTTTTAATGAAAAAGATCTACTGAAATATAACGAAGTGCCTGAAGATTTTCCACTAAGTGAAGGTGACATAGTTTATTTTCAGAAGAAAAAAACGAGAGCCGACAAGCCTTATGACTATCATACGGTGCAAGTGGGTGAATCAATGTACAGTATTTCTCAGATTTACGGTTTGCAATTACGTAACTTGTACAGACTGAATAAGAAGAGTTATGAATATATTCCTGAGGAAGGTGATATTCTTAAATTAAGATGATTTTGATTTGACAGATTTGATAATTTAGTCAATTTAGATTATGTATGAAAGAATTAAGTGACAAAAGCAGCAAAATAATATGAAAATGCAATACAATACTCAAAAAGAAAAGCTTATAATGCCCGAATACGGACGTAATATACAGAACATGGTAGATCACTGCGTTAAAATCGAAGATAAAGAAGAACGCGAAAGATGTGCCAATACTATTATTGATGTAATGGGTAACATGTTTCCGCATCTTCGTGATGTAAATAATTTCAAACACATCCTATGGGATCATTTGGCAATAATGTCGGACTTCAAACTGGATATTGAATATCCTTATGAAGTGATAAAAAAGGAAGAGCTTTATTCTTCTCCCGGACGCCTGGAATATAGTCGTCCTACTATGAAATATCGTCATTATGGAAAAATACTGGAGAGGTTAATTGATATCGCTAAAAAAATGGAAGATGGGGATAAAAAGGAACAACTTACTAAACTAATACTTAATCAGATGAAGAGATCTTACATTCAATGGAATAAAACTATTGACGATGAAAAGATTTATGAAGATCTGAGAGAACTGTCAGGAGGAAAACTCAATCTTAACAGCGAAAACTACACTATCCCAGAAGTGAAATTTACACCCAGCCGCACTAAGCTGAAAAATATAAAATATCAACGAAGACGATAAATGTGATGATCTCAGAAAAAGATATCGTTCATGTAGGACGTACTCAAAAACCTTATGGAATAAGGGGTGAAATTATTATACTCTTTTCAAGGGTAGAGTATGCTGAAGCTGATTCTGAGTACTATTTCCTAATGATCGACGGTATTCCGGTTCCCTTTTTTGTTGAGGAGTTATCATACACTACTGATGTTTCCGCTCGCGTGAAATTCGAAGATGTGGATGATGAGAAAAATGCATCGAAGTATGTAAACCTCGATGTATGTGTACTACGGAATACTCTGTCTGATGATAGTCCGGAAGCTTTGGGCGACTGGCATCTTTTTGTGGGCTATGGTGTTGTAGACCGAAAAGGTGAAATGCTTGGAAGTATAATTGATGTTGATGATTCTACAATTAATGTACTTTTTATAGTGCGGAAAGATGAGGAGGATCTGCTGATTCCGGCTACCGAGGATTTTATTACTGATGTTGACGTTGATAAAAAAATTATTGAGATGAATCTTCCTGATGGTCTGTTTGACAGATAATTACACTTGTGTTGTACAACACCTGTCAAAGATTTCAAACTTTCTTAACTACAAAGTTCATATACGCAACGATGTCTTTTCTAAAACTTTCAGATGTAACAGTAGGATATACCACAAAAAACAGGCTTAATACTGTACAATCAGGACTTAATCTGACTGCTGAAAGGGGTGAACTTATCGTTCTTGTTGGGAAAAACGGATGTGGTAAGTCCACACTTTTAAGATCAATTGCCTGCCTTCAGCCAATTTATGAAGGCATTATTTTACTTGAAGGCAAAAATATTACAAATCTGTCACCTGCAAAAAGAGCCAGACTTTTGTCTATTGTTTTAACAGAACAGCAGTCTGTAGCCTCGTTTACAGTTAAAGAGCTGATTTCTATAGGTCGTGACCCATATACCGGTTGGTTGGGTAATCTTTCGGAAGAAGACGACAGTATAATTTCAATAGCAATAGATCAGACCTATCTCAACGGTTTTGAAGAGAGAAATATTCATGAACTTTCTGACGGTGAAAGGCAGAGAGTGTTCATCGCCAGAGCTCTTGCGCAGGATACACCACTTATAATTCTTGATGAGCCAACTTCTCATCTCGATCTGCCAAACCGTATAAATATTTTACTTCTTCTGCAGAAACTGGCGCGTGATACAGGTAAGACTATTTTAATCTCGACTCATGAACTGGAGACTGCCATGCAGGTAGCTGACAAGATGTGGCTTATGGAAAATAGGGGAGGTGTTTCTGTCGGTATTCCTGAAGATATGGTGCTAAATGGTAGTTTCGACAAAGTCTTTTATAATAACAATTACGAGTTTGATAAGGAATATGGTAGTTTCGTAGTACAGAAACAACTGGATAAAAGTGTTACAACGTTTGTGAAGAAGCCAAAAGGATTAATGGCCAGATGGACTACTAAAGCGCTTTCTAGAAAGGGTTACAGGATTACAGACAATGCTTCGGTTGAATTACATGTTGATGAAGATAAGGGGAGCTGGACGGTTAAAAAAGGGGATCTGTCAGTTATAACTTACAGTATTGAAGATGCATTAGGGAGATTGTCTGAATTAAATCATAACTCCAATTCATCAGTAAACCTATAGAAAGCATCCTGTTTTTTATTATCTTTGCAAGATTTTAGGTGTAATAATTCATCATGGAAGTAAAGAAACGAAATATTGCTATTCTGGGTTCTACCGGTTCAATTGGCAGACAAGCTTTGGAGGTTATTTCAAACCATCCCGACAGATTTGAAGCCTATGCGCTCGTAGCGAATAATAGTGTTGAACTGCTTATAGAACAGGCACGTACTTTTATGCCTGAGGTAGTTGTTATAGCGAATGAGAATAAATATGAGCAACTGAAATCTGCTTTAAGCGATCTGCCTATAAAAGTTTGGTGTGGAAGTAAGGCAACTGAGGAGGTAGTTCAGGATGAGAATATTGACATGATCCTTACTGCGATGGTTGGGTATTCTGGTTTAAAGCCAACGATAAACGCTGTTAAAGCAGGAAAGGCAATTGCTCTGGCAAACAAAGAGACGCTGGTTGTTGCAGGTGAGTTGATTACATCTCTGGCAATAGAAAACAGAGCGGCTATACTACCTGTTGATTCGGAGCATTCTGCTATTTTCCAGTGCCTTAATGGTGAGGTGGGCAATAATATCGAAAAAATACTACTTACAGCTTCAGGAGGTCCTTTTCGTAATTTTACTAGCGAACAGTTGGAGAGTGTTACTAAATACCAGGCACTTGCTCACCCTAAATGGAATATGGGAGAAAAGGTTACAATTGACTCCTCTACTCTTATGAACAAGGGTTTCGAAATGATTGAAGCTAAATGGTTATTTGGAGTGGAGCCTTCTCAAATAGAGGTACTGGTTCATCCTCAATCTATTATTCACTCTATGGTGCAGTTTGAAGATAGATCAATTATTGCTCAACTGGGGCAGCCTGATATGAAAGTTCCTATTCAATATGCGTTTTCTTTCCCGGAAAGATTAAAGACTACTGTGAAAGAGGTCGATTTTATTGAACTATCGCAACTTACCTTCGAAAAGCCCGATATGAAAAGGTTCCCTAACCTCTCTTTTGCTTATGAGGTTATAAAAATCGGTGGTAATTTACCATGCATACTTAATGCTGCAAATGAGATTGCCGTATCACTTTTTCTTCAGGAGAAGATCGGTTTCATGGATATGAGCAGGTTAATCGAGAAAACATTACAAAAAGCGTCGTTTGTTAAGAGTCCGTCTTTAGACGATTATCAACAAACTGACAGCGAGACAAGAGAGATAATTACTGAGTTATTCAAATCGCACAGTTTTGTGTGAAAACATTATTGAATGGAATCATTTTTAATTAAAGCGTTGCAGCTCATTCTGAGTTTATCTATTTTAGTAATAGTGCACGAATTTGGACATTATATTTTTGCGAGGTTGTTCAAGATAAGGGTAGAGAAATTCTACCTGTTTTTTGATGCAGGTTTCGCACTTTTCAGATACAAACCAAAAAACAGTCACACTGAGTACGGGATTGGTTGGTTACCTCTTGGCGGATACGTTAAGATCTCAGGTATGATTGATGAGTCAATGGACAAGGATCAAATGGCTCAGCCTCCACAGGCATGGGAGTTTCGCTCAAAACCCGCATGGCAGAGATTGCTGGTTATGATAGCAGGTGTACTTTTTAATCTAATACTTGCATTTTTCATATATGCTATGGTTTTGTTTACATGGAACGATACTTATCTGCCGCTAGAGAATGTTACGCAAGGTATGGAATTTAGCCGCGCAGCCAAGAATGCCGGTTTTCAGGATGGTGATATTCTTTTAAAGGCTGATGATAAAGAACTTGACCGTTTTGGAGTAAGAACACTGCTGGATGTGGCAGATGCAAAGATTGTTACAGTAAGTCGAAATGGGGAAACGATTGAATTACCAATGGAAGAAGGATTAATGAAAAATCTACTTGCCGACGCAGAGGGTTTTGCCACTTATCGAATTCCAACGGTTATTTATGAAACCATGGAGGGCAGCTCGGCTGAAACGGCAGGGCTTGTAGCCGGTGACAGTATAGTAGCAGTTAATGGAGTTGCAACACCCGTTTTCTCTGATCTGCGTGAAATTCTGGAAAATAATCGAAACAGTGAGGTAGTTCTTGATTATTATAGAAATGGTACACAATATTCAACCACGGCAAAATTGGATTCTGCAGGTACACTCGGTTTTTATGTAATGCCTGCCGCGTTGGTTTACAATACAAGGACAATAACATATACTTTCTTTGAATCATTTCCGGCTGGAATGAAAATGGGAATTCAAACATTAAAAGATTATGTTGCTCAATTTAAGTATGTTTTCACAAAAGAAGGAGCTTCTTCGCTAGGTGGATTTGGTGCAATAGGTAATCTATTCCCGGCACAGTGGAACTGGCAGGCATTCTGGATGATGACTGCATTCTTATCTGTAATACTTGCTTTTATGAATATTCTGCCCATACCGGCATTAGATGGTGGTCATGTTATGTTTCTCATTTACGAAGTTATAACTAGACGCAAGCCAAATGAGAAGGTGATGGAATATGCACAGGTTGCAGGTATGGTTTTATTGTTTGCATTAGTATTATATGCAAATGGAATGGATATTGTAAGAGCCATATTTAAGTAATAGACAAACATTCTTTACTGGTTGAAACAAAGAGATTAAGCATTAGAAAAAGAATTTAAGTATTAGAATATGAAGATTCCTGAATTAATTGAAAAGGGTGGTAAGACAGCGTTTTCTTTTGAACTACTCCCCCCTCTAAAAGGTAATAGCATTAAGCAGGTATTCAAGACTATAGATCGTCTTATTGAATTTGACCCGAAATATATTAATATAACTACTCATCATAGCGAGAATATTTATAAGGAGGATGATAAAGGGGTCTATCGTAAAGTAAATGTTCGTAAACGTCCGGGTTCAGTCGCAATAGCAGCAGCAATTAAAAACAAATATGGTATAAGGGCTATTCCACATATCATATCTCAGGGATTTACAAAAGAGGAAACTGAATATGCTCTTATCGATTTATCTTTTCTGGGAGTTACCGATCTGTTGTTGTTGAGAGGTGATACTAAGAAGCTTGACGCTGAACAAAGAGCAATGGATAGTCACCTGAATGCAACAGGACTTCAGGATCAGGTTAATAATTTCAATAAGGGAATTTCTTTCGATGGTTCTAGATTTGCTCCACCTGAGGTGCCTTTCTCTTACGGAATGGCTTGTTACCCTGAAAAGCATGAAGAATCTCCAAATATGGAGTCGGAGATATTTTACACTAAGATGAAGGTTGATAATGGTGCTGATTATCTCGCAACCCAAATGTTTTTCGATAACAGAAAATACTTTGAATTTGTTGATAAATGTCGCGCTTCAGGCATCAATGTCCCAATTATTCCGGGTATCAAACCGATACATCTTATGAGTCAGCTCACTGTCCTGCCTCGTATTTTTCGTACAGATATACCTGAAGAGCTAGAGAAAGAACTTCGTAAATGTAAAAGTGATAATGACGCCAAAGAAGTTGGTGTTGAGTGGTGCATCAAACAGTGTAAAGAATTAGTTGAGGCAAAGGTACCAAGTATTCACTTTTACTCATTGATGGCAACTGAAAGTGTTTACAGAGTAGCAAAAGAAATCTATTGATGTTTTTTAGTGATGTGATAGGGCATAATGATGTTAAACAACATCTAACCGAAAGTGTAAGGCGAGGAAAAGTTCCTCACGCGACTATGCTTTACGGACCGGAAGGTGTTGGGAAACTACCTCTTGCTATTGCCTATGCCAGGTATCTCAACTGCAGTAATCGAAGTGCTGACGATTCCTGTGGAGAATGTCCTTCATGTCATAAGTTTAATAAACTGGCTCACCCCGATCTGCATTTTGTATTTCCTGTAATTAAATCAAAAGTAAGTGATGACTATCTTCCACAGTGGAGGGAGTTTTTGTCTAGTAGTGCCTACTTCAACCTTAATCAGTGGCTTACTTATATAAATGCCGAGAACGCTCAAGGTGTAATCTATTCTAAAGAGAGCGATGAGATTATTCGTAAGCTGAACCTCAAAGTGTATGAGGCTCCCTATAAAATTATGATAATATGGCTTCCGGAAAAGATGCATGTAGCTTGTGCCAATAAACTTCTGAAGATGATTGAAGAACCTCCTGGAGAAACGGTTTTTTTGCTCATTTCGGAAGATAGGGAGAATGTTTTGCAAACAATTTGGTCTCGCTGTCAACCTTTGCACATTCACTCAATTGGAAACAAGGAGATGGTGTCGGCAATACAGGAAAACTTCGATATAGAAATCGGAGAGGCTCAGTCTATTACGCATATTGCAAATGGTAGTTATACCAAAGCTGTTGAGATGATACGTTCGTCTGAAGACACACGCTTTTTATATGAGCTTTTTGTTAATATGATGAGAAGTTCAGTTTCTGGTAACATTAAAGCAATCAAGGAGTCAGCCAACGAACTTGCAGGGATAGGCAGAGAGATGCAAAAAAGTTTTTTGCTCTACTCTATGAGGATGTTCAGGGAGTATTTCGTAAATAATCTTGGGGAGCCGGAAATGGTTTATATGAACGATTATGAGCAGAATTTTGGTGAACGCTTCTCTCCTTTCATTAATGAGAAAAATATTGAAGAATTTAATGAAGAGTTCACGCTGGCTTACCGACAGATTGAACAAAACGGTAATGCGAAAATTATTTTCCTAGATCTTTGTTTGAAAGCAACTATGCTTTTAAGAAAATAATTTGTAACTTGCATTATATTTTATTATAGTAAATAATCTAAAAGTCTCGCTTTTCAATCCGAAACAGCGATTTATATATGGATAAAGAAATATTAGCAGATAAGTTGGCGGACATTATTCCTGTAAAGGAGATGACCGTACGAAATACAAAAAGTTGTAAGGGATGTACCCGACACACAAATAAACTTCACATATATGACTGGCTTCACGATTTTCCTGAATTTCAGGAACTCACAAAGATGGTAGAGGTTCAGTTTAAAAACACACGAAAAGGATATTATATAAACAGTAATGATCTGAAACTGGAATTGGGTGACCTGGTAGCTGTAGAAGCAACACCGGGACATGATATTGGTACAGTTACTCTCACCGGGAAGCTGGTAGAGAAGCAGATGAAAAAGAATAACTACCGGGAAGATGTAAATGGTGGTTTGAAGCGTATATATCGTATAGCGCGTCCTGCAGACCTGGAGAAATATGAGCAGGCCAAAGCACGTGAACAGTCTACCATGATTCGTTCGCGTCAGATTGCCGAAGAACTTGGCCTACAGATGAAGATTGGTGATGTTGAATATCAGGGTGATGGAAACAAAGCGATCTTTTATTATATTGCTGATGAGAGAGTGGATTTTCGTCAGTTAATAAAAGTACTGGCTGGAGAATTCAGGGTTAAAATTGAGATGAAGCAGATTGGTGCTCGTCAGGAAGCCGGACGTATAGGAGGTATCGGACCTTGTGGCCGTGAGATGTGTTGCAGCAGCTGGGTTTCAAACTTTGTGTCTGTATCAACTAATGCAGCCCGCTGTCAGGATATATCAATCAATCCACAGAAACTTGCCGGACAATGTGGTAAACTCAAATGTTGCATGAATTATGAGGTTGACATGTATGTAGAAGCTAATCGCAGTCTTCCTTCAAGAGAAATTGTACTTCGAACAAAGGATGCTGATTATTACCATTTTAAGACAGATATTCTTGCAGGGATGCTTACATATTCAACAGATAAAAATGGTGCTGCAAATCAAGTAACTATATCTAAAGACCGTGCTTTCGAAATTATTGGAATGAATAATAAGGGTAAAAAGCCGGTTAAGCTTGCTCCTGAAATTGAAAACGGGGGTGATAAAGAAACTGTTTTCAATAACGATATACTTGAAGATCAAAGCATAACCCGCTTTGATAAAACTTCCCGAAGCGGAAACAGAAAAAAAAGAAAGCCCAGGAGAAGAAGTTCAGGTAATGCAGATAACAGAAACAAGAGAAATAATAAATCGTCCGGTGGAATTAAGGAATAAAATCCTCGTTTTATTTATAGGGTTATTACTCATCACTTTTAAATCTTGTTCAAACGGTGAGGTTTATTTCCGTTATCATCAAATCAACAAGGGAATTTGGTATAGAGATAGTGTATTAACTTTTTCTATGGACTCGATTAAATTCAATCCGTTAAGGCGGCATGATTTTACAATAGAACTGACAACTGCTGATATTTATCCTTATAAAGATATCTGGTTGCAAGTTGAGCACAACCTTAATGATTCGGTTTATAGATGCGATACTCTGCATAGCCGTCTGGCAGATGATTACAATAAATGGCTTGGAAGTGGAACAGGAGGATTGCATCAACTTTCCTTACCCTTTAAATCTTCAGTAGCTTTAGATACATCCCGAGTTTATGTTTTAAAAATCAACCAACTTATGAACAATAATCCTCTTAAAGGAATTGAAAAGGTTGGTATTAAAGTGGTTGAATACTAATAAATAGGAATATTAATTTATAATCTTAGTTTAATTTTCTATTATTGGTATTGATGAATTAGTGATTTGAGAATTAATTAAAATGAAAATAGTATTTATTGGATCGGGCAATTTGGCAACGCATTTATCGGTTGCATTAAAGAAGTCTGGAAACGATATAGTTCAGATATTCAGCAAATCCATTGAAAATGCTAAATTGCTTGCTTCTAAATTGGATGCCGAGCCTGTTGATAATATAAAATCAATCCGGAGTGAAGCAGATTTGTATATATTTTCGGTTAAAGATGACGCCCTCCTTGAAGTTGTCAAGTCAATGCCTTTAACCGGTGGTATATGGGTTCATACTTCGGGTAGTTTGCCGATGAATCTCTTGTCACAATATAAATCAGATGGATATGGAGTGTTTTATCCATTGCAGACATTTAGCAAAAGTCGTGAAGTTGACTTCCGGAACATTCCAATTTTTATAGAAGGAGATAGTTGCCACACAGAGAATGTTTTAGAGAGTATTGCCAAATTAATTTCAGGTTCTGTTAGGGTTCTTGATTGTGATAAAAGGCTTTATCTGCACTTGGCAGCAGTATTTGCTAATAATTTCAGTAATCATACTTATCTATTAGCATCTGAAATATTAAATCACCATGATATTCCTTTTGATGTATTAAAACCGTTGATTAGGGAAACTGCAGCTAAAGTCATGGAAATGGACCCTAAGAGTGCTCAAACAGGCCCGGCAATCCGTTACGATGAAAAAATCATTCAAAAACATATTGATCTTATTAAAGACAACGAGACTAAAGAAATCTACAAGCTTTTAAGCAAAAGTATTAATAAACATTCCAAATGAGCGCTATAAATTACGATCTGAAGAAGATAAGAGCTTTTATATTTGATATTGATGGAGTTCTCTCCAAACAAACTATCACCCTTTCATCTAATGGTGAACCACTGCGTACTGCTAACATTCACGACGGCTACGCATTGCATCTGGCAGTAAAATGTGGATATGGTGTAGCTATTATCACAGGTGGAAATTCACCTTCTGTTAAAGTACGATATGAATCATTGGGAATAAAAGACATCTATTTAAAATCTGAAATTAAAATGACAGATTTTCATGATTATTTAAAGAAGACAGGGTACGAACCTGAAGAAATAATATATGTTGGTGATGATATACCCGATTACAAAGTAATGATGAATGTGGGTTTACCAATTGCATCAAACGATGCTGCTCCCGAAATAAAAGCAATTGCTAAATACATATCACCAAAAAAAGGTGGGGAAGGAGTAGCCCGGGATGTAATTGAGCAGGTGTTAAAAGTTCATGGTCACTGGATGAGTGATGTTGCTTTCAGCTGGTAATTTATTATATTATTTCACCTATAAAATCATTTAAAACGGTATCTTTGCATATATAAATCTAAAATCCTCCGGATAATGGCAAAATTCATTGGTTATGTTGTGGTTGACAAGGATCGCTGTAAAGGATGTGATCTTTGTGTTGTTTCATGTCCCACAGACGTTCTCGAACTAGAACCACGCGAAGTAAATGATCGTGGGTATCATTATGTATATATGAAAGACCCTGACGCTTGTATTGGTTGTGCAAACTGTGGGTATGTTTGCCCGGACGCTTGTCTTACAGTATACAAAAAGAGAGTCGATTAATTATTCACCTAAAAATCCTTTGATAAATATAATAGTATGTCAGAAGCGATATCTTTGATGAAAGGGAACGAAGCCATTGCACATGCAGCAATTCGTTATGGAGTTGATGGCTATTTTGGTTACCCTATCACACCTCAGTCTGAAATTATAGAAACCCTGATGGCGGAAGCCCCCTGGAATACAACCGGTATGGTGGTACTGCAGGCAGAAAGTGAAGTGGCTGCAATCAACATGGTTTATGGTGGTGCTGCATGCGGCAAATACTCAATGACCTCTTCTTCAAGTCCCGGTGTCAGTCTTAAACAAGAAGGAATCTCATACATGGCTGGTGCTGAACTGCCCTGCCTTATTGTAAATGTGATGCGTGGCGGACCTGGTTTAGGCACTATCCAACCGTCTCAGGCTGATTATTTTCAAACTGTAAAGGGTGGAGGCCATGGCGATTATAAACTAATTACGCTGGCTCCCAATTCAGTTCAGGAGATGGCTGATTTTGTAGGGTTAGGCTTCGATCTTGCTTTTAAGTACCGCAATCCTGCAATGATTCTGACAGATGGTGTCATTGGGCAGATGATGGAGAAAGTGAAACTTCCGGATTTCAAGCCCAGAAGAACAGAACAGGAAATTCGTGTACAATGCCCGTGGGCAACACTCGGCAAAACTCCCGACAGAGGTCCTAATATTATTACTTCTCTTGAATTGGATTCTGCATCTATGGAGAAAAACAACCTCCGATTTCAGGCAAAATATCGCCTGGTTGAGGCAAACGAAGTTCGTTATGAAGAGATTAAATGTGATGATGCTGATTATATTATAGTTGCTTTTGGTTCAGCTGCACGTATTTGTCTTAAAGCTATTGAAATGGCACGTGAAGAAGGTATAAAAGTAGGTTTGATTCGTCCAATAACCTTATGGCCTTTCCCTTCTAAGATATTATTTGAATATGCCGATAAGGTGAAAGGAATGCTAACTGTTGAGCTTAATGCCGGCCAGATGGTTGAAGATGTGCGACTCTCAGTCAACGGCAAGGTGCCTGTTGAACATTACGGTCGACTAGGTGGAATAGTTCCAACACCTGATGGTGTATTGGAAGCTCTTAAAGACAAAATTGTAAAATAAACAATCAAACGATATGGATCCAAAAATAAGAAATTTGTTTTTGTTACTTTTCCTGTTGGCGTTTATCGCAACAATAGTTGTATATTTCTCGTCTGACAAAAATATGAGACTTACTTGGTGGGTTGGGGGAGCAGCTATCATATTTTACCTGATTTACAGATTCAGTAAAAAATAATTAGTTTTAATCGTATGAATAAAAATGATATAGTATGTCCGGAGAATCTTATTTACGGTAAGCCGGATCTGATGAACAATAATCATATGCACTACTGCCCCGGATGTTCACATGGTGTTGTGCATAAGTTAATCGCAGAGGTTATTGAAGAGCTTGGTCTTCAGGAGAAAACAATAGGTATTGCACCTGTTGGTTGTGCTGTTTTTGCATACAATTATCTCGATATCGATTGGCAGGAAGCTGCTCATGGTCGTGCACCTGCTTTAGCTACCGCAACTAAGCGTTTGCTGCCCGACAAGATGGTATTCACTTATCAGGGCGATGGAGACCTTGCAGCTATTGGTACTGCCGAAACAATTCATACTGCAAACCGAGGAGAAAATATTGCTATTATTTTTATTAATAATGCAATTTATGGAATGACAGGAGGGCAAATGGCACCTACAACGCTGGCGGATATGAAAACATCTACAAGTCCTTATGGTCGTGATATCCAGACCATGGGACGCCCGCTTAAAATACTTGATATGCTGGCTCAGCTTGATGGCGTTTGTCTTGCTACACGCACTAGTGTACACACGGCAGCTGCAGTAAAGAAAACAAAGAGGCTTATCAAACTTGCATTCGAAAACTCTATGGCAGGTAAGGGTACATCAATTGTAGAGGTTGTATCAACCTGTAATTCAGGATGGAAAATGACTCCTGCTCAATCAAACGACTGGATGGTGGAGAATATGTTCCCAGTATTTCCAATTGGTGACTTGAAAAACGTTTAAAAACTTTAAATAAATATAATGCTACAGGAAATTGTAATCGCAGGTTTTGGTGGTCAGGGTGTATTGTCGATGGGCAAGATACTGGCTTATTCAGGTATAATGGAGAATAAAGAGGTATCCTGGTTTCCGGCTTACGGACCAGAACAAAGAGGAGGAACTGCAAATGTTACTGTAATCATATCTGATGAACCAATTAGTTCTCCTGTTGTTAATAATTATGACGTTGCTATTGTACTCAACCAACCCTCACTTGACAAGTTTCAGGATAAGGTAAAACCGGGTGGTGTACTTATTTACGATGGATACGGTATAAACAAAAAAGTGCAGCGAACAGATATAAATGTATATCGCGTAAATGCAATGGATGAATCCGTCAAGATGGAGAATACTAAGGTGTTTAATATGATAATATTGGGAGGGCTACTCAAAATCTCTCCAATGCTTAAGATAGATAATGTGATGAAAGGACTCAAGGAAACTCTTCCTGAGCGTCATCATTACCTTTTACCGGTTAATGAGAAAGCTATTATTCGTGGAATGGAAGTAGTTCAGTTAGAAAATAAAGCCGAATTAAAAGTCTGAATTGATATCTGACAGTAAATTTAAATAAGAAAATCTTATGATAAAGCGGAAGGAATAGGATCAAAAACTGTACTTCCGATTAGGAGCCGGACTGATGCTTGTCAGACCGGCTTCGCGATTATTTACCAAAAGGCCACCAGCTCCATCTCTTTTTTTTGCCTGTTTCCTCTGGCTGTTTAACGGATTCAACTTTCTTAGAAACAGTTTCATGCTTTCTGGAAACAGTCTCTTTATTTGTATTTATTTTTTTCTTGATCAGCTTTTTGTCTTTGGTTCTAACAGGCTTTTTGTCTTCTTTTACAACAGGCTTCGATGATTTATCACCTGCTGCTTTTCCTTTTGGCTTGACTGTTTCCTGTGTCTGTGCTACCTTCTGTTGTACATCTTCCTGACTTTTTTTACTCTTACTTTTGTATCTGTCGCTCTTTTTTCTATTCCCGGTTTTTTTGACTTCAAAATTGATACTGTTTTCATTATTAACGGTTCTTTCATTTTTAGCCGGATTCACGTTGCCCTTTTTTTCTGATTTCGGCTTATTGTCTTTTCTGGCAGAAGTTTTAGGTCTTTCTGATTTAGTACTATCTACTTTGTTAGCAGAAACTTTTCTCTTTGATGAATGTCTTTTAGCTCCTTTTTGTTTTCTGAACTTTTCGGGATTATACTCAGGTGCCTCTCCAACTTCTACAGGAACAGGTATTCTGTAAACCTTTTTTTGAAGGAACTGCTCAATTTGTTCAAACAAATATTGTTCTTCTGGGGATACAAAGGTTATAGCCATGCCCGAATCTCCGGCACGTGCGGTACGCCCGATTCTATGCACATAATCTTCTACATCATAAGGCACATCAAAATTTATAACAAGAGTGATATCATCAATGTCAATCCCTCGCGAAACAATATCAGTAGCAACTAGAATATCAATTCTCTCATTCTTAAATTCATGCATTACATGCTCCCGTTGAGACTGATCAAGGTCGGAATGCATCTCACCCACTGATAGCTTCATCTTGTGGAGAGTTTTGGCAATCTCTTTAACTTTTAGTTTCTTTCCTGAGAAGAGAATCACCTTATTAGGTTTCTTTTTTTCGAAAAGGAGCTTGAGGATCTCCATTTTCTGATACTCGTAACAGATATATGCCGACTGAATGATTGATTCAGGCGGTTTTGCTACGGCAATTGTTATTTCCTCGGGATTTGTTAGAATGGTTTTAGCCATCTGTTGAATTTTAGGTGGCATCGTAGCTGAAAACATAACTGTTTGCCTTATCTTTGGCAGCAGTTTCACAATTTTCATTATGTCATCATAAAACCCCATGTCCAGCATCCTGTCTGCCTCATCCAGGATGAAATATTTAACGCCGGAGAAATCAATATTATATAGGTTTATATGTGACAATAACCTTCCGGGCGTTGCTATCACCACCTCTGCACCATTCAAGAGTCCTTTTTTCTGAACATCCCACGCTTCACCGTCATTACCGCCATAAACTGCAACCGAAGAAAATGGTGTATAGTAGGAAAACCCTTCCATCATATGGTCGATCTGCTGAGCCAGCTCGCGTGTAGGAGCCATAATTATAGCATTTACCTTATTAGTGTCATGATTATCAGTCTGCAGATTATTTAAAAGTGGGAGCAAAAAAGCAGCAGTCTTGCCTGTACCCGTTTGTGCGCAGGCAATAACATCTTTTTTCTCAAGCAGGATAGGTATTGCCTGTTCCTGAACAGGAGTGGTTTCCTTGAAATTCATTGCATCCAAGCCTTCTAAAAGTGAATCTGTTAACGGAAGTTCGGTAAATAGCATATAATAGTTTATTGTTTGAAGTAGAAAAAATGTTTGAAGTCTGTTTAAAAGAACATTACAACACTCTGTTTATACAAAGATACAACGAAATATTGATTTTTTTAAATTGAGTAAAAATATTACCGAAATTACCTTTTTTATTATGTGAATTAATCATATCTTTGCACTCGATTTATGGGAGAGATGGCAGAGTGGTCGATTGCGGCGGTCTTGAAAACCGTTGAAGTGCGAGCTTCCGGGGGTTCGAATCCCTCTCTCTCCGCAATTAAGGACTCCTTGTTCTTTTTTTGATAATAAAAAAAGTAACGTTAAAGTGTCGTAATTCTAATGAGTTACAGCACTTTTTATTATTGCACCTTCCAAATTATTTAAACATAAAAGTCGTTCAGGTTGGAATTTGAGTTGGATAGGTATTTCCGTATTTTTAGTCGGTAGGCTCGTTAATGGTTATTTAATGTTTGGCAATCCCTTTGTAGAAGATCAAATCATCAATTTTTGTGCATCCATTCTTGTTGCTATTTCTCTACTTTTAGGTAAAAAAGCTTTGAACAGATAAGTTACATACATGTTAAATATACCGAGATAATTTATATTCATTGGTCGTGGAATCAGGAGCAAAAAGAGATAGTCTTTTCTGTTTCACAGCAGGAGTAAAATATTAAAGTTTCTTCCCTATATAAAAAACATAGCCATAATACTCCTTGTACTTGTTGTACATATCTTCTTCGTGTAGAGTATTTGCTACAAAATCCCGAGCCTCGGGGTGTTCGCCATATTTTTTGAGGAATAATTCTCTTGCAGCTTGCTGTGGAGCATAATATCCCTCTAACCAGCAACTTTCCGGAAGAATAAAATGAGCAATTGCTTTATAGCCTGCCTTTTCCATTTGAGTGATTTTTGTTGATATAACATCAATTTCAGGATAAGCATCCATCCAGAAGTCGTGAATCTCTTTAGGACGATCAGTTGTAAACCATGTGGCATCTGTAACGGCTATAAAACCACCCGGTTTAATGAATTTTCTCCATTCGTTCATTCCCTTTTCAAAGCCAATATGAGATATCGCCCCTTCAGACCAAATCAGATCGAACTGCTCTTCATTGAAAGGTAAAGCGGTCATATCGCCAACTAAAGTATTTATTCGGTTTTTAAAACCTTGTTTTTCAGCATTGATATTAAGCAGATCAATAAATTTGGGGAAGAGATCAACAGCAGTGATATTACCTTGTGTATGACTTGCCAGCGTTATTGTTTGTCCACCTGTACCGCATCCGATATCAGCAATATGCGATTTGTCAGTAAGGTTTTCTATGAAACTCAATGCTTTGATTGTCATCTCCTTACTGCCCGGTCCTTGTCGTTCAATATTAGTAAAATAATCACAAATTAATTCGAATTGAAATTCGTGAATTGACCGATTTGATTCAATTGATTTATTTTCGTTGCTCATGATTATTTATTGTAAAGATTTTCAGCTTGATTATCCCATGTACTCCTTCTTAACGCTATAAAAAATTACATATAATAGCTTAAGTATTACAAAACTAAAAATAATATTCTGTATCGTCCTGTTTTTAATTTACTTTTAGTGTAAACCTATTTCAGGACTATACACTCTTGAGCCTTGTCTTGTTCTTACCTAAATCTTACCTTGCCCTTATCATCTCCTTTTAAATAAGGGGTTGATAAGACTTAGGTAAGCAGAATACAAGAATTTTATAAGCACGATGTTTGGACTTTGTACTGTCATTTTTTAGTAATTTAATTACTACTTTGAAATTTTTCTTAACCGCCTCATTTGAACTATTTCATACACAATCGGTATAATAAAAATATTTAGCAGAGTTGAAGTAATTAGACCGCCAAGTACTACTACTGCCATGGGACTCTGAATTTCATTGCCGGGCTTGTCTCCTTGAAATACAAGTGGAATGAGGGCAAGGGCGGATGTCATTGCAGTCATCAGTATAGGATTAAGGCGATCGGCAGATCCTTTCAAAACGGCATTGTGCAAAGGTTCACCATCCATTCTCAAATGCTCGTAACGTGAAACAAGTAGAATTCCGTTACGGGTTGCAATTCCAAAAAGGGTTATAAATCCAATTATTGAGGGAATACTTACTGTTCCTGATATCAAAAGCAGTGCAAACACGCCCCCAATAAGAGCAAGAGGGAGATTAATCAGAACAATTGCTGACAAAATAAGATCTTTGAACTCACTATATAATACCAAAAAAATCACCCCAATAGCTAATAATGATGTTATTAATAGTGTACGTGATGCTTTTGCGGCATTCTCAAACTGACCACCATACTCAATTCTGTACCCCTCGGGCATTACTATTTCCCTGTTAATCGTACTATTAATTTCATTAACAGCACCCTTCAGATCATAACCAGGTGCAACATTAGCAGAAACCACAATCTTGCGCTGTACATTCTCTCGACTGATGCTGTTTGGACCGCCAACAGAAACTATTTCAGCAACCTGCTCTAAAGGCACTTTTCCACCGTTACCTGTATCAATCAATGCAGATTTCACCTGTTCAATATTCTCAGTGTAGTTCTCGTTGAGTCTGAGAACCAGGTCAAAACTCCTTTGTCCTTCATAAATATCGGACAGCTTTTCACCCGAGAATGCTAATTCAATAAAACGATTAAATTCCTCAATCGTTATACCATGTTGAGCAAGCATACCACGGTTTGCTCTAAGTTGAAGTTGAGGTGTTTCGGTTTGCTGTTCAACTGCCACATCCACAATGCCCTCAATGTCCTTAATAGAGTTCTGAATACGATTTCCAAGCATAAAGAGAGTGCTGAGGTCAGTGCCAAAAAGTTTAATTGCTATATTTGCCTGAGTACCCGAAAGTATATGGTCTATTCTATGGCCAAGAGGTTGACCCACAGATGTAACTATACCATGGATATCTGCAAGTCTTAGACGCACATCCTCCAAAAACTTCTCCCTGCTTCTGTCAGCAAGATCAAAATTAACTTCAATTTCCGCACTGTTTATTGCCTGCGAATGTTCGTCAAGTTCACCGCGTCCTGTTCTCCTGGCAGTACTTGTAATTTCAGGGATTTCCAAGAGTTCAGTTTCAATCAGATTTCCCAACTTGTTGTTTTCATCGAGCGATATACCCGGTTTGGTTACTGCAGTTACAACCAATGAGCCTTCATTGAATTCGGGAAGAAAGCTCTGTCCCAGTGTGAAAAATAGTCCTGCAGCCAAAAAAAACAACGCAATGGCAGGGTACAAAATCTTCTTTTTACTGCTTAAAGCCTTAGAAAGAGATTTTTTGTATCCTGACGATAAACTGCGTGTAAGCCAGCTGTCTTTCTGGTTTTTTTTCAGATACTTGTCATTTGTCAGCATCATTTTGCACATCAGAGGGGTAACTGTCATCGCCACCAAAAGCGACATTGCGAGTGAGACTATGTAAGCAATCCCAAGTGGTTTTAGCATTCTGCCCTCCATACCTGTTAGAAAAAACAGCGGGATAAACGACACAATAATTATCAAAGTGGCGTTCAAAATAGAGGCACGTATCTCTACAGATGCATCAAAAACAACGTATAATACCGGTTTACGTTCATCCTTAGCCAAACGGTAGTTTTGCCGCAATCTCTTATATACATTTTCAACATCAATGACCGCATCATCAACCAGAGAGCCAATTGCAATAGCCATTCCACCAAGGGTCATAGTGTTGATATTCATCCCTAAAAGATGCAGTACAATCACTGTTCCCAACAGGGACAAAGGTATAGCCACAATAGAGATTATGGTAGTGCGTCCACTGCCCAAAAACAGGAATATAACGATCACCACAAACAGAGCACCTTCTAATAGAGCATTCTCGACGTTTTTCACGGATGCTTCAATGAAATCAGCCTGACGAAATATTTTAGTGTCCATGATCACGTCAGTAGGTAAAGTCTTTTGTATTTCAGCAAGATTCTGTTCAATATTCTCAGTGACTTCCAGAGTGTTTATATTAGGCTGTTTGGAAACGGAAATTATGACTGCAGGCTTACCATTCATGGAAGCATGACCCATCTTAACAGCACTCCCAATCGTGAGTTCCGCCACATCTGACACCAATACCGGTTGACCATTTACTGTCTTAATGTAAGATGCACCCAGCTCATCAATATTATTTGTACGTGCAATTCCCCTTAAAGCGTATTCATTTCCGAAATCCCTTATGACACCGCCTGTTGAGTTGCTGCTGAAAGAAGCACCCACATTAGCAAGTTCTTCCATAGTCACCCCATACACATTCATCAGCTGTGGGTCTGCAAGTATCTGATATTGTTTGTAATCCCCACCAATTATCGTGACCTGAGAAACTCCACCTGTTGCCATTATAGCTGGCTTTACAACCCACTCAGCCAGAGTTCTGAGCTCCATCTGGGTAGTGCTGTCACTCTGCATGCCGATAAACAAGATCTCACCCATAACACTTGATTGTGGTGCCAGAACAGGGGTCACATCTTCTGGTAGAGCATTGCCAAGTGTAACCAGTTTTTCGCTAACCACCTGCCTTGCTTTGTAAATATCTGTACCCCAGTTGAATTCCACCCACACGAAAGAAGAACCTTGTGAAGATGCCGATCTCACCCGGCGCACATCAGTAGCTCCGTTCATTGCTGTTTCTATATGAAAAGTGACTAATCGTTCCACCTCTTCTGCCGACATGCCATGAGCGTCAGTCATAACCACAACAGTGGGGGCGGTCAGGTCGGGAAAGACGTCAATATCCATATCCTGTGCGGTATAGATGCCGCTAACTATAAGCAGTATTGCCGCAAGAAGGATAAAGAGCTTGTTGTTTAGAGAGAATTTTATAATTTTATTGAGCATTTTGCTTTTCTGTTGATTTGGTTGATTTAACGAAAATGTTTTAATGAACATGTCCTGAGTGGACATCAACAGAACCTGCTGACTGTGATAGTTTCACAAAAACAGATCCTTTGCCAACGACTCTTTCTCCTACCAAGACACCTTCCTTTATTTCAGTGCGTCTTCCATCAGTAGCACCTTTCACAATCAATCGTTTTTCAAACAATTCAGGAGTCAGCTGTACATATACAAAATAATTGCCCATTTCTTCCACTATAGATTCATTAGGTACAGTTATCACCGGCAATTTACCCTCTGTTTTCATAAATATTTCCACGAAACTTCCCGGAAGTAGTTTTGTGCCACTTTCAAGTTGTATGGTTAAAGTGATCAGGGGGTTATTCTGGTCAACGGATCTACTGTAAGAAATTATTTGTTCTCCTGTATCTCCCGGCGAATATGTATGATTACCATTAACCGCCCTGAAATTCACGGAAGAGATATTATCAAGGATATCGATGTATTTAGGCTGTAATTTAGTTTGAATTATTAATCTGCTGTTTTGCGAAATAGACAAAACGGGATCACCGATATCTACATACTCCCCATTTTCCACAAGTAACTCTTTCAGGTATCCAGATACAGGTGAAGTAACTGACTGACTACCTGAAGCGAAATTGTTCTTAAGGTTGTTGTAATTTGCCTCTGCTATTTTATATTCAGAAAGAGCCTGATTCAATTCGCTTTCCGAAACAATATGTTCAGCTGCCAGCTTCTCTTTTCTCTCGTACTCTGCCTTAGCGCGGTTAAACTCGCTCTCAGCTTCAGCAAAACGCACCGACAGATTATTCTCTGCCATCACACTGCCGTCAATTCTAAACAGTTGTTGTCCCGGTTTAATTTCACTACCTTCAAACAGGCTGTTTCCCGATAACTGTACAATTCCACTCATTGCAGATGATATAACATGCACATCATTAGGAGTATTCATGATCTGGCCGGTTGAGTGTATTATCTGTCCCAACAACTCCTTTTCAACCTCTTCAGTAGAAAAGTTTATTTTCCAACTCTGCTCCTTTAAAAAAGTAACACTGTTTCTACCTGAAACATTAGCATTAGAAGCAGCTTGATAGGCTTCATGAGTATCGCCGTAAACCTCAATTGGTTGAATGGTCACTATTGAAACTCCGCTGTCTGTTTCTATTTCAAATGAAAGTGTACCTGTACCTTCATCGGCAGGTTTAATCTCGAATTCATAAATTCCCGGCTTGCTTGACTCACTTATAACTTCTGTAACAGATACATTTCCTGAGCTAAGAGTGGCGATGACGCTTGCTTTGGTGAGCGGTTTGAAATTTTCAATTAGGGTAATGTGTGTTAAAACATGACTCACTTCTCCTGCAACAAAAGGTGTAGCAATTACGTACACTTCAAAATCGGGTGAATAGGATGTTAGATGTAGTTTTTCTTCATGTTGAAGTTCATGTACATCCTCCTTTTTGTTACTGTTGCAGGCGATCATAGTAGCTGCAGCGACCAGCAGTATTATAAAAATATTATATGTTCTCATTATTTGTGCTTTACTGAATTTGTCTATTCTTCTGAAAGATTATGATGCTCAATAAGTATTTAAAGATGATCTTTCAAAATATTCGTTAGCAGTTGATAATTCCGATTATCAGACATTTAAATACCCTACCTGAAATAATTCGGCAGTTATAAGAAAATTGATAATTAAAGAGGAAATTCAGCAAACAGGAGGGGCTCTCAATCCCTGAGAGTCCGTGAGGTAGTCTAAGTAACAGGGTAGGGAGTATGTTTTGTAAATGGAGTGACGGGTTGTGTTTTCAATTGATGCATCTGTATTATCAGCACTTAAAAAAAGCAATAGAGGTATAAGATCATTTGTTGCAGCAGTAAGCTCTTCCCTGGTGTCATCTCCGGCTCTAAGCATTATATTTGCATCCGTACAGTCTTTGTTGCTATCCTGACAATCATTGTCAGCAATTTCACAATTGGATGTGTTGCAGCAATTGTCGTGAGATATATTACCGCTAAAATAAACTATTGAAATATGATCATGATGATGATGAGGTAAAAAAGTGTGTGCCAGTAAAACTATGCCGGCTAAGAATAAAAAAAATGAAACTACTGTTCTTTTAATTCTCATCTTTATACACTCATTTTTATACTCTCAAATTTGTTATTACTAACAACAGATACTTACAAAAGTACAGTTTTTACTGATTAAATCACAATATTAACAAAATTAGATTATAATTATTCGATAAAATTTATCCATATTATTCTTCATTTACAAAAATGATTATTACATCAAATATTAGAGCATATACACAAAAAAACAGGAGGGGAAACTACTGTTTTCCCTCCTGTCCATTCTTTTAAATTTTCAGTGTAAAGTTATTATTGCTCAGCATTCTCATCATCCTCAGTAGGTACGATCAGTTTGTATCCCTTACCATGGATGTTTATGATTTCAATATTGGGCTCGGGTTTCAACAGCTTGCGCAGTTTGGTGATGTAAACATCCATACTGCGTGCATTGAAATATGTATCCTCTTCCCAAATCTGTTTCAGAGCGTGATTCCTTTCAAGGATATCATTCGCATGAGCACAAAGGAGTGACAACAGTTCAGACTCTTTAGTAGTGAGTTTGGTTTGAGTATCACTAATAGTAAGAATCTGCTTCTGTGTATCAAATGTCATCGTGCCAAATTTATACACCTGCTGTTCTTTGCTCTTCTTGCCTTTCACACGACGTATGATAGCTTCGATTCGAAGAACAAGTTCTTCCATACTGAATGGCTTGGTGATATAGTCGTCGGCACCTGCTTTGAAGCCTTCAAGCACATCCTCCTTCATATTTTTGGCAGTAAGGAAAATCACCGGAATCTCCGAGTTAATTTGTCTTATTTCCTTAACCAGTGTTACACCGTCTTTTTTTGGCATCATAACGTCAACAATGCACAGGTCGTATTTTGTTTTCACGAATCCTTTGAATCCGGCTTCCCCATCAGGGAACAAGTCGGTGTCAAACCCTTTTGCCTGGAGATATTCTCTCAACAACATGCCAAGATTTTCATCATCTTCGCATAAAAAAATTTTCAATTTCTCTTCCATATCATTTTTGTGTTATTAGGGGTAAACTTATTATAAATTTTGTTCCTTTACCCAGATCACTCTCTGCACGTATAGTGCCGTTGAGGTCTGTTACAATTTTCTTTACATACGCTAAACCAAGTCCGAAGCCCTTTACATCGTGTCGGTTTCCTGTATGTACACGATAGAATCTTTCAAATACTTTTTTAGCATCCTCCTTTTTCATTCCTATTCCATTATCCTCAATAGATATAATGATTTTATTTCCTTCATTGCGTGTGCGCATCATCAACTCCGGTGGGACATCTCTTTTGCGGTACTTAAGTGCATTATCCAGAATGTTGAACAATACATTTGTGAAGTGCATCTCATCTACATAAATTGTAGATTTCTCTGCCTGCAAATCAATATCCAGAGTACCTTCCAGCTTTTCCACTTTCAAAACATGTGTGTTAGCAACACTTGCCACCAGATCGTTTGCATCTAATTCCTTCATCTTTAGTTTGGTCTTCTGCTGATCAAACAGTGACATGTGCAATACTTTTTCCACCTGGAGACTAAGCCGTTTTGTCTCATCATTTATAACACCTGTTACATGTTTAAACACTTCTGGTGATTTCAGAATCGAGTCATCCTTAAGCATCTGTGATGCCAGTGAAATAGTTGATACAGGAGTTTTCAGCTCATGCGTCATGTTATTAATAAAATCATTTTTCATCTCAGACAAACGCTTTTGTCTGAATAACGATACCATTGTAAAAATAAACGTTATCAACAGGATAAACGTGAATATCAGAGATGGTATAAAAAAAGAAAGCTCGCTATAAACATAATTTCTTTTTGTCGGGAAATATACCCTTAGTGAATTCAGCTTAGCTGATGAATCATACGGAAACAGTGTCTGAGTGTAAATTGCACTCCTATCTCTGTTTGAAAATCCGGGTGATGAGAAAACAACCTCGTTTTTGAAATTCACAACTTGAAAACTGAACGGTTCATTTAAACCATTATAAGACAGTTCTAAGCGAATGTTTTGCTCCAGCCGGTTGAAGTCTACCCTGTTTTCAATAGGCTCACTGCTTGCTCGGTTCATTATCTTGAAGATAACCTCATCCAGTAGCGAGCGTTCGTGCAGGTAGCGTTTCGACAATATTTGCTGCATCTCATACTGTGTTTTTGAGATAGTGCTGGCACTTTGCTGAGGCGTTATAAATACTCTGTCCTGTTCATCCTCAGGTCTTAACGATAACTCCTGCGTGTTCGAATCCAATCCAGATCTGCCTGTATCAGGCATTTCACCGGCACGTACTGACTGCTCGTTTGTGATGTTTTCTGAACTGCCCGATGGGTTATACTGCTGCGAATATCTGTTTTCCGATTCAATCATATCCTGCTCCAGGTAGTAAAGAGTCTGGTCCTGTTCAAGGTCCCTCATCACGTTATACAGGCTTCGGTTGACCTGTTCATCAAACTGCTGAGAGCGGATATCCATGCTGGTCCGCATATATCTTACTTGCAAAAACAGCAAAGCAAAGAAAGCTGTGAACATCACTACGGCAAGCAACCAAATAGTCGATTTTTTCATACTTTTATTTACTTACCTCCGTTTTATTTACAATTATATTTCAAAGATCGTCTTTGTTAATTAATAATTTAACAAATAAACGACTTTTTTGTTTAACATATCCTCTTAAAATTGAAAAAATGCGTAAAAAAATAGAAGTTTCAACAATAATTAATGAAATATGTCCTCTATGACATCGATTTTAAGATTTGTTAAAATGGAGAGTTGTTCATTTTTAAAAAAGTTTCATTAGCAAGTATGCAAAACACCTTTTTTATTATAAATTTGTATGAAAACACTAGTTAGATAGATTTTTAAAGTACGATTTAAAAAATAATTGATTAATACATTTAAATTTAAGATGCAATGAAATCAAACACATCCCGTCGTGACTTCTTAAAAGCTATTGTCATAGCCCCGGCAATTCCTGCATTCACCTCATTTATAAATTCAGATAGAATGGGAGAAAGTAGCGCTATCCAAATCAAATTCAAAGTAAGTCTGAATCTTTACTCTTTTAATAAATTGCTAAGTGACAAGGAAGTAGACCTTTTTGATATGCTTCGATTCTGTGCACAACATAATTTTGATGCCATTGATCCTACAGGATACTATTTCCCTGGTTATCCAACCCCTCCTCCTAATGAATTTATCAACGAATTCAAACGAGAGGCATTTCTTCTGGGACTTGATATAAGCGGTACGGGAGTACGCAATGATTTTGCCAATCCCGATCCTGTAGCACGTGAAACTGATATCGAACATATCAAACAATGGATTGAGGTAGCAGCAAAGTTGGGTTCACCTAATTTGCGTATATTTGCCGGAACCAACTCACATGAGGGATTTACAAGAGATCAGGTGTTTAAATGGATGTCACAGGATATTCGCAAATGCTGTGATTATGGTAAAGAGTTTGGTGTAATTGTTGCCTTACAGAATCATAATGATTTTATAAAAACTGCAGACGATGTTGACCGTATCTTCGAGATGGTCGACTCTGACTGGCTGGGACTTAACCTTGATATTGGCAGTTATCGTAAGGGTGATCCTTATGCAGAGATTGAGAAAAACATAATGAAAGCAGTTACCTGGCAAATTAAGGAAAATGTATGGATAAATGGAAAGGAAGCACCTGTTGATCTGAAGAAATTATTTCAAATTATCAAAAAAGCAGGCTACAGAGGATATTTACCTCTAGAGACACTGGGAGCCGGAGATCCTTACCAAAAAGTACCCAATCTTCTAAATGAAGTCAGACAGGTATTAAGCTGAAGTAGAATTTGTTATTGATTCAGGTTTAAACGAAGACTGACTCCGGCATTACTGTTTACTGTGGAATATGAGTTAGATGAGACCATTGGTCGGTGTCTCATTCTTTCATAATACGCCCTCAAAGTCATGGATTTGCTTAATACATAATCGGCTGTGAAATATATAGAGGTTGATTTTAGTCCGCTTGTTGCCTGTGTGAAACCATCTTCAATCTTGCGTATGAGTGATTTGGTTGATTTGTGTGACAGGTCGATACGAGTAGTCAGGTTAGCTATTCTGTATCCCATTCCTAAAGCAATATCATTATCACTGGTTTCCACTATTCGGTTGGAGGCAATATTCAGGTTGAGAGAGCGTGTTTTATTTAGACGGATGCTAAGGCTAAGGTCGTTGTAGAGTACACTTTGAGCCTCTATTAAGGGATTGAAACTTTCGAGTATACTCACTGAAGGAATGTCGAAAGGAGAAGTTGCAATTAACGTTCCTGAAATAGGATCAGGAATATAGCCAAGGTTACTTTTATCGTCATCATTTATCGGCTGCCAGCTTAGAAGTGAAGAATAAGAACCTACTCTATATTGCGAAATATATCGGTGGTTGAGGTTGAACGATTTAAATTGATTTTCGAGAGCAGGAATCATATTAAGCAGGTTATAGGTAATATTCCAGTTGGGAAGTAGCGAGCGTAAGTCGGGGAAGGCAGTCAGACTGATATTATTTGGACTCTTTCCGGTATAGGCAGCCAGGAAGGCTGGTACCATTATGTCGGCGGAGTTAGATTTTACTAATGGTAAATTCTGATTATCAGATTGTATCTTTGAATTAATTTCTTCAGTAGGATTCTGATTATTATATAAACCTTGAACTCTTTCTGCTATAATTTCCCTGTTTTGCATGAATTTGTTGAAAGTAGGGGAGTTATAAGTGTTGGACTGTGTTAGGTTTTCAAATGCTGAGGAGATTGCAATTGTTGTCATTGCGAAGCTGCCACCATGGATAACCGGCATTCCTTCAACCATATACTGCATTTCGGTGCGACGGTTATCTTCATACATAACATTCAGATTGATCACTAGTCCTTTAAACGGTTCAAGTACTGCTTCCATTCTCAGATTGCCGGTTTCATTAAATAGAGCAGGTATGATGTTTTCTTCATTGATAACCAGCAGCTTTTGTGATAGTGAACGTTTTACAAAATCCATGCCGCCATCAAAGCCGAAAGCAAACGGAAGCCCTGGTTGCAGAATTCCACTTTCACTATTCTGTCCGAATAAGTCGCCAATAACAGTTTTATATCCCGGCAGATCTGTTCTTGTTTTAAAGCCAAGATTCATGTTTATATTCTTAAGAGGTGATTTTCTGTATATTGATGCGAAATTGAAAACACTGTTTATTGTTAGTGAGAGATCATTTTGAAGAAAATTGCCTATTGTTGCGTCTGGTATAAAAGCGCCTCTTTCCCACCTGTAACGAGAGTTGTAGGCTATACTCGAGTTTATCCAGTTTAAGAAAGGAATATTTGCAAAAGGCAGGGTGTATGTGACATCGGTCGACTGCTCATAATTAAGTGGTCTGCCCAGATCAGCAATACTTTGTACTACAGAATCCTTCCAAATCTCGTAATCACTTCGGTTTATCTTTTTGTTTACCTGTAAGTAAGGCTCTTCAATTTCAGCAAGGGTCCCCGATTTGAATGATATGCGTAAATTACGTGTCATATTCCACACAAAAGATAAGTTTCTGTCCCAAAAGAAGTTTCTGCTGAATGTTAGATATTTATGACTTTGTGTATGTGTTGGTGTACCCATCAGCTCTCTTAGTTGAATCTCCTGATAATTGCGTAATAAAGAAGATGTTAGCCGTAGTGAACTCGGAACAAGATTGAAATTGATCCAATCAAAATATTTTGAGTCAGTGAAGGGTTTCCACGACCTGAGTAGCGGAGTATAGAAGTATTCAGTCAGAATGCGCCAGTCCTTTACAGTTGCAAAATCAGTTTCAGGGTTCCGCTGACTGTTTACATTATGCGCATAACTGAAGCTGAAGTTTGCCGGATCGTAAGGCATAGGCTTACTGCTTTTTATGTCAAACTTAACATCGTTAATACTCAGACTTTTATTTATCCATGTTGTCAAAGCAATATTTTTTATGGAGTCAGTTAAATGTCGATTTTCCGATATTTTAAGAGACTCAGATAGAAGTATGTCCTTGTTGAATGGATCATACATAGGTGCAGATAATTGATTAGAAAATGAATAGTAGAGTGGTGCAGAAAGTTTAACCTGTTTGGGTAAAAATCTCCCCAGCTCGAGGTTTACTGCCAGATTAAATGCGCTGTAGTCATCATTTCTCCTCTGCAGTAAACTCTGATCGAGAGCCCCAAACCCCGCGGTCTCCTTTCGTCCTGATAGGTTGATATTGCCAATATCCGACAGTTTCAGGTTTATATTAGCCTGCGCTGCCCAGCCTCCTTTCTCGTCAAACTCGCTAAGTCGTAGTTCATTAACCCACACTTCTGCAGTTCTATTGCCGGTTGAATGATTACGTATGCCAATCATTATTACTTTAACCTCTGCCAGTGAAGGGTTTCCAACAATTGAAACTGCGTTGGCAGGTTTTTCAGGATCAGTGCGCGTGAACCGCCTGAATCTGTCAGCACCTGAACCTTGATGCTCAGATAAATTACGTTCAGTTTTTAGAGAAGTAAGCAGTTCTAGTGGGAAATTAAACATATTAGATGCCGGCCACACTTTCATTCGATCCTCTTCACTATTAGAGCTATACTGCCCTTCAGGAGTAATAACCAGTGGAATCTCATACTCATAATAGTTGTTCATGTAATCAGAACCCATTCGTATGAAAACAGAGAGATCGCCATCATCAAGAGAGCCCGGATCTTCCGTTAATTGTTCTGCATGAACAAACATCTGCAGACGCTTATATCGCCTCATGTCATACCCTGTGTTTTTGTAGATAGATCTTGAATCTCCAGGTTCCAGATTGGTGATTTTGAGTGACAACGACTGCTCATTCTCCTGTCTTAGCTGAGGTTGACCCGGGTCGATAATCCTGTTTACGCCTGGTGGCAGGACATAGTTAACTGGTGTGCGGCTGCCATTCTCTTCTATGTTAACTGCAGAAATATCTATGTTTCCAGAGCCTGATAAATCACCACCTGAAATCAGATCGCGACGGTATGTACGCCATTCACTTCTCACCAGTTCAAGTGTTGCAAATCTCAGAAAAATAGGTTCTTCGAAATCTGTAAGAAATATTCTCATGAAGTGTATGTTGTTGAAACCGCGGATATTGCCGACAACTGACTGATAGTCACGTACCGGAATCCTGAACTGATACCATCTGACTTTACTGTTACTGCCATTGCGTAGTCTTACTGTCACCTCCCGGCTATCAACAATATAGTTGCTGCCTGTAATCATATCTTCAGGTCTTAGCGAAACTTTATATTGATAATAAGACTCATGCTCGTTAAGTGTGTTATCGTTGTTAATATCCTCAACATCAGGCGTAGTGCGTGAGGCTCCCGAAAAACCGTCATCTTCCGCTGCTAAAGAGTTACCTTCAGTTCCGTTGAAGTACTTATATCGTTCAAGAATACTTAATTGTCTGCGATCCTGTTCACTGCCACGATAGTGCCGAAAATTATCACCTGACGGATCATTCAGAGGAGAGTGGGGATCCTCCTCCATCTGTGAAATTGTTGACTCTGATAGTCGAGGTTTAAGTTCTTCAAGGTACTGGTTGTAAGTGGGATAAACCTTCTCCTCTGAAGTACTCAGACCATTGAGACCTACATCCTGAAGTTGTCTTGTTTCCATTCCTGACGAATTGTCGAAAGAATAAACAGTGGACTGTCTCTTAGGATATTTTCCCCAAACGGTTCGCCCAACAGCGGTTGTGTCAGCATCCACCGGTAAGCCGTTTTCAAAAAACTTCTTACCATCCTTCAATATATCCTCAGAAATATCTCCCAAATTAAAATAGATATCACCACCTCGAGAAGTACCCAAAGAGTCGTTGACAAACGGATCCATAAGCCAAAATTCTATATACTCAACATTCGCAGCTTCAAAATCATGTACATCCATTCGTCTCGTTATCCCGCCCCATCGAGCGGAAGGATTTAGTAGCTTACCATCACTGTTTACTTTCGTGTCAAGGTTATATGGTCCCCTTTCATTTGGATAAAATGAAATATTAAGTACAGGAATAGTTGTGGGTAAACCATAATATGCTTCTCTCTTTGGAAAGATTTCTCTTTCTAAAACCTCCCTTACTAAATGATTAGAGAGTTGTTCTGGGTCGTTTTTAATATGTGCCGGCGTGAGGCTGGAATTACGTCGGGTAAAGATACCATCTATATAAAACCAAGCCATCTGAGCACGGTTTTTGCCATATTCAGTGTTATTAGATAGTCCCGATTCAGGAAAAAGTGCATTCGGACTATTGTTATAAGGCGTGGAAGCCAGTGTCCATGAGTAAGGGGAATGAATATCAATTTCTGAAGCAGAAGACTCAAAATCATCCAAATAAGAGAATCCGCCTGTGTATTTGTTTTTGTAATGACCCGGTAACATCTGTGCGTACTCCAGGTCGGCAGTAAGCTCTGATGGTTCAGAAGCTTCTACAAAAGGAAGTTTATCGATAAGGTTGGTTAACATATACGACTGCTTACGATACGACAGATTAGCCCCCCACAGAGTGTTTTTTGATGCTTCATCACCAAAAGCTGTCTTAACTACAAGTGGTTTTTCGTAATAATGCATCAGCGTTCCCCCCACCGATAGATTTTTGGAAATGTCATACAACAGATTAATACCCATACGAGTCTTTCGCTGAGTCTGCATAAGCGGTCTGTTTTCAATAGTAACATTCACAGGTGTACCAGAATTTATCAATTGACGGTTGAGTATAGTTACCCTTCCTATCATATAATCAACAGAATAATCCACTCCCTCGGTTAATAGAACCCCTGCTGCGGTAGCGCGAACAGAACCTCTGGCAATATTCATCGCATTAAGATTGATTTCGCTTCCCGATGATCCAAGGTACTCTCCGATCAGTCTAAACTTGTTCTTTTCAGGAATTTGCTGTGCAACAGTTTTAGTGGAGTCATACAACTCCTGAAAAACATACCTGTCAGCAACCACATTATTTCCAATTTCTTGCCTGAGGTGAGAGCCGAAAGGTTCTGTTACCGGAAAAATAATATATCCGTTCTTTGAATCAACAGTATATCCATCAAGAAAATCGAAGATACCGTCAGGGTAGGGGTCGCCACGCCCATTCAGTCGGTCAAGATTCATCATATTAAGCAATTGCTGATCACCAACTTCCTGCTCAGGAAGATAATTAAGATAGACTCCTGTTGTATCGCTTTGATATCTTATTTCAAGTTTGAAGCGCTCTTTCTGAATATCATACGCACCGTATCCCAGTGAGTAGATATTCTTCATCATCAAATCCCATGTAGGAGAGTATGGTGACAGTGAAACAGGCTTAAGTAGTTTCACAAAAAGAGCTCCTGGTGAATCAGTTATTGCATTGTTTGTGAATTCCCCAACCTGATACACATCGCCATTGTAAGTAAATTCGAAAGCAACAGCTAGTACTTCATCATCCTGAAGTGGCATTGTAAGAGAGATATACCCAAGCTGAGGTTGATATTTATATTCGGAGGTGTTTAGAAGTCTTGCATTTTCAAGTTTCTCGTAATCAATACCCTGTATCATTGTTGAAGGGAAAATATTATTCACATCACTTAAATTCCGTACTCCTGAATATTCTGATATCAGATCTCCATACAAGCTATTCGCATTGTTATGCGTTACGTTACTGTTACCCTGACTAACCCATAAAGTATTATGGATATTTTCATTCTCTCCCAGATCAGCTAAAGCCACAATATTGTGAACCTGTTCATAATTGCCGCGCCTGTTTGTTACCCATACCTCCATACGAGTTATTGATACACGTGACTGTACGAATGGGAGTTTGCTCATAGCTTGGTCATACGCTTCCCTAAAATAGTGACCAAGAAAAAAGTGTCGGTTAGAGTCATACTCATCGGCGCTAAATTCAAATGGGGTTGTATAGAGTCCGCCATTAGAAGTAATAGTTTGTGACTCCGATTGTTGCTGTGAGAAGATAGTGTTTATATACAAATTGCCAAATTGCATATCAGCCTTTATTCCAAACAAAGCTGCACCACCATCAATAAGTGAGTTGGAAGTTGTCATACTAACATTTCCCGCTTCAATATTCTTGACTATGTCGTCCTCACTGCCCGTGTAAGTCAGCTTAATCTGTCGGGAATCCATATCTAAACCGGCTTCGCTGTCGTAATTAATGTCGAAATTTATTTTTTCCCCAACCTTTGCATTCATATTAAGGTTGATATCCTGATCGAAATCAAAAATTGTTCTTCTGCGGGACCTTTGAGGTAGAGTAGGATTGTCTGTTATGTTCCGCTTAAATCCTGCTGATACCTCAATATAGCCATTAGTATTGATTTGCACTCCACCCGGACCGAAAACAGACTCCAGCGGATCTTTTTTCTTTCTTCTCTTAGGGAGTTGGTATCTCTGTATAAACTTTGATTTGTCGTATGATAGTGAGTTTCGCTCACGAAAAAAATCTATTTGAATTTGTTGCCTCTTATACTCTTTATACTCTTCCGGAGTCATCGAGAGTGGCTCTGATAGTAGTGTAGATCCTATCTTTTTTTCAAGTATATAGCGGTTGGTCAGGAAATCATACCTTACATTATTTTGAATATAAGGCGGAGTTTGAAGATTTGCGAACGGGTTGTCGAGAGAATTACTTTTTGGTGTGGCATTGTTTTCGATTATTGGGTCATTGTCATAAACATTTCTATTTTCTGAAACTGATTTGGTTTCAGACTCTGAATAGCTTATTATCCTATGGTAACTGCCAGATTGTGTATTAGATGCAAATATAGCCTCCTGCTGAATAATCGGCAGCAGAATAAATAAAAATATGTGAATGAGTTTTTTCAGCGAGACAACAACTAAACAGTTTCTGAATATTTAAAAACGCGTATTACGTAAACGCCAACTGTTTAATCTTTTGTCAACTTTTTTGCTTTAATCTAAACTTTTTTGTTTCTAATAATCAATTCAGGTTCACTTTTGATTTTACTCAAAGTGTTTTTTATTACTTAATCAGACTTTTCTTATAATCTTTTTAAAGCCTCTTTTATTATTCCCTCAACCGGAAGAGAAGAATCTTCCTTAATAATTTTTGATACTACCTTCTGTGATGCGTTTTTTACGAAGCCAAGCATTACAAGAGCAGAAACTGCAGCGTGACCCGTTTCCGAAAGATCATCTTTAGGTGACTGCACAACATTACCGCTGTCATCGGTAAACTTGATCTTGTCTTTCAGGTCGACAATAATTCTCTGTGATGTTTTTGCTCCTATGCCTTTAACCGATTGCAACGCCGCCGCGTTTTCAGATGCAATCACATTCTCCAGCTCCTTAGAACTTAGCGATGAGAGAATTACACGTGCCGTACTGGGTCCAACACCCGAAACGCTTATCAGCAACATAAACAGTTCACGTTCATGCTTGTTCATAAATCCGAAAAGTACGTGCGCATCATCGCGAATTGATTCATAGACATAGAGTTTTGCTTCGGACTTTCCGTTTAACACACCGTAAGTATTAAGCGAAATATTCATCTGGTAGCCTATCCCTCCACATTCCAGAGTTACAGAAGCAGGAGATATTTCTGCCACTTCTCCTTTGATATAGTCAATCATTTTAAATCAGTTGGTTTATTACGTAATACTACCTTAATAACGGTAGTTCGGGCAAAAAATTATAAAACTAACCGCCAAATTACGTTAGATCATTATTTGTATGTTTTTATATATGTTTATAGGGTTGTTAGTTTAAACCGTACTAATCGTTTTCCTTATTTGTCCCTTTCATGTTTGATTAAAATAAATAAGTCCAAACTAAGAATGCGAGAACTCGTGTCCTTTAGCAAGTCCCCCTTCACCAGTCTCTTTATAAAGTGAAGGCAGGTCGTGTCCCGTTTGTTTCATAACATCTACCACACGGTCAAATGAAACCCTGTGGATTCCGTCAGTGAAAGAGGAGTAGATATTAGCGTCAAGAGCACGTGCGGCTGCATAAGCATTACGCTCTATACAAGGAATTTGAACCAGTCCGCACACAGGATCGCAAGTCATGCCAAGGTGATGTTCCAGTCCCATTTCTGCAGCATACTCTATTTGAGCAGGACTGCCACCGAACAGCTGACTCGCAGCCGCTGCCGCCATTGCACAGGCAACGCCAACTTCACCCTGACAGCCAACCTCTGCTCCCGATATCGAAGCATTTTGTTTAACAACATTTCCAAACAGTCCCGCCGTTGCCAGAGCTCTGAGCATCCTGTTTTTGCTGAAACCTCTGCTGACTTCCAGATGATAAAGTACAGCGGGTACCACACCACATGATCCGCATGTAGGTGCAGTTACAATCTCGCCTCCCGAAGCATTCTCTTCTGAAACTGCTAAAGCATAAGCGAAAACGAGTCCCCGTGAGCGAAGCGAATCCTTATACCCCTCTGCTTTAATATGATAACTTACAGCCTTTCGGTGCAGACTAAGTGGTCCGGGTAGCACCCCTTCGTTATCCAGTCCTCTTTTTACGGCATCCTTCATTACTCTCCACACCTCTTCAAGATAATCCCAGATCTCTTGTCCTTCGCAATCCTCAACATACTCCCAATAGCTCTTACCGCTCCTTTCGCACCAGTCCATAATCTCTGACATGGTGGTCATGGGGTAAATATCCTTGCCCTGATCTGCGGTCAGTCCGATTATATTATTACCGTCGGACAAAGCGCCACCACCAACACTATAAATAGTACGCGAATCAACTATCTTATCATTTTCGTCATAAGCATCCAATTTCAGTGCATTAGGATGAAAGGGTAGGAAGGTTTTGGGCAACCACTCAATAATTGTAGGTGCAACCGGCTCCAGAACATTCAGCAGAGCCTGATCTGTGAGATGTCCTTTGCCTGTGGCAGCCAGACTTCCGTAAAGTGTGACGTTAAATTTGGTTGCATGCGGATGGTCTTCCACGAACAGTTCCGCTGCTTTCTTTGGTCCCATAGTGTGACTGCTTGAGGGACCATTCCCTATTCTGTATAATTCTTTGATTGATTGCATAAAAGAAGGATATTTTATAAAACTATGGTGATTGGATGTAATTGTTGAACTTACAACAAAGATAATCATTTTTAATGGATTATTTTTAACTTTGTGACAGACAACAGTGTTAACTATTGTCTAAATAGAAATATTAAAATATGAGCGCAAAGAAAAAGTATATATACGATATTGAACCTCAGGACATAGATTTTAGGAGAAAGGTTTCACTGAAATCACTTACCAATTTTATCCTGATTACTGCAGGCAAGAATGCTGATGAGAATGGATTTGGGATAATGGATTTGCAGAAAAATGATCTCACATGGGTGTTGTCCAGACTGGTGATCGAAATGGATCGAATACCTTCGGAAGATGACACTATAGCAATAGAAACGTGGGTAGAGAAAATTGGTACTGCCTTCACTACTCGTAATTTTCGTATATCTGATGCAGATGGTATAGTTATAGGACATGCTGCATCTACATGGGCGGTTATGGATATGAATACACGCCGCAGTATACCCCTGGATTCCATTCCTTCAATGAAAGAGTTTATTGTTAATGAGTCAACGCCAATAGGCGATCCCGAGCACCTGCCGGGTGTTGAAGGAGAAATCGTTAATAGCTTTACCGTGAGATACAGTAAGATAGATGTTAACAATCATGCAAATAGCCTATACTATGTTCAGTGGATTTCAGATTGTTTCTCTCTAGACTTCTACCGAACCCACAAAATTCGCCGTTTCGAGATAAATTTCCTGAAGGAGCTTACAATTGAGGATAAGGGTAAAGTTCACCGTGAAGAGGTTGTACCGGGTGACTTTCACTTTGAAATTATCACACGTGACAAAGGTATTGCCTGCCGGGCAAGAATTCTTGTCGATAAAGCTTAACGTTTTTCAAATTGATGTTTTAGCGTTTTTCTTTTTCTGGAATTTAATATTTATTTCTCGACTACGATAATTCTATCACCCGCTTGCTGCTTATTCACTATTTGATTTGAACTCGCTTCGCTCAGACAGCAAATCAAATAACGTGAATTTCGCAGATCGGTTCCCGTTATAATAATCTGATGTCTTCGAAATAATCATTAAATTCCTGGACGAAAAGGAAAAACTTACATTACAAGTATTTTTGGACTGCCTTCAGGGAATTAATGAATTTCTAATTGAAAGCATTTTATTCTGTGCTTAGAGACATCAACTAATTCTTTGGGACCCTGTCCGGCGAAGATTACGTTAAAAATGATTTGCTGTTTGAGCGTAGCGAGTTTAAATCATTTAGTAATCGAGACGCTGACAGGTCAAAGAATTAGTATAGTCGATAAGAACAGAATAAAATGTAATGAAGCAATTAATTAATTCCCGTTTATCAAAGCAGATTACTTGCTAATTCAGATAATTCACTGCGCTCACCTTTGACCAGATTGACATGACCAAAAATATTCTGCCCCCGCATTTTATCAATCATGTAAGCCAGTCCGTTTGATTGCATATCAAGATAAGGAGAGTCAATTTGCTGAAGGTCGCCAGTGAACACCATCTTAGTGTTTTCGCCAGCGCGGGTAATAATAGTTTTCACCTCATGTGGCGTAAGGTTTTGTGCCTCATCAATTATGCAGAAAGTCTCTGTCAGACTTCGTCCCCTGATAAAAGCCAATGCTTCAATTTCGAGCCTGCCCGTTTTCTGAAGCTCATCAATGAGACGCAGATCAGGACTGTTTTGACCTAACTGAGACTTGATAACATTAAGATTGTCAAACAGTGGCTGCATGTAAGGAGCAATCTTCTGTTTTTCGTCACCCGGCAGATATCCCAGATCTCTATTAGATAAAGAAACAATTGGTCGTGCCAAAAGTATCTGCCCGTATATTTTGTTCTGTTTCAATGCCGAAGCCAGAGCCAGCAAAGTCTTTCCTGTACCTGCCTTACCTGTCAGTCCAACCAGTTTAATATCAGGGTCGTTGAGAATTTCGAAGGCGAAAGTCTGTTCAGCATTTCTTGGATGTATACCAAAATTCACCTCCTTCTCTACCTTTTTAATCTTTTGGGTGAAAGGGTTGTAACGTACAAGCACACTATTTCTCTCACTTTTAAGAATAAAGCACTGATTAGGGTCAAGTTGAAAGTCAAAATTAAACTCATTAAGGTCCACCCCTCCGTTTTGTGCATAAATCTTATCAATCAGATCAGGATTTATACCCTCAACAGTTTGCTCGCCCCTGTCAAAAATATCCACATCAGTAACCTTATCATTGATGTAGTCCTCAGAAACAAAACCAAGAGAACGAGCTTTCATGCGAAGGTTAATATCCTTGGACACAAGGATAGTTTTCATGCCCGGATTCTTTTCGGCAATCTCAGCCACAACTGAAAGTATGCGGTTGTCAGCTGATCTTTCGGGGAAAGCATCAGTTATCTTCTTGTTGTCTTTTGATGCATTTACGATGTAAAGTTTGCCCTTCCCGACACCTAGTTCTGCACCATCTGTAAACAAATCATCATCTGTTATCAGGTCGAGTTCTCTCACAAAAGCCCTTGCATTATAGTTAATCTGATCACTGCCCTTTTTGAATTTATCAAGCTCCTCAAGTACAATAAAAGGGATATATATGTCATTCTCTTCAAAATTATTTATTGAGTCGAAGTCGTGTAATATCACGTTAGTGTCGAGTATAAAGTTCTTCTTTGGCCCTGAAGCTCCTTTTTTAGTTTTGGTTCTAGTTTTAGACTTGGTGGTGGTACTTTCAGTTTCTTTACTTTTTACTTCATTTGCAGTTTTACTTTCAGTTGTTGCCATGTTTTTTAGTTTAATGTATTAAAATCAAAAATCAGGTCTCGATTGTTTAAAAAGAAAAAATATATATCGACCTGAAGACAGGTTACAAATATAACATTAACTAAACAAATTAGTCCAATCTTTCACCAACAAATTTAAGATGTAAACATTTATTTAGCCATTTGATTGTATGCTTATTACACCATTTTTACTCTAAGATTAAAATATTTTTGATTTTTATCGCAAAATGTTTTGTTACAATTAATTTATACCTATCTTTGTCGAGCAAAAGTATTTTTTACAGCAGGTCGTTATTTAGTTACTTCACACCAATGTAAGTTATTTCCTAACTCCTCTTTTTTAATAACTTCTGCACAATTATTTATTCAAATTTTTATTATTTTTACATGAACATTTTTGTAGCTGGCTTAAGTTATCAGATTACTGACGCCGATTTAAAAGAACTTTTTGAGGAATATGGTGAAGTGTCCTCAGCGAAAATTATTACCGACCGTGAAACACGCCGTTCAAAAGGATACGGCTTTGTGGAAATGTCTAACGAAGATGATGGTCAGCGTGCCATTGAAGAACTAAACGATGCAGAATACGACGGACGTACATTGTCTGTTTCAGTGGCTCGCCCACGTACCGAAAGACCCGCTGGTGGCGGTGGCAATCGTGGTGGTTACGGAAATCGCGACAGAAACAGGTATTAATCTTTATAGGTTTAAGAATAAAACTGCATTCCACAAGGGATGCAGTTTTTTTATGTTCGTTTTTTTGTATCTTTATACCACAATTAGTGAAACAGATTAAATTTGTAATTAGAATCAAAAAAGACTCATGCCCATTATACTTTCAATTGAAACTGCAACACCTGTTTGTTCCTGTACACTTTCGCGAGATGGCGAGATCTTGCTTAACCGAGAAAGCTATAAAGGACAATCTCATGCATCACTTCTTGGTGTTTTTGTACAAGAGATTATGGTTTACGCCAGAAAAAACAATTTAGTAATTGATGCCGTAGCAGTAAGTAGTGGTCCCGGTTCCTACACAGGCCTTCGCATAGGAGTTTCTGAAGCTAAGGGTCTGAGTTACGGTTTAGGAGTACCAATGATCGCAATCCCTACCAGTAGGATAATGGCATCTATGATGATTGATAAGGTAAACAAAGACACACTTCTGTGTCCTATGATTGATGCCAGGAGAATGGAAGTTTATGCTACTTTTTTTGACCGTTCACTAAATGTGGTTCGTGAGACGTCGGCCGATATAATTGAGAGCGATTCTTACGACAACTTGCTCGATGAAAACAAAATTGCTTTCTTTGGAAACGGATCAGACAAGTGCAAGAAAGTTTCTACACACCCTAATGCAATATTTATAGATGATGTTCATCCGCTAGCTTCAGCAATGATCCCTCTTGCAGAAGAGGCTTATGCAGTTAAGGATTTTGTTGAAAGTGCCTATTTTGAGCCTTTTTACCTTAAAGAATTTGTTGCAACAACACCAAAAAATAAAATTATTAACATTAAAAATTAAGACTATGGATTCATTATTAAAAGTAAAAGCAATTCCTAACGGTCCGCTGCAGGTGACCGGTGTATTTGAAATCATGAAGCCTGACGGCGAGGTAGATTCACGCGAAGGAACAACCTATCTCTGTCGTTGTGGTTATTCAAACAAAAAACCATACTGCGATGGCGGACATCGCAAAAACGGTTTCGAGGGATAAAACCTATGGTGCCAGCCGGTGCATTGTCCAGCCCTCTTCAGTTTTGTAATAAACTATACGGTCATGCATTCGGTTGGGTCTTCCTTGCCAGAACTCAATTGTAGTAGGCCTTATCAGATAACCGCCCCAATGTCCCGGGCGGTGTACAGGTAATTCATCAAATTGATCTTCAATCTCCTCCTGTAGCTTTTCAATCTCCTCCCGGTTTTTTATAATTCTGCTTTGTGGCGATGCCCAAGCACCTATCTTAGCACTTTCAGGTCTTGATTCAAAATATTCATCAGAATCCTCTTCAGATAGTTTTTCCACCATTCCCTCTATACGAACCTGACGTTCAATGTCATGCCAGTCGAACAGCACTGCTGCAAACGGGTTAGACTTCAACTCCTTCCCTTTTCTACTATGATAATTTGTAAAGAATACAAATCCCTCATTGTTGAACTCTTTCAAAAGAACAACGCGAGCTGAAGGTTTACCTTCGGGTGTTGCTGTGGCAACCGTCATAGCGTTAGGTTCTGATAGTCCTGCACTTATTGCTGCATTCATCCATTCTCCAAACTCCTGAATAGGGTCAGAAGCCATCTCTTCCTCGTTGAGGCTTCCGGCAGCATATTCCTGTCGCATTTGATATAAATTACTCATCAGCAAATGACTTAATTAAAAACTATAAAATCACAAATATATATTATATGAAGAGCTTTTTGCAACTTTTAGGCAGTTAATAATGCGTAAAGACGCATTTTTTGCTTATTTTCGTGGAAATTTGTTGTTAATGATTAAGGTAGAAAATATTTACAAGAGCTTTGGTGATCTTCAGGTACTTAAAGGTATAAATCTTGAAGTAGAAAAGGGCGAGATAGTATCAATTGTGGGACCGAGTGGTGCAGGGAAAACCACACTGCTGATGATTATGGGAACGCTTGAAAAAGCTGATTCCGGAAAGATATACATCGACAGCTATGGGTTGAGCAGTCTGAGTGAGAAGAAGCTCTCTGATTTTCGCAACAGAAATATAGGATTTGTCTTTCAGTTTCATCAGCTTCTGCCTGAATTTACTGCACTGGAAAATGTTATGATTCCCGCACTTATTGGTAAAGCCAAACATCAGGATGCTGAAAATAGAGCAATGGAGCTTCTTGAAATGATGAGGCTTAAAGATCGTGTAGAACATAAACCGGCTGAACTGTCGGGAGGAGAAAAACAGAGAGTTGCTGTTGCGCGTGCACTGATAAATAATCCAGCAGTGGTATTTGCTGATGAACCTTCCGGAAGTCTGGATACCGACAACAAAGAAGAACTACATCGGCTTTTTTTTGAGTTGCGTGATAAGCTCAATCAGACTTTCGTGATTGTCACACATGACGAGCATCTGGCAAGTATTACAGATAGAACTATCCACATGATCGACGGGGAAATCATTAAGTGATTCAAATCATACGTTGATTATACATAATCAGTTTTTGACTACAAATTAGATAATTAATACAACTGTTATAAAAACCAATATAACAGACAAATTCAAATTAAAAGATGAAAGGTAAATCTTTATTTATGGCAATATTAATAGGAGGGAGCTTGCTTTCATGCAATACTACCCCGGGTGAAAGTGAAACTGGCAGGAAAGAAAAGAGTGAAATTATCGGTAAAGCTAATCCAAAGATAGAAAACGGCGTAATGACACCAGAGGTGTTACATGGTTTTGGTAGGGTAGGCAGTTTTGAAGTTTCACCCGACAAATCCAGCATTCTCTATCAGGTGACTTATGTGAGTATTCCTCAAAATAAAACAAACCCCGAGCTATTTATAATGAAAAGTGATGGTTCAGAAAAGAAGCAGCTGACCATTACAAACACATCTGAAAGTAACCCCCAGTGGATAAACGGAGGAAAGAAAATTGCCTTCCTGGGAAACGAAACAGGCACTTCTCAAATCTGGAGCATGAATCCCGATGGAGGAGGTATGACTCAAATTTCCGATGTAGAGAGCGGTATTGATGGTTTTAAGTTTTCTCCTGACGGTAATAAGGTCATATTTATCAAAAGTGTAAAGAGTGTGGAAACAGCGTCCGACAGGTACCCAGATCTTAAGAATGCATCGGGCAGGGTAGTGGACGACTTGATGTATAAGCACTGGGATCATTGGGTTGAAAGTGTTCCGCATCCTTTTGTGGCAGATCTTTCGGGTCATAAGCTGTCCAACATTAAAGATCTTATGGAGGGTGAACCTTTTGAATCGCCACTGGCACCTTTTGGCGGTATCGAACAGTTGGCATGGAGTCCCGACAGTAAAACAATTGCTTATACATCAAGGAAAAAAACCGGTAAAGACTATGCTGTATCCACCAACTCAGACATCTATTTTTATGATTTAGAGAGCGGTGAAGTCAGGAATATGACCGAAGGAATGATGGGTTACGATATCAATCCTCAGTTTTCGCCTGACGGAACGATGCTTGCATGGCAAAGTATGGAGCGTGATGGTTATGAAGCAGATAAAAACCGACTGTTCGTAATGGAGATTTCAAGCGGCGAGAAAACATATCTTACTGAGGAATTCGATGATAATTGCGATTCATTTATTTGGGGCGAAGATAATAACACTATATATATGGTGTCGTCAGTTAAAGGCACATCACAAATATATTCAGTAAGTCTTGCTACAAAACAGATAAAAGCTCTGACTGAAGGTAAGCAAAACTATCTTTCTATATCACTGGGAGCAGAGGGACTGATAGCATCCAGACAATCAATGTCGCAGCCAACGGAGGTTTACAATGTAAATATAAACATAGGTGAAGCAACAAATATATCACAGGAAAACAAACATATTCTTGATCAGCTTCAGATGGGTGAAGTTGAAGAGCGTTGGATAGAAACAACCGACGGAAAACAGATGCTCACCTGGGTTGTTTATCCCCCCAATTTTGATCCTGCAAAGAAATACCCCGCACTTTTGTATTGCCAGGGAGGACCGCAAAGCACTCTTGATCAGTTCTGGTCGTATCGTTGGAATCTGCAAATGATGGCAGCAAACGGATATATTGTTGTAGCACCAAATCGTCGCGGTGTACCCGGATTCGGCAGTGAATGGCTCGAACAGATCAGCGGAGATTATGGTGGTCAGAATATGAGAGACTATTTTTCAGCAATTGATGCAGTTGCAGCAGAACCGTATGTTGATGAGAACAGGTTAGGCGCTACAGGAGCCAGCTACGGAGGCTTCTCGGTTTTCTGGCTTGCTGGTAATCACAACGGGCGTTTTAAAGCATTCTTCTCGCATGCAGGGATCTTCAATCTCGAAGCCCAGTACCTGGAAACAGAGGAAATGTTTTTTGCCAACTGGGATATGGGTGGTCCTTACTGGGACAAGTCAAACGCAATCGCACAAAATACTTATGCAAACTCACCCCATCGTTTTGTGGAAAAATGGGATACCCCTATAATGATTTCTCACGGAGAGCTTGATTACCGCATACTTGCTTCACAAGGAATGATGGCGTTTAATGCTGCACAGTTGCGCGATATCCCCTCACGAATGCTTATCTTTCCTGATGAAAACCACTGGATAGCAAAGCCTCAGAATGGCATTTTGTTTCAGAGGGAATTCTTCAGATGGTTTGATCATTGGCTGAAATAATCACTACTTTGCTCGAACTTTACCCATACTTAGTTCTTAATTAGTCCTTACCTTGCTCTTATAAACTCCTTTTAATTCAGAGCGAGGTAAGGAAAAGTAAGGGTTAATTTAAGAAATTAGTAAAAATCAGGTTCGAGCCAGAACTTAATTAAAAAAATAATCTGAAATGTTTTGTAGTTCTGAAAATATCTGTATCTTTGCACTCGCTATTGAAAGCTGACAACGATGGAGTAGAGACTTCGGGCAAACAGAAAAGAAAATAATAGCAAAAATGGTGTGGTAGTTCAGTTGGTTAGAATACCTGCCTGTCACGCAGGGGGTCGCGGGT
>ENA-UOOR01000125-UOOR01000125.1-fermentation-metagenome-genome-assembly--contig:-NODE-125-length-110013-cov-7.093809_pt1 | contig 110013 bp, 84 predicted proteins | sample MGYA00245780_ERZ724029 | MGnify/ENA primary metagenome ERZ724029 (study PRJEB28704, sample SAMN03018315) | fermentation metagenome | biome: anthropogenic terrestrial biome; feature: soil...
ACATCGGTTGCCTCCTTTCCTCCTGCACCAGACTTTCCTGGCGCTACGGTCAGCCCGAGTGTAAGCCGAGCTTACGAAGCCGAAGGGCCTCTCCTCCGCCTCCCTCGTTCCTCAGGCTGGCTAGGCTCGGAATGAGCGGGGGCGGGCCGAGGCTGCGGGGTTTGCGACACCTCGTGAGCGGTCTGGCGCGAGCTGGGCTCTCGTCGGCTTTTCGAACCGGCGCGGCCCGCTCGCCGCGCAGGCTCGAGGGCTCAAGGCGAGGCCGTGTTCGCGCGCTCGGTGACTGAGCTCTTTGATTTGTACTCGTAGCCGCCGACCGCGGCGTCGCTCGCCACCTTGTGGCGCGCCTGCGCGACGCGGCTGCGGCGCAGCTTCGCGGCCCGTTCGCGCTCGCGGCGCTCGATGGCCGCCATGCTCTCGGAGTGCATGACCGCGTTCTCGCAAGCGATCTCGCTGACGCCCTGACGCCGCTCGGCCAGCTCTGCCCACAGCCGCACCGCCCCCCGTCCGTTGTGGAGCCGTGCTTCGAGAGCGTCGAGCGCTGCGTCCAATTCCATGCTCGCCGCGCGCACCGCCTGCATCTCGGCGATGTCCGCGGCTTCCTGCGCGACGGCGTCGGCGCTCCGGGTGCAGCCGCCTGCAACCATCAAGAGTGCCGTCAACGCGATCCGTCGGGCCCCTTCCATCCTCATCCCACCCCCTCGAGCCGAGGCCGGCCGCATCCGCTCGTATCCCTACCGGGATCTGCTTCTCCAGGGACGCATCCGCCAGTACGCCAGCCGGTAGGGCAAGAAAGGGCGCGAGATGGCCACCGGACTCAGCCCCTGCCAACCCCCGCTTGGGAAAGCTCCCCCGACAGCGAGCGCCCCAAGAACCGCGAGCCTCAGCGGATGCGGCCGACGCGAGGTCGCGCAGGCGCGCGTCCGCCTGCGCCCGCAGGGTTCGGAAAGAGCGCACAGAGGCGAGCGCTACTTGGGGACGGCCTTGAGAATCGCCTTGCCGTCCTTGATCACGACCTTGAAGTCGACCGCCTTGGCGCCGCTCTCCCGCATGATCGTGGGCACCTGCTTGCGCAGGCTCTGGGCGACGGCCTCCGGCGTGATCCCCGCGGTGCTCTCCTTGCACCGCTTTTTCGCCGTGACGTAGGCGTTGTAGAGCTGGTTGATCTTCTCGCTGGAGAGCCCCGCGTCGCCCGTCCCCGCTCCCTTGGGCGGCGCAGGCGGCGTGCGTGTCGAAGGCGTGACGGAAATCGGGACCGAGCCGGTGGTCGTGCGCGCGAGCGGCTTTGAGGCCACCGCCTGAGAAGGCGGCGGAGGTGGCATCGCGCGGGGGGCGGGCGGTGGGCCGGTGGGCGTGCGCGGCATCGGCGCCGGAGCGAAAGCCGGGGGCGACGGGGACAGGGCCGCAGCGCGAGGCGCAGGCGGCGCCTTGGGAACCGGAGGCGGCGGGGGCTTCGCCGCGGGCGGCGAAGGCGGCGCGGCCGCCGGCGACTTGGCAACCTGTGGCGGGGCTGCCGCCGGCTTTGGCGGCTTCTTGGCCGGGACAAAGTCCTCGAAGAGGTCGTCGGGCAGGTCCGCCTCGAGGTCTTCGTCGAGGCTGTAGAAGTCCGGACGCGGCTTCTCCTTCTCTTTCTTCTCCTCCGGCGCCTCGGCGACGGGCTTGGGCTTATCGGTCGGCTTCTGACTCTTGCGCCGCAGGCGGAACAGGTCGCGCCGGTAGGTGCCCTCCTCTATCTCCTTGAGGGTCTTCATCCAAAGCCGCTCGTAGCTTTGGAACTTCGCGTGGAGCGACTGGACACGGAACTTCAAGCCCGTGTTGCGGATGAACTGCCCCTTGAGCTTGAGGATGCGCTTCTTGAGCGCTTCGCAGTCCTTGATCGGGTTCTGCTTGTCGACGCCGAGGAAGTACTGGTCGAAGCGCGCGCGCATCGCGGCGATCTCGCCGTCGAGCTCGGTCGCCTCGCGGGCGACCGCCTCCTGATCGGGCGGCAGAACGCTGCGGACGTTATCGTTCTTGGAGGGACCAGCCATTCGGCGGCGAGTCTAGCACAGGCCCTTTCGATGCCAGAGCGTCGAGCCCCCCAAAAGTGCGGCGCGCAGAGTTCGGCTCCGCGCGAAAAGCCGGGACCGCAAATCGCCGTATTCACGGGCGGACCGAAAGGAGGTCTTCGTCCAAATCAGGTTCGAGAGGCGAATCCGCGAATCAGCTCCGAGGCTCCGGCGGGTCGCCTCTACGCTCCCGGGATGACCGGGGTTGCACCCAAGTTGCCTTGGACAAGGCGGAACGAGCTCAGGCGCCCGAACCGCTTGGCCACCCGGCTCCGGCGTGGCCAAGGCCATACGGGCGAGAGCATTCGCGTCCGCGGAAAGACCGGCTCGCGCACAGGGCCCACCACGCCTTCTCAAAGCCGAGGGCGCGGGCCCTGGCTTCGGGGGCGAAGAACGCGGCTGAAGGTCTACTCCGCGGCGGTCGCCACCGCGCCTTCCGCCTTGTTCTTGCGGCCGTAGAGCGCCCAGATGGCCACGCCCGCCGCGAAGATGCCGATGGAGATGCTCTGGCTGGTCGAGAGGATCACCGGGTCGACCTCGGGAACCTTGAAGAGGTAGCCGCGCGCCACGTCGCCGCGGAAGAACTCGACGCCCGTGCGCAGGACCGCGTAGCCCATCAGCCACAGCGCCATCACCTGGCCGTGGAAGCGCTTGCGGCCGCGCATCCAGATCAGGAAGAGGAACAACAGCAGCTCGCCGGCCGCCTCCATGAGCTGAGTCGGGTAGACCGGCATGCTGAAGCCGGTCGACTTGGCGTAGGCGCTGATCTGCTGGGCGCCGGCGACCGCGTGGTCGTAGATGTGGCCGAGCGAGTCGACCCAGCGGTGGTCCTTGAGCTGGTCGCTGAACGCCAGGCTGTCGGTGCCGAAGCCGCCGAAGGGCATGTGCTTCGCCGAGGGGAAGCGGATGGCGATCTTCGAGCCCTCTTCGGCGATTCCGCCCCAGCAGCAACCGGCGCCCAGGCAGCCGAAGCGGCCGAACATGTGGCCGATGGCCACCGAGGGGATCATCACGTCGGCCAGCCGCAGGAACGACAGGTTGTGGCGGCGCGTGTACCAGATCATCGTCAGCGCCGCGCCGATGAACCCGCCGTAGAAGACCAGGCCCCCGGTCAGCGAGAAGGCGTCGGTCGGGTTGTTGCGGTAGTGGTCCCAGTTGACGATGACGAAGAGGAGCTTCGACCCGACCAGGCCCGCGACGAGCAGGTAGAAGCTCAGGTCGAGCACCCGCTCGCGCATCACCGGGCCGGCGTCGACCAGCTTGCCGTCGATCTTGATCTTCTCGGGATAGGCGCGCGCCGCCTCGCGGGCCGCTATCCAGATCGCCACGAGGAAGGCGGTGGCGATCATCAGGCCGTAGGTGTGCAGCGGCGCGCCGAAGCCCCGGCCCATCTGGCCGCTCAAGGCGAACTTGGCGGCGAGGAAGGTCGCCCCCGCGCCCAAGGCGCCGAAGGTGACCATCTCCTGCGTCTCGTCGCCGCGCGCGGCTACCTTGCGGCCGTAGAGCGCCCCGGCGAGGGTCAACCCGGCGCCCAACACGTAGACGAGCACCTTGATGGCGCCGGCGAGCGTTTCGGACATCGGCGGGAAGGCCCAGACCGTGGCGACCGCCGAGACGAGCGCGGCGGCCAAGGCGAAGGCCGCGGCCCGGTAGGGCGCGTTGGCCCGCTTGTCGGCGTTGCGCCAGCCGGCCCAGGCGCCGTAGGCGGTCAGGCCCAACCCGACGGCGAGGAAGACCAGCTTCATCGCCAGGGAGGCGAACTCGAGCTTGAAGAGGACGGGCAGCATCTAGTTGGGCTCCGATTCCCGCGGCCGCGGGGCCATCTCGTTCGCGTGCTCGCCCCGCTGCGGCGGCTCGCCCGCCGCTTCGCCCGCTCCGACCGCGGCGGGCGCCTCGCGGCGGCGCGCGACGAACGATTCGAGCAGCATCAGCACCACCCCGACGCTGATCGCCGCGTCGGCGATGTTGAAGGTCGGCCAGTGCATGTCCGGCCGCCCTCTCCAGTGCCAGTCGATGAAGTCGATGACGTAGCCGCGCGCGAGCCGGTCGAGGTAGTTGCCAATCGCGCCGGCGAAGACGAGCGAGAGCGCCAGCGACAGCAGCTTCTGGTCGGCCTGCACGCGCCGATAGAAGAGCGCGATGAAGCCGATGGCGAGCAGCGGGACGAGGTAGAAGAACGGCAGGCGCCACTTCTGGTCGAGGCCGGCGAGCAGGCCCCAAGCCGCCCCCGGGTTCTCGACATACTTGTGGTTCCAATAGCCGGCGACCACGGGGTGCGTGCCATTGCGCAGGTCGGCCTTGCCCGGCTCGTAGGGGTCGTTGTCGAGGTTCTCGAGCGAGTAGAACCCGGCAAGCCGCTCGACGAAGCTGGTGCGGCCGCTCGCCTCGAAGGCGCGCGTCAGGTGGGCGACCGCGAGGTACTTCGTCGCCTGATCCGCGGTGATGACCGCGAGCGCGACCACCAACAAGACCTTGTACTTGCCTGCCACGCTCAACCTCGCCCGGGACGCGCGCGGGTGCGCGCTCCCGGCCATCGAACGCCCGCCCGGCGGGCGTATTCCCTAACCGAATGTAGGCAGGCGGCCCGCCTCACCCGCCCAGCGCCTCCGCGCACTTGGGGCAGACGGGGTGCTGCCCGTCGATAGCCTCGCTGTAGGTCCAGCAGCGCGGGCACTTCTGGCCCGGAGCCCGCTCGACCTTGACGTGCAGCGGCAGCGCCGCGGCCTTGACCGCGCCCTCGGGCGGCTGGGGGGCGAGGCTGACCTTGGAGACGATGAAGAGCGCGGGCAGCTCGGCGGCCCGACTCTTGAGCAATTCGCCCACCTCGCCCTCGGCGTACAGCGTCAGCTTCGCCTCGAGCGCCGAGCCGATGAGCTTCTCGCGCCGGGCCGCCTCGAGCACGCGCTGGACCTCGCCGCGCACCTCGAACAGCCGGCCGAGCTCGGCGAGCACCTGCTCGTCGCCCGGCAGCGGCGCCGCCTCGGGCATCCCGGTGAAGAAGATGCTCTCGGCCTTGCGCGAAGGAAGGTGCCCGTAGGCCTCGTCGCAGGTGAAGCTCATGATCGGCGCGAGCAGCCGCAGCAGGTCCATCAGGATGCGGTGCACGACCGTCTGTGCCGAGCGGCGCGCGGGCGAGTCGGCGCCGGCGGTGTAGAGCCGGTCCTTGAGGATGTCGAAGTAGACCGCCGACAGGTCCACGGCGCAGAACTCGAGCGCCGCGTGGTAGACGACGTGGAATTCGTAGTCGTCGTAGGCCTTGCGGATCTTGGCGACGACCTGCGCGAGCCGCGCGAGCGCCCAGCGATCGATCGGCAGCAGCCCCTCGGCGGCGACCGCGTCCTTCTCCGGGTCGAAGTCGTAGAGGTTGCCCAGGGCGTAGCGCAGCGTGTTGCGGATCTTGCGGTAGCCCTCGGCGAGCCCGTCGAGGATCTGCTTCGACATGCGGATGTCGTCGCGATAGTCGGCCGCGGCGACCCACAGGCGTAGGATCTCGGCGCCCATCTCCTTGAGGATCTTCTCCGGGGAGACGTAGTTGCCGAGCGACTTGGACATCTTCTTGCCGTCGCCGTCGACGACGAAGCCGTGGGTGAGCACCGCCTTGTACGGCGCGACGTCCCGGGTGCCGACGCTGGCGAGCAGCGAGGAGTGGAACCAGCCGCGGTGCTGGTCGGAGCCCTCGAGGTAGAGGTCGACCGGCAGGCCGAGGTTCTCGCGCTGGCTGGCGACCGCCGAGAAGGAGACGCCCGAGTCGAACCAGACGTCGAGGATGTCCTCCTCCTTGCGGAACTGGTCGCCGCCGCACTTCGGGCACTTCGCGTCGCCGAGGAATTCCTTGGCGTCGTGGGCAAACCAGGCGTCGGCGCTCTCCTTCTCGAAGGCCTGGGCGACCCGCTCCATCACCTCGGGGCTGACGAGCGCCTCGTCGCACTTCTCGCAGTAGAAGACTGGGATGGGCACGCCCCAGACCCGCTGGCGCGAGATGCACCAGTCGGGGCGCGTCTCGATCATCCCGTAGATGCGGTCGCGGCCCCACCGCGGGATCCAGCGCACCTTGTCGATCTCGGCGAGCGCCTTCTTGCGCAGCTCGTTCTGCTCCATCGAGATGAACCACTGCGGCGTCGCCCGGAAGATGACCGGCTTCTTGCAGCGCCAGCAGTGCGGATAGGAGTGCGACAGCTTCGCCGAGGGATCGGAGAGCAGCGCTTTGAGCTCGACGAGCTTCTCGACGATCTTCGGGTTGGCCTCGAAGATCTGCTGCCCGGCGAATTCGCCCGCCTCTTCGGTGAAACGGCCCGAGGCGTCGACCGGGCTCAAGGTCTCGAGCCCATACTTGCGGCCGACGTCATAGTCCTCGGCCCCGTGTCCGGGCGCGGTGTGCACCAGGCCAGTGCCGGTGTCGGTGGTCACGTGCTCGCCGAGGATGACCGGGCAGACCCGGCCGTTGAGCACATGCGTGTACTGGACGCCCTCGAGGCTCTTGCCCTCGAAGTAGCCGAGGATCTTCTTCGGGTCCTTGAGCGAAGGGGCCGAGATCTCCGGCGCGGACTCGGCGACCTTGACCTCCTTGATCGCCAGCTCGTCGGGCGCGACCTCGGCGAGGAAGCTCGCGAGCAGGTCCTTGGCGACGACGAGCACGCGGCCGTTCAGATCGTAGGCAAGGTAGGTGACCGTGGGGTGGGCCGAGATGGCGAGGTTCGCCGGCAGGGTCCACGGGGTCGTGGTCCAGATGACCAGCTCGGCCTTGCGGCCCTTGAGCGCCTCGGACGGCAGCTCGCCCTTGACCGGGAAGGCCACGTAGATCGACGGCGAGGTGTGGTCCTCGTACTCGACCTCGGCCTCGGCGAGCGCGGTGCGGTCCTTGATGCACCAGTAGACCGGCTTCTTGCCGCGCACGAGCGAGCCACGCTCGGCAAAGCGCGCCAGCTCGCGGACGATGGTCGCCTCGTAGCGGTAGTTCATCGTCAGATACGGCTGGTCCCAGCGGGCGAAGACGCCGATGCGCTTGAACTCCTCGCGCTGGATGTCGACGAAGCGCTGCGCGTAGGCGCGGCAGGCCTTGCGGACCTCGACCTTGGACAGCTCGCGCTTCTTGCCGCCGAGCTCCTCCTCGGTCTTCAGCTCGATGGGCAGGCCGTGGCAGTCCCAGCCCGGGATGAACTCCGAGAGCCGCCCGGACATGTTGGCGTACTTGACCACGATGTCCTTGAGCGTCTTGTTGAGGATGTGACCCTGGTGGATGTGGCCGTTGGCGTAGGGCGGGCCATCGTGAAAGATGAAGCGTTCCTTGCCCGCGTTCTGAGCGATGAGCTTCTCGTAGACCTTCAGCTCCTCCCAGCGCTCGAGCTGTTTCGGCTCGCGCTGTGGGAGCGAGGCCTTCATCGGGAACTCGGTCTTGGGGAGGTTGACGCTGGCCTTGTAGTCGACTTTCTGGCCCTGATCGCTGCGGTGGTCACCTTCAGCCATGGATGTCCAACTCCGCGAAAAAAGAGCGGGTTCGTTAGCACGCGGTACCCTGTAGGTCAACCAACAGCCGAGGCCGCGGAGCGAATCCTGGCGGCCGGTTTTCGGGGTGGCGAACGACAGCTGGCGAGGCGGCGATCCAGACGGGGGGCGCGCAGGCTGACTGCCCGGTTGGGGCAGGCGCTTCGCCGGCGCCTTTCCCGCGAATCTCCACCGCGAGCCTTCACCTCATCGTTTGGGAAGGAGCCGATCGGATGGAAACCGTGGTCGAGGCCCCCCAAATGGGGCGAAAAATCGAAGCGGCCACCATGGACTCGCCGACCGGCACAGGATCGATCGCTGACCACAGCAAGGTTGATCGCTGGTGCGGTCAAGGTGGATCGCTGACCCGGTCAAGGTTCATCGCTGCCCTGGTCAAGGTTGATCGCTGACCTGGTCAAGGTTCATCGCTGACCCGGTCACGGTTGATCGCTGACCCGATCAAGGTTCATCGCTGGTGCAACCGGGGTTGCATCCGCGCCTATGACCCGGCACTCGCCAAGCGCCAGCGAGCACCTATGCAAATGCGTTGAGCGCCCGTCGACCCGAGCCCCAATCCGCGATATCCACACCTCGCCGTACCCAACCGGAACGACCAACCGGAGGACCGCATGTCCCTTCCGCTCTCCGAGCTGACCCGCCACCTCGACACCCTGCTGCGCGTCGCCGAGATCCCCGACGAGCTCAACGCGATCAACGGCCTGCAGCTCGAGGCCTCGACCGAGATCTCGACCCTCGCCTGCGCGGTCGACGCGAGCGAGGCGGCCATCGACGAGGCGACTCGCCGCGGCGCCCAGCTCCTGCTGGTGCACCACGGGCTGTTCTGGGCGGGCAATCGCCCGGTCGTCGGCCCGCACGCCCGAAAGCTGAAGAAATGCTTCGCCGCCGGCCTGTCGACCTATTCGGCGCACGCGCCGCTCGACGTCCACCCGGAGCTCGGCAACAACGCCGGCATCGTGCGCGCGCTCGGCCTCGCGCCCGACGGCGGCTTTGGCCGCTACCAGGGGATGGATATCGGCCTGGCGGCGAGCTGCGACCTCTCGTTCGCCGAGCTGCTCGAGCGGCTGAGAGGCTCGGTCGGCGAGGTGCGGGCGTTCGGCGCCGGCCCGGAGCGCATCCGGCGGCTCGCCGTGGTGTCGGGCGGAGCCGGAGGCTACGCCGCCAAGGCCGCGCGCGCGGGCTTCGACGCTTTCCTCACCGGCGAGGCCGCCCACTACACGGCGATCGACGCCGAGGAGCTCGGCATCCACCTCCTGCTCGCCGGGCACTACCGGACCGAGACCTTCGGCGTGAAGGCGCTCGGCGAACGCCTGGCCTCGGAGCTGGGCCTGACGACCTTCTTCATCGAGCACGACACCGGGCTGTAAGGCCGGCCGGCAGCCGAAGCGCGCAGCAGAAGCCGCTCGAGGCGCTCAAGAGGTGTCGAAGAATCTCCCTAATCTTGGCCCGCCCGCCCGTTCACCCCGAGCCGAGCTTGCGGGGCCGAAGTCGAGGGGGCCCTTCGACTCCGCTCCCGGCGTTGGCGCGTCGGAAGCTGCGCTCAGGGCGAGCGGAAGCGGACGGAGTCGAAGAGGACTTCTCGGCGGATCTTCACGCCGCGCCGAGGAACAGCCCGCACTCCGGGCACTCTTCGGGCGTGCCCTCGAACGTCGTCCCGCAGGCTGGGCAGGCGTGGGAGCCCTCGGCGTCGAAGTCGACGACCGCGTCGGGATCGGCGCCCCGGCAGTCTTCGTCGGATTCGATCAGCTTGCGAAACTCGTCCTGCAGCACGGTGGCCGCGGCGCGCACGTCCTCGGGCAGCACCGAGACGAGAAAGTGCGAGCAGTGCCCGCCTTTGCCGCACGACTTCGGGTCGCCCGAGACCATCGCGTCTACGCCGCGCGACTGCAGCAGCTCGACCATCTGGCAGGCTTCGGCGTAGTTGGCGCGCGCGATGTGAGCGGCCTCGTCCTTGTCGACCAGCTCGCGCAGGCGCTCGGACTTCTGCTCGTCGGTCTCGGGCAGCTTGGCGACGAGCTCGAGGTCGCACGGCGCGCAGCGCTCGATGCCTTCGCGGTACTCAGAGTGGCAGCTTGGACAGAACGGCATGACGGGCCTCCGGGCCTGTGGCCGGCCGTTATTAACGAAGGCCACCGTCGAACACAAGAGCCGCTTCGCCGTGCGCCGGCCCGTCCGAGCCGCAGGCCGGCCGGCGCGCCCGAGCCACACCGGAAGACCACCGCGCGCCCCTACCCGGTGCCGACGTTGACGACGCCGTCGAGGTGCGTCGAGCGTCGCTCGCCCGTCTCGGGATCGACCTCGATCTTGATGCGGTTCTGGGAGTCGACGCTCTGGCCGTGGCACCGATCACAGCGCGGGTCGGGCATCGCTTGATGCTCGGCCTCCACGGGCGGCACGCCGTGGCACGAGCCGCAAGCGACCTGAGCGCTGCCGCCCGTCCACGCCGGCGCGCGGATGAAGTCGGGCGACTGCTCCTTGGCGAGGCGCAGGCCGTTGCCGTGACAGTAGACCGAGGCGCAGCGCCCGCTCGCTCGGTCGTAAGAGGGCTCGAGCCGGTCGCGGCGGGCCAGGGCACCGACGCCCTCGACCTCCGGGAAGACCTCGGCGGGCCCGTCGTCGAGGTGCCCGGCCGCATCGGCTTGGCCGGGGACCGCGTGGCATTCGCTGCAGGGGACCGGGCCGCGCAGCCCGTTGCGAGCGTCGAGGTGAGCGCGGTGCGCGCCTACGCTTGGCAGGCTCTCGTCCGTGTTGCCCTCGAGATCGCGCGGGGGAGCGGGGCTGAGCGAGTCGCCATGGCAGCCCGAACAGCCCTGCTCGGCGCCGAGATCGACCTTGCCGTCCGCGTGCAGGCGCGCGACGGGCCGGCCGTGGGCGAAGGCGACCGCGTGGCAACGCTCACAGCGCGGCTCCGCGGGATGGGGCGCGGACGGCGGAAGGCCATGACAGCCTCCGCAGGAGGCCTCGGACTGGCCTTTGGTCCACGCCGGCGCCTGGTTTGCGGCGTGCGCATCGCTCGAGGGGGCGTGACAGTAGATTCCGGAGCAGCGCGACGCCGCTCGATCATAGAGAGGCTGTTTGCCTGGCGCGGCCCGCATGGACAGGTCCGCGTCGGCGGTGTCCGGCACCCCGTCCCGGCGATAGTGCCCCTCGGACTCGGCGCGGACGGGCACCGGATGACAGGCCGCGCATCCATAGGCACGGTGCAGCGGACCGTCGGTCAGGTGGGCGCGATGCGCGCCGACCCCCGCGCTCGAGGCGAGCCGCCGACCCGAGAGATCGCGCGGGGGCGCCGCCGACTCGTCGTCACCATGGCAGGTGCTGCAGGCCGCGACACCCTGGGCATGGCAGCGCTCGCAGCCGGCGGCCCGTCCGCCGCGCAGCGACTCGCCATGACAGGCTTCGCAGGAGTCGGTTTCGTAGCCGCGGGCGCGCAGCGTCGCGCCGTGAAATTGCTCCGCGTCGCCGGGGTTGAGCAGGCCGGGCGGGTGCGCCTCGTAGCGCGCGGGCGCGAGGCGGCACTCGGCAACCCAGCGCTCGAGCAGCGCGAGCTCGTCGCCGGGCAGCGCGGCCGACGGATGAGCCGCGAGCGCGCCGAGAGCCGCTTGCAGGAAGGCTCCCGCCTGCTCACCGCGCAGCACCCGCTGGGTTCCGTCGTCGCGCCGGGCGACGATGCCCGCGTACGAGTCGAGGCGATAGTCCGCGGCGGCGTTCGCGCCGGAGTGACAGCGCGAGCAACGCTGCTCGAGCACCGGCCGCACCGCATCCTCGTAGGTCACGCACGAGTCGAGAGCCGGCTTCGCGCACGCGGCAGCGGCGATGGTTGCGAGCAACAGGGAGCTTTTCAAAAGGTGCATTCGAGCCCCTCCCGACCGGAGCGAGGGTCCTGAGGCGCGCCCTGCGACCCTCTTTCGCGGTGATTTCGCGCGCCGGCTTGCTGCGATAGATATCAGAGCGTGGCGGCCGCCGGACACTGAGCCCCCGGCCTCGCGGGCCCCGGCCGCGGGGCGGCCATCGGCAGGCCCCAAAGCGTTCCCTTCGACGCGGTTTTCAACCCGTTTTGCGGGCGTGAAGCGCGATTTGCCGCCAGCTTGACACGTTTTTTGGCCGATGCTAGCGTCCACTACCTTTTCTGACCCAGGCTCCTCAGGTCGCCTGAATCAGAAGGTCCGTCCGCAGTAAAACGCCGGCTCGAGAAGATCGCGCTCGTCCGGCCAAGAGTTTTCTCACCAGGAAAACCCGCAGGGCGATACGAGTTCTTTTGAAGCGCGGGACCGGGGGCTGTTAGACGGCTGCCGGCGACTCCGGAGGTCAAAGAAACCATGGACGTGTTGACGCTCGCCTACTCCGCAACGCTCGCCTCGGCAGAGGCTGTTTCCTCCGAGGAGCTCGGCTTCTTCGGGGGGGTCGCCAAGCGCTACTCCGACGGCGGCTGGGGCATGTGGCCCATCACCCTGTGCCTCGTGGTCATGTTCGCCATCGTCATCGACCGCATCTTCATTCTCTACTTCAAGGCGAGCATCAACAAAGAGGCCTTCCTCCGCGGCCTGAAGAAGCACCTCTACGCGGGCGATCTCGACAAGGCCATCAGCTACGTCGCCGGCCAGAAGCCGACCCCGCTGACCTCGGTCGTCAAGAGCGGCCTGATGAACGTGCCCAAGGGCGAGGCCGAGGTCCAGGCCGCCATGGACGAAGCGGCGCTGCGCGAGAACCCGAAGATCGAGGCGCGCACCGGCTACCTCGCGATGATCGGCAACGCGGCGATGCTCTCCGGTCTGCTCGGAACCGTCTCCGGTCTGATTACCTGCTTCGAGGCGGTCGCCCACGTCAACCCCGCCGACAAGGCCACCATCCTCGCGGCCGGTATCTCGGAAGCGATGAACTGCACCGGCTTCGGTCTGCTCACCGCCATCCCGTCGCTGGTCGCCTTCTCGATCCTCAACGGCCGCACTCAGCACATGGTCGACGACATCAACGAGACGAGCGTCGGCGTGCTCAACCTCGTCGTGGCCAACAAGGACAAGTTGCGCATGCCCGAGGGCAGGACCCTCACGGAGGAGTAGTCCTTCCTGCGCAGACCGAAGCCGAACGCTTCGTTCTGCGTGCTGTCTGAGCCTTCCGAACGCCCGCGACCGACGCGGCTGCCTTCCCGTGGGCTGCGGGCCGGGATCTCGAGAGCCGTGCGGCGGCCTGTCCGCCGACGGCCGACCCTAGGAGCGATCCATGGAGGGAAAGAAGAAATCCCTCGACGTCACGATCAACCTGGTCCCCTTCATCGACCTGATGGCCGTGACGATCAGCTTTTTGGTCATGACGGCGGTGTGGAGCCAGATTGGCCGGCTCACGGTGACGCAGTCTGGCGGCCCGAGCGACTCGCCCGCGCCTCCCGACATGAAGACATTGCCGCTCAACCTGCTGGTGACCGAGCGCGGCTTCACCCTCTCCTCTGGCGGCAGCGCCATCGACATCCCCAAGGTCGAGGGCAGGTACGTGCTGTGCCACAAGGAAAAGGACGTCATCGACGCCCCGGAGAAGTGCGAGGAGAACACCCTCGTCAACGCGCTGCGCAAGGTGAAGGCCGAGGTGCCCGACCAGCGCAACATCACGGTGCAGTGCGAGGACGGGGTCAAATACAGTGACCTCGTCCGGGTCATCGATGCCTGCAACCTCAAAGACAGCACGGACCAGCCCGTCCTCTTCCCGGACGTGGCGGTCAGTGCGGTCGGCTAGCCGAAGAAAGGGGCACGCGAGATGCCTATCGTCACCCCAGGCAAGCGGTACGGGGCAAGACTTCAGAAGAGCAAGGTCTTCGGCAAGGGCGCGGGTCAAAGACGCACGGTCGACGCGGACCTGCTGATCACCCCGTTGGTCGACATGTTCATCATCATCGTCATCTTCCTGCTGCAGAACTTCTCGGCCACAGGTGAAATCCTGTTCATGTCTCAGGACATCACGCTGCCGGACGCGATGAACGGCAACGAGATCGACCGCGCCCCAGTGGTGCAGATCTCCAGCGATTCGGTGATGCTCGAGGGCGAGCAGATCGCCCTGGTCGCCGACCTCGCCCGCGACGAGTACTGGAACATCCCGGCCCTCGAGGAGAAGCTGCGCGACCTGAAGAAGCGCTACGAAGCCCTCCACCAGGCGGACCCTTCGGGCGGCTTCAAGGGCGACATCAATATCCAGGGACACAAAGAGGTCGAGTTCAAGACCATCAAGCGCGTCATGTACTCCTGCAACCAGGCCGGCTACGCCAACATCAACTTCGCGGTCATGGGGGCCTCCGAGTCGGGAGGCGAAGGAGAAAAGAAGTAGGCCTTCCAAGCGCTGCGACAGCTTGAGCGCCCGTCCGCTTTGGACGGGCGCTCTTCGTTTTGCGGGGCTGGCCTTCTCGCCGCGGCAACTGGCGGCCCGCGCGCACACCGCACGCCTCCGAGCGCGCGTCGAAGCCGCCTTCGGTTCCCCACGCCAGCCGGCCTCATCGCCGGCTCGGCCCAGCCAATGCCCTCGAGCCGCTGGTCCGCCGGGACGCAGGCCTCACCGCGTCACTGACTTTGCCCGAGCTGCAGACTTGTCACCCTGTGCTACTGACCTCGAGATACGTTGCGCGGCGGCACGATTGCGGAGCGTTGGCCTTCGTGCACCGGCCGCCGGTAACCCTCGAATCGGCCGCGCATCTGCTCGACGGGCGCATCTCTATCGCGCCCCGACCAACCTGCGACCGCTCACCTGGGCTTCGGGCGAAGCCCGGGCTGTCGATTCACGAGAGCCTGACGGCAAAGCGCGGAGGAGCCGGCCTTGTCCGGCAACGCCGCGCCACACCGCCCAAGGCTGCGCACCGCGTCTCGCGTCGACGAGCGCTATTCGGCCCGCGCGATGGTGAAGACTCTGACTGCCGCGGCCCCCGCCTCGCGCAGCGCGAGCGCCGCCTCCCCCGCCGTCGCGCCGGTTGTCAGCACATCGTCGACGAGAAGGACCCGCTGTCCGGCGCACCTCTTCGGTACCCCGACGAACGCCCCAGCGACATTTCGTGTGCGCGCCAGCCGATCGCGTCCTACCTGCGGCGCTGTGTGCCGCCGGCGCCGCACCGCGCGCGGCTCGAGCCTGCGCGCCGCGGCCTTGGCCAGAGGCCGGGCAAGGAGCAAGGCCTGGTCATAGCCGCGGCCGCGGAGTCGACTCGGATGAAGGGGGATGGGCGCCACCAGCGTGCACCATTCGAGGTGAGAGCGCGCCGCCCCGAGAACGAGCCTGGCCAGATGCCGGGCAAATTGCGGGCAGTCCTCGTACTTCAGCCGGTGAATCGTCTCGGCGAGCGCGCCCCCGTGGAGAAACGCGGCGTCCGCGCGCTCGAATGGCGGGGCCTGGCCGCGGCAGTGGCTGCAGAGCTCCACCTCGGGCTCGCCGCAAAGCCGACACCGGGTCGCTGACAACTCGATGAAGGTTTCCCGGCAAGACCGACAGAAGACGCCGCGCTCTACGAGAATCTCCCGACAGCCCGGGCACCGGGGCGGAAAGAGCAGATCGAGGAAGGACTCCATCCCTCGCCCCCTCAAGCAAACGCTCGCGTTCTTTTTCACGCGGAACGAGCGCTCGCGCCCGGCGCGAGGGCCCTCCGTCTCGCTCCCTCGGCATTGGGCGCGACCGTCTACGGCAGCCGCGCCCACAGTCGATCAGAAGCAGATTCCCGCGAGGCAGAAATCGCCCTGAGGGCAGGACCTGCCGCATGCGCCGCAATTCGCGGGATCCCAGAGCAGGTAGGCGCAGAACGCCACGCCGTCGGCGCCGGAGCACTCGCTGGCACCCCAGGGGCAGGTGCACTCGCCGCTGGCGCACACCTGGCTCTCACCACAGGCATTGCCGCAGACGCCGCAGTTGAGCGGGTTGGTGTCGAGGTTCACGCAGCGGCCGTCGCACAGCGTGCCGGCAAGGCAGGCGCAGGCCCCGTCGACGCAGACCTGATTGCGGCCGCAGCCATTTCCGCAGGCGCCGCAGTTGAGCGGATCAGAAGCCAAGGAGGTGCAGACGCCGTCGCACGAAGCCTGCCCGTCCCCGCAGCCACACGCTCCATCGAAGCAGGCGCTTCCGTCCTCGCAAGCAAGGCCGCACCGGCCGCAGTTGGCGGGGTCGCTCTGCACGTCGACACATTGCCCTTCGCACGATTGGTAGCCGCTCGGGCACCCGCAGGTGCCGCCGACACACCGCTGGCCGGCTGCGCAGGCATGGCCGCAGCCGCCGCAGTTGAAGGGGTCGGTCGCGGTGTCCACACAGGCCCCGTTGCAAAGCGTCGAGCCCGGCGGGCAGTAGCAGGCTCCGTTGTGGCAGGCCTGGCCGGCGGCGCAGCGCACGTTGCAGCCCCCACAGTTCGCCGGATCGCCGGAGACGTCGACGCAGCCGAAACCGCAGTCCCTCTGTCCCGCCGGGCACGCACAGACCCCGGCGACGCAGCCGGCGCCAGGGGCGCAGCGCGCATTGCAGCGGCCGCAGTGAGCCGGGTCGGACGAGGTGTCGACACACACGCCCGCGCATTCGGTCTGACCGGACGGGCAGCCCTGGCACAATCCGCCGATGCAGGAGCTCCCAGGACGGCAGGCGAGCCCGCAGCCGCCGCAGTTGTAAGGGTCGGTCCGCGTGTCGACGCAGGCCCCGCCGCACTGGCTCAGGCCGCTCGGACAGGTACAGCCACCGTTCGTGCAGACCGAGCCAGGACCACAGGCGTTGCCACAGCGGCCGCAGTGGAGCTCATCGCTGCGGGTGTCGACGCAGACACCGCCGCAGCTCGTCATCCCCGCGGGACAGCCGCAGACCCCGTCGATGCATGCGGTCCCCGGCGCGCAAGCAACACCGCACGCCCCACAGTTCTTCGGATCCGAGTGGCTATCGGTGCACACCCCGTTGCACAGCGTCTGCCCCGGAGCGCAGGCGCAGACGCCGTTCGAGCAGCCCTGGCCCGGCCTGCAGGCGACGCCGCACCCGCCGCAGTTCGCCTCGTCGATGGCCGTGTTGACGCACCGCCCGTCGCAAAGTGCCTGGCCCTGACCGCAGACGCAGGCGCCGTTCGAGCAGGCCTGCCCCGGAGCACACGCAACTCCGCAGCCGCCGCAGTTGCCCGGGTCGCTCGTGAAGTCGACGCAGGAGCCTTGGCACAGCACCTTGTCGAAATCGCACTCGCACCTGCGGCCCCGGCAGATTTGGGTCGGCAGGCAAGCGTGGTTGCAGGCCCCGCAGTGGTTTACGTCGCGGTTGAGGTTGACGCAGTCGTCGCCGCATTGGGCAAACGGCTGGGTGCACTGGAGTTGGCAGGTGCCGCGGTTGCAGACCTGGCCGTCGGCACAGGCATGGTTGCAGGCTCCGCAGTTCTCATGGTCGCCGCGCAGATCGACGCACTCGCCATCACACACGGTCGTGCCCCGCGGACAGTAGCAGCGGCCTTGCTCGCAGTACTGCCCCTCGGCACACGCGACTCCACAGGCGCCGCAGTTGCGCGGCTCGCTCGCGAGGTCGACGCACCGCCCGTCGCACAACTGGAAGGGGCCTGGGCAGCGGCAGTCGCCGAGATCGCAGAGGCTGCCGGGCGGGCAGACGACGCCACAGCCACCGCAGTTGAGCGGATCGAACGAGGTTTCGGTGCAGGCGCCGTCGCACTCGATGGTGCCGCCCGGACAGGCACACGTGCCGCCGACGCAGTTCTGGCCCGGCAGGCACGCCCGGCCGCAGCCGCCGCAGTGGAGCGGGTCGGTCAAGGTCGGGGTGCAGCGCCCGGCGCAGTCGCTCATCCCGGGCGGGCAGAGGCAACGACCTCCCGAACACGACTTGCCGCCGCTGCAGACGACCCCGCAAGCGCCGCAGTTTCGCGGATCGCTCTGCGTGGCGACGCACGCGCCGTCGCACACGAAGCTGCCGGGCGGGCAGCCGCAGGAGCCCTCGATACAGTCGAGCCCGGCGCTACAGGCCTGCCCGCATCTGCCGCAATGCGCCTCGTCGGACTGCAGATCGACGCAGGCCCCGGCGCAATCGACGAGGGGCGCGAGACAGCTCGACGTGCAGACGCCGTTCGCGCACAGCCAGCCGGCCGGGCAGACGTGGCCGCAGGCCCCGCAGTTGAGCGGGTCCTGCTCGACGCGCGTGCAGTTGCCGTTGCAGGTCTGGAGCGGAGGAACGCAGACGCAGGCGCCGCTCTCGCAGCTTTGGTTGGGCGCGCAGTGGCGCGCGCAGGCCCCGCAGTTCTCGAGGTCGCGGGTCAGGTCGGCGCAGCCGACACCAGCGCAGGAGGCGAGGCCTTGCGGGCAGGTGCAACGCCCGTTCTCGCAGCTCTGGCCCGGCGCACAGCCAAGGCCGCAGGCCCCGCAATTCGCCGGGTCGTCCAGGACGAAGCGGCAGGCTCCTTCACAGGCCACCGCGCCCTCCGGGCAGACGCACTCGCCGCCCGAGCAGGTGAAGCCCGCGTTGCACGCGCGCGCACAGCCCCCGCAATGCAAGGGGTCGGCAGAGAGGTCCACGCAGGCGCGGTCGCAGGCGACCAACCCCGCCTCGCACGTTTGCGAGCAGTCGCCCGAGGTGCAGACGAGCGGCGCCTCGCAAGCCATGCCGCAGCCACCGCAGTGGGCGGGGTCGCTCGTAAGGTCGACGCAGCGGCCATCGCAGACCGCGCCGCTCTCACAAGCGCAGCCGCCCGCGAGGCAGACCGCACCCTCGGCGCAGGCATAGGCACAAGCGCCGCAGTTCGCCGGATCCGACGAGGTGTCGACGCAACGGCCGCCACAAGGGGCAGTGCCGGCCGGGCACCGGCAGGCGCCCTGGTGGCAGGTCTTCCCGTCGGTACAGACCAGTCCACAGTCACCGCAATGAAGCGGATCGTCCGAGAGGTCTACACAGCTCCTGCCGCATTGAGTGAAGGGAGGCGAGCAGTCGGAGACGCACGCGCCCGCCTGGCAGTACTGCCCCTGGGCACAAGCGAGTCCGCAGGCGCCGCAGCTCTCCGGATCGCTGTCGAGGTCACGGCAAAGGCCCTCGCACGGTTCGGTCCCCTCGGGACAGGCGCACGCCCCGTCGATACACGCGGTCCCCTGGGTGCAGGCGTTTCCACAGGCGCCGCAGTTGCCCGGATCGGCTCGCAGGTCGACGCACTCGAGGCCGCACAGCGTAAAGCCGGCGGCCGCGCACTCACAGGCGCCCCCCCTGCAGATCTGGGTCGACGCGCAGGTCGCGCCGCAAGCCCCGCAGCTCGTGGGGTCTCGCTCGAGGTCGACGCACTTCCCCGAGCACAGGGCGAGCCCCTCGGCGCATTGCGCGACGCAGCCGCCGTCGACGCAGGCAAGGCCCGCTTCGCAGCCGTTGTTGCAGGCGCCGCAGTGTCGGCGGTTGGTCTGCGTCTCCACACAGCGGCCGTTGCACGCGGTCTCGCCAGGGCCGCAGACGAGAGCGGGTTTCTCCGGAGAGCAGCGATTTGCGACGCACCAGGTGCCCTCGGGGCACTCGTCGTCGGTCTCGCAGAGCATCGGGGCGGTTCGCGTACACCCGGCCATCAGCGTCGGGAGGAGGATTGCGGCTGCGAAGGCAGCAAGGCCCAGGGAGCGGATGTCGTGCTGCACGGTATCCTCCGATTCATTCGGCCGCTTTGGGACCGGCACACCGACAGGCGGCGCGACGACAGGTCCGGTCGGTGATTCTACCCCGCGGGGACAGGGCAAGCGACTTGGCTACCGGTGGTAGGGTTCACCGCGCAGCAGCGTGAAAGCGCGGTAGATCTGCTCGGCAATCAAGAGCCTCGCGAGCCGATGCGGGAGGGTCATTGCCGAGAGCGAGAGCACCAGGTTGGCGCGCGCGCGGACCGTATCGGAGAGCCCCTCGGCCCCGCCCACGCAGAACACGACCTCTTGTCCCTGTGTCTGGAGCCGTCCGAGCAACTTCGCGAGGTCGGCGCTGCCCAGGGCCTTGCCCCGCTCGTCGAGCGCGACGAGAAACTCACCCGGCTTGAGCCGGCCGAGGATGGTCCTTCCCTCCTCCTCGGTCGCCTGCACCGGGTTGTTTGCCTTGCGCGCCTCGGGAAGCTCGACCAGCTCGAACCGGCAGTAGTGCGCCAGGCGCGAGGCGTACTCGCGCACCCCCGGCTCGAAGAGCCCGGAGCGATCCTTGCCGACCGAGAAGAGGCGCACTCTCATCCGGCCCAGGCTAAGGCGAGGTCCGCTCGAACTCCAGAAAGCCGGCACCGTGTCGACGGCCGGGGCCCTGACCGCGCTCGGTCGCCGCCGCGCTCGGGGTCGCAGTCCGGCCCCCTCAGCGGAGTCGGCGGCCGGGAACGTGACCGCGCGGGTCGCCCCGTGGCAGGATGCCAAACGATCAACAGTCGGTTGCCAACCCGGTCCGCCGGGCTCGCCCGCATCTGCGGGCCGGTGGGGACAACCTTATGAGAGACGAGGCCTGGAGCGTGTCTGCGAAGAGAATCCTCGTGCTGGTTTGCCTCCTGTGTTCCTGCCGGACCGCGGGTCCGGCGCCCGGCTCGCCTCAGGGCGAGCCGCTGCTGTTCGGCGCCGTGCCGACCGGAGAACCCGAGACTCGCCGCACCGAGCTTGCGGCCCTCGCCGCCTACCTCGAGCAGTCGCTCGGCGTTCGGGTGACCATCGAAGTCCCGGGAGACTACGTGGAGACGGCCCGCGCCCTTGCGGCGCGCAAGTGGGACCTCGTCCTGCTCGGCCCGGTGCTCTACAGCCGGGCGCACGAGCTGGGCTACGACGCCGTCGCGATGCCGGTGCGCGGCGGCAAGAGCGTCTTCGCGGGCGTCCTCATCACAGGCGCCGAGGGGCCTGTTCGGTCGGTCGCCGACCTGCGAGACAAGCGGATAGCCTTCGTGGATCCCAACTCGTCGGCCGGCTTCCAGTATCCCTTCGCCCACCTGTTTGCCAACGGCCTGAGGCCGAGCGACTACGAACGGGTCTTCGTCGGTGGCCACCACGCGGTCGTGCGCCAAGTGCTCGAGGGCACGCTGGCCGCCGGAGCCTGCTACGAGGACGCGATCAACGAGGCGCTCTCCCCTGAGGAGCGCGCGCGGATTGCCGTCATCGCCAAGACCGAGCCGGTCCCTGGAGACGTGTTCGCCGCCCGCCGCAACTCGCCCCACTTCGAGCCGCTGCGCGCGGCGCTCCTCAGCCTACGGGGCGAGGCGGCCGCGCCGCTGCTGGCGCCACTGCATGCCGAGGGAATGCAGGCGCCCGACGAGCGGCTGTTCGACTCGGCCCGGCGCATCGATCTGTTGGTGAGCGAAGAGGCAGGCCTGTAGCCGCCCACCCGATTCGCGCGCCGCCGCCCGCCCCCCTTGCGAGCCGCCGATGCGGTGCGCGAGGATTGGCGGCGTCTTCCAGCACAACGAGGTTTCCAGACGATGAATCCCGCAAGGCTCTTTGCCGCCCTGGCTGCCATCGCGGCCGCCGCGTCCTGCTCGACCGCCGCCCCCAAGCCGACAGGCGCGGGCTCGACCGCGGTGCTGCGAGTGCTGCGCGACTGGCGCGGGGTATGGAGCGGACAGGTCAAGAACAGCCCGATGGGCGCGATGTCCTACACCCTTCACGTCACCGAGACAGGCACGCAGGTGCACGCGAGCATGGCCCCGCAGCGCGAAATCAACCTCGAGGGGATGCGTCACGAGTACGACTTCGTCAGCTTCACTCAGGGCACCCCCTTCATCCGCTACTCGCTGACGCAGCGCAACGCGACGCAGGCCGGAGACCTCGTCTACCAAGAGAGCCTGTCGACCGACGACACCGCGGTCTTCTGCCCGCCGGACCGCGGGTGTGTGAAGGCCAAGCTCTCCTTCGTCAAGCTGGACGAGCGCAGCCTGCTGATGCGCGCGATGGTCCACGAGGACCGGCACAGCGAGATCGAGCTGCGCTTCGTCTCCTCGCAAATCCCCAAAGCCGCGGCGGAAATCGAGCCAGCCGCGCCGGTGATGAAACGCACCAAGGTCGAGCGCGCGACCGAGCAGGCAGGTGGCGAGCCGACCGACAGTGACCTCTATCTCGAGGAGCACCTCGACGAAGACATCGGTGAGGCAGGGCGCTGACGGGAGGCATGGAAGGGCGACAGCCGCTGCAATCGAGTCTCAAGAGGTGTCGGAAAATCACCCTCGCCTCGGCTCGCCACCCGCTCACCCCGAGCGCAGCCTCCCGAGGATCGAGGGAGGCGGAGTCGAGGGGCCCTCGACTTCGGCCTCGCAAGCTCGGCCTACGCTCGGGCTGACCGGTTACTGCTCGAACGATTCTTCGACGCCTCTTCAGCAGCCGTTTTCGAGCGGAAGCAGGTCCCTTGATGGCCGGCCTTCGTGCCGGCCGCCGGGAGCCCTCGGCTCGGCCGCACCTCTGCTCGATTTCTCGACGGGCGCATCCCTATGCGCCCCTACCAACCTGCGACCGATCGCTCGGGCTCCGGGCGATGCCCGGGGTGTCGACTCTCGACTCTCGACCGTCGCCTCAAGCGCGCCCGCGGCGACGCCCGGCGAGCAGCAGCACGAGCAGCGGCGTGAACAACAGCCCCGTTCCGGGGCCAGAGCCACAGCCGCACCCCCGGCCTTGGACCGCGACGCTGTCGTTGACGCAGGTCGCCGTGGGCCGGCCGACCGGATAGATGTCGCAAAGCCCCTGGATGTCATCGGCCTCGAGGCTTCGCTTCTCGGTCTCGCCAAACTGGGCGCTCAAGAACATCGTCGCCTCGGGGTCGGAGACGTGGTCGAGGCCGACCACGTGCCCGATTTCGTGGACGAGCGTGTTCTCGATGTCGGTGGCGACGCAGTCGGGAGGGACAGTGTCCGGGGTGCCGTTGCACAGAGGCAGATCGACGGTGGAGAAGACGAACCGCGCGCCGTTGAGCTCGATGTCGGCATCGAACAGCTCTCCGGTCTTGGTGCTGAAGGTGGTCGTCGTCACCGCGATGGTTCCGGGCGACTGCTCCCAGCAGCCGAAGAGGTTGTTGCAGCCTCCCTCCGACAGGCACGGATGGCCGTCGGGCACGACCTCGTCGCAGGAGACCTCTCGCCAGACGACGAGGTTGGTGTTGTCGCGTGCCTCCGGGTCGAAGCCCACCTCGATGCTGTCGGTCAGCGGCTCTTCGACGAATTCAAGGTCGCTGCACGAGGGCTCGTTCCAGACCTGGAAGCTTGCGCGGGCCGCATCGAGCGAGCTGCGGCCGGCCGAAGCGCTGCCCATCTGGTTGAGCGTGAAGGGGATGCGCCGGACGCGCCAGAAGAGACAGGGGCCATCGCCGCTCGCGGTCGGGACGTAGCTGCGCGAATAGGCGTGAGCCTGCGCGGCCACCAGCAGCGGCAGGAGAAGCGCCAGGGCCTTGGTCACGGCTTGCCTGCGTTCGCTTTCTGGACGCGCTCGACGAACTGTCGCAGCGGCACCGGGCCGAATCGGGCCGAGGGCCGCACGCTTCCGTCCGGATAGAGCAGGCTTAGCCGGGCAGGCTCGCGCACGACCAGCTCGCGCCCGGCCTCGCGCACGACCGAGAACCTGCCCTGGCCCATGCCCACGACCTGGAAGAGCCTTCGCGGTCCGGGCCGCCGCTTCAAGAAGAGCACGACCTCGTCGCCCGGCTCGAGCTGCGGAGAGCCGCTCACCTTCTGAGTAATGTCGCCGACGGTCCCGCCGGGCGTGTGCACCTCGACCTCGCGCGCCTGCGGGTCGCCCTTGAGGCGATCGGAGACCTGCACGCGGGTGACCGTGCGAATCTGGCGCCGGCCGGCGACCCATTCGGCCGAGGACTCGAGCGCAGTCCCGCGGACGACCAGCTCGGAGGCCTGCGAGAGCTGCTCGAGCTCCAGCGCCTCGACCACCGTCGCTCCGGCGGGCAAGCAGACGAGCAGCGAAGCAATCGCGAGCAGGGTCGAGCGCAGGGACATGGTCGAAAGTTCTGTCGGGAGTCTACCACGGGCGCGCCCCCGGTCTCGTTGACTTGCCACCACTGCTCCTGCAAGCTCGCGACCCGTGTCCGGTCAAGAACTCGGCAGCAACGCGCCCCCGAGCGAGAGCAGTCCCGCCCTTCAACCCGAGGCCCGGGCACCTGTCGGAGGGCTTTGGGGAGAGATTAGGGATGCGCTCTCCGGGATCCACATCCCCGGCGCGCTCGCCGCGACCGTCTCCACCGTCGCGCTCATCGTCTCGCACCACCACGGCAATACCGGCTCCTACCGGCGCGCGTTCGGCGGGTTGATCGGTGGGCAGATGGGCGAGGTCGCACCCTACCTGTACTGGTTTGGTGCCAGCGTCGCGCTCTATCTGCTCCTGCCGCTTTTCGCCGCCGCTCTCACCCCGGGGCTCAAGGTCCGACAGACGGGCATCGGCCTTGGCGACTGGCGCACGGGGCTCGCGGCGACCGCCGCGGTCCTGCTCGTCTTTCTTCCCATCGTCTTCGTGGCTTCGAGGATGCCGGCCTTTGCCGGCCACTATCCCCTTTGCTCGGGGGCCCGGAAGGCGTGGAGCCTCTTTCTCGTCTACGAGCTCGCCTACGCGGCCTACTTCGTCGCCTGGGAGTACATGTACCGCGGCTATCTGCTGTTCTCGCTCGAGAAGTCGATGGGCAAGATGGCCGTCTTCGCACAGATGATGCCCTTTGCGATCATCCACTTCGGCAAGCCCGAGGCCGAGACCTTCGGGGCGATCATCGCCGGCATCTTCCTCGGGCTGCTCGCGCTGCGAACCCGCAGCTTCTGGTACGGGGCGATCATCCACATCGCGGTCGCGGTGACGATGGACTTGCTGACGGCCTGGGGCCCGCTGACACGCCTTTCGCAAGGTTGACACGGCGGGCGGTGGGAGATATCTCGTCCGACGTGAGTTCGAAACAAAACCTTGTTGACAGGCTCCTGCGGCGCGGCTATAAGGGCGCCGTTTTCGCGACGCTGATGTTGCTGATGGTGGTGCCAACAAGAGCGGCCGCCAACACGGTCAAGGGAGCGATCCTTCCTTCCGGCAGCAGACAGGTTGGGGAGCAGAGGTATCGGTCGCCGAGTAATTACGCTGACACGCTGACCTTCTACGGAAGGCAGTACAAGACGAATCCGCGAAAGACGATCGTGAATCAGCCAGGAATTCGCGCTGTTCATATCGTCAACGACGGAAAAGGCGACTGGGAGGGTTTGAATATCTACGAGCTTGGCGGCGAGACGCGAATTTTCGTGGTCCTGCGCGAAAAGGCGCCGTCAGGTCAGTAGGGGCGAGATTGGGAGATCGTCTAACGGCAGGACGGCAGACTCTGACTCTGTCTATCTAGGTTCGAATCCTAGTCTCCCAGCACATAGGTTTGGCCCCGTTGTCTAGCGGTTAGGACGGTGCCCTCTCACGGCATAAGCCCGAGTTCGAGTCTCGGCGGGGTCACAAAAAGGCGCGGGTGAGACGCGCGATGCTGAACGAAGGGCCCGATCGATTCCGGTCGGGCCCTTCTCGCATTTCGGGACGGCGCATGTTCTCCGAAGCCCTGCAGCGCTTTGTCGAAGAGACGGGCGCACAGCTCGCCATCTTCTGCGATTACGAAGGCGAGGCGATCGGCCAGGCCTCGGCCGGTCCGGACGACTTCGAGGTCAAGCTGACCGGTGCGCAGCTCGGCGCGGTCACCGCGGAGCTGCAACGGCTCGCGCGCGCCTACGGACAGGAGGAGCGCGCCTCCTACAGTTTCGCGACCGGCACCACGACCCTCCTCGTCGAGGCGCTCCCCGGCAACTACTACCTCGTGGCCGCAGTCGCGGACCCGGCGCGCGTCCCTTGCGCCCGTTGGCATCTCGCCGCGGTCGCCAGGCGCTTCGAGGCAGAGCTGTAGCGACGGCTTGGGCTTCTTCTTGACCCCCGGCCGCCTGTCCGCCTGTCCACCCGTCTGCCTGCCGGCCAATCCGCCTTGCCGCCGCAAGGCTCTGAAGGTCATCGACCACCAGCGTTGCTCGAAGGTTTCGGCTGCGCCCGCCGGTCCAACGCCCTTCTCCACTCCGGGTGCTCGGCGAGCTGCCGCAGGGCTTCCGCAAGAAGCCTCTGGCCCGGTTGCCCCTTGTGCCAGGTCGAGGCGCCGCTCGGGTGCGGCAAGCAGAGCAGCTCGCAGCGATGGCCGAACAGCTCACCCTCGAGCACTCGACCCACCACCTGCGCGAGCGCCACCTTGTGGCCGAGCACCTGCTCGATAGCCAGCGCGCCGACGGGGATGACCAGCTTCGGCTCGAGCAGGTCGGCCTCGGCGCGCAGGTACTCGCGGCAGTTGCCGATCTCTTGAGGACCGGGCTTGCGATCGCCACCCGAGCGCGCCTTTCCGGGGAAACAACGAGCCACTGCCGCCAGGTAGACCCGGCCGCGAACCTGTGTCTCGCTGGCGCCCGCGCTCTCGAACCAGCGAAAGAGCGTTCGGCCTGCGGTCCAGGCAAACGGCCTGCCGAGCGCGCCCTCGTGCGGGCCGGGCGCCTGGCCGATGAGGAGGAGAGGCGAGAGCACGGCTTCACCGTGGACGACCGGTCCGGCCATCGCCGGACATCTTCGGCAGGCATCGAGCTCGCGGTGCAGCGCCCGCAGGGCGCTCAGCCGGCCAGCCGCTGTCTCGGTGCTCCCCATCGCCCTTTCGCTCTCCTCGCCCATGCGCCGCCATCGGCCAAAGGCTGCGGACGCTCCGAACGGTTAATCGGCAAGATCATTCGCATCGCTGACATTGTGAGACTCGCGCGGCCGGATAGAATCGGCCCGTGCAAGCTCCCCGCCTCCCTCTCGCTCTGATGCTCACGGTGCTCGCGGCCTGCCCCGGGCGCGCCGCACACCGACCGGACGGTCCCGCTTCGGCCGAGCCCCCGGTGCGAATCACCTTCGCCGCCACCAACGACCTCCACGGATGGGTTCAGCCCCGTGAGAGCGTCCTGCCCGACGGCACCGTGCTGCGCGCCGGTGGCTTGAGCCTGCTGTCCGGCTACCTGGCAATCCTGAGAGCGCAGAACCCCGGAGGCGTAGTCGTCGTCGACACGGGCGACCTCTTCCAGGGAACGCTGGTCGCCAACCTGTCCGAGGGTGAAGTCGTCATCGCGGCCTACAACGAGCTGGGCTACGACGCGGCGGCCATCGGCAACCACGAGTTCGACTACGGCCCGGTCGGCCCGCGCTCCGCCGCGGTCGGCGCTGACGACGACCCTCTCGGCGCGCTCGCCGAATGCGCCCGAAAGGCTCGCTTCCCCCTGCTCGCCCGGAACGTCCGGCTCGGCGACGGCACCCCTCCAACGTTCCTGCGCCCATCCATCATCATCGAGCGTCACGGCATCAAGATCGGCCTCCTCGGGCTGCTCACCCCGGCCACCCCCGAGGTGACCAACCCCGTCAACGTGATGCGCCTGCGCTTTGGCGAGCTCGTGGAGGAGGCTACGGCCGGCGCCGAGGAGCTGCGCGCACAAGGCGCCGAGCTCGTGGTCGCGCTCGTGCATGCTGGCGGCAGATGCGAGGAGCTCTCCGATCCGCACTCCTTGACGAGCTGTGATCTGCGGGGCGAGATCTTCGAGCTTCTCCTCAAGCTCCCAAGCGGCCTGTTCGACGCGGTCTTCGCGGGTCACACCCATGCCGGGATCGGCCACTTCGTCAATGCCATGCCGGTCGTCGAGTCGGGCGCGTTCGGCCGCCAGTTTGGAACCATCGAGCTCGCGGTCGACCCCACGACCCGCCGCCCGATTCCAGCGCAGACCCGAATCCGCGCGGCGATTCCGATTTGCGAGCGCACCATCGATGAGACCGGCGACTGCAATGCCAAGGACTGGAGACCGGGGATGACCACCCGCCCCAGCACTTTCGAGGGAGCCCCGGTCGTGCAGGATCAGCAGCTCGACTCCCTGATTGCCCCCTACTTCGAGCGCGTCGATCTCAAGCACCGGCAGAAGCTCTCGGTCACCATGCCTTCGGCGCTCGCCCGCGAATACCGCTCGGAGAGCCCGCTCGGCAATGCTCTGGCCGACGCGCTGCGCGAGTCGGAGGGAGCCGATGTCTCGCTGCTCAACAGCGGCGGCCTGCGAGCCGACCTGCACCCCGGAGAGCTGACGTACGGTACGCTCTACGAGGTCTTTCCCTTCGACAACAGCATCGCGACCCTGCACCTGACTGGCCGAGAAATCGTGGAGCTGCTCGAGGCGCTGCTGTCGGGCACGCACGGCGTCCCGCAGACCTCGGGGCTGCGCTTCGTGGTCGAGCGCTGCCCGGGCAAGGCGACCATCACCGAGATCCGCCTCGCCGACGGGCGCCCCCTCGACAATGAGGCGACCTACAGACTGGTCACGAGCGACTTTCTCGCCCTCGGCGGCGACGGCGTCGGCGAGGTCCTGGACCGCGTGCCCTCCGAGCGCAAGCACTATGGCCACGAGCGCGACCTCGGCATGCGCGACGCGCTCGCCGAGTGGTTCCTGCACCGTGGAGGCACGCTCGAGGGGCGCGTCGACGGCCGGATGAAGCTGCTCGACGCGCCGGCCGACGCCTGCCCGAAGCGATAAAACAAGGGCCGGCGGAGCAGAACCCCGCCGGCCCTGACCATCAAACGTCGACCGAAGGCTTACTCCTCGTCGCCGCCGCCCTCGTCGCCACCGCCCTCGTCGCCGCCGCCCTCGTCGTATTCGCCTTCGTCACCGCCGCCCTCGTCACCGTCGTCTTCCTGCGCGATCGCTGCCGCCGGGAAGAGGACCGTCGTCGTCACGAGCGAACCGGTCAGGAGCCAAGCCACCACGAGTCCAATGCGCGAAAGGAGCTTCATGCATTTCCATCCTGCAAGGGTTTGTGCCGCAGGATAGCCGATAATTTGGAAAAATGGGCAGGCATCCTCCCGACGACCGGTGGACAGACCTCCTACTCGGGATGGCTTGCTCGGTACGAGGCGGAGGGGTGCGGGTGGAAAAAGCCGCGCGGTGACGGGCGGTTGCACGGAGACGACGCGACCCGCCACACCCGTGCGTCTTGCGTTCGTCGACTCCCCGCTGTCCGGCTGGCGGCCACGAGCGGGGCGCACCGTGGTGTTAGGATCGGGGGTGCCATGACCAGAACGGCCACCATCTGCCTCGCCCTTGCAGCCCTCCTCACGCTGCCCTTGTCGGCCCGCGCCCAGTCGCCGGACCTCTTCGCCAAGAAGCCCCACCGCTGGCGCACCGAGGACCTCGACAAGCGCTTCCTGAAGACGCGTATCGCCAAGGCGCTACAGGAGCCGCCTGCCGACCCGGCCTGTGCGCGGGTCGTCGCCAGCCTGCTGATGGCGTTCTCCGAGGCGACCCCGTACTTCCACAAGAAGGACGAGAACTACTTCCTCTTCCAAACCCTCATCGCCCCCATCGCTACCGAGGACTTCCCAGCCGAGGCCTATCTGCGGCACATGGTGCGCCGCACGATGCTCGACCGGAAGGCGCCGGAGGCCTGGCTCAAGACCGCCAAGGTCCTCAGCGAGCGCTACAAGGCGCCCATAGACCTCGCCCGCCTCGCCTACGCGGTCGACGGGCCGATGCTCATCGACAGCGTCTACTTCAGCCTCGCGGTCTTCCTCGAGCGCTACCAGGCCGAGGTCGCCCTCGCGCCCAGCCTCGCGCAGGCCTCGGCGCAGCAGCGCTTTCGCGACCAGTACCTCGATCGCGACCTGACCTGGGGTGGATTGGTGCTCGCCGACATCCACAAGGAAGACCCGCCCAAGAAGACGAAGAGCAAGGCCGCTTTCGACGAAGAAGAGGAAGAGGGGCCCAGCTACATCGCCACCCTCATCGTGCCGATAGCCGGCCCGGTCTCGCACCCCATCTTCAAGGCGCCAAAGCAGGAACCCATCCGCGTCCGCGTCAAGCTGTTGAAGCAGCAGTACATGAACCTGACCAAGGCGGTGGTCTTGAACCCCTACGTCGTGCGCGGCAGGTTCTGGGACTTCAAGGTCGGCGACGGCACCCCGGACACCCCGCCTTTCGAGTTCGAGATCCGCGACGGCCTGCTCTTCGAGGACCGCGACTGGAGCCGCTACTCCGGTTTCGCCCTGCCTGGCGACGCGGAAGCCTGCGCGCTTTGCGTCAATGACCTCTCGCTCCTGGGCCTCAAGCAGAAGCAGGGCGTCGGCCTCAAGGACGGCTTCGCGCACTGAAGCCCGTCGCGCCGCGCGACACCGCGGTTCCGCCTCGAGACGCCGCGCTCGATCGCGCCCCGTCGGCGCGGCGCGGCAGCAGCTTTGCACTCGCCGCCCTCCATTTCTTGAGCACCGCGGAGGGCGAGATGAAGGTGACCGGTCGCAAAGACCCGGAAGCGGCGCGCGCGGGCGAGCCTGGCTCCTCGTTCGACGAGCTTCTCTCCAAACAGCTCGGTAACAAGGGCCGCAAGCCGCAGGCCGGCGGGAATCCGGCACCCAAGGGCCCGGCGCAGCCTGTCGTGGCGGGCAACGGGCCGAAGGCTTCCCCTGCGGCGCCCGGGATACGAGCCGAGGCAACCCTGACGGCGAAGCTGCAGGCTGGCCGCCTGCAGTCACAGCTCGTGTCGACAGGTCGGGCGCTCAGCGCGCGCACGGCTTCCCGCGCGCACGAAACCAGCGTGAGGACCGATGCGCTGCTCGCCCAGGCGCATTCGGCCTCTGCCGACACGAGCCGCGAGCGGCAGGCCGTCCGTTCCGAAGACGGCCTGCGAATGAACCTCCTTCGCGAGCTCGAGCGTCAGGCACCCGCGACTGCCCCGCGGCACGAGCCCTCGGCCCGAGACCGCGACCGAGGCCCGGAGCGCTGCGGCGAGCCCTGCGAGGCGGAGGGAGCGAGACCCGCGGGCACGCCCCCAACCCCGGCGACCGCCGAGGCCGGGCCGACAGCACCGGCCGCCCGGGCTGAAGAGGTGGCGGCCCTCGTCGAGCGGATCGAGGCGGCGGTCAAGAACGGCCAGCCGACCCTCTCGCTGTCGCTCGGAGCGGGCGCGGCAGCGGCGGTCGAAATCGCGAGGACGGCCAAGGGCGAGGTCTCCATCCGAATCGCCGCCCGAGGCGAGGCGCGCTCGAAGCTCCTCGCGCAGGCCAACGAGCTGAAGGAAGCCCTGACCGCGCGCGGGCTCAAGGTGCGCTCGCTCGACATCTCGCAGGCGGGCTCGAAGGGCTGATGCTCCCTGGAGCCGCGCAAACCCGCGCGCGACTCCGCCCCCCTCGAGCCCGAGGCCCGGCCGCGAGCGGGCCCTACGCCGCCTGTTCCCTCTTCGCCTCCACCTTGATTCCCGCCGCCCTGGCGAGCTCGCGATAGACCCGCCCGACCCGCTCGACCTGCCCCTTGGCCGGGAACCGCTCGTAGAAGCCTTCGTTCCTGAACTCGCGCTGCAGCTCGGCCCAGGGCGCGAGGCGCTCGGCCCAGCGCGCCACACGCTCATCGGCCGACCCTTCGTCCTCCGTGGCGAGGTCGGCGCACACGCGCAGCATCGCCTTGAGCGTCACCGGCCGCCTCACCATGAACGACGCGCTCCCCCACGCCTCGCCCCAGGCCTGCTGGGCCGCCTTGAGAAAGTCCCTGACCACCGCATACTGCCGGTCGGCGGCGCGCGCGTCGGTGCCCCTCTCCTTGAGGCGCTCCCAGTCCGAGGCGATCCACCGATGCAGCTCGTTGAACAGCTCGGCCTGCAGGATCCACTTCGCCTGCCGGCTGCGGCCGCCGAGCCGGTTGATCTTGTAGCGCAGCGGGCTGTCGGCCTCGGTGTAGAGCCGCTCGACCACCTTGGCCGCGAACTTCTTGTCGGGCGCCGCCCACGAGACGCGCTCGTAGAGGTCGACGAGGTGGCTCTTGTTGATGCGCGTGGAGGTCGAGTTGATGATCACGAACATCTCGGCCGCGAAGTCCTCGCTCTTGCCGTCGAAGATGACGCAGGGCACGTGCATGCCCTTGGCGTCTTCGGGCTGGTGGCTCCTGTAGAAGTGCAGCGCCGCCAGCCGGTGCTGCCCGTCGATGATCAGGTACTTGCCGCCCGGCTCCTCGAGGTTGCCGACGTTGTCGAAGGTCCCGATCGGATCGAAGTGCAGCCGCTCCGCGGTGAAGAGCAGCACCGTCCCGGGGATGGGCGGCTGGCTGACGGCGGTCTCGTAGAAGTTCTCGATGGCGGCGACCTTGCGCGAGGAGATCTCCCGCTGGAAGGCCGAGTCCGACTTCTCGATTCGGGCGATGAAGCCGCCGACCTCGTCGCCCGACTCGGGCTTCTCGGGCGCGATGGTCTCGCCGTCGCCGTAGAAGCGGCTGATGAAGCGGACCTTCCCGAGCAGATCCTCGGCCGGATACGACACGAAGTAGAAGACGCTGTCCTTCTGCCTCACCTGCGTTGCCAGCATGGAAAGCCTCCTTTTCCCTCACCTCGCCGGCCCGCGGGATGCGCACCGGCTGCTCCACGAACCTGCGGCTGCCCGAGCCGAATCAGCCCTGCGCCGCGTAGAAGTCCTTGTCCCAGGCCTTGCGGACCTTGTCGCTCCAGCCGAACAGGTCGCGCCCGAGCACGCCCCAGTCGACCGGTGTCTTGGCCGCCGAGAGCACCTTGCGGATGCGCGGGACGAGCTCGTCGACGTCGCGCGCCTGGACGAGCTGCCGATAGCGGGCCGCCTCGGCCGGCTCGAGGGTCGCCGCGCTCGGATAGAGCGCCTTGCGCAAGAACGCGCCCGGCCTGAAGCCCTCGGGGCTCTCGAGCTGCGGCGCCGCGGGGAAGCAGGCGACAAGATGCGCGAGCCTGAGCCGAATCGAGTCGGGCGCGCCTCCGGCGAGCTTCCAGAACACCCGCTCCATCATGATCGCGTTGGCGTCGGGCGCCCGCTGCAGCGCGGCCCTCTCCTCGGGGCCAAGCGCGTCGTAGGCCTGGCGCAGCTCGCGCGCCTGCTGGACCGAAAACTCCTCCATCGAAGCATCTCCCTTCTTCAGTCGGCCTCCGCCTCCGCTTCGGCCGGTGGGCCGCCCATTCGCGACAGGTCCTCCCGCTTCACCTTGGCGGGGTCGAACCTGCGCGCGGCGGCGATCATCTTCGCGATCGTCGGCTCGAACTCGGCGGTGGTGCCGCGCCGCGTGAACCGCAGCGGGTTGAGCCGCGCGATCACGAAGTACTTCAGATACGGGCTCTCCAGGCCGCGCTCCTTGAGCGCCTTGACGACGCCGACGACCTCGTCGTCGAGCTCGAGCAGCCGCGCCGCGCGCTCCTCGCGTATCTGCAGCGCCTCGACTATCGGCTCGTCGAGGAAGGCCTCGATGCGCTTGACGATGGGGCTGTAGGCGCCGGCCGAGATGCGCGGGCGCTTCTCGTAGGCGGCGCCGAAGGTCACCAAGTGCGGCTCTTCGAAGATCGGGGCGAAGTCGCTCTCGACACCCTCGCCCGCGCCGACCAGGCCGCGGTACATGCGGATGACCTCGAGCGAGCGCTCCTTGACGTTGTGCGCCTTCTCGGTGTTGAGCGCGAGGATCTGGTAGGCGACGTCGGGCTCGGGCAAGACCAGCGCGACGATGGCCCGCGCGCCGAGCAGCCGCGCGGCCGCGATGCGGTGGCTGCCGTTGGGCGACAGGTAGCGGCCCTCGCGCCGGATGGCGACGACCGGATCGAGATAGCGCCCGACCCGCTCCATCGCCGCGGCGAGCCGCTTGACGTGCGGCTCCGAGACGTCGCGCTGGTACGGGGTCGGCTCGACCAACTCGAGCGGCAGGCTCGCGAGCACGACCGGGTGCGCGCCGAGCGGCTCGCGATAGGTCGCCAGCGCGACGCCGCCGTCCTCGGCTATCCGCTCGGCGAGCGCCGTCGCTTCGACAGAGACCCCGGCGGCGACCTCGCGCGCCGAGAGCCCGCGAGAGCGCTCGGCGGCTCGCTTGCGCCTCGGTCGCCTGGCCGGCGTCTTCGCCTCGGCTCCGGCTCGTCTCGCTGTGGGCATCGCCCCCCCTCCCTCACGGCGGCTCGAGAAGGCCCCGAGTCTCGCCCCGCCGGGCCCCGGGGCGCAACCGGGTTCGCCCGAAGAGGCTGCGCTTGCGTCCCCGCGCGTTCTGCGCCACAACCGGCCGCAGCTTTGGCCCAGGGAGGCAGAAACGAAATGGCGCTCATGACCCTCACGCCCGCCGAGGCGAGGGAGCTCGAGGGCAGGGAGCTTGGCGTCACCGACTGGAAGGAGGTCACGCAGGAGCTCGTCGACCTCTTCGCCCGCGCGACCGGCGACAGGCAGTGGATCCACACCGACCCCGAGCGCGCCGCGCGCGAGTCGCCGTTTCGCCGCACCATCGCCCACGGCTACTTCACCCTGGCGCTGGTGCCGGCCTTCTTCTACGAGCTGCTCGAGGTGCGCGACTGCCGCATGCTCATCAACTTCGGGGCGAACGAGGTGCGCTGGCCCGCGCCGGTCCCGGTCCCATCGCGGGTGCGGCTGCGCGCGCGCATTGCCGAGGTCGAGAACACCTCGCGCTCGTTCACCCTGCACGTCGAGGCGACCATCGAGGTCGAGGGGCAGGCCAAGCCCGCGATGAACGCCCGGGTGCTGTTCCGCTACTACGTCTGATCTGAAGAACCGTCGAGAAATCCCTCTTCGACTCCGTCCGCTTCCGCTCACCCTGAGCGTAGCTCCCGACGCGCGAGCGGCGGGAGCGAAGTCGAAGGGCCCCTCGACTTCGCGGCCTCGCAAGCTCGGCCTACGCTCGGGGCGAACGGGCGGACGGGCCGAGATCATGGAGATGTCTCGACACCTCTTGAGCCGTCGCCACCCCCGAGGCTCGCGGCGCGCGAGGGGGCCGCCGAGACAGGGCGGCGCTCCCTCCCTCGTCCTCCCGGCGACGCGGCGGGGCGCGCCCCCCCGCGTGCTACATTGCCGAACCGCAAACACCTCGAAGGGGATAGCGGATGGGTACCGAGTTCCGAATCCTCGCCGTCGGCGGCGACCGCGCCGTCCTGGTCGGCCTCGCACACGCTTTCAAGCGCCTGGGCACGGTGTTCGCCGCCCTCGCCGATCTGTCGCAGCTCCTCGAGTCGGCCGCGCGCTTCGAGCCCAACGCCATCCTCGTCTTCGCGCGCCCTTCGCCCGAAGACGCGATGCGCTCGGTCTGGCGCCTGCGAGCCACCCCGCGGTTCGCGAACCTGCCCATCCTGCTCGTCGCCAGCCTGCCGCCGCGCGACACGCGCGGGGTGACGCGCATCGTCCCCGACCCCTCGGATGTCGCCGACTTCGCGACGCGGCTGCTGGGATTCCTCGCCACCCTCCCCGCCCCCGCGCCGCGGGTCGAGGACGAGGAGTCCGTCGAGCTCCAGGAGCTCGCCGAGGTCGAGGAGATCCCCGCGCTCTCCGCGCGCATCCTGCTCGTCGACGACGACCCCTCGCTCTCCAAGCTCTTCGCGATCGCGATGACCAAGTCGGGCTTCGACGTGCGGGTGGCGAGCGAGGGCGAGGAGGGCCTGCGGGTGGCGCTCGAGATGCGCCCGGACCTCGTCATCGCCGACCTGAACATGCCCCGGCTCGACGGCTGGGGGCTGCTGCGCGCCCTGCGCGCCGACCACCGGCTCGGCGAAACCCCGCTGATGTTCCTGTCGTGCCACGACGACTACCGCGAGAGCCTCAAGGCGCTGTCGGCCGGCGCCCAGGACTACGTCGCCAAGGGCGGCAAGCTCGACGCGCTGGTCGCGCGCATCCGCTCCCTGCTCGCCGCGCGCGATGCCTTCGACCTCGCGCTGGCCGGCGGCGAGCGGGTCGGCGCCAAGCTCGAGGAGCTCGGCGTGCAGTGGGCGCTGCGCAAGATGGGCGCGGCGGGCGTGACCGGGGCGGTCCAGCTCCGCGACGCCTTCTGGACCTGCTACCTGGGGATCGACGAGGGCCAGCTGTGCTTCGCGCGGGCCGAGATAGGCCAGCACGTGCTCGAGGGGCCGGGCGCGCTGCCGCCGATAACCTCGCTGCGCAGCGGGGAGCTGCTCTACGTGCCGAAGAAGGTGCCGGAGAGAAACCTCGAAGGAGCGCTCGAGCAGCTCATCGAGGAGGCCGCGCTCAAGAACAACGCCAACGAGGCCGCCGCGCTCGATCGCCTCCTGACGCAGGCGACCAAGGTGGAGATCGACGCGGAGCTCTACCAGCTCTACGAGCAGCTCGGCCCGCCCGCCTCGCGGGACATCGCCAGGCTGGTGCGCCAGGGGCTCACTCCGCGCGAGGTGATCGCGCACTCGTCGAAGAGCCCCACCGAGGTCGAGGAGACGATCCGCGACCTGTTTCGCCGGAAGGTCGTGCGGTTGGGGGTGTGAGCGGTTTCCGGCCGCCCGAGATCGCGGGCAAGGCCCCCGCGCAGGACCAGGCCCCAGGCCAGCAGCGGGCCCGCGCGCCACGACGCGTAACGGCAGCCAGGTCGGCCGGCCGGAGATTACGCGGCGAGGGGCTGCCGTCCCGTCGCGAAGAACGCCGATTCCGCGTCGCGTAATCGCCAAAGGTTCGACCTGGCTGCGCTCACCGCGCCGCGTAAGGGCCTCTTGGCCCAGCACGGGCGCTATTACGCGGCGTGTAAGCACGGTCTCGTCGGCGAGGACGGGCGTTACGCGGCGCGTAAGGCTCGATTTGCCGAACCAACCGCACTTACGCGCCTCTTCGCCCCCCTTTCGGGGGACGGCCTTGTCATTTCCACTCCAGACCGGGCAGCATCTCGCCGTTCACCCGGGGGGCCAGGGGACGTCATCGCGTCCGCGTGCACCCCCAACCCACAAAACGGAGGGCGTGCCCCATGGCAAAGAAGCTCCACAAGAACGCATCCACCGAGTCGCATCTGCACCAGGGCGAAAAGCAGATCATCCGGCTCCAGCTCGACGAGAACGCCGCGCCGCTCGCGGGTCCGATCGCGACGAGCACCGCGACGCTGCGCACCGCCTACGAGAAGCGCCTCGCCGCCGAGAGGGCGCTCGTGCCGTTCGAGGTGAGGAGCGCGCACGCCGACCACGCGTGGGACATGGCGCTCCGGGGCACGGCGAAGACGCTCGAGGTCCGGGCCGGCGGCTCCAAGACGCCCGCCTACCGCGAGGTCTTCCCCAAGGGGTTCGGCGTGCTGGTCACCCCGAGCGGCGACGCCCAGCTCGTCACGGCCGACCAGTTCATCGCGCACTTTGGCGCCTGCACGAGCCCCGAGGCGAGGACGGTCGCCGAGGAGTACCTGCCGAAGCTGCAGACCGCGCGCGAGGTCCTGCGCACCGAGCTCGCCGCGCGCAAGCAGGCCGAGGGCGTCGTCTTCGCCGCGCGCGCCGAGGAGCTGGCGGCCAAGCGCGACTACAGCCGCACCATCGACAAGACGATCGCCGAGATCCGCGCGCTCTACCCCGAAGACCGCCGGCGCCAGGACTTGCTCTTCCCCAGCATCGACGCGGCGCGCGGGGACCGCGACGACGAGCAGGCTACCGACAGCGAGCCCGAGCAGGGCTAGCGCACACCCTCGCCGCTTCCCCTCGCCCCGCGCTTGGCCCCGGGCCGACGACGGCCCGGCTTGCGGCGCCCTCGGGCGGGCGGCGAGGATTCCCCACGAAAAAGCCCCTCCTCGACCGAGTCGAGGAGGGGCTCCAGGTTTTCGCAACGACGCTCTCGCGCTCAGGCGCCATGGCGGCGCCTCTTCACCGTCGCCCGGAGCGGCGCCGCCCGGCAGAGCCGCGGCCACCATGCGGCCCGGCGCAATCTCGCTGCGGCCCGCGCAGGTAGCCCTCGAGCATCGCCACCAGCTCCTCCGAGAACTCCTCGCGTGACAGCCCCTGCTCCGGGTGCGCGGCGAACCGGTGGGTGAGCGCCTCGACGCTCTGCACCACCAGCCGCGCCGCGCGCTCGAGATTGCTGCGGGCGGCCTCGGGGCAGGTGCGCAGCAGGCCTGCGACGGTGCGCGCGGCCTCTTCCTCGTTGCGCTCCACGGCCTCGTTGAGCCGCGGAGGCAGCGGCGTCTCCTCGAGCAACAGGTGCTGCAGGCGCGGCCGTCCGCCGTGCATCTCGAGCATCGCCTCGACGTAGGTCTGCAGCGCGTGGCGCAGATCGCGCGGGCGCGCCAGCGTCGCCCCGGCCCAGTCGTTGACCCGCCGCCTCGTCTCGGCCAAGTGGCGCTCGAGAAGCGCCACTGCGAGCGCCTCCTTGTTCGGAAAGTACTGGTAGAGCGTGCCGACCGAGACCCCCGCGCGCGCCGCCACCCGGTTGGTGGTGGTGCCGGCATAGCCGTGCTCCTCGAAAACCTGAACCGCTGCCACGAGGAGCTGCTCGACCGTGGCTTGGGAGCGCCGCTGAACCGGGCATTTTCTCGGCTCGAGGAGCTTCTTCGGTGCGGGCCGCCTCAGTTTCTGAATGCGAGTAGACATAACCTGAAGGATTACTCAGGATCGTCCGTGCTTTCCAGTGGCCTCTCGCCCCGAGGCGGCGAGCGGGCCTTTTCCGAGGACGACGCGATGACCAGCAAGGCTTCCGAGTGCACCCCTCCCAGCGTCCCGCCTGCCGCGAAGGCGGCCGAGAGTCTCGATCTGGGCGGGTTCGACGGGTTGAGCGAGCAGGAGGCCGCCGCCCGGCTCGCGGCCGAGGGGTTCAACGAGCTGCCGGCCGGCCGCAAGCGCGGGCTGCTCGGCATCGTCCTCGAGGTGCTCCGCGAGCCGATGTTCCTGATGCTGGTCGCCGCGGGCCTGCTCTACCTGCTGATGGGCGAGCCCAGGGACGCGCTGATGCTGCTCGGCTTCGTCTTCGTGGTGATGGGAATCACCGTGGTGCAGGAGCGGCGCACCGAGCGCGCGCTGGACGCCTTGCGCGACCTGTCGAGCCCCCGCGCGCTGGTGGTGCGCGGCGGCGTCCACCGCCGCATCGCCGGCCGCGAGGTGGCTCGCGGCGACTTCGTCGTCCTCGGCGAGGGCGACCGCGTCCCTGCCGACGCCCTCCTGCGCCGCGGCATCAACCTGAGCGTCGACGAGTCGCTGCTGACCGGCGAGTCGGTCCCGGTGCGCAAGCGCGCGAGCGCGACGGCGACCGCCCTCGACAAGCCCGGCGGCGACGACTTGCCTTCGCTCTTCTCCGGCTCGCTGGTCACGGCCGGCCAGGGCGTCGCCGAGGTGGTCGGCACCGGGCTGGGCACCGAGCTGGGCAAGATCGGCCGCGCGCTCGAGCAGCTCGAGCCCGAGCCGACGCTGCTGCAGCGCGAGACCAACCGGATGGTCAAGCTCTTCGCGCTGGTCGGCCTGTCGGCCTGCGCGCTGGTGGTCGTCGTCTACGCCCTGACCCGCGGCGGCGGGCCCGCCGAGTGGAAGCAGGGGCTGCTCGCCGGCATCGCCATGGCGATGGCCACCCTGCCCGAGGAGTTCCCGGTCGTCCTCACGATCTTCCTGGCGCTGGGCGCCTGGCGCATCTCGAAGAGCAACGTGCTCACCCGGCGCATGCCCGCGGTCGAGACCCTGGGCGCGGCGACCGTGCTGTGTACCGACAAGACCGGCACCCTGACCCTCAACCAGATGACCCTCAAGCGGCTGTCGAGCGGCGGCCGCGAGGCCGAGCTGAAGGCGGGCGAGCCGCTGAGCGACGCGCTGCACGAGGTGCTCGAGTACGCGGTGCTCGCCAGCAAGCCCGACCCGTTCGACCCGATGGAGAAGGCGCTGCGCAACGCGGGCGAGAGCTTCTTGGGCGGCACCGAGCACCTGCACCCGGGCTGGAGCCTGAGGCGCGAGTACCCGCTGTCGCCCGAGCTGCTCGCCGTCAGCCACGCTTGGCTGGCCGAGGACGGCAAGATCAAGCTCGCCTCCAAGGGCGCGCCCGAGGCTGTCTTCGACCTCTGCCACCTGCCGGCCGAGCGGCGCGAGGAGTTGGAAGAGCAGGTCACCGCGCTCGCCGCGCAGGGGCTGCGGGTGCTCGCGATCGCCCGCGGGGAGACGACCCCGGAGCGGCTGGCCACCGGCCACCATGACCTGACCCTCGAGCCCTTGGGCCTGGTCGGCCTGGAGGATCCGCTGCGGCCGACCGTGCCCGCGGCCATCAAGGAGTGCCAGAAGGCCGGCATCCGCGTGGTGATGATCACCGGCGACTACCCGGTCACCGCGCAGAGCATCGCCCGGCAGGCCGGGCTGGAGAACGCCGAGGAGGTCATCTCCGGCCCAGAGCTCGACGCGATGAGCGACGAGGAGCTGGCCCGCCGCGTGCGCACGGTGCAGGTCTTCGCGCGGGTGGTGCCCGAGCAGAAGCTGCGGCTGGTCAAGGCGCTCAAGGCCAACCGCGAGGTTGTGGCGATGACCGGCGATGGCGTCAACGACGCGCCTGCGCTCAAGGCCGCGCACATCGGCATCGCGATGGGCGGCCGCGGCACCGACGTGGCCCGCGAGGCCGCGTCGCTGGTGCTGCTCGACGACGACTTCTCCTCCATCGTGGCCTCCGTGCGACAGGGCCGGCGCATCTTCGACAACATCCGCAAGGCCATCTCCTTCATCGTGGCGGTCCACGTGCCCATCGCCGGGTTGTCGATGATCCCGGTCTTCTTCGGTAGCTGGCCGCTGCTGCTGCTGCCGGTCCACATCGTCTTCCTCGAGCTGGTGATCGACCCCTCGTGCTCGCTGGTCTTCGAGGCCGAGGAGCCCGAGACGGGCGTGATGGAGCGGCCGCCGCGCGACCCGGGCCAGCGGCTCTTCTCGCTCAAGGGCCTGGGGCTGAGCCTGCTGCAGGGGCTGAGCGTGCTGGCGGCCTGCCTGGCGGTCTTCCTCGTCGCCCGCGTCAACCACGCCCCGGACGCCGCGCGCGCCCTGACCTTCGCGGCGCTGGTGGTCGCCATCGTGGCGATCATCCTGGCCAACCGCTCGTGGTCGAAGACCATGCTCGGCGGGCTCACCTCGCCGAACACGGCGCTCTGGTGGGTGCTCGCCGGGACCGCGTTCTTCCTGGCGCTGGTGCTCTTCGTGCCCCCGGTGCGCGCGGTCTTCCACTTTGCGCCCGTGCACCCGTCCGATCTGCTGGTGAGCCTCGCCGCGGGCGTCGCCTGCGTCGCCTGGTTCGACATCCTCAAGCTCGTCCACCGGCGCCGCGCCGCGTGAGCCGGGCTGCGAGACCCGAGGTTCCCAAGGCGAGCGGACGCTGTCGGTGTTCGAGAGCGCCCTTGGCGGCCTTGGACAGGTTGCCGCTCGACGATCCGCGCAAACGCCCAAGCCACGTCGGGCCCGGCGTTCGAGTCCGAAAAAGGCGAATCAGCGAATCCCTTACTCCCGGAGGCGCCCCTCGGCCGCCTCGACGGCAGGGGAAGACCGGTCGCGTCCGGACTGCTGGAGAGCCCCGGCAGGATCTCTCGGGGCGCCCGCCATCACCGCGAGCGGCGACCTCGCGGGCGAACGAAGGAGATGGAGTCGAGCGTATCGGCCCGTCCCCGCGCCCGCCGTTCACCTGGAGCTGAGCGATTGCTGAGCGAACGGTTCTTCGACGGCCCTTCAGGCCGCGGGCGCCGGGGCCATCTCGCCACGGGGCTTTCTCGCCTGCAGCACCGACACCACGCCGCAGTAGAGGAAGCCGACCTGGAAGAGCACCAGGAACGGCAGCGAGTACCAGATGCCGTTCTCGATGGCGAAGAATATCGAGTAGGTCAGGTAGAGGCCGAGGGCGATCTCGACCAGCGGCACGAAGTTGAGCTTGCCGCGGTACTTGGTCTTCGTCGCCGCCGCCTTCTCGCCCTTGTTGACGACGCCGAGCTTGGGCGTGCGCACGAAGCCCGACTGCTGGTTGAGCAGCGCCTCGAGCACCGCTTTGGCGTTGTTGACCGACAGGCCGATGCCCAGCGACATCAGGAACGGCAGGTACTTCATCCGCGCGCCCCAGTTGCCGCCGACCTCGCGCTGCGAGGCGACGTAGAAGAAGCAGACCGAGGCGGTCGCCAAGATGAAGAACGGGAAGTCGAGCAGCAGCACCCCGTACCAGCCGTGGCGGAAGCGGATGACCATCGACAGCGGCATCAGCAGCGAGAGCACCACCATCAACAGGAAGGCGACGTTGTTGGTGAGGTGGAAGAAGGCCTCCTGCTTGATTCGGAACGGCAGCTTCGCCCTGAGGATGGTCGGCAGCAGCTTGCGCGCGGTCTGGATGGAGCCCTTGGCCCAGCGGTGCTGCTGGCCCTTGAAGGCGTTGATGTCGACCGGGATCTCGGCCGGCGAGAGCACGTTGGGCAGGAAGACGAAGCGCCAGCCCTTGAGCTGCGCGCGGTAGGAGAGGTCCAAGTCCTCGGTCAGCGTGTCGTGCTGCCAGCCGCCCGCGTCCTGGATGGTCTCGCGCCGCCAGATGCCCGCGGTGCCGTTGAAGTTGAAGAAGCGCCCGGAGCGGTTGCGCGCGGTGTGCTCGATGACGAAGTGGCCGTCGAGGAGGATCGACTGCGTCTGCGTCAGCAGCGAGTAGTCGCGGTTGATGTGGTCCCAGCGCACCTGCACCATGCCCACGCCGTCGTCCGAGAAGTAGGGGACGGTCTTCTTCAGGAAGTCGGGCGGGGGAAGGAAGTCAGCGTCGAAGACCGCGACGAACTCGCCCTTGGCCTGCTTGAGCCCGGCCTCGAGCGCGCCGGCCTTGAAGCCGCTGCGGTCGGCGCGGTGCAGGTAGACGATGTCGATGCCCGCCTTGCGGTGCTTGTCGACGACCTCGCGGGCGATCTCCCGGGTCTCGTCGGTCGAGTCGTCGAGAACCTGGATCTCGAGCAGCTCGCGCGGATAGTCCATCTTGCAGACCGCGTCGATGAGCCGCTCGCAGACGTACATCTCGTTGAAGATCGGCAGTTGGATGGTCACCCGCGGCAGCGTCTCGAGGCGTCCCTTGGGAGTCGGCAGGCGGTACTTGTGGCGGTAGTACAGAAACGCCATGAAGTAGCGGTGCGAGCCGTAGACCGAAAGGACCGCGAGCACCAGGAAGTAGACCCCAAGCAACAGCGACTCGACGAGCGTCATCTCGTTCGTGCCCTCGAGGCCGTGGCTTCTCCTTCCCCCTTCGCCCTACCGCCACGGCCCTTGGCGCGCTTTTTCTGCGCGTTTTCGGCAACCAGTTATGGAAAAGTGCGGCGGACTATAGGTCAGACGGTATAGCTCCGCAATCTGCGATTCCGCCCCGCGCCAACCCCTATCTTTCGACCAGAGCGCCTGGTGTCGCCCCGCAAACAGCAGCGCCCCCGGGACATGGAGCGCGGGGGGGGGGCGCAGCAGGCGAGCCAATGCTCGCGGCGTGAAGGTCGGTCAGGCGCTGGCGAGCACCTGCGGCTGCTCGAGCGCGCGCGGGGGGCCGGGCTCCACGGCGCGGGGCTGCGCGTCGGTGCGGGCGCGCTCGAGGATCGCCGCGACCAGCTCCTCGAAGCTCATCCCCGCGGCGCGGGCGATCTTCGGCAGCAGGCTCGTCGCCGTCATCCCCGGCAGCGTGTTCACCTCGAGGACGAAGTCGTTCTCGGTGTCCGAGGCGATGAGGTCGACCCGGCCATAGCCGCGGCACCCGAGCGCGCGCCAGGCGAGCAGCGCGAACGTCTCGAGGTTCTTCAACCGGGTCGGGCTGACCCGTGGCGGCAGGTGATAGCGGGTACCGCCCAGGTACTTGCTCTCGTAGTCGAAGACTTCGCGCGGCGCGGCGACCTCGCAGGCGCCGAGTACCTGGCCGTCGAGGATGCCCACGGTGATCTCACGCCCGCGCACGAAGCGCTCGACGAGCACCTCGCCGCCATAGCGGCAAGCCTCTGCGGCGGCCGCTGCGAGCTGCTCGCAGTCGCGCGCGACCGCCAGGCCGTACGAGGAGCCCGAGCAGGCCGGCTTGACGACCGCCGGAAAGCCGAGATCGCCGTGTACCTCGAGCACCTGCGCAAGCTCGCTGGCTTGGAGCGTGTAGCCGGCCGGCGTCGGCAGGTTCTGGAAGCGCAGCAGCTTCTTGGCCATCGGCTTGTTCATCGCAAGCGCGCTCGCCAGCACACCCGAGCCGGTGTACGGCAGGCCCAGCACCTCGAGCAGCCCCTGGACCCTGCCGTCCTCGCCCATCGGCCCGTGCAGGGCGATGAAGGCCGCGTCGACCTCGAGCGGGCGCAGGCTGCGCTCGAGCCCGGGCCCGGCGAGCACGCGATGGACCTCGTGGCCGCGCTTGGCGAGCGCCTTGGCGACCGCCTCGCCGGTGCGCGTCGACACCTCGCGCTCCTCGCCCCACCCGCCCATCAGCACCGCTACCCGGCGAAACTCCATGGCTGCTCCTCCTGTCGATTCGACTCCGTTCCCGCAGCCGTCAAAGCATCGGTAGTGCCACGCGAAAGGCCGCGCACTGTAGCGCCCTGTTGCAGCGAAGTGAACATAATTGCCGGCCGCGCAAACGCCCGGCGACAGGAGGGAAAGAGCGAAGTGGCGGCCCTCGGAAGCGAGCGGGCGCGGCGGCTGGTCGCGCGCCGCGGGCGCGGCCCGGTTGCCGCGCTCGCGTGGCCCTTTGGCCTCGGCGACGTCGGCCGCGTCGAATCGGTCAGCCCGTGCGCAGGCGCACCAACAAGGGGCGCCTCTTCACGACGGTCGAGAGTCGAGGGACGACGGTCGAGGGCCGGCGGGGAGCTTTGGCCATCGAGGGACCTGCTCTACCCGCGGAAGACTTGAGCTCGCGACAGCGCTTCTGCGCTCCAAGGTCTCTTAGACTCCGGCGTCCTCTTCGAACTCGAGGCCGGCATCTTCCTCGGGCTCGAGACCGGCGTCTTCCTCGGGAAAGCCCGCGTCGTCCTCGGGCAGGCCCGCGTCGGGCGGCGGCTCGTAGACGATGCAGATGCCCTCCTTGCAGACGTAGCCCTCCAGGCACGTCTCGGTCTCGTCGCAGGGCTTGCCCTCGGGCTCGAAGTCGACGGCGAACGAGCACGCGAACGCACCGATAAGCACGAACGCGCAGAGGAGGTTGAATCGGTTGGCTCGCAAGGGCCTGTACATGGTCGTTCCTCGTGCGGTCATTCGTCCGGCTACCAGTCGCGCAGGTCGTCGTCGTCGCGCTCGCGCCTCTCGGAGGCCGGCACCACCTCGTCGTCGGCTCGCGGCGAGCGCGAGACGCGCCTGCGCTCCTCGATGCTCAGGTTCGACAGATCGTCCTCGGCGATCCCTCGCCCGGTGATCGCCAGGAACAGGCCGGTGCCCCCGGCGATGATCGCGGCGAGATAGGAGACGTCGGCGATGAGCGCCGAGCGCCGCCCGTCGCTCTCGAGCGTCTTGTAGGTCTGGCTGATCTGAGGCTCCTGCAGGGTGTTGTAGCGGTCGTTCAGCGTGTTCGCGTCGAGCCCGAAGTAGACCCCCGAGCCGAGCGCGAGCGCTCCCAGACCGAGCAGAACATAACCGGTGTGCCGGGCGCGCCATTGGAACCCGCCTCCGGTCGTCGCGATAGCCTTGCCGCCCTCGCCGCGCCGGCGATCAGTCGAGAGGGCCTTGCGCAGGAAGCTGTCGGCGACCGGCTCGAAGCGCTGCTCGTCGTTGGGCAGCGGCTCCTCGACATAGGCGTACTCGTGACCGTCGGCGGCGTCGATGCGCACCGCGAGGGCCGAGAGCTGATCTTTGTCCTTGGCCTGGACGCCGATGACCAGCACCTGGTCGACGCCGAGGTCCTTGGCGAGCTCGCGGGCGACCCTGTTGCGGCCCTTGCCGCGGAAGTCGTCCTTGATCCTGCGCACCTGGTCGCGGAAGCGCTCGAGCCCGGAGGCGGCCTGCAGGGTCTCGACCCGGGTGCCGCCGGCCCCCGGCCGCACGGTCTTCTGGAGCACCCTGTAGCCCGGGGAGACCACCGTGAGGACGTGGTCGCCGGCGGTCAGGTCGCGCAGCTCGACCGAAGAGATGCCGCGGTAGCGCCCGTCGATGTAGACCCGGCCAGGCACCGGGCGCACCTCGATGTCGAGGCCGAGGCCGCTTTGCGAGGTCAGGGCAGCGCGCCGGCGCTTGACCTGGGCGACGAAGTCCGGGGCGAAGAGGTTCGGGTCGAACGGCGTGTGCAGATCGAGCGGAAGGAGCCGCTCGACCTCGCGGTCGGCCGCGCCCGCCTCGGCGTTGGCGATGAGCGAGGCGATGCGCAGCATGCGCGCCCGGACCAGCTCGCCAAACGAGCGCGACAGGTCGCTCTTCTCATAGGAGGCGATCGCCTGATCGCACAGCTCCTTGGCCCGCTTCGGCTCGAGCTCGTCGTAGGCAGCGCGGGCCTTGCGGATCGCCTCGTCGGCGGCGGTCATCAGGCCGCGCTGGGTCTCGTGGCCCTCTGGATCGAGCGCCGAGGCCAGATCGCGCAGCTCCTGCCGCCCCACCTCGAGGGCGAGCTTCTCGCCGAGATAGGCGAGCCTGGCAGCGGCGCGCGAGCTGTCGTCGAGGGCAAGGGCGACGACCGCCAGCCGAGGCGTGCGCGGCTTCGTCGGTGCGTAGAAGTCCGGCCCCGGCCCGCCGTCGGCGGCCCACGCAGGCGCCGCGAGGAGCCCGACCAAGACAGAAGCAACGGCCCGGAACCCCGAGCTGTGGCGATAGCGCATGATTGCCGTCCTTCCCGGCCTCGTCCCGCCTCACAGGCTCTTCTTGCCCGAGGTGGCGCCGTTGGCCTTGAAGATTTGCCAGGTGCGCAGGTAGTCGAGAGCCGTCTTGAGGACGTAGTCCTCCTCGTCGCCCTTCGCCGTCGCCTCGACCTCGCCCTGACCGGCCGGCTGCAAGTGCTGCCGGGCAGGGAGCCTGCGCTCGAAATCATTGCCGAAGTGGTTCTCGAGGTCCACTTCGCGGGGCGCGATCGCCTCGCGACCGGCCTGGTCGGGACCGCTCACCGCGACGTCCGGGGTGATGCCCTTCTCCTGAATGCTGCGGCCCCGGGGCGTGAAGTAGCGCGCGATGGTCAGCTTGAGGCCGCTGCCGTCCTCGAGCTCGATGAGCGTCTGCACGCTGCCCTTGCCAAAGGTCTGTGAGCCCATCAGCACCGCGCGGCCGTGATCCTGCAACGCGCCGGCGACGATCTCCGAGGCCGAGGCCGAGCCTCCGTTGACGAGGACGATCATCGGGTAGGGCGGCTCGGTGCCGCGCTCGTGGCTCTTCTCCTGCTCGACGTGCCGGTCGTTGCGGCCCTTGGTGGTGACGATGACCTGGCCGCCCGGCAGGAAGCGATCGGCCATGCGCACCGCCTGATCGAGCAGGCCGCCGGGGTTGTTGCGCAAATCGAGGATCAGCCCGCGCAGCTCGCCCCGGTTCTCCTTGCGCAGATCGTCGAGCGCGCGCCCGAGGTAGCGGTCGGTCTGCTCCTGGAAATTCTTCACCTTCACGTACCCGATGCCCTCGTACAGCCGGCCCTCGACCGAGACGACGCGGATGTGGTCGCGCACCACGATGAGGTCCCGCGGCGCGCTGAACCCGTCGCGCAGGATGGTGAGCACGACCTTGGTGCCCGGCGGGCCGCGCATCTTGGCGACCACGGCCATCAGGTCGAGGTCGGTGGTCGGCTCGCCGTCGATCTTGAGGATGAGGTCGCCGGCGAGGACCCCGGCGCGCGCGGCGGGCGTGTCGTCGATGGGCGCGACCACGGTCAGGTAGTCGTTGCGCACCCCGTTGGCCACCTTGGGCTTCATCGTGACCTCGATGCCGAGGCCTCCGAACTCGCCCTTGGTGTCCATCTTCATCTCTCGAAAGACCTCGGCCGGCATGAAGACGGTGTGCGGGTCGAGCGTGGAGACCATGCCCTTGATGGCGCCCGTCAGGAGCTGCTGCTCCGAGACGTGCTCGACGTAGTTGTTCTCGATGTGGGCCAGCACCCGCGTGAAGACCTCGAGGTGGCGGTAGGTACCCTCGCCGCCCGCGGCGAAGACCGCCCGGTCGACGGCCATTCCGCCGAAGAAGGCAAAGGGCGCGAGCAGCAGGACCGTCGCCCAGGTGCTTCGTGAGCGGCGCGGATACGACACCGAAGACCTCCCTGTCGTGGACTTGGACGCAGCTTAGCACCGCACGCCCTGGGCGCCTTGCCCTAGAGCTCCCCCCCGGCCACCCGAAGCTCGAGGGGTAGGCCGCTCGTCAACTACTTGGGAACCCGAACGACCCCACGCCGCTCGAGGAAGCTGTTGATCCGCTTGCACAACTCCTTGGGCCGCTCGAGCTGGGGAGCATGGCCAAAGCCCTTGACCTCCTGCACCTCGGCATCGGGTGGCAGATGCGCCTTGAAGAAGCCGACCCCTGCGTACGGCAGCAGCCGCTCGCTGCGACCCCACAGCAGTAGCGTCGGAGGCCGCAACGACTCGAGCTCCTCGGCACTCAGCCCAGCCGAGGCAGCGGCGTCCTGCAGCAGGCGGCGCACCGCCGGCGAGCTCATCCGCTCGCGCATCGCATACGCGGTGATCAGCCGGAAGAGCGGCGGCCGATGGAAGACGCGGCCTGCGAGCGCGAGCGCCTGACCGAGGGTGCGCACGCCGAGCCGCTCGACGACCTTGTCGAGCCCGACCTGCGCTCCGGCAGGGGCGACGAGCACCAGCGCGGCGACCGACTCGGGGTGACGCACCGCGAACCGTACGGCCATTGCGCCGCCGAGCGAGTTGCCGACGAGGACCGCGGGGCGGCGCACCTCCTCGGTCACGAAGCGCTCGAAGAACGAGAACGACTCGTCAATGCCCGGCGGGCCGGCCTTCGGGAGCGGCGAGAACCCGGCTCCGGGCAGGTCGACCGCTATGACGCGCATCGCCCGCCGATCGAGGCCGAAGAAACAACCCGACCAGTCGAGAGAGCTGCCACCGAGGCCGTGCAGCAACACGACCGGCGGGCCGTCCCAGCGGCCCGCGAGGTCCAAGAAGTGAATCCGCTCGCCCGCGAGGTCGACGAGCATGGAGCGCACCCCGCGCTTGACAAGACGGCGCCTCGCGAGCGCGATTGCCAGGGACTCGATCGACCTGTTCTCCATAGTGGACCTCGCCGACTCGAGCTCATGCCGGAGCCTACTTCGACCCGAGCCACCCCTTCGGATCGATGGGTTTGCCCTTCTTGCGCAGCTCGAAATACAGGTAGGCGCCCTTGAGCGACCCGGTGTCGCCGACCTGGCCGATGACCGCGCCCGCTTCGACCGCCTCACCCGCCTGCCGTCCGATGGAAGCCAGGTGCGCATAGAGCGTGTGAAAGCCGTCCCCGTGGTCGACGATCACCAGGTTGCCGTAGCCGCGAAAAGCGCTGGCGTGGACAACGGTGCCCTCGGCGACCGCCTTCACGTCGGTGCCCTCAGGTGCGCGCAGATCGAGGCCATTCTGGTAGGTGACCGTGTTGAACTTGGGGTTGAGCACCTTGCCGAAGCCGACCTCGATGTGGCCGTCGGTCGGAAACGGCAGCTTGCCCTTGAGCTTTGCGAAACCCTCGCCCTCGCCCGTCGGATCGAGCTGGCGCACGTGGCGCGACAGCTTCGCCTGGGCCTTGTACAGCTCCCCGAGCGTCTTCTCGCGAAGCCCCTGCTCGGCCAACAGTGCGTCGTGGAGGGCGGCGAGCTCATCCTTGCGTCTTTTGGCCTGAGAGCGTCGTTCGAGCGCGGCCTTGGCTCGCTCCTCCTGTTCGAGCTTGGCCGCCACCAGCTCAAGGCGGCGGACCTCGAACCGCTCGAAGCTCGAACGGGCAAGCTCGAGCATCCGCAGGTCACCGGCGAGGACATCCTCGAGGGCGCGCTTGCGGCGCAGCAGCTCGCCCACCGATCTCGCCGACATGAGCAGGCTCGCCCGGCGCGCCTTGCTGAGCTGGTAGCGGGCCTGCAGCCGCGGCGCAAGCAGATCGAGCTGGGCGATGAGCGCATCGCGCGCGGCCTGCTCGTCGAGCTCGGCCGACGCCACCTTGGCACCGGCGGCCTTGACCTCGGCCTCCGCCTGATGGGCGGCCTTCTGCAGCTCGCGCAGGGCAGCCTCGGCCGCCGCCAACTCGTCGAGGACGGAGACGGCCTTGTCGCGCAGCTTCTCGAGCGCCTCTTCGCTCGCCTTGACCTCGGCCTCGACCTGCTCGGAGGTCTTCTCGGGCCCCTCGGCCCACGCCGGAGCGGCAGTCATTCCGAGCGAGGCGAGGACGAGGAAGGCTGCGACCGCCCGAGCGCGCATCAGAGCCTCAGGAAGCGGCGCACCGCGACGAAGCTGCCGACGAGGCCAAGGCAGGTGCCTACCACGCATAGCTCGAGCCAGCCGTGCAGGTCGACGAGCTGGGGGAAGACGAGCCCGCCGAAGATGAAGGAGAGCGCCTCGGAGAGCCTCGGGCCCATGTAGCGCGAGAAGGCGTGAAGCCCGCCGGCGGCGAGCGAGGCGCCGAAGAGCCCCTGGATGATGCCCTCGAAGAGGAACGGCGCCTTGACGAAGGCGTCGGTGGCGCCGACGAGCTTCTGGATCTCTATCTCCTCGCGGCGCGCGTAGATGGCGAGCTGCAAGGTGGCGGCGACGACCACCACGGCGGCAGCAAGGACGATGAGCAGCACCAACGCGCCGGCACCCCGGGCCGCGGTGGCCAGCGACTCGAGCCTCTCCAGCCACTCGCGCCCGTACTCGACCGATTCGATCTCCGGCGCCTGGGCCCAGCGGGCAGCGAGTACCGCGATGGCGCTCGCGCTGCGCTGACCGGCCGGAGGGTTGAGCTCGACGGACCAGGGCAGAGGGTTCTTCGGCAGGTTCTCGAGCACACCGCCCGCTTCGCCGAATTCGGCGCGCAGCCGCTCGATCGCCGCCTCCGGAGTGACCAGCCGGACTTGTCCGCCTTCCTCCTGCCCAACCCGCACGACGAGCGCCTGCGCGGCCTCCGGCGTGACCTCGCTCTTCAGATAGAGGGTGATTTCGGCCTCGGCGCCCCACGAGTCGAGCACCGAGTTGACGATGCGCACCCCGTGGCGCGACAGGCCGGCAGAGAAGAGCGCGACCCCTATCGCGAGCGAGGCGACGAAGTGGACGAACGGGCTCATCCGGAGCCCGGCGAACGCCGCGCGCAGGAAGTAGAGCAGCTTGACCACTAGGCACGCTCCCCTTTGGAGCGGCGGCGCGGCGATGCAGCGGCGTTATGGCCGCGCGGCATCACAGCAGCGCCTCCGAGCGCACGAAGTCGCTGTCCTCGACGATGCGTCCCTCCTTCAAACCGATGGTGCGCGTCTGGTAGCGCTCGATAAGGCTGTTGTCGTGGGTGGCGATGACGACCGTGGTGCCGCGCGCCGAGAAATCGCGCAGCAGGTCCATGATCTCGAGCGTCAGCTTGGGGTCCAGGTTGCCGGTCGGCTCGTCGGCCAGCAGGATTGCCGGATCGTTGACGAGCGCGCGGGCGATCGCCACCCGCTGCTGCTCGCCGCCGGAGAGCTTGGGCGGATAGCTGTTCGATTTGTGCGAGAGCCCGACCTGCTTGAGCATCGCGGCGACCTTGCGGTTGCCATCACGCCGCGAGACGCCGAGCACGTCCAAGGTGAGCGCGACGTTGTCGGCCACGGTGCGCCCCGGCAGCAGCTTGAAGTCCTGGAAGACGACTCCGATCCTGCGCCGCAGGACCGCGGCCGCCGAGCCCTTGATGCGCGCGATGTTGCGGCCGGTGACGAGCAACTGGCCGCTGGTCGGCCGCTCTGCGCAGAAGACGAGCTTGAGCAGCGTCGTCTTGCCCGCACCCGAAGGTCCAGTCAGGAAGACGAACTCTCCCTTGCCTATCGCGAGGTTGACGTCACTCAGGGCGACCGAATCGTGGCCATAGCGCTTGGTGACGTGGAACATCTGGATCATGGCGTCGGGGCGGAGGCGCGCCGAGTCCCCGCGACTTCCGGAGCGAGAGCGCTTTCGAGGTTGAAAAGTGTTTACCACGAAGCAACCGCTTCGGGAGCGCGCGGTCGCGAGGCAGGGCAGTCCTCGCGCAAACGCTACAACAAGCGGCCAGGCGCGAGACCGGGCAGACGATCCGGGAGGCGAGGCCCGGTCTTTCGCACCCCTCGTGGTCGCTGCCTCACAGCGCCTGCTCTCTGGGGCCGAGACCGTTCGCGGACCGGCCGCAGGCTGTCGGGGCTTCGTTCGCCCGGCGCCGCAGGACTGCGCGGGCGCTGGCCGACTGGATCAAGAGCGCCCCATGCCCCCGGCCACAAGCAGAAGACACGACCCGCGACGAGAGGACTCGGATCTGGAGACGAGGGGAACTTGCCGAGCAGTGCTATCGTCGCCTGCGTGCTCTCCTACGGAGTCTCCTTGTGGGCAACTCTCAGACATTCGGCAAGTTTCATCTCGTAGGCAAGCTTGCCACCGGCGGCATGGCCGAAGTCTTCCTGGCCAAGGTCGATGGTCCAGCCGGTTTTCAGAAGACGCTCGTCCTGAAGCGCATCCTTCCCCACCTCGCTGAGGACGAGCGCTTCGTCGAGATGTTTCTCAACGAGGCGCGCCTCGCCGCCCGTCTCAACCACCCGAACATCGTTACCATCTTCGAGCTCGGAGAGGAGGAAGACAGCTACTTCATCGCCATGGAGTACATCGACGGCCCGAACCTGCGCACCTTGGGCCGCAGCGCGGCCAGGTCCGGCCGCCCCATCCCGGTCGAGCACGCCGCGAAGATCATCTCTCTGGCGTGCGAAGGCCTTGGCTTCGCCCACGACTTCGCCGACGACAGTGGCCAACCGCTCAACCTCATCCACCGCGACGTCAGCCCCGACAACATCCTGCTGTCGCGCGCCGGAGGGGTGAAAGTCGTCGACTTCGGCATCGTGAAGGCAGCAAACCAATCGCACCTGACGCAGACCGGCACTATCAAGGGCAAGCTTTCCTACATGGCACCCGAGCAGGCCCGCGGAATGCCGCTCGATCGCAGGGCCGACATCTTCTCGCTCGGCGTCGTTCTCTACGAGCTCATCGCGGGGATGAAGCCCTTCGATTCGACGAGCGAGGTCGCCGCACTGCAGGCCATCCTCTTCGCCCCCCCTGCACCTCTTCTCGAAAAGCGTCCCGACTGTCCCCCTGCGTTGTCGGCCATCATCGAGCGGGCTCTGCAGAAAGACCGCGAGGATCGCTACTCGGACTGCCGCGCCATGCAGTTGGATCTCGAGCGCTTCCTGATGGAGTGCGGCACTCCGATCGGCGCCTACGATCTGTCGAAGCTGGTCGCCGAGCTGTCACCGTCCGGCCCGCCGGCATTGCGGACAGCCCCGCCGGGGCCAGCCATCCCCCCGCAACGGGACGCTGCGGCCGCCGCTTCTCCTCTGCCGCCGCAGGACGCTTCGCCCGACAGCGAGTTGGAGGAGCCCACCGAGCTCAGGCAAGAGCAGGAGTCACCGCCACCGGTCGCCCCCCGCGCCTGCTCCATTGCGGCTGAGGCGACGCGGCTCAAGTCCAAACCGGCGGACCCACCGTCCCTTGCGCGGCAGGTCCTCGAACATGCCGAGCAAAGGCCCGCCTCCGCTAGTCGACGAAGCAACAAGCCGGTGCTCATCGGCGTCAGCCTCGGCCTCGCGCTCGCCGTGGCGGCGGCCGGCTACGCACTCTTCGGCGACGAGCTGTCGACCGATGCAATGCGCCTCGCCCCCTCACTCGAGCCCACTCCCATCGCCGAGCAGAAAGCCGACACCCCGTCCGCCTTGGCGATCGAGCCGCCGGCGACACCTCCGGACACTGGTCGCGCCGCCGCAGCCGAGCCGGAGCCGACCGAAGGAGCGCCTCCGGGCACCGGTTCCACCGCCGCCGCCGCGCCGGAGCCGGTCGAAGAGGCGCCTCCAGGCACCGGTTCCACCGCCGCAGCCAAGCCGGAGCCGGCCGAAGAAGCGCCTCCGACCGTTGCGAAATCGCCCAAGCCTGACGCAACGAAGCCAACCTCAGGCAGACCGGGCCGTGGCTCTAGGGGCACCAAGACCGCGTCTTCCCTGCCGACGAACCCGGCCCCTGTCCGCGGACAACCCCTTCGGAGCGAGCCGGTTGTCGCTCAGGGTCGACTCAGCGAGAAGGATTCACCTCCGGTGGCTGTGCAGAGCGCCACTCTGGTCGTCCGGACGGACCCGCCCTGCCTGGTCAGCGTTGACGGCACGAACCATGGCACCACACCGGTTCGGCTCGCGGAGCTATCGCCCGGGCCTCACGCCCTGGTGGTCCACAACGCGGCCGAGAACCTGGAGCGAAAGCTCACCGTCACCCTCGCGCCCGGCGAAAGCAGAACCGAGACGATCACCTTCGGCACTGCCAAGCTCGTCTTCCGCGTGCGGCCCTGGGCGCGAGTCGAAATCGACGGCAGGGCGCGCGGGGTGACCCCGCTTCCCGATGGGATCACTGTCTACGAGGGCGAGCACCGGGTGCGCTTGTACAATCCGGATTTGAAGAAGGAAGTTATCCGCACGGTATGGATTAGGGCCGGGGAAGACCTGCCCATCAAAGCAGACCTCGAGAGGTAGCAAGACCCCACGCCAGTTCACCGTTCGCCGCCACCCGGCAAAGGCTCACCACCGCGCCCGAGAGCGCCACGCGCGCTGTCGAGCACTCTCAGCATCGACAGCGCCGCGGCTCGTGACGTGGGCGCCGGCTGCGAAGCCGACTGCCACCGGAACCCTCTCGCAGACCAACTTGTTGGCCCGAAGGAGCGCAAGCTCAGAAGACGGTCGTGTCGCCCGCGCTCGTGGTCGACGGATTACAGGGGTGCAGCCCGCCGCCGGTCAGTCAAAGGGGTCAAAAGGGTCGCGCTCGCTTTCATCACGCCTCGCCGGCGCCGCCGCCGGCTCCAGCTCAGGAGTGCTGTCCACCTGCGAGTTCGAGGATGACTCGGTCGATGGGCCGCCTGCCAGGAACGAGATGATTCCGCCGACGACGGCGGTCCCGGCCGCTCCGAAGAGGATGTTGGCGGTGAGCGCCTGCCCTTGGGCTGCATCGAGCCTGCTCGCGGCATCGCTCTGGAAATGGGCGTCTTCGGCCTCAGCCGCCGTACTCGATGAGCGCGCGCCGAAAAAGGCGCCGCTGCCGGCGAGCACCGCGCCGGCGCCAACCAGGACGTATGCGAGCACACGACCTGAAGTCGTGTAGGTCTCCACCTGGCTTGGAGACCGGCCGCTGATCGCTTCCGCGGGAACCGGCTCGGAATGGGCGAGAAGCACCCGCGCCCTCTCCTCACCCGAGGGTGGCGCGACTTCGGCCTTCCTCCCCTGGTCCGACTCGGGAGGGTGGACGGCGGACGACACCCCGGCCGACCGAGCGAGATTCGGATCGGAGGCCGGCGCGGGCTTCTCCGCGGGCGCGGAAGGCGTCGAAGCTACCGGTGGCTCGGCGGGGGCCATGGCGACTGGCGGAGGCACGATTGGAATGGTCGCGAGGACTTGGTCGCGGGCGCTCTCGAAGACGACGGCGACCTTGGGCGAGACCTTCGCCGGAAGCTCGAGCTTCGGATCGAGCCGCAGGGCAGTCATGAAGTCAGCCCGGGCTCCTTCTTCGTCGCCGAGCTCCATGCGGATGTACCCGAGCCACAGTCCGATTTGGATCTTGTCGAACCGCGCGTTGTTCTCGAGGCTCGCCGCTTTCTTGAGCTGCTCGAGCGCCGCCTCGTATTCGAAGTCAAGGTAGAGGTCGATACCCGCCTGGAGATACGGGTTCGTGCTGTTGGCGAGGGCCGGCGCACCCGACACCGCGGTGACGATTGCCGTCGCCAGCACCAGGCAGCGTGCGGTTGTCATGTCGTGTCCCTCCTGTGTCTTTCCCTCTGAGCACCGGCGAGCGGCGTCATCGCCGAGCGTCGGGCTTCGTGCTCTGCCAGTGCGTCCATCGCCCTCGGACAGCAGTGCGAACAGCTCCCGAAGGCCATCATCCACGAATTCGCATGACTCGTCAGTCTAAGCGAAGCGCCAGGACTACAACCAGTTTGCTCGACTTTCGAGGGGAATGCATTGCCGCTATCGCCCGCAACTCGCGCGATCGAAGCGATCGCCTTTCCGACCTTCGCCGAAGTCCTCTTGCCCGAGCCGAGATGTGCCCGCGCACGGAGCCATCGTCCTCATGACTGATTGCAGAGATGTACCGAGTTTAGTTGAAGCTGGGTGCATTCGAATCGGCCTACAGTAGGACGTCAATTCCCCCGTGCCACGGAGACGCCATGGCGAAGAGGTCAGCCTGTTGTCGTTGGACACTGAATTCGACCGTTCCTCTGGCCTTGCTGGCGCTCCTGCTGGCAGGCTGCTCTTCAGAAGTCCCCGCCGAGCACACACCCGGCGTAGACGCCGCGATCGTGCCCTGCGCGGGAAGCTGTGCCGATGGGCAGGTGTGCATCGCCGATCATTGCTACGACGAGAACTGCGCGGCCAAAAACTGCCGGGAGACGCAGGCTTGCGTCGAGAACGAGTGCGTCGCCCGAGCGTGCCTGACCGTTGACTGTCCCGAGAACGAACGGTGCGTCGAGGGGCTCTGCTATCCGGACGACTGCGCGAGCTCGAGTTGCCAGCCCGACGAAGTCTGCATCGGAGGCACCTGCCAGGTCGTCGACTGTGTCGGCGTAAGCTGCACCGGCACCGACGTGTGCATCAAGGGCGACTGTTATCCGACCAGTTGCCAGGACGAGACCTGCGCGGCCGGCGAGGTCTGCGTCGAGGGCGAATGCACCGACCGGCGCTGCGTTGGAATCACCTGCGAAGGTGGGCACCTCTGCGTCGCAGGTAGCTGCTCCGGATGCCCAGACGATGAGTACGAGCAAGACGGTGAATGCCTGCCACGCGGGGATCTCGGCGCCGCCTGCACGCAGAACCTCGCTTGCCTTTCCGACTGGTGCGTCGAGGGACTGTGCTGCGACACCGAGTGCGCGGGGCCCTGCCGAAGCTGCGCGATGACCCCCGGCACCTGTCTCGACCGCCCAGCCGGCTTCCCCGACCCGGCCTGCGGCGCCTTCGTCTGCGAAGAGGGCGGCACCTGCGCCACCGTCTGCACCGGGCCCGAGCAGTGTCATGCGGACGCCTTCTGCAACGGCAACACCACCTGCGAGGCTGCCCGCGAGGACGGCACCTCGTGCCTCGCTTCGCAGGAGTGCGCAAGCGGCCACTGCGTCGACGGCTTCTGCTGCGAGACCGGCTGCGACGAGCCCTGCGACTCCTGTGGCCAGGCGGGCCGTGAGGGCACCTGCGAGCCGATGACCGAAGGCAGCGTGGGAGACCCCGCCTGCGGGGCCTACCTCTGCGACGGCCAGACGGCGACGTGCCCGACCAGTTGCGAGACGAACCCGCAGTGCGCGATCACCCACTACTGCACCGAGGCCGGTGTCTGTTCGCCCCAGTTGGTCGACGGCGAGAGTTGCGCTGTGGCGGCCGAGTGCGTCAGCGGCCACTGCGTCGACGGGGTCTGCTGTGATTCGGCCTGCGAAGGCTCCTGCGACGCCTGCAACCTGGCCGGCACCGAGGGAGTCTGCTCCCTCGCTCCGGCCGGCAGCGCGGGCTCACCCTCTTGCTCTCCGTACTTCTGCCCCGGTGAGTCTGCGGCCTGCGCGACTGTCTGCGCCTCGAGTGCAGATTGCGCGAGGGACTACTTCTGCTCGATGCGCACGCCTACCGAGGGCACCTGCGAGCCCGCGACAGACCTCGGCGAGCCCTGCAGTGCATTAACGGCCGCTTGCTCCAGCGGCCACTGCGCCGACGGGGTCTGCTGCGACACGGCGTGTGATGACGCTTGCGCCTCCTGCAATCAGCCCGCGCTGCGACCGGGGCATTGTTCGCCGCTGATCGCGGGGAGTGCGGGCGATCCGTCCTGCCGCCCTTTCCTCTGCGACGGCAGTAGCCAGAGCTGCCCGAGCACCTGCGACTCGGACGCCGATTGCGTGAGCACCCATTACTGCGACACACGCGACCCCACAACCTGCAGAGAGAAGCGAGCCAACGGCACCACCTGCTCCGCCGACAACCGCTGCCTGAGCGGCCACTGCGTCGACGGGGTCTGCTGCGACACGGCCTGCGAAGGTGCCTGCGATGCCTGCAATCTGAGCGCTTCGGAGGGAACCTGCTCCCTGGCCCCGGACGGCAGCGCGGGCTCGCCCTCGTGCTCTCCCTATCTTTGCCCGGGCAACTCCGCGACTTGTGCGACGGCCTGCAGGTCGAACGCAGACTGCGCGAGCGGCCACTTCTGCTCGATGCGCTCGACCGAAATCGGCACCTGCGAGGCCCTGCTCGAGAACGGCCTGCGCTGCGCCGCGGATGCCGAGTGCGTCAGCGGCCACTGCGCCGACGGGGTCTGCTGCGACACCGCCTGCGACGGCGCCTGCGACTCCTGCAACCAGGCCAGCACTCGGCCTGGGCATTGTTCGCCGGTGCCCGCGGGCAGCCCGGGCGATCCGGCCTGCGCTCCCTACCTCTGCGACGGAAGCCTGCTGGCTTGCCCGCGTGAATGCTCATCGAACGCAGACTGCATAGACGGCCACTGGTGCACCGATATGAGACCCAGCCGTTGCGAGGAGAAGAGGCCCAACGGCAGTGCCTGCACCGTCGACGCGAGCTGCCAAAGCGGCCACTGCGTCGACGGGGTCTGCTGCGACTCGAGCTGCGACGGAAGCTGCAACGCCTGCAACCTGGCCGGCTTGGAGGGCAGGTGCTCCCTCGCGCCCGCAGGAGCCATCGGTAACCCGCCGTGTGAGCCTCTTGTTTGCTCGGGCACCGCTTCGGTCTGCCCGCTCGCCTGTTCCTCCGACGCCAACTGCGCAAGCGGCTTCTGGTGCGACACGCGCGATGGGAGTTGTAGAGAGCAATCCGCCGACGGCGTCGCCTGCACTGCGGACAACCGCTGCCTGAGCGGCCACTGCGTCGACGGGGTCTGCTGCGACACGGCCTGCGACGGCGCCTGCGACTCCTGCAATCAGCCCGCGCTGCGACCGGGGCATTGTGCCGCGCTGCCCGCGGGTAGCCCGGGCGATCCGTCCTGCACTCCGTACCTCTGTGATGGCTCCCTGACCAAGTGCCCGCGCGAGTGCTCATCGAACGCAGACTGCATAGCCAGCCATTGGTGCCCCCCTTTCAGGCCCAGCCACTGCGAAGAGAAGATGCCCGACGGCAGTGCGTGTACCGCTGACGCGAGCTGCCAGAGCGGCCACTGCGTCGACGGGGTCTGCTGCGACACAGCCTGCGACGGAAGCTGCAACGCCTGCAACCTGGCCGGCTCGTTGGGTCGCTGCGCCCTCGTCCCCGCCGGGTCCGCGGGCGAGCCGGCCTGCGAGCCCTTCGCCTGCTCAGGCAGCTCGTCGGCCTGCCCGACAGCGTGCAACTCGGACACGACCTGCGCCGCCGGCTTCTGGTGCAATGGCACCCCCGAGCCGAACGAATGCATGCCGAAGCTCAGAAACAGCGCCTCCTGCATCGCCCACAACCGCTGCCTGAGCGGCCACTGCGTCGAAGGGGTCTGCTGCGACTCGGCCTGCGAAGGACCCTGCAATTCCTGCAGGACGTTGGGCTACGAGGGAACCTGCCGCAACGTGGGAATGGGTGGCCTGGGAGAGCCGTCCTGTGCGCCGTACCGCTGCGCAAGTGGCTCGGCCCAGTGCGCGACGAGATGTACGGTCACCTCCGAGTGCCGCTCGCCCGCGTCGTGCATCGACAACGCCTGCGTCCTATTCAGCGCAACCAAGTGCACCATCGCGGGTGAAACCTACGCTCAAGGGGCCACCAATCCGCTCAATGACTGCCAGCACTGCGACGCCTATCTGACCAGAACCGACTGGAGCGACAGAAGCGCAGGCACGAGCTGCAATCACGGCTTGGGAAGCTGCGATGGCCGCGGCCGCTGTCTGCCGTATCCCTGCTTCGGGACCTGCGGTTCAGCCGAATGCACCGGCCAGCCCTGTGGGAACGGATGTATCTGCTCGGCAGGCCAGTGCGTTTCCCCGAGTAATCCATCCATCTTCTGTGCCCAGTTCTAAAGCCTGACGCCTCGGAACGAAGGCGCGAGGCATAGCCCAGCGCCCCCGGCCGGAAGAGGCCGGGGGCCGAGAACCCGGGTTCAGCGGGCTTGGCGCAGAGGATTCTTTCGCCGCCTCCTCGAACCGAAGAAACCTTGCCCATCCCCGCCGCCGACCCTCCGCCCGTCGTCGGCGCGGGCTTCAAAGCCGGGGCATCCGAGATACACTGTTCGCCATGCGCACCTCTCTGCTGCTTGCGCCCCTGACCATCTGCTGCTGTTTCGCCATCGCCTGCCCGATGCCCGAGGTCGACCTCGCGGGAAAGGCCTGCGACTCGGACCACCCGTGCGAAGAGGGGTTCGAGTGCAACGGAGGTGTCTGCCAAACGCCCGGGACAGCCGAACCGGACGCGGGCTTGGTCCCGGATGCCGGACTCGGCGAATCCTGTTCAGGCAGCCACCTGCGCTGCATCGACGGCGCGCTCCAGGCCTGCCACCAAGGCAGCCTGGTTCTCCTCGACGACTGCAGCCGGCTCGGGCTCGGCTGCGACCCGGTGCGCGGCTGCCTCACCCGCTGCAGCAGTGAGCAACCTTGCGCGCCCGGCGAATCCTGCGACGAGGCGAGCGGACTGTGCGTCAAGCAGCCCGCGTGCGCGACGACGGCCGACTGCTCGGGTGAAGAGCGAAGCTGTGTCCATGGCGCCTGTCTGTCGGCGCCTCCGGGCGGCACCGTCATCGAGAGCGGCACCGAGGTCGCCGCCGATCTCTCCTGCTACCTCGAACCGTCGGCGACCACGCCCGGCCCGACCGTCCGGCTCAAGGGCTACCTGGCCAGTCCGGCCGGTACACCGACTGAGCGCACCGTCGGCTACACGCTGAAGGTGTTCCTCGCCGACGACCTCCACCGCGACCCTTCCGAAGCACAGCCGCTGGCCGAGACGGTGATCAGCCTCGCGATGATCGGCGACAGCGAGGCCGGCGCCTTCGACCTCGAGACCATCCCCACCGGCGTCGAGCTCGTCGCCTTTTCCGAGGGCGATGAAGGCCTGCCCACCTGGCACTACTTCGACGTGCAGGCCGCCCTCGCCCAGGACGGAGTCGTCGAGCCGTTCGTGCTGTTCTCCTACGATCAACGCCTCTGGGGAACCTTGACCGAAGGCGCGGGCCAGACTCCTCTCGCGGGCCGCGCAGGCGTCGACGGGCAGGCCTACGACTGCCACACGCCGTCGCTGCGCATCCAGGGAGCGACCGCCGCGCTCAGCACCTTGACCCCGGCTTTCTACAGCCATCCGGGCTTGGTCGGCGTCGATGCCGAGGCGAGCGCAACGACCGACACTGGCCGCTTCTTCTTCTTCGACGTTCCCGCCACCACCTTGACCGCGGTCGTGGGCAGCGGCGACCCGCTCGCGGCGGCCACGAAGCAGATCCGCACCTTCCCCAACTCGATCACCGTCTTCGCGATCCAGCCAGTGCGCTAATCCATCGGGCCGAGGCGCACCTCGCCCTCCGCCCCCGCGCGACTGATGCCGCGGCGGGTAGCGCGCACGCCCGGGCGTGCGCGCGCGTGGCTCAAAGCCTGCGCGATGCCAGGCGGTTGACCGTTCCTACAGTGCCCGACCATCCGGGAACGCTTCGCCCCTTCGGCTAGCTGAAGAATAGGGCCGTGCTCGGATGACGCAGGGAATGCTTCGCCAGGCACTGGGGATCTATAGTCCAGCGCCCCGAAGCCCCCGGAGCCGCGAGCGCCTGCGCGCCGATGCCTGTCGCACGCCCACTTGCTCAAGTGAGCGCATACACGCACGCTTGCTCGGTTCGTCGTCGGCGCACGCTGCTGGGCGAGGGTTGTGAGAAGAAGAGCGAGCAGCAACTCGATAGGGTCAAGGCGAGCCGGGGCTGGAGTGCCCTGAGCAGGAGCAAGCAATGGCCAAGCAACGCAGCAAGCGGAAGAAGAAGTCAGGCTCGGGCCCCTCGAGCGGCGCCGAGAGCAGCGGCGGTGGGCTGATGATGTCGCTGCGCGGCGGCTTCAAGAACGTCGCGACCGGCAACCCCAAGAAGGCCAAGGGCACCACTGGCAAGGTCTGGGACGTCATCTTCTGGGTGCTGTTGGCGGCTGCAGCGGTGTTCTTCATGGCTCGGAGGTTCTAGTCCCGAAGGCGGTCGGCGAGGCCGGTTCGATTCAGGCTGTCTGTCGGCGAAGGGCCGCCGCCTCAGCGCCCTCCGGCCTTTGCCGCCTCGAGCCGGGCCCTGGCCAGCTCAACCCCCGGCTCACGTCCCAATTCGGCAGCGAGAGTCTGCAGGGCGCGCTCCACGCGCCCTGAGGCCTCGGGCGGGAAGCGCAGCCGCACGATCTCCTCGACCGCAGCAGGCCCGGGTCCCGCGCTCCCGTCGAGATCGAGCAGGTGCTCTATCCGCTCCCAATTCGACAGCCGGTCTTCGGGCCTCTTGGCCAGAGTGCCGCGCACGAGCTCGACCAGCGACGGAGGCAGGTCCGGCCTGAGCGCTGCGATGTCCGGCGGCGCGTCGCAGATGTGCGCCTTGAGGAGGGCGACGACGTTCGTCTCGAGAAACGGCAGCCGCCCGGTGAGCATCTCGAACGCCATCACGCCGAAGGCGTAGATGTCGGCCCGCCCATCGGCCTGCCGGCCGGTCGCGGTCTCCGGCGCGACGTATTGCGGGGTCCCGTCTATCGAGCGCGCGCGCGCCTTCCCCGGCTCGCGCGGTATCGGGCGCGCGAGGCCGAAGTCCATCAGCTTGACGTGGCCCTGCGCGTCGATGGCCACGTTGGCCGGCTTGACGTCGCGGTGCACGATGCCTCGCGAGTGGGCAAAGGCGAGGGCGGCGGCGAGCTGCCGCAGGATGGCGGCGGCCTCGGCCGGCGGCAGCGCGCCCCGGGCCCTGAGCAGGCGCGCGAGGTCGGTCCCCGCCACCTTCTCCATGACGATGAACCAGGTCGCCCACGCCGCCTCGGTGTCATAGACCTGCACGATGTTCGGGTGCGTCAGCCCCGCGACGAGCCGCGCCTCTTCGAGGAAGCGGTCGCAGAAGGCCGGGGAGTAGGCGAGCGAGTGCGCCAGCATCTTCACCGCGACGGCGCGCCCGAGCCCGGGGTGCAGCGCCTCGTAAACCTTGCTCGAGGCACCCTCGCCTATCTTGCCGAGCAGCCGGTACTTGCCGACCCGCTCGAAGCTGCCGCCCTCCTCGAGCCTCTTGCCGAGAATCTCGGTGAGGAAGCCGGCGAGTTGCGGGTAGTCGTTGAGCATCGGGCGCAGCACGGCGCGGTGGATGACCACCGCACGTACGTCGGTCTCGGCGATCACGTCGGCGTTGCGCGGCTCGCCGGTGAGCAGCGCCATCTCGCCGACGCAGTCGCCTTCCCCAAGGCGAAAGACGCTGCGCTCGTTACCGTAGGCGTCGAGCAGCGGCACCCGGACGTGCCCGTTGCGAATGACGTACATCGCGTCGCCCGGCTCGCCGCGCCGGATAAGGTATTGGCCGGGCCGATAGACGCGCTGCTCCATGAGCGCGGAGATCTGGTCGAGGTCGTCGGGCTCGATGACGCTGAAGCCGGACACCGTGGCAAGGAACTGGGCGACTGACATGAACAAAGCCTCTGAAAGCGACCGCGGGGGCGGCCGCCGCTGTCGGACAGGGGGACAGGATAGCGCCAGAGCATCGGGCCCGGTCGCATGGTCGGCCGGGACGGGGGCAAGCGCATTCCTCAGCGCCTTCTTCGCTGCCGCCTGGAGCTCGACTCCGCGATCTCCTCGCGGCGCCCCTCCATTCGCTCGGCGACCATCCGCTCGAGGTACCTGCGATCCTGCCAGCTCTTGTAGATCCAGATCAGCAGGATGATCACGCCGCCAAAGACCGAGTAGCGGGCGATGCGCCCGGGCATCTCGAGCGCGTAGTCGACGTTCCAGAGATCGCGGGGACCGACGATCAACAGCTCGCTGCCCCGCTCGTTCATCCGCCGGTAGCGCAGCGCCAGGGCGTCTATCTGCTTCTGCTTCTCTCCCGGCAGCTTCGTGTTGCGCTCCTGCAGCCGCCGCACGACCGCCTCGATGCGCTGGTGCGCCAGGGGATCGTCGGGATACGCGCTCAGAGCGGCGAGCAGGTGGTCGAGCGCTTTGAGCAGGTCGGAGGCCTCGGCGGTCATCCCGTTGTCCTCGCCGAGCATCTGCCCCGCGATGCGCAGATGCCGCGCGGCCTTGTACTCGGGCGCGTTGTAGTACTCGTAGCGCAGGAATCCCCAGACTCCGCCGAAGTACAGACCGAGCAGGATGAAAAGGCCCCAGGGGATGGGAAAGCGGCGCCGACCGCGCCTGACGAGCACGTCCTCGATGATCTCGTCGGGATCGACGCGCACGGGCTCGCCGCACTCCGGGCACTCGGGCTGCGTCGGATCGCGAGTCGTCCCACAGGACGGGCACCAGAGCGTTCGTGACACGCCGTCACTATCCGGTCAGTCCGGCGATGCCGTCAAGGAAGCGACACGCTTCTCGCTCCCCTGCCGCTCTTGGCGCTCGCCACGCACTTGGCTGCCGCCCTGGACGGCCTGCCGCAGGACCGTCGGGCACGCGCACCGCCGGGTGCCAATCGCACGTGCGACCGTCACCATCCAGCCTGCTCATGCGTGGAAGGCGGCGATCGCCCGATCGATCCCAGCCGTGGGGAGTTTCCCAACTCCTCGGCCCGCCAGATTGGGTGCCCGCCGCGCCGCTTCGTTGGTATCGTGCCCCGACCGTGACTGACTCAGCTTCCATGTTGCGTCCGCCAGCCCTCCGGCCCGGCGACTCGGTCGCCGTCGTTGCTCCCGCGAGCCCATTCGACCGCACGTCGTTCGAGCGCGGGCTCGAAGCGCTCTCGACGCGCTATCGCCCCGTCTTCACCCCGGGCCTCTTCGAGTCATCGCGCTACCTGGCCGGCTCCGACGCGCGGCGCCAGAACGAGTTGGCCGAGGCACTCGAGTCGCCCGAGGTGCGCGCGGTCTTCTGCGCCAGGGGCGGCTACGGCGCGATGCGCCTGCTCGAAGGGCTCAAGCTGCCACAGGCGAACAAGCTGCTCGTCGGCTTCTCGGACATCACCGCGCTCCACGCGGCCTTCCAGGCAGCCGGACGCACCAGCGTCCACGGCCCGGTCGTCACCCAACTCGGAGCACTCGGAGCGCGGGTCGCCGAGCCGCTCTTCCGCCTGCTCGAGTCGCCGAGCGAGCGGCCCGTGCTGCGCGGGGAGCCGATCGCCCGAGGCGTCGCCGAAGCGCAGGTCGTCGGCGGCAACCTCTCGGTGCTCACCCGACTGTTGGGCACTCCGTTCATGCCCCGGCTCGACGGCGCCATCCTCTTCTTCGAAGACGTGACGGAGCGGCCGTACCGACTCGATCGGATGTGGCACCACCTCGCCCTTGCCGGCGCCTTCCGGCGGATCGCAGGGCTGGCGCTCGGAACCTTCACCGGCTGCGACGACAAGGACCTGGCCGGCGACCGGGTCATCCGCGAGCTCGCTTCGGCGACTGGGCTACCCTGTGTCATGGGCCTGCCGGCCGGCCACGGCGACGACAATCAGTCTTTTGCCCTGGGCGCCCGCGCTCGGCTGGATGGAAGCGAAGGAACACTCACCTTTCTCGAGGGGGCGGTGGCATGAAGTCCAAGCAAAGCGACGAACGGGCACCGTCGGTGCCGGAGATTGCCAGAGCGCTCGAGGAGGGTGTGGAGGCAGGCGTCTTTCCGGGCGCCGCCGCCGCCGTCTTCCTGCGCGGCAAGCTGATCCACGCCTCGGTCATCGGCGACGCGCAGCGGCTCCCCGCTCGCATCCCGCTCTCCGACGACGCCCTCTTCGACCTCGCCTCAGTCACCAAGGTCGTCGCGACCACCACCGCGACCGTGGCGCTCGTGGCCCGCGGCGCGATTTCGTTGGACGAATCCGTTGCGCGCTTCTGGCCCGAATTCGCCCGCGCCGGCAAACGCGCCGTCACCGTGCGCCACCTGCTCGCCCACTCGTCGGGCCTGCCGGCCTGGAAGCCGGTGTACCTCGACGTCGCGGCCGATCCGGGCGGGGAGCCGCTCTTCGCCGAGGAGCGCGACCCGGAGAAGACCGCCCGCGCCTGCCGGCGCGGGCGCGCCATGGTCTTCGAGGCCATCGAGGCGACCGAGCTCGAGCAGCCGCCCGGGACGAAGGCGGTCTACACCGACCTCGGCTTCATCGCCCTGGGGCGCGTCATCGAAGAGGTGACCGGGCAGCGGCTCGACGCCTTCGTCGAGCGCGACATCCTCCCCGAGCTGCGGCTCGAGTCGTTGATGTTCCGGCCGCTGGACCGGGCGCCACGCAAGGCGCCGGTCATCGCCGCGACCGGCGTCTACCGGCCCAACGAGCCGGCGCCCGGGCAGGAGCAGCTCGTCCCTGCGCCGCCGCCCGACGCCGTGCCGCGTGATCGGGCAGGCGAGGTGAACGACGACAACGCCTTCGTCATGGGCGGCGTCGCGGGGCACGCCGGGCTCTTTGGAACCGCGCGCGACGTCGCGGCGTGGGGCAACGCGGTCATCGAAGAGCTCGCCGGCGCGATGCGCATCGCGCCTCCCGAGGTCTGGGAGCGCTTCTGCACCCTCGACTCGACGCCCGGGACCTCGCGTGCGCTCGGTTTCGACACCCCGACGCCCGGCGCCTCCTCGGCCGGGCGCTACATCGCCAGCTCGCGGGCCGTCGGGCATCTCGGCTTCACCGGCACCAGCGTCTGGATCGACCTGCGGCGGCAGCTCTCGGTGGCGCTGCTCACCAACCGCGTCCACCCGACCCGGGCCAACGTGGCCATCCGCGAATTCCGGCCCCGCTTCCACGACACGGTCATCGAAGCGTTCGGGCTCGAAGGAGTGCCCGAGTAGCAAGCCGCCGCTGGAGCCGATGGCGGGCCGCAGCCGGGAACACGGAGCGCACAGAAGAGATTTGACCGAAGAGCAGGCACCAACCGAGCTCGTGCTCGATTTCCGGACGAGCGCATTGCCATGCGCCCCAACCTCACAACTCCCAACTCAGAACTCACAACTGCCATGCCCATCGTCACCCGCGTCGACCGCAAAGAGATCCACCGCATCCACCTGCTCGGAGTCTGCGGCACGGGCATGGGCTCGTTCGCCGGCATGCTCGCGGCTCAGGGCTTCACCGTCACCGGCAGCGACGAGAACGTCTACCCGCCGATGAGCGACATGCTCGAGGGCTGGGGAGTGAGGACGATGCTCGGCTACAAGCCCGAGAACCTCGATGAGGCCAAGCCTGACCTGGTCATCGTCGGCAACGTCATCCGCCAGGTGAACCCCGAGGCGACCGCGGTGCGCGAGCGGGGCCTGCCGCACATGAGCTTCCCGGCCGCGCTCGGGGAGCTGTGCATCGGCGAGAAGCACTCGCTGGTCGTCGCCGGCACGCACGGCAAGACGACCACCACCGCGATGCTCGCCCACGTACTCTCGGCCGCCGGCCGCGACCCCTCGATGCTCGTCGGCGGGGTCTCGCTCGACTTCGGGGCCAACTTCAAGGTCGGCGCCGGCGAGCACTTCGTCGTCGAGGGCGACGAGTACGACACCGCCTACTTCGACAAAGGGCCCAAGTTCCTCCACTACCGGCCCCGCAGCGCCATCTTCACCAGCCTCGAGTTCGACCACGCCGACATCTACCGCGACATGGCCCACTACTGCTCCTCGTTCGAGAGGTTCGTCGCGCTCCTGCCCGAGGACGGCTACCTCGCGGTCTGCGCGGCCTATCCGCGGGCGGTCGAGCTCGCCCGGGCCTGCCGCGCCAAGGTCGAGACCTACGCCGGGGCGACCGGCGCCGACTGGCATGCCGACGGGCTGACGCACGGCGCGGGCGGCGCCTTCTTCGACGTGGTGCACAAGGGCGTCAAGCTCGGCCGGGTCAACCTCGCGGTCGGCGGTCCCCACAACGTCGAGAACGCCCTCGGCGTCATCGCGCTCGCCACCTCGCTCGGGCTCTCGATAGAGGAGATCGACAAGGGGCTCGCGTCGTTCCGCGGCGTCAAGCGCCGGCAGGAGCTGCGCGGCGAGCCCAACGGCGTCTTCGTCATCGACGACTTCGCCCATCATCCGACCGCGGTGCGCGAGACCATCGCCGCCATCGGCGCGCGCTACCCCGGCCACAGGCTCTGGGCGATCTTCGAGCCGCGCTCGAACACGAGCCGCCGCAACATCCACCAAGCCGAGTACGCCCGCGCGTTCACCGGGGCGAGCCGCGCGGTCATCGCCACCCCGCTGCCGACCGACAAGGTCCCGGCGGACGAGATGCTCGACGTGGGCCAGCTCGCGAAGAACATCACGGCGAACGGCGTGTCCGCGACCGCGGCGGCCGACGTCGCGGAGATCGTCGCGCTGGTCAAGGCCGAGGCGAAGCCAGGGGACGTGCTGCTGGTCATGTCCAACGGCGCCTTCGGCGGGCTCATCGACAAGCTGCTCGTCGCGCTCCAATGATGCGCCCGGCCTCGCTCCTCGCGCTGGCGACGCTGATCGCCTGCTCGGCGGCTCCTCCCCCCGCGCTCGTGGAGGGAGCTCCGCTCGGCCAGGCGCGCCACGGTCTGGAGGCCGAGCTTTCGCTCCAGCTCGAGCGCCCGGGGAAGGTCGTCGTCGTGGTCTTCTTCGCGACCTGGTCCGAAGCGGCCCGCGCGGTGCTCACGCAGGTCGAGAAGCTCCACTCCGAGCTCGCGGCCCAGGGCGTGGAGGCCATCGGCGTCGCCATCGACGAGGACCAGCGGTTCGTCGCGCCCTTCGTCGGCGAGCTCGGCCTCACCTTCGAGGTGCTCGCCGATCCTGGCGCGCGGAAGGCAGAGCGCCTGGCGCGGCTCGAAGCGGTCCCCACCGTCGCCGTGCTCGACGCCGAACGGACGGTGCGGCTGCTCTCCAGCGACCCGCACGCCATCCGCGAAGTCGAGTCTCTGGTGGTCTCACTCGCCTCGAAACCGATCGAGCAGGCCGACTGACCTGCCCTCACCTCGGCGCCGCGAGGGCTGAAGATCTGTCGAAGAGCCCCTTGAGCGATAACCGGTCAGCCGGCGCGCAGCCTCGCGAGCGCGACGAACCCGGGGCCGGACAGGTTCGGCGACAGCAAAGCGGCTGCTACCCTCCTGCAGACCAAAACAGGCCGACCGAGAGGATGAGCGATGGGCGCCAAGCGCAGTTTCAGAAGCCGCAGACCGAACGCAGACCCGGCCTATCCGACCACGACCCGCCGGGCGCTCGCCGCGCTGGGGACCGCAGCCGCGCTCGCCGCCCTCACCTCCTGCGGAGCCGCGCCCAATCCGGACATCGATCCCTACGAGGAGACCGACGCTGGCCTGGTCGACGCGGGCGCGCCCGACGGCGGTGCCGACGCCGGGCAGTAGTCCGCAGGCATTCGCAGGGGTCTCGGCTCGAGCGCGTGTCGGGAAGTCTTCTTGAGCTCGGCCCGCCCCCTCCGTTCACCTCGAGCGAGGTCGAGAGGCCCGAGCGCCGTGCAGGGCTTCTGCCCGCTGAGTCATTGGAGGGAACGGTGCAGCGGAGGCACCGCCGAGACCGCTGGCCCTCACCCTCCTCTCCCAAACGGCGCGCGCGACGACCGTGCTCGACTCGATCATCGAGGGCGCGCCTGGGAGAGGCGATCGCCCTTGACGGTGCGAGGACTCGTCGCTTGTTCGAGCAGCGCTCGCGAGTGCTGGGACGCCGTGATGCGTCCAGGCGTACTGCAGCGCGATCAAGCCGGAATGCAGAAGGCCAGCACACGCGATCGCCCCTCCCAGGCCCGCGCAACCAAGTCCGCGGCGTGCACGCTGGAATGCGGGCCGTTTGGGAGGGGAGGGGGCGGGCCACCGCTGCTCGCGGCGACTCGCTCCCTCGAATTGCGCATACGACTTCAATCGATCGGCGGCCAGCGCTCACGGCGCTCGAAAAGGATTACGGCGGAGGTCGAGCGCGCGGTGCGGTTGATTGAGGGCGGAGTCGAGGAGACCCCTCGACTCCGCCTCCCTCGTTCCTCGGGAGGCTACGCTCGGGGTGACCGGGCGGCCGGGCCGACGGGCCACCACGCGAAGGAATCCTCGCCCCCTCTTCAGTCCTCGCGGCCGAGCACGAACCGCCGCGAGGCGCGCACCAGCTCGGCCTGGTGCCCGCGCAGGACGACCAGGTGGTTGCCGAGCGGCCGCTCGAGCAGCTCCGCGAGCATCGCTTTGTCGGCGCGAATGCGCGCCTGCGTACGGCACAGCCCCTCCTCGGTCCCCGACGCGATGAGCTCGCCCTCGCAGATCCAGACAGCCTCGAGCCGCGCGCCGCCGAGGCGCACCAACGTCACCGGCCCGGGCGCAAGCTCGCCGGATATCGCCACGCCCAGGCCCGACTCGAAGTGTGAGCGCAGCTCAAACGAACGGACGCAGCCACACGGCACGGTGCAGTGGGCGAGGAGGATCTCGCCGGTCGAGAGATCGACGCGCGACGGGTTGGCCATCCACGGCATCTCGCCGGTGAGGCGATAAAGCCACAGCAGGCTAAGCACCGAGGGCACGTCGCCTTCGCATCCGGCGGGCACGCCCTCGTCACACAGCCGCGAGAGCGCGATGCAGCTCGTGGTCCGCTCGCGCACGACGAGCTCGAAGCAGCGGACGGTGATCGCGTCGAGCCGCTGCGCCTCGACCGTCTCGCGCAGGACGCGGTAGACGGCCATCGCCTGCGCGAGCGTCTCGAGGTCGGGCTCACGGCACCCGCGGGCGCGCTCGGCGAATTGGCGCGCCTGGTCCCTGTCGGCGTCGTTGACCGCCATCCGCTCGAAGATCGGCTCGAAAGCCAAGGCCACCAGCTCTGAACCCCAGCTCGCGCGCACCGTCTCGGCGTCGTGGGCGCTGGCGACGAGCCAATCCGAAGGGCCTCCGATGGCGCCGATCCGCGCCAGGCGCAGCCCGAGGGAGACGGCGCTAAGCGTCGCTGCCTGCGCGAGTCGCTCACGATCCGCAGCCAAATCGCCGGAGAGGAAGACGATGCGCCCGATGCCGCCGTCGCGCCGCACCCGCGCCAGGATCTCCAGGCTCGCCGGCAGCGAATTGTGGAGCGGGTGCGCGACGAGCACGACCGGCTCTCGCCCGGCGAGCGCGCGCCGGCGCTCTATGCGCTCGAGCACGATGCCCTCGGTGCCGCCGGTCAAGACGACGTGGAAGAGCGGATCGCCGTGGGGCGCGTCTGCAAACCCGCGCCGGGCGCCCCCGGCCTCGGAGAGCGCCCGCTCGTGCTCGGCGAGGATGCGCGCGGTGCTCGTCGCGTCGTGAAGGGTCGATGCGGCGACGTCGTAGGTGAAGGCCGTTTTCACGCTGTACCTCCAGGGTGAGCGCCCGGAGGGTATACCGAGGAACAGGTTGTGAGTTGGGAGTCGGGAGGCGGCACGCCGGGCGGAGCCGAGCGGGGGCTCGCTTCCGCGCAGCGCGCTTCTCACCCGACTTCCGCCTGCTCCTCGGGAATCGCGAGGAAGACGGGAAAGCCCGAGAACGCGTCGCGCAGGAAGAACCCGGAGTAGCCCTCGTGCTCGGCCAGCTCGAGCCGACGTCCGGTGAAGACCTCGACGAACCGCTGACCGGTCACGGCGAAGGGGACGCGCACGAAGGTGTCGGCCCACAGCCGCTCCTCGCAGGGTGAGCCGAAGCGGTCGAGCAGCTCGGCGAGCAGCCTCGGGACGACGGCGACCGCGCTCTGCTCGCCGTTGCGCCGCGCCAGGCCGATGGCGTGCAGGGTGCGCTCGCCTCGGATCACCAGAGGCAGGTAGCGCCCGTCGCGCAGCAGCTCGGGGAACCGCCGCCGCAGCCGCAGACCCTGGCTGGTGACGTAGAGCTTGATGCGCCCGTCCTCGAACGAGGCGTGCAGCTCTCGGGTGAGCGCCTGACAGCCCGCGGGCAGGCGCGCGTCGAGCTCCGCGAGCATCCTCGCGCGCAGCTTGAAGTCGACCGGCCGCCGGTTGTCGGGGTCGACCAGGCTGAAGTCCCACAATTCGTTGCCCTGGTAGAGGTCGGCGACCCCGGGCGAGGCGAGCTTCAGGACGAGCTGCGCGAGCGAGTTGTACGCGCCGGCCAAGGCGATGCGCCTCTGGAAGGGCACGAAGTCGCGCCAGAACCGCTCGGAGAGCCGGGAGTCGAGGACCGAGTCGATGAACGAGGCGACGGCGCGCTCCCACTCCTCGTGCGGGTTGAACCAGCCGGTGTTGACCTTGGCCTCCTTGACCGCCTTCTGCATGTAGGCCTGGATGCGGCCGCGATAGGTCTCGAGCCGCTCGCCTTCGAGCTCGCCGAAGGGCCAGGTGCCGAGCAGCGTCTGGTAGAGCAGGATCTCCTCGTTGCGGTCGGGGGCGAGCAGGTCGCCCACGTTCTGCTTGAAGCGGCGGTTGAGGCGCGACCAGACCGACAACCTCTTCTTCCACTCGCCGGGGATCTCCGAGAGGACGTTGATGCGGGCGCGCACGTCCTCGCTGCGCTTGGTGTCGTGGGTCGTCGACCCGATCAGCGCGGCGGGCCAGCGCGAGGCGCGCTCTTCGTTACGCTCGTGGAAGTCCTCGACGATGATCCCGAACTCGTCGGGCTCGCCGCCCACCTCGTTGAGCGAGACGAGCCGGTTGTAGATGTAGAACGCGGTGTCCTCGACCGACTTGGCCATCACCGGCGAGGTGAACTGCTGCAGCTTGAGCACGAACTGGAGACGTTCGGCGGCCGCCTCCTCGGTGATCCGCCCGTCGCCGAGGCCGAGGAGCACCTCGCGGATGAAGTTGAAGATCGACGCGTTGATGGTCGGGTTGCGCCGCCTCGCCAGGCGCAGCGCCGCCTCGACCGCGCCGCGGTCGTGCTCGTCGGCCGGCGCCCCGTCGCTCGCCCGGTAGGTGCGGTAGACCGGGAAACAGGCGATGACCTCCATCAGCGCCCGCCGCAGGCTGTTGAGGGTGAAGTCGCGGGTGCGCCGGTCGTGCTCGGAGATGCGGCTCAACTGCCGGGCGAGCATGTTGAGCTCGCTCGACATCGAGTCGCCCATCGTCTGCCGGCGCTTTTGGTAGACGAGCTCGGCGTAGGAGAGGTCGAGGCCGGTGAAGCGGGCGAAGGTCTCGTCGACCGCGCGCACGTTGCGCTCGTCCACCTGCACGTCGTTGACCGCGTTCATGAAGTCGTAGCCGGTCGTCCCGTGCACCGCCCAACCCGGCGGGATGTTCTCCTGGTTGGCGAGGATCTTCTCGACGACGACGTAGAGGGGCCGAAAGACCGGCGAGTCGGCGCCGCGGGCCGCGTCGGCGCGGTAGCGCTCGCGCAAGGCCGGCTCGAGCGCGGCCCACTCCTCGTCGCTCGCCCCTTCGGTGGCGCCGGGCCTGCGCTCGACGAAGAGCCGCCGGCACAGCGTGATGGCCAGCTCCTCCTGGAGCCCCTCGAAGTAGTCGGCCGGGCAGTAGAGGCCGTCGGGGTGGTCGATTCGCAGCCCGGTCACCTTGCGGTCGGCGATGAGCGAGAGGACCAGCGCGTGCGCCTGGTGCAGCACCCGCGGGTCCTCCATGCGGATGGCGGCCAGGTTGTTGATGTCGAAGAAGCGCCGGTAGTTGATCTCCTCGGCGGCGACCCTCCAGTACGCCAGGCGGTACGACTGGGAGCGCAGCAGCGCGTCGAGCAGGTCGAAGCTGTGCGGGTCGCCCGGCACGCCGTTGAAGAGGCGCACGTTCTCGCGGATGAAGGCCTCGAGCTGCGGCGAGGCTTCGCACAGCGCGACGAGGCGGCGTTTTATCGACTCCTTCTCGCGGTTGCGCTCCTCGATGCGCGCCTGGTCGGTCTCGTGAGAGGGGGGCAGGTTCCCGAGGGCGGTGATGATCGACAGCAGGTCCTCGAAGGCGACCTCGCCTTGCGGCAGCGCCCGCTGCAGCTCGTCGAGCCGATGGTTGAGGATTTGCGTGTATTGCCGCGGCGCCACGGGGAACCGGTGCTCGTAGTAGTCGATGTGGAAGCTGCCGTTCTCGAAGGTGAGGACCAGCTCGCCGCGCTCGAGCACCGCGCCGTACTGGTCGCCCAGGATGGGCAGGAGCACCTTGTTGCGCAGGTCTTCGCGGATGGGATCCCAGTCGATGTCGAAGAAGTAGGCATAGATGGACGACGGCCCGTTCTCGAGGACGTCCATCCAGACCGGGTTCTCCGGCCCGATGGCCATGTGGTTGGGGACGAAGTCGAGCAGGTGCCCCATGCCCCGCTCGCGCAGAGAGGCGGCGAGCGCACCGTGGTCTTCGGGCCGGCCGAGCTCGGGGTCGAGCTGGCCGTGGTCGACGACGTCGTAGCCGTGCTGACTGCCCCGCTGCGCCTTCAGGCACGGCGAGGTGTAGAGGTCGCTGACACCGAGGCTGTCGAGATAGGGCACGATGGCCTTGGCGGCCTGGAACCCGAAGGTGTGGTTGAGCTGGACGCGGTAGGTGGCGATGGGCAGGCGCGTATACGCGGCAAGCGCGGCGACCATCGCCAGGTAGAGCTCATCGACCAGCTTGGGCGGCTCGTTCTCCACGCTCGCCTCGTCGGACCAGGCGCCCACCCGGCGTCCCTGGCGCTCCCGTTCGATAGCCCCCGCCCGACGGCTTCTCCCCCACCCTGCTGACGCGAAGGGCCCTTGGCATCAAGGAGTGTGCAGGCTCGGCGCGAAATACGAGGAAACCGCCCGTTCACCGCGGGCGGAACAGGGCTCGGGCTTTCCATCAAAGCTCGCCAAAGCTCGGCATTCCGGCGGCTTCTAGGAAGCGGCTCGCGCAGATGGGCGAGCCCCAGGCTCCCTGCGAGCCTCGTCGAGCGATTCGAACCGGCCGCCGGTCATCCCGAGCGTAGAGGCGACCCGCGGGAGCCTCGGATTCTAGGGGCCTCTCGACTTCGCCCCCCTCGTTCCTCGGGAGGCTACGCTCGAGGTGAGCGGGGGGAAGGGCTTCAGATACAAGGGAGTCGCGGATTCGCCTCGCCAGTAGATTCGAGCACTTGCTGCTTCCGGCCCATTCGGTGGAGTGAGATCTGGCGCCCGCCATCCCCCGCTCGTGGCAGGTGGGACCTATCCGGACGGGGGCGCGGGGGCTTCCACGGGCGGCGCGGCGATCACCGAGCGCCCCCGCGGCGCCCGAAGGTGCAAGAGACGAAATGCATTGCGCCATTTTGTGGCAGAGGCCAGGCCATACCGCTTTGCATTGCGTCTTTTCGCGGCCCCAGCCAGGCAGAAGGCCGTTCGGGAGCGCGAAAGTGAACGAATCGCCTGCCGCGACCCTCTCCGGAAGGGCTTCTGGGGCCCGGAATTGTCCGCTTCAACGCAATCGATCGCGGTGGGGCCTGGCCTCCGCCAGGCGAGAACGCTCTGCATTGCGCCTGGGCTGGCCTGGGCCGCGCGGAGCGGGATCCAATGCGGTGCTTCTAGAGGTGGCCGGAGGAGGCGCAACGCATCCCGCCTGCGCCGAGGAGGATGCGCGCGCCACCGCGCGCGAGTCGGCCGGCACTCAAGGCGCGCGGGCCGCCCGCGGCTCACCGGCCCTGCCCGCTCGCGAGCGCCGCCTCGGTGGCCCGCAACAGCGGCGCGGCGCTCACCGGCGCCCCCGTCGCATGCTTCATCCACAAGTCCGGGGGCACCGCGCCATAGCTCGTCATCCGCTCTATCTCCGGTCCGATGGCGGGGCTCTTGCGCAGATGCTCCTCGATCTGGAACGCCACGAGGTGGCCCATCGGATAGTCGGGCAGATAGAGCGGGTAGGCGATGAGGTGCGAGTAGATGCCGAGCAGCACCGAGTCCTTCGCTCCGAGCACGGGCGCGTAGTAGCGGTTCCAGACGTCCTTGCTTATCGCCAGGACCGCCTCGCGGAACCCCTCCGGGGTCGCCTGCGGATGGTCGTAGAGCCAGTGCCAGGCGGCGACATCGACCAGGCCGACCCCGGCGATCTCCCAGGTCATCCAGAAGGTGTTGAGCACGCGCAGCCGCTCGGCCTCCTCGTCCGGCCTGCTCAGGCCGAGCAGCTCGAGATCGCGCGACTGGAAGACGAAGGCGATGGCCTCGGTGAAGGCGTTGTTGGGCACGCCGGCGAGCAGGGTGCGGTCGACGTCATAGAGCGAGAAGACCTGCTCGACGTTGTGGCCGAATTCGTGGATGGCGACGTTGTAGCCCTTGTAGTCCATCCCGTCCCGGGCGATGCGCGTGCGCAGGCGAGGCAGGTCGCCGCGGCGCCTCGCCTCCATCGCGTGGCCCGCCCCGCGCGCCGCGTCGACCGCGATGTGCTCGGAGAGAAAGCGCGCCTTCTCCTCGCTGAAGCCGAGCTCCTGGAGGATGCGGGGCATGTCGGCGTGGAAGGCCTTGGCGTCCGGGTATCGCCCGCGCGTGATGGCGTTGAGCTCGTCTTCCGAGTAGCGCCCGCGCGCCTGGAAGCCGTTGAACCAGAGGTCGTGCGGCTCGAGCGGGCGGCCGAGCCGCTTCTCGATCTCGGCCGCCACCCCGCGCGCGACGGGCGAGGAGACGACCTCGGTGAGCAGGCCGACGACGCGCTCCTCGGGCATCTCCCGGCCAAGCTCGAAGGCCCGCGAGAGCGCGGTGGGGGTGACCGGCGTGTACGGGTCGACCCGCCGTGCCGCGAGAAACTGCTCGATCCACTTGCGGTAGCGCACATCGGGCTCGGGATCGGAGTCGGGGTTCACGGCGCGGGCGGGCGCGTCCTCCTCTATCTGCGTCTCGGGCGCGGCGCTGACCCGGTTCGCGTGGGGCTCCCAGTCGACGCGCGGGTTGTCGACGACGATGGCCGGGATGGTCTGGGTGACGATGCGCTCCATCACCTTGGCGATGAGCCGCTGCTTCTCGAGCCCCCGGGGATCGGCGTAGTTCGCCTTCAGCTCGTCGCGCAGGTTCCAGTGGCTGATGAGCCGCATGCCCTTCGGGAACAGCCGCTCGCCCTTCTCGTCGAGCAGGTGATGCATCCAGATGTTGTACTCGGAGACGTAGAGATCGGCCTCGGCCGACACGCGCGAGATCTGCTGCAAGACCTCGCCGGGAACGCGGCGGGAGAAACGGCTGGCGAGCCGCACGCGGGCCCACTCGTCGCGGCTGTAGAGGTCGCCGTGGTCGAGCCGCTCCTGCAAGGTGGTGAGCGGGAGGTTGAGCAGCACGACGAAGCCGATCATCGAAGCGAAGAAATCCTCGTTCAGGTGCGCCGCCGGGTCGAAGGCCGCGAGCAGCGGATCGACCGGAAGCAGCGGCCCGATCTCGAGATCGGTCGGGGCGCGCAGCGCGCGGGAGATCTCGGTGTTGTGGCCCTCGAGCTGTTCGAGGACGGCCTCGAGCCGGGCGACCGTGAGCGCGAGCGTCGCCTCGTCGGCGATGAAGTGCTCCCGCGCGAAGGCCGAGAAATTGCCATCGGAGGGGCGCCATTGCGCGGCCACCTGCCGCAGGCCCCGCCGGATGCGCTCCTGCTGCGAGGCGCCGTGCTTTGCGAGCAGCTCGACCTCGAGTGCCGAGACTTCTTGATGGAGGTCCATGGAGTCGCTCCTGGAGGGCTGACGGGAGTCGGGCGAAGCAGGCCGGTTTGCGCCCCCTGAGCTGCAGGCGAGGGCGAGGGCGGCGGCAAGAGCCAAGGGGATGTCGACAGGGCGCATGGCCAGCCTCTGTAGCGCCCCGGGGCCGGCCGCGGCAAGCGCCGGTGAGAGCAAATCGGCGCGCCCCCGGGCTCTGGACTTCCTGCGAGTCTCTTCGAGCGATTTGGGCCAGGCCGCCGCCCACCGGTCATGCCGAGCGTAGAGGCGACCAGCGGGAGCCTCGGAGTCGAGGCACGCGCGGGTAAGGCCATCTCGGTGAGTTGCCGGAGATCCCAAATCGGCCGCGAAATCGAGGTTTGGCTGCAAACGCTTCGATCTCGCGTGGTTGCCAACTCCTGACCTGGACCTTGCACGAGCTCTGGGGCTCTGGACGGCTCCGACCGGACACACACACAGCCTGGCGAAGCTTCGCCTTGAGAGGCGTCGAAAAATCACCCTCGCCTCGGCTCGCCACCCGCTCACCCTGAGCGTCGCTACCGACGCGTTGAGCGGCGGGAGCGGAGTCGAAGGAGCCCTCGGCTTCCGCGCGGCCCCCTCGACTCCGAGGCTCCCGCTGGTCGCCTCTACGCTCGGGGTGACCGGGGGCGGGCTCGGGGGTGGCCGGTTATCGCTCGAAGGATTCTTCGACACCTCTTCAGAAGGATTTCTCGACGGAGCCTCAGTCCGCCGGCGTCGCGGCCGCAGTGGCCTCCGCCCTGCTCAGCGCTTCTGCCCCCACCGCAAGGCCGTCCGCGAGCCGCTCGACGAGGTCCGGATCAAACAGGGCCCGCCGCGCCTCGCCCCGGCCCTGAAGCACGCGGTCGGAGGCCTCGATGTACCCGAGGTATCCCTGCGAGAGCCCGACGACGACCGGCTCGGCGACGCCTGCCGGGGTGCCCATTCGGCCGAGAATCTGAGCTGCGGCGAAGCTCGTCGCCTCGCCTGGGACAAAGAGCCAGGAGAGCCCGCCCAAGCGCAGGACCGCGACCCGCGCGGTCCTCGGGAGCAGGGGGGCGAGGAGGTTCGACACCGGGCGACGGAGCGCGCTGGGCACTGACGAGGGGGCGAGCACTCGCGGCAGGTCGACTTGGAGCTCGGCGAAGCCCAGCGAGGGCTCGACGAGGGGCGGCCCTGAGACAGCGAGCGCGTCGCGAGCCGCCCGCGCGAGCGTGACCGCCACCTTCTCCGGCTGGCGTATCCGAGCGCTCACGTCGCCGACGGCGCCCTGAGTGAAGAGGGCGACCCCGCCCTCCTCCTCCAGCGCCGTCATGAGCCGGCTTGGGAAATCGCCGTCGAGACGCTCACCGTCGCGGGCGACCAGCGTCGCGTGCGCGGCAAAGGTGACGAGCCGGGCGACCGGCGCACCTCCGTCGAGGGCCTCCAGGCTCAGCACCCGCAGCCTGTCGTCGACGTCCGCGCCGGGTTCGGCGCGGTTGCGGGTCGACTCAGGAACGGCGACTGCTCCCGCGCGCGCCGACACCGCGCGCCTGAGGTCCGTGGCGAGCCGCAAGCACGTCTCGATCTTGGCGACAAGTCGAGAGGCGCGCTCCTCGTCGAAGGCACCGGTGGCGGCCACCGCGGGGAGGAGGCGCGGGTCGTAGCCGCCGAAGGAGCTGTGGACGTGCGTCGCAGCGAGGACCACTCCATCCAGCCCGAGGAGAGGAGCGCGCTCGCGCACGCGGTCCACCAGGCTCTCGGGCACTTCGAGCAGCTCGAGCGACACGAGCCCGACCCGAATCCGCCCGCTCTGGAAAACGACGGCTCGGGCAAAGAGAGGCGCCGCCAGGTCGCTCGCCTCGCGCCGAGGGGGCGGATAGCCGGCGACGACGACCGGCAGCTCCGGCGAGATGTCGACCTTCGCCGCTCCGGCGAGCAGGACGCCGCCCGCTCGCTCCGCCTTCAAGAGCCGTGGGGTGCTCGCCTGCGGGGTGGCCTGCCAGTCGACCCCGAGGGCCAGCAGAGGGCACAAGAGCGCAACGGCGAGGAGCGCTGATCGAGTGCGTTTGCGGGGCATCGGCGGCCGGGTTGCGCGAGGGTCGAGCGGGCTTGCCCGGACGCTTTCCTCGCGGGAGAGGGTGAGTGGCCTCTATAATCCTCACGACGAGTCTTCAACAATAGCCACACCGGACGGACCGACGAGCACCGGCGAGCCTCGCCTTGCGCGTCGACACGAGCAAGAAACGGCGTGTGGCTCTGAAAACGGCGCTGCTCGCCCAAGGTCGCGCATGCAGGTGGCTTCGTGGCGGGCGACCAGATTGACAGAGGGCCTTGACGAGCCGTCCGGCCTAGACCTGACCGACCGGCGCTTCGCGCACGTTGGGAGCTTCGCAGCATGACCGCACGAATCGGCGAAATCCTGGTACGGGCCAAACTGATCGATCAGCTTCAGCTCCGCTCGGCGCTGGCCGACCAGCAGCAGTGGGGCGGGCGCCTTGCGAAGATTGTCGTCGAGAAGCGCTTTGCCAAAGAGTCGGCGGTCATCGACGTGCTGTCCAAGGCGCTCGGTGTGCCGAGAGTCGAGCTGGACAAGGTCGAGAAGGATTCGGGCGCGCTGCTCAAGGTGGATCCCAACTACGCGAAGGAGAAGGCGGTCTTCCCCTGCGCGCTCAAGGACAACGGCAAGACGCTCTGGGTGGCCATGGCCGACCCGAGCGACATCCCTACCCTCGACGACTTGGTCATGAAGACCGGCGCGCGCGTCAGGCCTGTCATCGCGGGCGAGACCGAGATCATCACAGCGATCGAGCGCCACTACTTCGGCCGCGATCCCAGCATGACCCCGCAAGCTTTCGGGTCGATCGACGCCCTCGGCGCGGGCGACGAAGAGGGCAAGCTCGTCGACATGGCGGGCAATACGATCATCAAGAGCATCAAGGACCTCACGACCTCCGCGCCACTACCGGCCGCGCGGCCGCCGCCTTCGCCGGCGGCGGCTGTGTCGACGGCCAACAGCATTCTCGATGGGCTCCTCGGAGGAGGAGGCGCGCCGTCACTGACCCCGGCGGACAAAGAAAGAGTCCGCGTCATCCAGGACCAGCAGGAGAAGGGCGCCCGCATTCTGCGCGCGGTGCTCGAGCTGTGCCTCGAGAAGGGCTACTTCCGGGTCGAGGAATACCGCGCGAAGCTCCTAGGCTGAGGAGCGGCAAAAAAGTCCGCCCCGCTGCCGCCCCGTCTCTGGGAAGGTCGGGATCTCTGGAAGCCTCCGAGCGATAGTCGGTCAGCCCGAGCCCAGGCCGAGCCTGCGAGGCCGAAGTCGAGCCCCTCGACGGCGCCTCCCTCGTTCCCCAGGAGGCTGTCGCTCCTGACCAACGGCGCTGCCAGTTCCAGGTCACCGCCGGTCACCGGACCGGCAACGAGCTCGGGGGGAGATTCGCGACGACTCTTGGATCCGGTAGCCCGAGACGCCGGGCCGCCAGCACGAAGGCTGGCGCTCCGGCCCTCCTGGTGCCGGGCCGAGGTCAGGGAGGTTTCGCGACACCTCTCGAGCCCTCGTCGTCGCGCCCGCCTTGGCCCCGGTAGCCAGCCGAATCGGTGCGCCCCAGCGCGGGGTTCGCGGCGGCAACCGGGCGTTGGAGAGGTGCTCGCGGCGGGGGCCAGCCTTCGAGCGGACCCGCGCTGACCGCGAGCCACCTTCAACGAGGCCATCCCGCGCGCGGCAGTTGGCTAGACGTCGAGCTCGTCGCCTCTGACCGGCTGCAGCGAGGCCACCCCACGCTCGATGAGCGAAAAGGGCACGTGAGCAAACCGGCTCCATTCGGGCCCGAGCGCGCGTCTCAGATCCCAGACAAGAGTCCCCTGCGCCTTGATCTGGCTCAGCACCCAGTGCTCGGGGCCACTGAGCACGATGTCTTTCGGCGGGAGCGGATAGAGGCGCGCCGTGTAGGCGATGGCTGTCGGGTGCTGCTTCAGCCGGATGGCAAGCGCCGGATTGCTGATGACGAAGGTCTCGTAGAGGTTGAGCGCGGCTTCAAAGGCCTCGGGTTTGCCGACGTTGAAGGCGATGCCGACCGAAACCCCGTCCTCGTGAACCACCCTGCCCTTGAGCTTCAGGGGGGCTCCACCTTCGGGCCGAAGCAAAAGATCGAGGTCGGTTCCCGCCTCGGGCAACGAGGCGCCTTCGAAGCGCATGCCACCCGGCGACAGATCGACCGCGTGGCCAACATAGCTGTAGGAGAGGTCTTCGAGCTCGACCGCAAAGCGCACGGGGATGCGCGCGTTCGCACGCCGGTCGCGAATCTTCTCTTCGAGGGCCATCTGCTCACCCCGCTCCGTCTGGTGGGATTCCCGGGTGGTCTATTCCGAAGCCTTCGACTCGGCGCCGCTCGCGACCCGGGTCTCCGAGGAGAGAATCAGGTCGCCACGCTTGAGGTAACTGCCGTCGCCGAAGGCGGAGTAGAAGTCGTCGAGGACCGCCTCGAAGTCGGGGTATCGGGCCTCCCGGCGGTCCTGGGTCATCTTGTCAAAGAGACCGTCGAGCGCCTCGGGGGCCTTGTCGTTGACCGCCGAGGGCAGAGGTGAGCGGCGCCCGGGGAGCTGGCCGGTGAGCATCTCGTAGAAGAGGATCCCCACCGCATAGACGTCGGAGGACGGCCCCAAGTCCTTGGTCGAGCGGGCGAGCTGCTCGGGGCTCATGTAGCCCATCCCGCCGGTGCCGACGAAGACCTGCGGCATCCCCTTGGCGGTGTCCACCTCGATGACCCGCGAGAGCCCGAAGTCGGCGAGCTTCGCGTTGCCCATGGCGTCGAACAGGATGTTCTCAGGCTTGATGTTGCCGTGTGCCAAGCTGTGCGCGTGGGCGGCCCGCAAGCCGTAGGCGACCTGCAAGAAGATGCGGATCGCCTCTTCGGTAGGCAGCCCCTTGCCGCCGGAGGCCGCCAGTCGGTCGGCCAGGCTGCCACCGGGGCACAGCTCGACCACGAAGAAGGGACGCGCGACATCGCAGTTCTGGTCGAGGACCGGCACGAGCGACGGGTGGCGCACCAGCGCCTGGGCGCAGATCTCGCGTTTCAGGCGCTTGATCACCTCGCCTCGCTGCAAGAACGAGAAGTAGCCGAAGATGTCTTTCAGCTCCTTGATCGCCACGTCGAGGCCGAGCGCGGTGTGACGGCCCCGGTAGACGGTACCGAGGGGGCCCTGGCCGATAGCGTCGTATTTGACGTAGCGCAGGTCGATCTCCTGGCCCTTGGGCTCGGGCCGCGCCTCGTTCTTGAGCGCGGGCAGCGGCGAAGCCGCCGGGAAGGAAGGCGCCCCCTCGACCTCCCGGCCGAGCCGAGACCGCGGCGCCGAGCCGCTCGGACGAGGCTCGGAGGCTTGGGCCGCCGAAGCCGGGGCAACCTTGGTCGGCTCCTCGTGCACGGGGTCGGGAGGCGGCAAGGGCAACGCGGGCGGCGGGGTGTGCTCCTCGGCAATCATCGAGGAGTCGGCGAGGATTTCGGCCACCGGAGCGTCGATCTCGGCGAGGCGGCTCGCGAAGTACTCCTGGACCGCGTCGATGAAGCGCTCGCGCCTGTCGCCATCGACGATGCGCTCGCCGTCGGGAGTAAGCTGCAGGCAAGCTTCGCGATCCATCCCGATGAAGTGGTACTTGCGCAGAAAGAAGAAGTAGGTGTCGAACTCGAGCGACACCACCGGCTCGAAGGCGCTCTTGACGTCGGCGAGCTTGTTCGAGCGCCCCGAGCGCGCATTGTCGCGAAGGGTCGACAGAATGGTGAGGGCCTCACCGGCAATCTTCTCGCGGGTCATCGCTGCTCCGGCCATCTCCCCTCCACTGTGGAACTCGTCGGTCGCACCGCCACGCCTCCGAGGCGTGGCCGGGCGAAAGGCGCAGATTCTAACAAAGCGTCCATGGGCGGCAAGAAGGCCTTGCGGACAATCAGCCGGCGCCCGCGGGCGGGTTTCGCCGCTACCAGCGCGAGTGGTGGTCTTCGGTCACCCCGGGCAGGCCCTTCACCTCGACGCGCTCGCCGTCAGGCCCGAGCACCGTGCCCGTAAAGGTGCCAATCGGCTGCACATATCGGCTCGCGAAGAGCCGGTAGTCGAAGCTCTCGCGCCGCACGCCCTCCGGGTCAAATCGCAAGTCGACGCGGCCATCCTCGGTGCTCAGCCTCCAGGCCGACAGGGGCGCCTGCGGCGAGTGCTCGAACCGGGCCCGACCGAGCGGCGCGAGCCGCCCGGCTATCCACAAAGCGTTCTCGGTGACCGGACCGCTGTTGTGCCCTTCGACCAGGTTGATGCCGAACAGCCTGCCGTCGTCGAGCCGACCGCAGCCGCTCGCCCACCGCCAGCGGGTCTGGCGCAGGAGGTAACCGTGGGAGTAGTCGAGGCTCGCAAAGCCATCTTGCAGCCGGTAGGTGCTCGGCCCGACCCTGATTTCGCCGGCAGCGGGGACACACGAGGACTTCTGGGTCATCGTCACCCGGTCGCCAGCGACCGGGCAGATCGCCGTGAGGGGTTCGGGCGCGCCCTCGGGCCTCAGGACAAGCTCGGCGAGCACGTGGCCGGGCAGCGACACGACCAGGCGCCCGCCGAGGCGCGAGGCCTCGAGAAGAAAGCGAGTGCGCACGCCCCTGAGCGTTGCGCGGGTCTCGGCCGCGTTGTCGTCGAGGCCGACGACGGCCAGCTTGATCGTCCGGTCGACGAGCATGCGGCGCTCACGGCGGTCGAAAACATAGAAGAAGCCGCCGGCCGCGTAGCCGAGGTCGACCACCGACGCGGCGAGCACCAGCGACGGCGAGCCGACACAGGCATAGAACCACCTCTTCTCCGAAGCGAGCCGCGCGAGCCCGCTGCGGTGAAAGCGGCCGGCCAGGGGCCGAAGCGAGGTGTCGTAGACCCGGCCCGCGAAGGCGCCGAAGTGCGGTGCTCCTCGTTCGTCGACAAGCCTTCGCGGGGCCTCGGGCAGCGATTCCATCGTCTCCTCCGCAGCACCCGGACCAAGCGGCGTCCTTACGACTCGCTTCGCGCCGTCAGGCCAGGTTGGAAATAGTCCGCTCGGATCTGCAAGCCGCTCAAACCGCGCTCGTCCGGTCCGCTCTCCACAGCCTGCAGCCCCGACTGCCTCGTTGGCTTGCGGCGCGGCCCAACTCTGTCAAGGGGAATCGGGAGAGCGCAGGGTGAGGCGGGCCTTCAACTTCTCCGGGCCGCGCGCGCTTCGGGCTCGGGCACTCCAGCTCGTCGGAACAACTCTATCGCCCGGTCGTGCTGCCCGGCAGCGAGCGCCGCGTCGCCGGCAAGCTCCCATGAGCCCAGTTGCTCGTACAGCCGCAAGGCCTCCTCGGGCCGGCCTGCCTCTATCCAGCTCTGGGCCGCTGCCGGCAGGTCGCCTGCCCGCTCGCACCAGCGGGCGGCCTCGCCCAAATCGCCCGACTCACGCGAGCGCCTCGCGCTCGCCTGCGCAAAGCCGAGCGCCTGTTCATCGAGCCCGGCCTGCTGCAGCCACTGGAAGGCAAGATCGGGCCTTCTCTCGCGCGCGAGGTCGAACGCACGCTCGTGGAGGCCGAACTTTCTGAGCACTTCGCCGGCAGCGGGGAGATCGCCTCGAGCCAGACGAAGCTCGGCCTCGGCGGCGACGAGCCGCTCCATCCCTGCCAGATCGCCCGCCTTGCGCAAGCACTCGGCGGCCTTGAGCGTGCGGCCCGCGCGCTCGTAGGCCTGCGCCGCGTCGAGCCACTGTTCAGCCCGCTCGTAGAGCCTGCCTATCTCGACGAAGTCGCCGCGGCCCGCGAGCAGGTCGAGGTAGAGGTCGCCCTGCTTGTGGCGCAACAGGAGCTCCCGCGCCCCCTTCGGTCCGACGGCGGTCGCGAGCTCGCGGACGGCCTCCAGATTGCCGGCCAGCAAGGCGACGCGCAGCGCGGCCCGCAGATCGCCCGCGGCGCGCCACGGCTCGAGCGCCGAGGAGTAGTCCTGGTGCTGCTCAAAGAGCCTGGCGGCGTCGGCGTGCCGGCCCTCACGCGCGGCAAGCGCGGCCGCCTCCTGCCATTCGCCTGCCCTCTGCAGCATCTTCATCGCCGGCTCGGTGCGGCCTGAAGCGGCGATGAGCAACGCGGCGCGCCGCTCGTCGCTCACGGCCCGCCAGATCTCCCCGAGGGTGAAGAGGATCTCCTTGCGCCTGGCCTCCTTCTCCGCGTCCTCCTGCGGGGGTTGACGGCCGGCCCGCAGCAAGGCGGTGAAAAGGCGGGTTCGCGCATCGAAATCGAGCTCGTCGATGCTGCCGAGCCGCAGCGCCTGCAGCCGCTCGAGGACCTTGGCAAACGGAGCCCTCTGGGCCTCGAAGTCGCCGGTCGTCAACGGGCGCTCGGCCTCCTTGAGCGCGCCGAGAATCGCCGCCTCGGCCCCGGCGCGTGCGCTCCGGGGTGGTTCGCCCCCTCGCCCGTCGCGGGCTCGCGGCGGCCCGCGCCTGCCAGAGCCTCGTCTCTCGACACCAGGGGCCCTCGGCCCAGAGCTGCCACTCTTCGAGTCTCGATTCATGTGGTCAAGGGTGCGTTGGCCAGCCGAATCCGTCAACGACCATCGAGCCTTGAAAGCCTTCAGGCCAATCGACCGATGCGAGTCCGGAAGTCCCGGCGTGATAATCGATCGGGGCACCATGGCGACTGACAGCAGAGGAAAGACGCCGATGGCAGAACTGGAGGGCGGGAGCATGCGGGCGCGACACGACAAGGAGCGAGGCCAGGCCGCCGTCGAGACCGCCCTGACGCTCCCGATGATGCTCTTTGCGCTGCTGGGCATCTTGCAGCTCACCCTGGCCTACCACGCCCGCATCCTCACCGAATACGCCGCCTTCAAGGCCGCCCGCGCCGGGAGCGTCTATCGCGCCGACTGCCGAAGGATGCAGCAGGCGGCGCTGATGGCGCTCGTCCCCTCGATGCCCACGGTCAAGGCAACGCCGCGCGAACAGTTCGTGCGAGCGGCCACCGCGGTGACGACCTGGCGCTTCAACCGGAGCAGCAAGTTCACGCCGTTGGTCTTCATCGACTACCGCATCGAGAACATGCGCCGGCCCTTTGACGTGCAGCTCGATCCGAACGCGGACGCACCGATGCGCCTTCGCATACGGCTCGCGTACTTCTTCGAGTACCGCATCCCCATGGTCAACTGGATCATGACGAAGTACTGGCTTGCCGTGAACACGGGGCGGCGCTGGGCTTCGACCGATCCCACGATGGCGATGCTGCAGGCCAAGCAACCGGTCGCCATGGTGAGCACCGATGAGCTGGTGACCAACGCCCAGGCGGCGATCGCGCGCAGCTACTTCACCACGCCCATCGTCGCCACCTGGTCGATGCGGATGATGAGCGACCCGATGCCCAGGGAGCGGGGCGATGGGCGCTGCCGGTGAGCCGGAGGGAGGCCGCTGAATGAATCGCTGGTCGAGACTCGAGAGACGGCTGGGGCGGCGTCGGGGTCAAGCGCTGACCATCGCGGCGCTCATCATGCTGCTCACCTTCGTGGCGGTGATGCTCACCTTCGCCATCGGCAACCGCACCCGCGAGAAGGTCAAGCTGCAATCCATCGCCGACGCGGGCGCCTACAGCCTCGCGGTGGCCGGGGCCCGCACGTTCAATTTCACGGCGTGGTCCAACCGCGCCCACGTCGCGCACGACATCAGCATCCTGTCCATCCACTCGCACCAGAGCTACCTGAGCTGGTACGACAACATGCTGCAGGCGCAGGGGACCGCCCATTACATCGCGGCCGGGGTCATGGGCGCGATGTGCATTCCCTGCGCCCTCTCGGGCGTCTGCTGCCAGTCGTGCAGCAACGCGGGCAAAGCGGTCAAGGTCGGCAAGTATTACCGCAACGAAGTCCACAAGGAATTCCACCGCGACTACTTCACGGATACGAGCTACCACGACCATCTGCACAGGGGCGCCAAGGCGCACATGGGGTTGATTACAAATACCGGGCTCGCCCAATGGACGATGCTCGCCGATCTGTCCGCCAAGGCGACATCGCAGACCTTCGCCGAAGACGCCGCGAAGCTCATCGACAATCGGGCCCGCCCCGCCGGTGCGGCCGGACTCGCCAGCGCTCGAAACATCAACGGGGCCATCGGCTGGCACCCGGCCAACGCCGAGGAGTGGCTGGAGATCAACTCCGCCTCGCGCTGGCCGCAGTGGATCACCCGGCGCGGGTACGTCATCGAAGGCGGTCACTGGTGGCTCAAGTACGCCGAGGCCGCGCAGAAGGGCACCCCCTGCGCCGTGCTGCCCATCCCGCCGCACAACAGCGGCAACGCGAAGATCCTCGGGATCAGCCCCCAGGGCAGCGAAGCGCGCGCCTTCAACGCCATCAAGAAGGCGGTCAATCGCAAGGAGCCGCACGGGCGGGATGCCTGGTCCGGCTTCAGGGACGGAGGAGGCCATGCCTTCGGCGCCTGGGACTCTGGCGGCGCTTCGGCGCTGTGGATCTGCGACTGCCCTGCCCCCGGCTACATGACCGCAAAGGGCGCCGCCTACTCGGACCCGAACGACCGGGGGCACCAGCACGGCTGGCACCTCGTCGACGGCAAGCCGGTGAGCGCCTACACCGGCCATGGGCTCGGCGGCTGCGACAGCAACCGCGCCTGCGGGATCTACCAAGGCCACATGCGCTACAAGATGGCGACCGAGCGTTCGACCGGCGGGAGCACCGGCAATCCCTACCTCTGGCACCAGCCTCACACGGTCGCGTTCGTCACCAAACAGGCCAATCGCAGGCGAGAGGTCTGGGACTTCAACTTCCGCGCGACCTTGCCCCTTCCGGTCGCCTTCACGACCACCAACTCCCGGGGCGACGACCCGCCGATGGCCGCGATCGCCGGCGGGCTTGTCTACTACCACAAGCCCAACATCGGAGAGAGCGACGGCTGGAAGGAGCCCCCGAGTCTGTGGAACCCGTTCTGGCGCGCCAAGCTGCACCCGGTGACCCCGGGCGATGCGCGCCTGGCTTTCATCGGGCACGAGTCGTTCAACGCCTACAGCGTTCTTGGCCACAAGGCCCTCAACTACTAGCCCCGCCGGAGGACGCCATGCGCAAAGGCTTCAAGACCGAGCAAGGCGCGGCCGCCGCCGAGCTCGCGCTCGCCACCATGCTCATCGTGCCGATGGCCCTCTATTCGATGTACGTCGGCGAGGCCTTCGTGGCGGGGCTCAAGGCTCAAGAGGCTGAGATCGCCGCAGCCTGGGAGATTACGGCTTACCGGCTGCACAACTTCCGCTCGGGCAGCTACACCGGCCGCTTCGGCAGCGCCGCGAACCGCTCCGCGGACTCGGTCCACAACGACCTGCTCGACTTCGACTCGTTCGACCGCAGCAACAGCCACGGCAGGGTCAACGCGGTCAGCGAGTACGAGTTCAAGGAACTGCGCTGTAGCAGGCGCGGCGGCAGCTCGGCCGGCAACGGCATGGGACCGGGCTGGGGCCTCGGGGGCAGCTTCTTGTACTCGGACGGCTGGGTCGGTTGCCAGGCGCGGGTCGAGTTCAGGAACCGCTTCCTTCCCCGCAACCCGCACAGCGAGTTCTTCCGCAACTCGGAGCTGCTGCCCAATGAGGTTTCGAAGCTCGAGCTCTGCGGTCTGGGCAACGATCCGCAAGGCTGCCGCGCGAGTCGCAACCGCGGGATGGCCCTGCTCACCGGTGACTGGGGGCTCGACAATCCGAGGTACAACCCCTTGGGCACCGAGAAGAACCAAGAGTATTGGAACGTCGGCAACGACATCTACAAGTTCTTCGGCGGCGCCTATGCCGGCACGACTGCCATCCTGCTCGGCTTCACCCCGCTCGTGTATGCGTGGGACCAGGCCAAGACGAGCACGTTCCGCATGACCTATCGGAAGACGATCAAGGAGCAGCAGGACGTCAGCACGGCAGCCGGCACGTTCAAAGCGCACGCCTCGCCGCATTGTGACGAGGACCGCCCAGCCATCGAAGAGTACACGCACCGCATCAGGAACATGAGCGCCGAGGTCTATTCCGAGCGGACCATCGGCAACTATCTCGGCAAGAATCAGGCGGAGTGGAACCTGCAATGAGCCGCAGCCCGCGCCAATTGCTCAGCCTCCGGGCGGCCGCCACGCTCCTATTCGGGCTTGGCCTCGGCCTTCTTGCCGGCCGGCTGACAGGCGCCGAGGCGCTCGACTCCCGGGGCCAAGCCCAGCCCGACGCGCTGGCGGCCACGCGGCACGAAGGCGGCACACCGGCGCTACGCTCCGAGGAGCGCGTCTGCGGCCCTGACCCGTTTTTCGAGGAGAGCGCCCTCTGCGTCGACGAGACCGAGGAGGATCTGGCTTTTCGCGAGCTCGAACGGATTCTGAGGCGCGAGTCGGGTCTGCTTGCCGGCCGGCTCGGCCAGGTGCGCACCGGGCAGGAGGCGCTGCGCGAGCGCTTCCCCGCGTTTCCACAGGCGTACACGCCCATCGTCTCCATGGGCGAGCAGGTGGTCGCCAACGGCGTCCCGATGGACCTCGCCTTTTTCGAGACCCGGGCCGATGCGCCGCAGGTCCTCGAGTACTACACCCAGCACTTCGGCTCACGCGGCTGGTCATGGAGCGGGCTCAAGGAGAACTACCAGGTCATCCCCCACCCGGCGATTAGCGCCATCGACCTCGAGGAGCGCGTGCAGATGACGGTGATGGTCCTGGAGAACCGCGACGAAGGCTACAGCACGGTCTTCCTTGGGCTCGCCGACATGCTGCCCGAGGCCCAGCGGCCGCTCGAGGACGTCGGCGATCTTCCCGTGTTCCCGGGCACTGCCCCCTTGGCCCTGCGCTCGTTCGACGTCGAAGCTGCGACAAGCCTGACCGTCACCTTCACGGTGCCCGAGGCCCACGAGACCGTGGCGAGCTTCTACCGGGAGAGGATGCGCGAGCTCGGCTACTCGGAGGACGAGCCCACGCCCGCCGTCACCGACGAGGCCGGCGGGAGGCTCCAAACCCTGCGCTTTGCGTCCGCCCATGGGCGCTGGACGCTTGCCCTCGCCTCCTACGACGGCGAAACCGGGGTCACGGCCGTCAATTCGAGTCAGGAGGTGCAGCAATGAAGCGCCTAACCCTCGAGCCGTGCAGGCTCCTCGCAGCTCTGCTTCGCGACGAGGACGGACAGGCCATGGTCGAATACTCGGTGACGACCATTCTCCTGCTGGGCTTCCTCGCCGTCGGCGTCTCCTGGCCGCTGACACGCAACCTGTTCGATGGCCTTCAGGGATACATCGACCTTTATTTCTACGCGCTCAACCTCGCCCTCGGCTAGGAGACGGCCAAGGGGAGCTCGGCAGCAGTTGTCACCTCTGGAAAGAAGACCCGGCCGCCCCTCGCCGCGGCGCCGCCCGCGCCCCGCGTGGGGAGCAAAGCCGAAGGGCGCAGTCGACTTTGGCCCGCTGCCCGGGCCTGCGCTTGGGCCAACCGGGATTGCCTGCTCGATGATCAGGATGACATCCGCTCCCCTTCACGGAGGCCCCATGAAACGATGGCTCCTCGCCGCCTTGGCGGCACTGATATGCACGGCGGCGGCCCCAGGGCTAAAGCCCAAGGACTGCCCCTCCCTTTGCGAGCGCTCGGTAGTCGAGTGCAAGAAGATGTGTGAAGGCGATGTCGGGTGTGTCGAAGGCTGCCAGGAGAGCAGCAAGATGTGCCCCAAGATGTGCGCGGCGATGACCAAGTATCCCGACGATCCGGCCCGCTTGCAGACCGAGATGCAGAAGGTCATCGAAAATGAGGACGCAAAAAAAGCCAAGGACCCGGGCACCGAGCCCAGGGGCGGCAAGCACCGCCACTGAGGAAAGGCGACGGGGAGACTCGGGCCCCTCCGCTCCTTCCGCCCAACGGCCCATCCCCTGGCGCTGCGGAGGGCTTGACCTGGACCGTGGGGTCTGGAGCCCAAAACCCCGGCTCCCTCGTTGGTTCCAGAGCGGCCGAGTCAACCGCCAAGCCGCTGGACAGGACCGGACGCTGCTCTGGCCTTCACCGGGTTAGACCTCTGGTGCCTGAAGGCTTCGCAGAGACTCGCGCACCCCTGAGCTCGTTCCGCCTTGTCCAAGCAACTCGGGCGCAACCCGGTCATCCCCAGCGTAGAGGCGGGCAGCGGGCGCCTCGGAGCCGCGGGACTTGCGGATTCGCCTGCGAAACTTGATCGGGACGAAGACCTCCGGCGGCCCGCCCTTGAATTCGGCCACTTGCGGTTCCCGGCTTTTCGCGCGGAACGAACTCTGGCGCTCGCTCTTCGGCTTGGTCGGCTACTCCAGCGTGCCGGCAGGCATCTCCCGCCGGCACCGCGCTATCCCCTGCCCCGCGCGAGCGATGCCAGGGTTGCGCCGCCGGACCTGCTCGTAGAGCTCGATCGCCTGCTCGCAGCGGCCCTTCCGGTAATGGGCGTCGGCCCTGCGCAGCAGCGCCGACAGCTCATCGACCTGCTTTTTCAGCTCGACGACCTTTTGCCGAACCGGGCTGTCCACCGGAATTGTCTTGAGCATCTGCGCGGCGGTGGGCAGACGGCCCGCGAGGTATTCGTTGTTCGCCTGGGCGAACATCGCGGTCTCTGCCAGCAGCCGCACGGCAGCGGCGTCGTCGCCCCCGGGGAGCGGGCCCTGTTGCGCCGCCGGATCTGGATCGCCACTGGCAACCGCGCCCGGCTCCTCGCCGCCCGCCGCGGGCCCGGCCGCCGCGGGCGCGGTCGCTGGGACCTTCACGGCGGGAGTTTGGGCCGCGCCCGGTGTGGCGTTCGGCGAAGTGGGGGCTGAGGTGTCGACAGTCCCCGGTACCAAGGAGTGCTCTTGCCTGACTTCAGGTGGCGGCGGGGCCCTGCGCACCAGCGCGTACCAGGCCCCGCCCCCGGCGCCGACGAGCGCGATCACGACAAGCGCCGACACGAGTGCTCTTCGCGGCGCCTGTCCCGGCCGACTGTAGGGCGAGCTCTGGTAGGAGGTCTTTTCGAGCGCTCGACCCTTGAGCAAAGTCAACCCGTAGCCCTGCCCGCCAGAAGCCGCGGGCCCCGAGGCGGTCGCTGGCGCCAGCGCCAGAAGGGCCGTCGCGAAATCGCCCATGGTCACGAAGCGTTGCTCGCGCTGTTTGGCGACCGCCTTCTGCACGACCTGATCGAGCCCCACTGGCACCGTGAGCCCTGGCGCGAGCTCCGCGAAGTGGGGCATCGGCTCCATCACCTGTTTTCGCAGGGTCTCGGCAATCGAGCCGCCCGTAAACGGATGGATACCGGTGACCAGCTCGAAAAGAACCAGCCCGAGCGCGTAGATGTCGGTGCGATGATCGACATCGCGTCCCTCGGCTTGCTCAGGAGACATATAGCGCGGGGTCCCGCAGATGCTGCCGGCGGCCGTCAAGCGCGTCCCCTGCTCGTCCATCAGGCGCGCGATGCCGAAATCAAGCACCTTGGCATGGTAGCCGCGCAGCCCCTTCACCAACATGATGTTTTCGGGCTTCAAGTCGCGATGAATGATGCCCTTCGAATGCGCATACCCCAGCACTTCGCAAACCTGCAGCACTACGTCGAAGGCGTCCTTCATCGAGAACCGTTGCTGCTGCTCGAGCTCGCGCTTGAGATCTACGCCGTCGACATACTCCATCGACAAATAGAGGGTGCCGTCGCCGTCCTGACCGAAATCGTGTAGCTGGACGGCGTGCGGATGCGAGAGCTGGCCGTAGGACTTCGCCTCGTTGAGGAAGCGACGCACCACGTCCGAATTGCCCGATAAGCTGGGATTCAGAAACTTGATGGCGACACGCTGGCCCACGCCTACGTGCTCGGCCAAATAAACCGAGCCCATCCCGCCCTGGCCCAGCTTTCGGGCGATGCGGTAGCGGCCACCGACCACCCTGTCGAGCATCGGGTCGGCGGCGGGCTTGATGTCGACCCGCGCCGTGCTGCCGCACTGAGGGCAGATGCCCGTCCAGGTCGCAAGCTCAGCCCCACAGCTCTGGCACATCGCCGCCATTCAAGCTCCTTTGCCGACGAGTGGGGCCATGCCTGCACCCGCGTCCGCCACGGACTCTATCCTTGCGCCCCGATGAAAAAAATCCCTTCGCGACTGCCCATCCCGCCGGCGCCAAGAGCGAGGAGAGGCGGGGGGACAGCGCCGGGAGCGCCTGAGGCGAGCCACCTCAACGCGTCGTGGCAAGGACGAACCGATCATCCCAAGCGCGGCGGCGATCGAAGGGAGCCTCGGAGTCGAGCGACCCGCGGGGTCGCGTCCAGATCCCAGAACTCCTGACCCAGCTCACCCCTGGTGATTGAAACATCCGGTTTCCTTGTCGGCGGCACGGCTGCTCGAACCCCGGGCCAAACGCCGTACCAGCGAACGGAACGCCGCGACCACGGCTCATCGATTCTTGCGCCTTGCCTGCCCCCGCCGGTCGCTGGGAAGGTCAGGAGCTCTGGATTCTGATCTGGACGTGAAGAGGCCCGCCGCATCCCCAGAAGCAGCTTCCAGCCCAGCTTCTGGAGCGGAGCGAGCCGCGGTGCTCTGGCTATTGTTCGAAGCGTCGCTCGAAGAGAAAGCGCTCCAGCTCGGCTGCTGCGGACGCCGGGCCCAACTCGAGCGCGACCGCAAGGCCGAGAACCGCGGTCCTCGGGTCGTCTCGAAGCCCGGAGCGCAGCGCGCCGAGGGCCCCCGCCTTGTCGCCGGAAAGATAGCGGGCCAAGCCCCGGTGAAAGACGGCCTCGAGATTGGCCGGGTCTGAGGTAGCAGCGATAGCGAACTGCTTCTCGGCTTCGCCGAAACTCCCCTCGATGAGCAGCGCCATGCCCTCGAGGAAGGCGATGCGCGAAGCCTGCGTCTGCTGCTCGACCCCGCAATCAAGGGCAAGCTGATACAGGCCCGAAGCCTCTCGAAGCTCAGCGGGTGAGGCCCGCTCGCGCCGTGACAGCGAGAGATCGAAGACGCTATCGGCCTGCTTCATCGCGGCGCGCCCGAGCTTTGCGGCCATCTCGCCCATGTCCGGAGCAGCGTAGCCCGCTGAAAGCAGCTCTCGCAGGTGATCGGAGCCGCCGACCAGTGCACCCTTGTCGAGCGCCTCGAAAAAGGCCGCCTTCAGATTCACGTACCTCCTGCCGAGATCGCCGCCCTGCGGCTGCGCCGCCAGCCTGCGTTCGCACAGGCTCAGCTCGCTTTCGGCCTTCCCGCGATCCGGCGAGGCCGGCGCATTGCGCACATACGCCCGGTAAGCCTGGCAGGCGAGCTCGGTTTCCTCGAGCGCGGCCAAGGCCCGGGCGAGCGACAAGTAGGTCGGCAAAGCCGAGGGCGCAGCGCGCGCTGCCTTGAGAAAGCTGTCCCTCGCCTGCGCGTAGGCCTTCTCGTTGTAGAGACGCATTCCCTCTGCGACGAGAAGATCGGCATTTCCCACCCCCGCTCCGACGAGCGGCTCGGCCCGCGCTGCAAAGGGGGCCAGCACCCCGAGCAGCATCGCCAGCCTGGCAACGCGCCACGCACAAAGGGCGGCCCGCCGTCCCCGTGACAAGAAAGCCTGCCAAGGGCGGCTGAGCGGCGGCTCGCCGCTCGCCGCGAGAGCGGCTCGGGTCGCGCGGAGGTCTTCGACGGCACTAGAACGCATAGCCCACTCCGACGTGGAACCCCTGAAAACCCGAAGTCTCCGAGAGGGTCCAACTGTGGCGGAAGATGCCCTCGAGGTAGAGACCGGCCACGATTTGCGCTCGCAAGCCGATCTGCGCGGTTCCCTGGAGGTCGAGCAGGTAGAGATCGTCGAGCTCCCGCCCGTCACCCGACCGGACGTTGTTGAGGATCATCACTCGCGCCTCCAGGCCAAGCTGCCCCACGAGGCTAAAGCGCCACAGCGCCACGCGCAGGTGCGGCTGGAGGGCCCGAATGACGACCGCGGTCGCGTCCGCGCGCCCTTCGGCGGACGCAGCTCGCTCGAGCGTAAAGGCGAACGGCGTGGTGCTGTGGTAGTAGCCCGCCCCGAAGGCCATCAGCCCGAAGTAGCGCCCGTCGTGACCGTATTCGAAGGAGAGCCCGCTCAGGCTCGGCTCGTTCGTCAGCCGGCGCGCGAGCGGCCCGGTGTCGTCGAGAGGATTGCCCTGGGCGCCGAGCCGAGCGCTGTGCAGCCAGGCCTGCTCGTAGCTGACCTGGAAATAGGCGCCGCCCGAATAGACCTGTTCCTGGGCCCGGGTCAGCTCCCGGCGAAACGCGGTCCAGCCGGTCGGCTCGAGCCTCCTCTCGAGGGTGAGCGTCTGGCCGGGCTGGATTTCGATCTCCTCGGCGAGCGGCACGAAGCCCTCGAGATCGAGGACAATTCGGTGCTTGCCCGGCCGGAGCGTCTGCTCGACCTTGTCGGTGCCGAGCCGCTTGCCATCGACGCTGATGCCAGCGCCCTCGGGGCCGGCGGCGATGACCAGGCGCGCCGGGTTCTTCTCGAGCGTCTCGGAGACGACGAGCGCGCCGCGAACCGGGACGTCGAGCACCTTCTCGAGGGCAACGTGCGAGGCGAGCTCGAGCTTGACCTTCCGCTCGCCCGGCAGAATCTGACCGGAGTAGGGCGTCACTCCCACCTTCTCGCCGTCGATGAACAGCGTGGCGCCCTGAGGCACGCTCGCCACCTCTATCGTCGAAGCGAGAGGCACCACCTTGATCAGCGCGGCGATCAACGCGCGCTCGAGGCTGGCGCCGGTGCCTTCCGCATAGGCACGCTCGCCGGTCTGCGGCAGGTAGCTCGTGACCCGGCACCGATAGGCCAGCTCCTCGTGGCCGGCCCTGAGCATCACGATGCGCTCCAGGCCCAAGGAGGCGATGAAGGAGTCGACAGGGTCGGAACAGGCAGCCTCACCGATCAGGCAATCGAGGCTGGGACGTTTGCCCTGCAGCGCCGCGGCGAGCGCGCGCGTGCCGACGAGTTGGCCCTCTTCGCTCGCCATCAGCTTGCCGAGCGCCTCCTGGGTGCGTGACACGAGCAGCTCCTGGCCCGGATAGAGCGGCTGCACGAGCCAGACGGTGTTCGGCTGTGGCGTGGTGCCCGCCGAGGAAGCGAGCAACAGGCAGAGGATCGCGGAGGGAAGCATGGGTGCGGGCCCCGGCTAAGTGGTCGGCTTTCAAAACACAAAGTCGGAGGAATCGCAACGAGCCGCGCGCGCGGGACGAGCGGCGCAAGCGACGCGCGCAGCCAGACGATTTGCGCTTGGCGGGGCGTCGCGCGCAAACCGCGCGGGCAAGCGCTCGGGGATTCTCTCGCAATGGGCCGAGGAGGCGTTAGACCGCCCAGATGCGCTGCGGAGCGATTTCCAGGCGCTCGAGCCTCCGCCTCAGCAGCCGATCGCCCGGTCCGTCCGCGGTCCATTTCGGCACCACGAAATGCAGCTCGGCGCCATAGAGCTTGGCCGCCGACGACAGGAGCGTCCAACGGTGCTCCATGCGCGCGTCCTCGATCTCCTCGCCGGGCACCGCCTCGAGCAACATGGGCGTTCGAGCCCCGTTGCTCTGCCGGCAGGTCAGGTCGGGCCGATGGTCCTCGAGGGTTCCCGAGAGCATCACCGGCGCCATGTAACCGGGCAGCCGCGCCTTCAAGTCCGTGTAGCCGAGGACCTTGAAGTATTCGGCCATCAACCAGAGGAGCTGGCGCCGCTGCTCAGTCTCGGCGACCGCGTCGATTCCGAATTTGGTGGCTTCCGTGTCCACGCCTCTACGCTGCGGTCGCGAAGAGGCGCCAGCAAGAAAGAGGGCGGGGAGCGCACGCCGTCAGGCGCCGCGGACGAGGCCGGGGCCGCCCGCCTGTTCGAGCCCGGCATCTTCTCCGGTTGCCGCCTGCGCAGCCCAGAGCCCCGCGTAGAGGCCCCCGCGCTCCAACAGCGCCCGGTGCGAGCCTCGCTCGACGAGCCGGCCGCCCGAGAGCACGGCGATCTCGTCGGCGCGCTCCACGGTGCTCAGCCGGTGCGCGATGACCAGCGCGGTGCGCCCGCGCAGCAGGCTCTCGAGCCCCTGCTGCACGAGCTGTTCGCTGGCGCTGTCGAGGGCGCTCGTCGCCTCGTCGAGCACGATGATCGGCGCGTCGGCGACAAAAGCGCGGGCGAGCGCGAGGCGTTGGCGCTGACCACCCGACAGGCCCGAGCCTCGCTCGCCCACCTGCGCTCCAAGCCCTCCCATCTCGCTCACCAGGTCCCAGGCATGCGCTGCCCGAAGGGCGGCGATGACCTCGGGCTCGCCCGCCCGTTCGTTTCCACAGACCACGTTGTCGAAAACCGAGCCCGCGAACAGCACGGGCTCCTGGGGGACATAGGCGATAAGGCGCCTGAGGTCGGCGAGCCGGGCGGCGCGCAGATCGCGCCCGTCGATCTCCACCGCGCCTCGAGTCGGATCCCAGAAGCGCAGCAGCAGCAGAGCGGCCGTGCTCTTGCCTGCCCCGCTCTCGCCCACCAGCGCGAGGGTCTTTCCCTTGGGCACGACGAGATCGAGGTCTTCGATGACAGGCGGCCCCTCGGCGCCCGAGTACGAGAAGGAGACCCCGCGAAAGGCTATCTCGCGCTCGAGCTCGAGCGGCGCCGCCTCGGCCGGCTCACTTAGGCCAACCGGCGCGTCGAGCACCTCGAAGACCCTCCGCGCTCCGGCCATGCCCTGGATCACCTGCTGCCCGGTAATCGAGAGCGCCTTGATCGGCTGGTACATCAGCGTCAGCGCGGCCAGAAACGACAGCAGGGTTTCGCCCTGGAGCGCGCCTTCGGCTATCGCGGAGCCCGCGAAGAAAATGACCAGCGCGAGGCCCAGGATGCCGAACAGCTCGACGACGGGGCTGAACGCGGCGCGCAGCAGAAAGGACCGGTGCATCACGCCCAGGTAGCGCGCCTGCGCGCCGTCGAACCGGCGCAGCTCGGTGCCTTCGCGGCAGAAAGCCTGGACCACGCGGACATTGGCGACGCTCTCGCCCGCGTGGCTTGCGAGCGCGCCGAGCTGCTCTTGGGCCTGGTCGGAGACGCGCTTGAGGCGGCGGCCGAAGCGCGCGATGGGGATGAAGGTCAGCGGCACGGCGACCATCGCGGCCGCGAGCAGCCGCAGGTCGAGCCAGGCACAAACCGCGAGAAGCGCCAGGGCCTGGAGTGTGTCCTTGACGTAGCTCGAGAAAGCGACGGTGACCGCGAACTCGACCGACTGCACGTCTGCGCCGAAGCGCGAGAGCAGGTCGCCCGAGTGGCTGCCCGAGAGCCAGGCCTGCGGGAGCGTCAGAAAGCGCCGATAGAGCGCCCGGCGCATCTCGGCGACCACGCGCTGCCCGGTCGACTGCATGAGGAAGGACTGCAGCGCCTGCGTGCCCGCCCGGACGCACGCGGTGGCGATGAGCAAGGCGGGCAGCGCGACGAGGAGGCGCTCGGCAGGCAGCTCTTGAAGAGCGCCCAGGCCCGCCACCGGCGCCGCCTCGCCCGTCAGCAGCAGCTTGAGCAACGGCCCCAGCAGGAACGCGTAGAACGAGGTGGCGGCGGCAAACAGCAGGCTCGCGAGGACCGCGATGGCGACGCGGGCGCGATACGGGCGGACAAATCCGAGAAGTCGTTGGTAGACGTCCACGAGGACCCCTGCGCCCCCCGAGGCGCTGCCGGGAGCGCGTTGCCGACCGCGCGCAGGGCGCCCTACCGCGCCGTCGGCAACCCGGTGGACTTGGGCTTGGCCTCTATCGGGAAAGGCCCCCCCTCGATCGCCGTGACGACCCAAACGCCCTCGCGGTCTTCCCACGCGAGCGCCATCGCCTCGGTCTTCGTCGTCACCGACGGCAGCCGGTACCAGGAGACCTTGCTCAAGATGGTGGCGCTCTTCTCGCCAATCTGCGCCTCCTCGAGCTCGTAGTCGGTGATCTTGAGGGTCTCCTCGTCGTTGCGGTCGATCACCGCCTTGAGGAAGTCGAGCCGCAGCTCGGGCGCGAGGTATCGCGCCGTGCTCTTCAGGTCGCTCCAGCGCGCCAGCTTGTGGAATGTCTCGGTCGCCTCGCGCAGCGCCGCCGCGTCGGCCTTCTTCTTCTGCGCATGCAGACAGCCGGGCAAGAGGGCGACGGCGCAGACCGCAGCCAACGTCCCGGCAAACGCTCGCCCGAGCGCCGAGCGGGCGGGCTTTTGTGCTCGTAGGAACATAGTTGGCGCGACGATAGGCACGCGCGCGCAACGTTTCAAGGCATGCGTCCATTTGCTAGCATTTGCCGCCTACCTGCCGAGCAATTGCACCGGGAGAGCGCATGGCGAAGTCCCTCGTCGAGAAGTACGAGCAGATTCTCGAGAACGACCCGGGAAGCCTGGTGTTCGTCGAGTTGGCCAAGGCCCTGCTCGAGCGGGGGGACGCGGCCCGCGCCGTCGAAACGTGCCGACGCGGGGTCGAGCACCACCCGGAGTCGGTCATCGGACACGTCTTGTGGGGAAAGGCGCTCATCACCTGCGGCCGGCCCGCCGAGGCGATGGAGCAGTTCGACAGGGCGATGGCCATCGAGCGCGACAACCCCCAGGCCTACAACCTCATCGGCGAAGTGCTGCTGCACAAGGGGCTGTTTCGGTCGGCGCTGCCCGTCCTGAAGAGAGCGGTCAGCCTCCAGCCGAACGATTTGCGCGTGCGGCAATGGTTCGAGCAGGCTCAGCGCGCGGTCGGCGGGCTCCCTGCCATGGCCACCGAGCCGCCAAGAGACGCGACCGAGGTGGATCTGCCCGCCCTGCCGAGCTCCCTGACGCCGACCGAAAGCGGCCTCCAACCGACGATCACCGAGCTGTCGGCCTACACGCCGGGTGAAACGGTGCCCGGCCTCACCGACGTCTTCCAGTCGCTCGGGGCCCGGGAGCAGGGGCAGCCCCCTGACGGCGGGCAGCCGGCCGAGGCCTCGCCCGCCGAGGCGGTACCGTCCGAGCCTTCGGTCGTCCTCTCGGACCGGCAGACTCCGCCCGAGCCGGGCACGCCTGCGGCCGATCTGCCCTTCGACGATGCGCGACGCTCGCCGGAGGCCCAGGCTCTCGCCACTCTGGAGTCGGGCGCAGACTCCGCGGACGTGCTCCCCGGTTTGACCGGAGTCTTTCAGTCGCTCGCGGCTCGCGAACAGAGCGAGGCAGGCGCCCCCGCGCCCGGCTCGGCTGCGCTCGAGGCCGAACCGAAGGTGCAAGTCGACCCTGCCTGGGGTCTTCCCGTCCCTGTGCCCCAGGAGCGCGCCGCTAGCCCTGAGGGGGAAGCTGCCGCACCCGCGGTCTCTGCGACCGAGGGGCACGAGCCGGCAACCGCGGCCGCGCCCGAAGAGCCCCCAACGCGCTCCTCGGCGGTCGAGCCTCGCGCCCGCGAGCTGACCCCTCACGAAGCCGTCGGCGCCGAGGCGGCAAAGAGAGCTCACGAGGAAGAGACGAGCGACGGGCCCGTCGCCGCCGAGGCGGCAGAGTCGACTCGCGGGGAAGGGACGAGCGACGAGCCCGTCGCCGCCGAGGCGACAGAGACAGCTCGCGGGGAAGAGACGAGCGACGAGCCCGCCGCTGCCGAGGCGACAGAGGCGACTCGCGGGGAAGAGACGAGCGACGAGCCCGTCGCCGCCGGGCCTTCCGCCTCTTCTCTTTTTCCTGAGCTCGAGGAGCCGCCACCTCCCGCGCCACGGCGCAACACCGATCGGGAAGTCACCGCCGTCATCCACCCGCCCGCCGCGCCCGCCCAGGACGCACCGCCGGTCGAGCCGCAACCGTGCGGCGAGGCCGGCGAGCAAGCCTGCGGTGACCAGGAGCAGGCCGCGGTCGTTCCACCGCCGCTCGCGCCGCGGGTGGCCTCGGTGCCGAGCACCGAGAGCTCGCCCGAGACGGCGAGCCCGCCTCCGCTGCCCAAGGCCCGCCCGCTGCCGGGCACCGGGCTGCTCGCCGAACTGCCCGATCCGGTCGAGGAGGACGAAGTGCCCGCCGACCGGGTGCGCGGAGCGGCCTCCCCGTCGGTTTCGGTGGAGATCCCCAGCGTGGTCCTCGCCCCGAGCGCCGCTGAGGAGATTGCCCGCGAGTACGAGCGCGAGCTTCGCGAGAAGCTTTTGGCGACTCCCCCGCCGTCCTTCTGGAGCAGGGCCTGGCTGCGCGTGAGCGTCGCCGGAGCGCTGGTCGTGGCCATCGCCCTCGGCGTCGCCATCTACGCGGGCACCCGCAAGCAGAACCGCGGCAACGACCTCATCGAGCTGCGCTCACAGGCCTTTCGCTCGCTGGCGATGGGCACGCCTGTCGGGTATCGCGGCGCGATCGATCTGTCCCTGCGCGTGCTCGAGATCGCCCCGGGCGACAAGGACGCCTTCGCGGCGAGCGCCTACGCGAACGCGGCGCTGTTCCATCGCTTCGGTCAGGAGCCTGACCGCAAGCGCGACGCGGAGGAGCACCTCGGACGCTTCGCCGGAACGCACCCCGGCTTTGCGCTGGCCATTCCGTACCTTCTTGCCCTCGAGCCCCAAGCTATCGAGGCCGCCGAGGCTGCAGTGCTCGCCGCCACTCCCGAGACCCTGCCCGAGGGCTTCGAGCGCGCCGAGCTGCTCGCGCTCGCCGGGCGCCTGCTGCTCGCGGCGGGCAAGCCCCAGCCGGCGATCGAGAAGCTGAAGGCGGCGATCGAGGCCGATCCGTCCCACGTCGGGACGCTGATGGCGCTTGGCGACTACTACTACAGCCGGTCCGAGTTCGAGCAGGCGCTGCGCTTCTACGAGCGCGTAAAGGGCGCCTCGCCCGGTCACCTGCCGGCCCTGCTCGGCACGGTCAACTCCGAGCTCGCCCGCGAAAGCGGCAGCATCCCGGCCCCCAGCCTGGACCAGGCGCGCGCCGCCTGGCTCTCAGCCCGCGAGGCGAAGGCCGATTGGCCTGCCACTTTGGAGGCCGACCTCGCGCTCGCCGAGGGCAGAGTGCTCGCCCTTCAGCACAAGCACACCGAGGCGGTCGCTCGGCTCGAGCAGGCCGCAGCACAGCATCCCTCTCGCGCTGCCGATCTGTGGGCCGCCCTCGGGGCGGTCCAAGCCCAAGCTGGCAAGTTCGACAAGGCGGAGGGCGCGTACAAGAGAGCGCTCGCCAAGCAGCCCGATGACCTGCTGCTCAAGGAAGCGTTCGCGCGTGCGCTGATCGCCCAGGGGCGCTACGGCGAAGCCCTCAAGGCCACTGCAGGGGCGAGCGGCGACGACCGCAGGATGCGCACCGTGCGCGGGCTGGCCCGTCTCGAGATGGGCCAGCCGGAAAGAGCCCGCGAGGAGCTCAAGGAGACGCAGCGCAACGGCACCTATCCCGTGGAGGTCGTCGTCTACCTCGCGCTGCTCGACATGGCGGAGGGCAAGCGCGAGACGGCCCGCGACGCGCTCGACAACGCCATCAAGATCTCCAGGGACCGGCCGGGGCTCGCGCACGCGGCGCTCGGGCGGCTCTATCTGGAAGAGGGCAACGAAGCGCAGGCCGTCGCCGAGCTCAAGGCGGCCGAGGCGGACCCGCGCGACTGGGAGGGCGCCTGCACCCTGGGCCGCCACCACCTGAAGGCCGACCGGTTCCAGGACGCGCTCGAGCACCTGACCATCGCGGTCGAGCGCAACCGCTGGCACCGGGAGGCGCGCGTCGCGCTCGGTGAGACCCTGCTCGCTCTCGGCCAGGCGGCTCAGGCTCAGGAGCACTTCGCGTCGGCGGTCGGGCTGGGCCCGAGCGGCGCGGGGCACCGCGGCTTCGCGCGCGCGCTGCTGGCGCAGGGCAAGCTCGCCGAGGCGCGCCGCCACAGCACCCTCGCCAGCCGGCAAGAGCCCAAGCACCCGGACAATACGCGGCTCTCCGCGCAGGTCGCGCTCGCGTCCGGAGATGCCCAGGAGGCCCTGCGGGGACTCCAACGCGCCGTGCGCGCCGACCCGCGCGACCCGGAAGGTTTCTGCGAGCTCGGCGAGCTGCTCGTGAAGGTCGGCGAGCTGCAGGAGGCGAAGAAGGCGTTCAGAGCGGCCGCATCGCTCGACCGCACGAGCCTCCGGGCGCGACTCGGGCTCGTCAACGCGGCGCTTCCCAAGGAGGCCCGCTCGGTCAGGCGCGAGAGCGAGCAGCTCGTCTCGCGGACCGCGAACAGCGAGCCGCAGGTCAAGGCGAGAGCCTTGGCGCTCAACGCGCGGGTCCTGCTCGCCTTGGGCAATCAGCAGAAGGCGGCAGAACGAGCGCACGCCGCGGTGCAGGCCGACGACTCTTCGGCCGATGCGCACCTGAGCCTCGCGCTCGTCGCCAAGGCGGCCAAGGACAGCGACCTTGCGCTGGCCGAGCTGAAGCGAGTGGTCGGGCTCGACCCGACGATCGCCGAGGCCCACCTCGCGCTCGCCGATTCGCTGGCGACCGATCCCGCGCAGCTCGCGCGAGCGCTCGAGGAGATTGAGACCTACCTGCGCATCGCGCCCAAGGGTCCCGACGCAGCGGCGGCGAAGAAAGGCGCGGCCCATCTGAAGAAGAAGCTGGCCGGGAATTGACGCTTGCCAACCCGGCGCGGGTGGCGCATCCCCGCTTCGGCGCAGGCCGCAGCTTCTGCGTGCCGCACCTGCGACCGGCCGCAGGGGCCTTCGATTCGCCGGGGAATCGATCGGTTGCCTCCGTGACGGCAAGCGTGGATTCTTCCCGCGAGCCGGGCGGTTGATGGGTGCCCGGCGCGCTCTTGGCAGCACGGCTCCCTCTTCAACACGAACACATGTCCTCAGACAGCGACCCCCTCCAGAAACAGGTGTCAGGGTGCGAGCCGCGAGCATCGACGCGCGCGCTGATGGCCGTCGCCTACGAGCAGGCGTGGGCGCTGTGCGCGGCCTATCTTGCTGCCGGCCTGGCCGCCGAGCTTCTCAGACGCGGCGGGGTGAAGCTGGGCGCCTCGGCGCAGTCGTTCCTCGACTCGCTGCCGGTGTTCGTCATCCACACGCTCGGGCTGCTCGACCCCTACCTGCGCGCGGTGGTGCTCGGCGACCTCTCGCCGTTCTGGAACAGGGTCCTGCTCGGCTCGGTCACCGTGGCGCTCATCCTGCTGCAGGCGACCGTGATCGGGCTGGGCCTGACGGCGGCGCTGCGCCTCTTCCAGAAGGGCGCGCGCTGAGCTTGCCGCCGCGGCGGGCGGCGAGCACCACGCGGATCTCGCCGAAGAGGAAGTCGGGCGGAAGCGCCCGCTTGATCGCGTCGAGAAACGGCGGCGCCGCCGCCGCTGCCTCCAGGATCATCGCGGCGCGCGCGGGGGCGACCACCCGGTCGACGGCGACCGGCTTGCCCTCGTCGATCAAGTCGGCGAGGTGGCCGCGCACCGTCTCGGCGCTCAGCCCGCGCTCTGCCGCCACCTGCTCGACCGACAGTCCGTCCTGGAAGAGCGCGAACGAGGCCAGCCGGGTGTCGCGCGGCCTGACCACCGGGCCGCGGTGGCGCGAGGAGCGGCGCGCGCAGTTGTCGCAGCGGCCGCAGGGCTCGCGCGGCTGCTCGCCGAAGTAGCGCAGCAGCACCTGGCGCCGACAGCCCCGCGCGTAGGCGAACCGCGTCATCTGTCGCAGCAGCTCGAGCTCGCGCCCCTCGCGCCACCTCGCCCGCGCGACTGCCCGCTCCAGCCGCTCTCCTTCGAGCGTCTCGCCTGCCGCCTTGAGCAGGTGCGCGGAGGGCGGGAGCTGGTAGTAGAGCAGGCCACTCGCCTCGAGCGCGGCCAGCGCTCGGCGCACCGCGTCGACGCTCAGCCCCGCGCCGTCGGCGAGCGCCTCGAGGCGCACCTCGCCGCTGGGCGCCGCGCCAAGCGCGCTCGCGAGCGCGTCGAGCACCGCCCGCTGCACGTGGGCCCGCGCCGACAGGCCGGCCGCCGGCTCGAGCAGCTCGACTCGCACGCTCGCCTCCCGCGCCGGGACCCGAGCAGACGAACGGCAGCCGTCACCTGCGCCTGTCGCACTCCGAGGGCGGCGGCGAGCTGCGGGGCCGAGCCGTCGAACACCGGGGCGCGGCGCGCGTGGCGCCACAGGTCGCCCAGCAGCACGGCGTCGGGGCGCCCGCCCCGGATCATCCGCTCCTGCAGGAAGACGTCCCCGTGGTTGAACAGCAGCCGCGCGGTCGCAGGCTCACCGTCGCGCCCCGCACGGCCGATCTCCTGGTAGTAGGCCTCGAGCGAGCGCGGGCAGTCGGCGTGGATGACGAAGCGGATGTCGGCCTTGTCGACCCCCAGGCCAAAGGCGTTGGTCGCCACGACCACCGTGTCCCGGCCCTGAATGAACGCCTCGTGCGCGCCGCGGCGCTCGAGCTCCGAGAGGCCCGCGTGGTAGCAGAGCACGCGCAAGCCGCGGGCTCCCAGTTCGCCCGCCATCCGCTCGGCCGACTTGCGGGTCGCGGCGTAGACGATGCCGCTCCCGGCCCCGAGCGCCAGCGCCGCGGCGTGCTCGACCTTGTCGCGGTGCCCTCGCACCGCGAGCACCTCGAGCAACAGGTTCGGGCGGTCGAAGCCGGTGGCGAAGAGCGCCGGCGATTCGAAACGCAGAGCCCGGCAGATGTCGCGGCGCACCTCGCCGGTGGCCGTCGCCGTCAGGGCGAGCGTCCGCGGCACCTGCAGGCTCTGGCGCACCTCGCCGAGGCGCGCGTAGTCGGGCCGGAAGTCGTGCCCCCACTGCGAGATGCAGTGGGCCTCGTCGACCGCGAAGAGGGAGACCGGCGTGCGGCGCAGCACCGCGAAGAAGCGCGGGCTCCGGAAGCGCTCGGGCGCCAGATAGACCAGCTTGAAGGCGCCCGAGGCCATCGCGGTCGAGCGCGCTTGGCGTTCGCGCTCGCTCAGCGTCGAGTTGATGAAGGTGGCGGCGATGCCCTTGGCGAGCAGCGCGTCCACCTGGTCCTTCATCAACGCGATGAGGGGCGAGACCACCACCGTCACCCCCGGCAGCAAGAGCGCCGGGAGCTGGTAGCAGAGGCTCTTGCCCGCGCCGGTCGGCATCAGGGCGAGCGTCGAGCGCCCCGCGAGCACCGACCGGATGACCTCGCGCTGGCCCTCGCGGAAGGCGCCGAAGCCGAAGTGGCGCGCCAGCGCCGCCTCGAGCGCCGCGTCGTCGGGCCCGCTCACGGCAGGCGCTCCAACGTCAGGTCCGCGCCGTCGTCGCCGGCGGCCAGCCGCGCGCGGCGCGCGGCGACCTCGCGCCTGCGCCACTGGGCCTCCTCGTCGTCGTGCCGGTTGTCGACGAGCGCGTCGCCCTCGGCGGTCCCGTCCGGAAGCTGCTCGAACGGGACCGCCCTCACCTCGCCCCAGTCGCTGACCAGCACCGCCGCCCCACCCTCGACCCGGTCCACGATCCAGGTCTGCCGCGCCGCCCCGCACCCCGACATCAGCAACAACCCCAACCCCACCACCGCCCTCGCCCTCATCGCCCCTCCCGCCGTTGTGCGGCCCCTCTTGCGCCACCGAGCCATTCGGCGCGCGTCGGGCCCGCTCCCGCCCGTCCTGCCAAACTCCCTCGCCCCTCGCCGCCGCCCCCGCTGCTACAGCTCTCCCGCGTCCTTCAAGCTCACGTAGCGCCCCTCGCCGACGATGAGGTGGTCGAGCAGTGATATCCCGAGCACCTCTCCGGCCTTCCTCAGCCTCGCGGTGAGCGCCAGGTCGTCGTCCGAGGGCGTGGGGTCGCCGCTCGGGTGGTTGTGGACGAAGACGACCGCCACGGCGCCCTCTTGCAGCGCGGGCGCATAGGCCTCGCGCGGCAGCACCAGGCAGCTGGTCAACCCGCCCTGCACGATGCGCGCGTCGCGCAGCACCCGGTGCTTGGCGTCCAGGCACATGGCAAAGAAGCACTCGGTGTTCAGGTGGACGAGCCGCGGCCCGTAGTAGGCGTAGATGTCCCAGGAGCAGCGGACCGTGTGGCGCCGCCGGCGCGGCGCCTGCGCCCGCCGGCCAATCTCGAGCGCCGCGGCCAGCGCGCAGGCCCTCGCCGGCCCCAGTCCCCGCTGCGAGGCCAGGTCAGAGACCGCTACGCGCCCGATGCTCGGCAGATCGCCGTAGCTCGCCATCAGCTCCCGCGCGACGTCGAGCGCGGTGGCCCCGCGAGTCCCGGTTCCCAGCAGCGTCGCTATCAGCTCCGCGTCCGAGAGCACCTCGCCCCCGTGCGCCAGCAGCCGCTCGCGAGGCCTCTCATTTTTCGAAAGCTCGCCCCGTCCCATCGCCCTTCCTCCTGTCGACTGTCGGCTCGGACTTTGAGCAAGGCTCATGCCTCGCGACTGGTGGGAGCGGGACGCACACGAGTGTCGGGAGCGGGACGTTGACCTGTACCGTGTCGCGACGCTCGCAGCGTCCGGCTGTTCCCGGGCGGGCGCGCCTGAGCCAAGATGGCCGCTTCCCCATCCACCAGGCGAAAGGAGAGCCCGTCATGAGCGCAGCGCCGCAGGCCATCCTCGAGAAGTTCATCGAAGTGCGCATCGACGCCGACCTCGACGCGCTGACGGCCGGCGCCAGGGCCGCGCTGCCGCACCTCGTGCGCGCGATGAGCGCCATCGATCCGCTCTTCATGGCGCAGATGGGCCCGGGCGTCCCTGCGATATCCGAACGGCTGGCAGGGCAGCAGACGCCCGAGGCGCGAGCCTTCCGGCTTTTCAAGAGCCCCTGGAACAAGCTCGAGCACGACGAGCCTTTTGTCGAAGGTGCCGGGCCTGCGCAGCCCGGCCGCGCGCTCTATCCCGAAGAGCTGAGCGCCGAGGGGCTCGAGGGGTACTTGGCGAGCCACCCGGAGCAGAAGACGAGCCTCCTCGACCCGTACACGACCGTCGAGCGCCGGGGCGACAGGCTCGAGGCCGTCCCCTACCACCAGGCGTACGCGAAGGGGCTCGAGCCGGTCGCCGAAGCGCTGCGACAGGCCGCCGCGGTGGTCGAGCACCGCGAGCTGGCCGCCTATCTGTCGGGCCGTGCCCTCGCGCTGACCGGGCACCTTGCCTTGCGCGAGTCCGACGCCGACTGGGTCAAGCTGAAGCGGCCGCCGCTCGAGGTCGTCATCGGTCCCTTTGAGGTCTACCAGGACCAGCTTCGCGGCGTGAAAGCCTTCTACGAGGGGATGCTCCTCGCGGTGGTGCCCGAGGCCTGCGAGCGGCTCGCCACCATCGAGCAGGGGCTCGACGAGCTCGCGGCGGCCATCCCCTGCCCGGCCGGCAGCCGGCCGGCGGTGGGCGGCATGGCGCCGATGATCGTGGCCGACGAGCTGCTCGCGACCGGCGACGGCGCCTCGGGCATCCACGCGGTCGCCTTCAACCTGCCCAACGACCCCTGGGTGCGCGGCCACGTCGGGTGGAAGCAGGTGATGATCCGCAACATGATGCGCGCGAAGTTCGACCACATCGCGCGCCCGGTCGCCGAACGCGTGCTCGCCGCCGACCAGCTCTCGCACCTGTCGTTCGAGGCCTTCTTCCACTTCGTGCTGCTGCACGAGGTCACCCACGGCCTGGGCCCCGCTTACCGCGCCGACGGAGCTTCGGTAAACGCCGCGTGTGGGGTCGCCTACAGCGCGCTCGAAGAGGCGAAGGCGGACATCGGCGGCCTCACGCTGCTGCTCGGCATGGGCGGACGCATCGGCATCCCCGCGCTCGACCCGCTCGACATCGGTTGCTCGTACCTCGCCGGCCTCTACCGCTCCTCGCGCTTCGGGCTGGCCGAGGCCCACGGCAAGGCCAACGTGATCCAGTACAACTTCTTGAACGAGGAGGGCGCCCTTCGCGCCGCCGGCGGCCGCGTCGCCATCGACCCGGCGAGGCTGCCCCGGGCCGCCAGGCGCCTGCTCGACAAGCTCACGCTGCTGCAGGCCGCGGGCTCGCCGCGGGAGATCTCCGAATTCCTCGGGCGCTACGCGACCCCACCCCAGGGGCTGCTCGACGCGGTGGCGGGTCTCGCAGATCTGCCGGTCGACATCGTTCCCCTGTGGCCGCAAGTCGGCTGATCGCGCTTCGCCTCGCCGTTCCGCCCTCGCGACAGCCCGCGCTCCTCGCGGACGGCGAGCGAGCCGCCCCCTACCGAGCTTTGCGCCGCGGCGCTAGGCTCGCGCCTCTTCATCCACGGAGTCGACCATGCGTTTCTCCGATTTCCTGGCCGCCGAATGGAAACCCGCCCTCGGCTGCACCGAGCCCGGCTCCATCGCCTACGCGGCCGCGAGCGCCGCCGCCCAGGCCGACGGCCCGATCCTCGCGGTGCAGCTCCTGTGTGATCCGCGCATCTACAAGAACTGCTACGCCGTCGGCATCCCGCACTCCGGGCATCAGGTCGGCATCCGCTGGGCCCTCGCCATCGGCGCGCTGCTGCCCGACCCGAGCGCCAAGCTCGAGGTCTTCAAACAGGTGAACGCCGACCTCCTCGGCGACGCGAAGCGGCTCATCGACTCGGGGGCCATCACCGTCGAGGTCGCGCGCGAGCGCGCCGAGTTGCTCGTCGACTGCCGCGTGGTGCGCGCCGGCGGCATCGGCCGCGCGGTCATCGAAAGAGAGCACACGCGGCTCGTGCGCCTCGAGCGCGACGGCCAGCTCGTCTCGAGCGCTTCGGTTGAAGCCTCCCGCGGCGAGCAGTCCTCCCCGCGCGAGGAGATCGGCCGCCTGCCGTTCGAGTCGCTGCTCGACCTGGCTCGAACGGCGACGCCCGCCGACCGCGAGGAGCTGCGCCGGGGCGCCGAGCTCAACCTCGCCATCGCCCGCCACGGGCTTACCCTCTTCCCGCGGCCGTTCATGGACCTCATCGGCGTCGACCCGCTGACGCGCATCAGCCGCCTGGTCTGCGCCGGGGTCTACGCGCGCATGTGCGGTGAGGAGTTCGTGGTGATGTCGCTCGCCGGCTCGGGCAACAAGGGCATCGTCGCCTCGGTACCGCTCGCGCTCTGGGGCCGCGAGATCGGCGCGAGCCAGGAGCAGATAGACACCGCGCTCGCGCTCGCCTGCCTGGCCACCTCCTCGACGACCCAGCATCTGGGGACCCTCTCGGCGGTCTGCGGCTGCTCGAACGCCGCCGGAATCGGCCTCGCCGCGGGGCTCGTCCTGCTGCAGGGCGGCGGGCCCAAGGAGATCTCCCTCGCGGTCAACAACATGGTCGGCAACGTCACCGGGATGATCTGCGACGGGGCGAAGATCGGCTGCGCGCTCAAGACGATGACCTCGGTCGACGCCGCCTTCCGCGCCGCCTCGCTCGCCGTCTGCGGCATCGGCATCCCGGTCAGCGACGGCATCGTCGGCGTCGACGGCAAGGAGTCGCTCGAGAACCTGGAGCAGATAGCGACGCGCGGGATGAACGCCGTCGACGAGCAGATCCTCGAAATCATGCAGGCCAAGCTGCGCCGCGACGCCTAGAAGAGACGAAGAGCTCGGGCTCTGCCAGCACCTCGGGTTAGCCTTGCGCCCGACTTTGACACGGCTAGGCATGCGAGAGAGCGAGATTTCCCCGTGATC
>ENA-UOOR01000126-UOOR01000126.1-fermentation-metagenome-genome-assembly--contig:-NODE-126-length-109737-cov-41.429989_pt1 | contig 109737 bp, 89 predicted proteins | sample MGYA00245780_ERZ724029 | MGnify/ENA primary metagenome ERZ724029 (study PRJEB28704, sample SAMN03018315) | fermentation metagenome | biome: anthropogenic terrestrial biome; feature: soil...
CAGAAAATTGAATGAAAAAAAAAGAGGCTGTCAATCTTTTGAGACAGCCTCTTACCTATTCATAAAACTTAATACAATGCAAAACCAAGAGGAATAACCACCACTTACTATGTTATGTAGGAAGAGTGTGTTATTCCTTTTCTTAAATTTTAAATGATTACTAATTTAAAAAGATAAGTATATGCGAAAATTATTAATCTTTGTAATTATTGCTTCCCTTTTTCCTGTATTAGTTTCCGCTCAACAACGAGAAATTAAGGAAGAAGGCAAAACTATTTTTAAACCCCATGCATACTTGCAGTTACAAGGCGGTGCTGCCCACACATTGGGTGAGGCAGATTTTACAGACCTTTTATCACCTGCAGCAGCATTGAATGTTGGCTACAAGTTTAGTCCCGTTTTAGGTGCACGCATAGGTGCAAGTGGTTGGCAAGGAAAAGGTGGTTGGGTTGCACCAGCACAGCTTTACGCTTTTAAATTCGTTCAGGGTAACATCGACCTTGTTTTAGATTTGGGATCACTTTTTGGTAAGTTTAATCCTGAAAGGGTAGTGAATCCTTATTTGTTTGCAGGAGGTGGTTACGCTTACGGATTTGACAATGATGAAGCTAACGCGTTGAATACAAGCGATTATGAAATGGAATATCTTTGGCAAGATCCAAAAGGATTTCCGGCCGGGCGTTTAGGACTTGGTTTTGATTTTCGTTTGAGCGATGCGGTAAGTCTTAATCTTGAAGGTGTTACCAATATGCTTTCTGATCATTTCAACTCAAAGAAAGCCGATCAACCCGATTGGCAATTTAATGTGTTGGCCGGTCTGAAAATCAATTTAGGCAAGACTTATACAAAAACAGAACCAGTTTATTATGAACCGAAACCTGAACCAAAACCTGCACCAGCTCCAAAACCTGCTCCGAAACCTGAGCCAAAACCCGAACCAGCGCCAGTAGTTGTGAAAGAATTCCCTTCACTGCCCGCAATTCATTTTGCTTTTGACAGCGATGTAGTTGATAAGGTTAAGTATGCATCGGAATTGAGTACAATTGTTTCTGTTTTAAAAGAATTTGCAGATACCGATGTTACAATCACAGGCTACACTGACCATGCCGGACCAAACACATATAATGATGGTCTGTCGGTACGAAGAGCAGAAGCTGTGAAAAAATATCTCGTAGGAGAAGGAATCAGTGCTTCAAGAATGACAACTTTAGGAGTTGGCGAAGATCCTAAAACATCAGGTAAAGAAGCCCTTACTATACAAGCTCGCAGGGTAGAAGTATCCAAATGAGAATATACCGGAAAAATAATAAACAATTACAATAATTCAGTTTTTTGTCATAATTAATCCTTGTGAGAGGAAATAATTTAAATTCTATTTTTCCGTGATAGAAGGAGTGCCCAATAAAGGCACTCCTTTACAATTAACCTTTTTATTGAAATACCAATTTAGTTCTAATCCCATGTTGTTGGAATTGTTCAATTTGAAGTAAATAGTTTAGAATCATTATAATTTTGAACTTTTTATCGTTTTTATGCTTTCTTTTTAATAAATTTGTAATCTTAAACCTCGGTTTTCTGATAAAACGTACTTTTAACACAGTTTTTTATTATATAGAAAGTCTGCCTTTTTGATAGGATAAATATGGAGAAACAACTACTTTTGGGTGCCGAAGCTATTGCTCAAGCGGCATTGGATGCGGGTATTTCGGGTGTGTATGCATACCCAGGAACACCTTCAACTGAAATAACTGAATATATTCAACAGTCGAAGCAGGGAAAAAAAACACTGGTTCGCTCAACTTGGTCAACAAATGAAAAAACAGCCTACGAAGCTGCCCTGGGAATGTCGTTTGCAGGTAAGCGATGTATGGTTTGCATGAAGCATGTAGGTCTGAATGTAGCAGCAGATGCGTTTATGAACTCATCTATTACAGGCGTTCATGGCGGACTTGTGCTGGTAGTGGCAGATGATCCCTCAATGCATTCTTCGCAGAATGAACAAGATAGTCGCGTATATGGTAAATTTGCAATGATTCCTGTTTTGGAACCATCCAACCAGCAAGAAACTTATGACATTACACGATATGCATTTGATCTTTCAGAGAAGCTTGAACTACCGGTGCTTTTGCGAATTCCTACCCGTTTGTCACATTCACGAGCTGTAGTCATTAGACAAGAACCCCGTGAACAAAACAAATTACAACCCTCTACCGATAAATGGAAATGGATTTTACTGCCCGCCAGTGCCCGAAAAAATTATCAGAAGTTGCTCGAAAAACAACAAGAGATGACAACTCTTTCTGATAGTTCAGAGTTTAATAATATTGTAGAAGGACAAGGAACCAAAGCGGTAATAGCTTTTGGCATAGGTTACAACTATGTGATGGAAGTTGTTAGTGCTTATAATCTTGATATTCCTTTACTTAAAATATCGCAATACCCACTGCCCGAAAAACTGATAAAAGAATTCTGTGATAAATATTCCAATATCCTAATTGTTGAAGAAGGATATCCGGTATATGAAGAATTGCTAAAAGGCTATTTTGGAAATGATAAATTTTGTGCTCGTTTAGATGGAGCCTTGCCCCGAACAGGTGAACTTTCACCCAACGTGTTGGCAAAAGCCTTAAATATAGAAACAGACGATAAGCGCGTTGTGCCTGAGGTAGTTGTCGGGCGACCGCCAATGCTGTGTCAGGGTTGCAGTCACCGTGACCTGTTCGATGCAATCAACCTTGTGATGAAGGATTATTCACAAAAACAGATATTTGGAGATATAGGCTGTTATACATTGGGAGCCCTTCCACCATATAATACAATAAGCACCTGTGTAGATATGGGTGCGTCAATAACAATGGCAAAAGGAGCTGCAGATGCAGGCATACGTCCCGCTGTTTGTGTTATTGGAGATTCAACCTTCACTCATTCCGGAATGACAGGTTTGTTGGATGCGGTAAACGACCATTCACCAATCACCATTATCATCTCAGATAACGAAACAACAGGTATGACAGGTGGACAAGATTCAGCCGGTACAGGTAAATATTTTAATATATGTAAAGGTCTCGGAGTTGAGGAAGAACATATTCGATTGATGATTCCATTAAAAAAGAATCTCGAAGAAAATGCAGCATTGCTCAAAGAAGAGTTCGATTATAATGGAGTTTCTGTTATAATCTCTCAACGAGAATGTGTTCAAACATTAGGAAAAAAGAGAAAGATTTAATACTATTAATCTAAATAAAAATGCAAAAAAATATCATTATTGCCGGTGTAGGTGGTCAGGGTATACTTACCATTGCTTCGATCATTGATTTGGCGGCAATGAATATCGGACTAAATGTAAAACAAGCCGAAGTACATGGAATGAGTCAGCGAGGAGGAGCTGTGGAATCACATCTTCGTATCTCTTCAGAAATAATATATTCCGATTTGATTCCTTTAGGCAGAGCAGATCTAATTCTTTCTATTGAACCGATGGAATCGTTACGCTATCTGCCATTTCTGTCCCCCCAAGGAGTTATTGTGACATCAACTGAACCTTACGAAAATATTAATAACTATCCCGATGTAAACGGACTGCTGAATGTCATTTCACAATCAGCATCAAGTAGCTTGATTGACGCAAAATCCATAGCCAAAGAGGTAGGGAGTCCAAAAACATTTAACATTGCCATGTTGGGAGCAGCATCGCCTTATCTTGGTATTGATACTGCAGAACTTGAAAAGGCCATTGAAATGTTTTTTGCAAAAAAAGGAGAAGCAATTATAACGATGAATTTGAAAGCATTTAGACTCGGAAAAGAATATGCATCAAAATAAAAAGATCTGGAACCCTGAAAGAGAATGTGCCGACAGGCAACAGCTGATTGAATTGCAAAGTAAACAGCTGACAGGAATGGTAAAGCGAATGTATGATAATGTACCGTTTTATCGCAATAAATTAAAAGAGATAGGCATTGAGCCAGGAGATATAAAAAGTGTAGATCAATTAAAACATCTTCCTTTTACAACAAAAACCGATTTACGAGACAACTATCCATTCGGATTGTTTACCGTTCCACAAAGTGAAGTAGTGCGCATTCATGCATCAAGTGGAACAACCGGTAAGCCTACTGTTGTTGGTTACACAAACCAGGATATTGATGTCTGGGCCGAGGTAGTAGCTCGTAGTCTCACAATGGCGGGAATCCATTGTGGTGACACCATACAAATAGCTTACGGATATGGTCCTTTTACCGGGGGATTGGGATTGCATTATGGTGCTGAAAAGGTTGGAGCCACAGTGATACCTATTTCTACCGGAAATACAAAAAAACAGCTTCAGTTTATGACTGATTTCAAAGCAACAGCACTTGCCTGTACGCCATCTTATGCCGCTCATTTGGGAGAAAGTATTTTAAAAGAGGGAATATCGCCTGAAGATGTGAAACTTCGTATTGGAGTGTTTGGAGCAGAGCCTTGGACAAAAGAACTGCGAAATCAAATCGAAAAGTTGTTGAATATTAAAGCGTATGATATTTATGGTTTGAGTGAGGTAATTGGACCGGGAGTCTCCATGGAATGCGAGTGTCAATGTGGTAATCATGTGTTTGAAGATCATTTTATCCCGGAGATCATTGATCCGGAAACATTAGAAGTATTGCCCGATGGACAGCAAGGAGAATTGGTTTTTACCACAGTAAGTAAAATGGCAATGCCACTTTTGCGCTATCGTACGCGAGATTTGACCAGACTGCACAGAGAAAAATGTGATTGTGGACGAACTTTGGTTAGAATGGACAAATGTTTTGGTCGCACCGATGATATGTTGATTATTCGTGGAGTAAATGTATTCCCGTCGCAAATAGAGTCCGTACTGATGGATATGACAGAAACAACGCCTCATTATCAGTTGATTATCAGGCGAGAAAACAACTTGGACATACTGGAAATTCTGGTAGAAATCGATGAGAAAAACTGGTCGGACAGTATTCGTGAACTTGAAGGCATTCGCAGACAGATTGATCATAACATTAAGAGTTTATTGGGAATCAGTGCAAAAATTAGACTGGTTGAACCCAATACTATTGAGCGATCCGAAGGGAAAGCAAAACGAATAATTGATTATAGAAATTGCTGATAAAGAGTACTTTTACAATTATATTTAGTAATCCGGATAAAAAATATTAGTTATGCATATTCAACAACTTTCTGTTTTTCTCGAAGATAAATCGGGACGTTTAACTGAATTGACCCGAATTCTTTCAGAGAATGATGTAAACATTACCGCTTTAAGTGTAGCAGAAACAGCCGATTATGGAATTGTTCGCATGGTGGTAGGTCGTCCTGAGCTTGCAAAAAAAGCCCTTGAGAAAGCAGGATTTTCAATTGGACTGACAGATGTAGTCTGTGTAAGCATTCCAGACAGACCGGGATCTTTGTACCACATCTTAGAAATTCTTACAGATGAAAAGATAAACATCGATTATATGTATGCTTTTTCTAATAACGATGTAGCATTGGCTGTAATTCGTGCAGCAAATATGCAGCAGGTAACAGAAGTTTTACAAAAGAATCGGATGAAACTGCTATTAAAGTGTGATCTTTATCAATTGTAGAAAGATCATAAGTTCAAATTTAATTTCTTGATTATAATTTCAAAATATACAAATGACTAGATTTTCAAGCAGCGTATCAAATCTTCGTTCTTCAGAGATACGCGATATGATGAGCCTGGCAACAGCCGTCAATATGATTTCTTTTGCAGGTGGTATGCCCGGTAACGAACTGTTTCCACTTGATACAATTGATAATATTATCAATTCGTTGACAGACAACGAGAAACAAGTTGCAATGCAATATGGACCAACCACAGGTCTTCCTTCGTTATTAGAATCTTTATCCGATTGGTTGGGGAAGAAGGGGCTTCCTGTAAAGACAAACAAATTGATTTTAACAACCGGTTCACTGCAGGCAATTCATATTCTTGCAAAAGCATTTCTTGATCCTAACGATACAGTTTTGGTAGAAACTCCCAGCTTCATTGGTGCACTATCAGCTTTTCGTGCATATCAGGCTGATTTAATAACTGTTCCTCTAAATGGCGATGGGATGGATATTAATAAGTTGAAGATGAGATTGGAAACAACTTCTCCAAAACCAAAGTTTCTTTACTATTCGCCCAATTTTCATAATCCTGCAGGAATCATTTATTCTCAAGAAGTTAAACAGCAAATGATAGAACTGCTCAAAGATCAAGAGATTCCTATTATTGAAGATGATGTTTACAGCGATCTGTATTTTTATGAAGAAGATGTGCCTAAAATGCAGCTGATCAAATCTATGGACCCTCAAGGTATCGATGTTTGTTATACAGGTTCTTTTTCTAAGATATTAGGACCGGGACTTAGATTAGGTTGGATGTTAGTTCCGGAATCTATTTACAGAAAATGCGAACTGATTAAACAATCCATAGACGCTTGTTCTCCAAGCATTTCGCAAGTGATTGCCGACAAGTTTATAAGAGAAGGGCATATTGATGATTATGTTGCTCGGGTTAGGGAAGAATACAAAAAAAGAGGGTTGGCAATGATTGAAATGTTGACAAAACATCTACCTGAATATGTTACATTCGAAAAACCTAGAGGAGGCTTTTATAGTTGGTTAAAGTTGCCCGATGGATGTGATGCAACCAAAATTCTTAAAATAGCAATTGATAAAGGAGTAGTTTTTGTATCTGGTAAAACTTTTGATCCTGATGGAATCAGAAATGATTTCATGCGCGTATCTTTTTGCAATACCGATGTGGAAACAATTAAACGAGGTGTCCCAATTTTAGCTGAAGCAATTCGCGAGGTTTGCGAAAATTGAGTATTTTTGCAAAAATACAAATTCAAAATGAAATCAAATTCACTCAAAAAGTTCATTTATTTGTCTATAGCAGCTGCTGTGACAACTATCTTGTTGAAATTTTATGCATATTATATAACAGGTTCAATGGGCTTGTTTTCCGATGCATTAGAATCTTGTGTGAATCTAATTGCAGCTGTAATTGCACTTGTCATACTGAATATCTCTGAAAAACCGGCAGACAAAGGTCATGAATTTGGACACTCAAAGGCTGAATACTTTTCCAGTGCCATTGAAGGTGGACTCATTATGATTGCTGCCTTTAGTATTATTTGGGCATCAGTACCAAAGCTTATCAATCCAACGCAACTCGAGAATGTGGGTGTTGGTTTGCTTTTCTCTGTAATTGCATCTTCAGTGAATCTTGCAGTCGGACTCATTCTTATTCGCAACGGAAAGAAAAACAGATCGTTATTGTTGGAAGCTGATGGTAGACATTTAATGACGGATGTATGGACAACGGTTGGTGTAATTATTGGTGTTGCATTAGTAAAATTAACAGGTTGGTTAATTTTAGATCCCATTATTGCAATCTTTGTGGCAGTTAATATCGTTATAACTGGATTTCACCTTATTAACAGATCTGCCAATGGACTAATGGACGCAGCTATACCCGTTAATGAGATTAAAAAAATTACTGATTATTTAGATAGTCTAAAAAATAATAGCATTGAATATCATTCATTTATGTCGCGTCAAGCGGGACAACGCAAATTCATTTCTTTTCATCTGCTTGTACCAGACGAATGGTCAATAAAAAAAGGTCATGATTTGGCTGAGCAGGTAGAACAGACAATTGAAAACATGTTTGGTGATGAACTTATAAACGTGATAACGCATTTAGAGCCTAAAGGAGATCCTGCATCTTTGAATGATATAAATATTGATAGGTGTAAACATGATAACGAGGTTCCTGAACAATAATAATCTCATGTTTTGGAATAAGAACATGACTGTTTATAATAAAACAAGCAATATATTAATCTTATAAATAAATATTTTCAACAATGAACAAACTTAAATCAATTCTACTATTAAGTATTTTAATGCTAGGATTTAGTTTTGAAATAGATGCTCAAGATTGGGCAAACCTAAATCGTTTCAGAGAAAGCAATGCTAAATTAGGCGCAGCCAGAACTTGCGATCAGCGCGTAGTATTTATGGGTAATTCCATTACAGAAGGGTGGATAAAAACAGTTCCTGAGTTCTTTGCGCCTGAAAAACAGTATATTAACAGAGGGATTGGCGGACAAACAACACCTCAAATGCTTCTGCGTTTTCGTCAGGATGTTATAAACCTTTATCCCAAAGTTGTAGTTATACTTGCCGGAATAAACGATATAGCAGGCAATACTGGTCCTTCAACACTTGAAATGATCGAAGATAATATTCAATCCATGACCGAATTGGCTCAGGCACATGGCATTCAGGTAGTGCTCTGCTCTGTACTTCCTGCTTATGATTTCCCATGGAGTCCGGGAAAAGAACCTGCAGGAAAAGTGATTGAACTCAACAAACGCATCAAGGAATATGCCAACACGCACGGAGCAGTTTATTGTGATTATCATTCTGCTTTGGCAGACGAACGTAATGGATTACCACAAAATCTCTCTGGTGATGGAGTACATCCAAATAAAGACGGATATGTAATTATGCAGCCTATTGTTGACCAGGCTATTGCCCGAGCATTGCTCATGTGGAAAGGGTTTAAATAATAACAAAAAGGCTGGTATTAATCAGCCTTTTTTATTTTCCGTGGTTTGCAAACCTGTTTTTCTTTTTTTACTTTTGTCCCACATTTCTTACACTCAAATTTCTGTTCATCCGTATCTGTCACGCTTTTATCTTTGCAAGCTGTTTTTCCCATATTCTTTTTTCTTTTGAAAATAACAATCAGCACTTGTAATTGTTTGGATTGAAAATGTTAATTCCATATTCTTCAAACCTCTGGATCTTTCATGTCTCATCTGCAATCCATCCCCAATCCTTTATATCTCTAACTTCCCCTCAATCCCCTCCAAATATGCCCCCCATGTGGAATATGTAGGATTTGTAGGAAACGTAAGATTACAACCGGCTTTTTAACTAAAATATCTGAAAGTGCTTTGAACGTTAAGTTTTTTTGTGTGTTTAAGCTGTTCGTTTGTTAAAAGGATTGATAAGATAAATGCTATACCATGATTCCAGTACAGATATTTTAATAATTTAAATTGAAGATCACGTTAATAATGTTGTTATATACATCTAAAATCAGTAATTCAAAAATCAATAATTATAATAAACTTTCTTTTACATATAAATATTTGGCAACCAGAAGTGACAAGATTCGTGATTTTAAAAGATCATTAATAAATAATGATTTTATCAACTTTGCGAATGATGGAAACAGACTCTTTTAGCTCATTTTTCTATTGTTCTGATCAAGATTTTCAAACGGTATAGGAAATATCCGATGTTCTTTTCATACATACATCAAAAGTTTTTAACGGTATGCCGCTCAATCATAAAATTGTCAATTATAAAAACATCAAGCATCAGTTTTTAGATGCGTTACCCAATCAATTTAATAGGCAAACCTATCTGGAGGTAGCAAAAAGATGTGGTATAATTCCAAAAACAGCCGAAAAATATGTTACAGATTTTGTTAAGAATGAAATTTTAAATAGACCGATATAGAATTCGTACTATAAACAACAGTAAGTAATTTCTGTTAAAATTATCTCAAGAGGGGGTCACTTGGTGATTCCCTCTCATTTTTATATCATTATCATAATCAACAACAGAAATAACGTATTTGGGCAAATGTTCAAAATAATATAACTTTGCCTAATCAAATATTGAAACCAACAGTAATGACTCATCAACAGGATAAATTGATAAAAGAGCGAGTTCAACAAGCACTTGATTTTTTTGAGAATGGATATAATTGTTCTCAATCCGTTTTTATGGCTTATTCCGATTTATATAACCTCGATAGTGAGACTGCTGCAAAAATAGCTTCTTCGTTTGGAGGAGGTATGGGCAGACTACGTGAAGTGTGTGGCGCAGTCAGCGGAATGTTTATGGTGCTTGGTTTACATTATCCCGCTACAGATGTAAACGATAAAAAAGCAAAGACAACAAATTATGCTGCGGTACAACGCACAGCCAAGGAGTTTCAGAATGAAATGGGTTCCTATATTTGTGACGATTTATTAAAAACTAAAAAACAACCCAACGATACAATTCTTTCAGAACGAAATACCAAATATCAAGTCTTGCGCCCTTGTAATCGTTGTGTAGCAATAGCTGCCGAAATTGTAGGAGAAGAAATTCTTAACTCAAATATTTAAACTGTTAAAATATATACGTTTCCTTTTTTAGAACTACTCTGGAAGCAAATCAGTAAGCTCGTGTTCTAACTCGTCGTAAACAGCATCTGGCTCTGCTCCTAGCGCATCAAATGTTTTGCTTGCAAAGCTGCGCATTGTTGCTGTCAGTGTAATGTCAAGGATTTCGACATCTTCAAGATTCAGCGCACGTAATGTGTCCACATCTGTCTGCGTTATTTCATTCGCCTTTCGTATTATCTTTTGAGCGAATTCCATCATTGCAACTTCAGTGTTATCCAGTCCTGCATCTTTAAAATTTGTAAGAATCAAACGTAGCTGATCAACGCTAATCCCATTCTTGGTAAAGATTGTGCCGTGAGCAAGAATACAATATCTGCATTTTAACGCCATTGCAGCAGCCAATGTCACCAATTCATGACGCCTCAATCGCAGGTTTTTGCGAATGCTACCCTGAAAGGCACGCCATGCTTCCAATACCTCAGGACGTAGACTGAAAACCTTGGCATGATTAGGCACGTATCCCATGCTCTTACGGTCTCCTTCGTAAATCTCACGGAGCTTGTCTTCAGCCTCTGACTCCGATACGGTTTGAATAAACATGATTTTTTCCATTTTAATATGATTTTAAACCGTGATGATACAAAATCGAAACAATTATTTGTCTGCAACAAATTTCTGCTTTTCCTTTTTGCAAATCAGCTGAATAACCCATTTGCCCGATTGAGCCGATGGAGGAAGACCTCCTCCCGGATACAACCATTGACCAGCCATATAAAAGTTCCTAAGCTTGGGAAGTTGCATCTTTAATGATTTCATTAGGTTTTCTTTCGATGGAAAAAAACCTTCATAAGCACCATCCTTAACACCCGTGTATTTAACATCAGTTTTAGGAGTTGCCACATCAGTTACTTCAATAAACTCCAAAATACCGGGATATTCTTTCTCAAGTAATGCGGTTGCATCTTTTGTAATTTGAAGTTTTTCGGCTTGATATGCAGCTTCATCCATCATTTCCCACAGTTCCCAGGGACTCTCAAATCTAAGGGCAATAGATGTTTTACCTTCAGGTGCCATTGTTGTATCAAACCAATAATTCATAATTGAATAGCCTTTATCTAACTTTGTTTTGCCAATCCATTTATCATTGCAAATATGAGATACATTGGACGTTTCACATGGAATTGATTTATTTATTCCAAATGAAACCTGAACAATAGGCGTAAACAATTTCCAGTTTTTATAAGCAAAATCAATTTCTTTTGATACATATTTTCCATCCAACATCTTAAATATTGTCGAATACCCATCGGCAGCACTTATCACATAATCAGCTTCAATTTTTGTTCCATCACTTAAAAAAACACCTTTTGCAACATTATTTTCAACAATAATTTTCTCTACCTTCTTTTTATACGACATCTTACCACCCAACTTCTCAAATTTCTCAACCATTCGGTGCGCCATAGGATAAGAACCGCCTTTAATATATCCTGCGTTTTTCTGATGATACCAACCAAGCATAAATATAAAAAACAAGGCCGAGAAATCACTGTCGCCATACATGGTAAAAAAGATGTTTTTAATCTTGTCACTTTTAAAATTTAGTTTTTCAAAATACTCACCACAAGTCATTCTACCATACTTTCGTATCACATTTAACAGTGGAAGCATTTTAGGAAGCATTTTAATATTATCAAGAGGATTTCGCAATTCAGGTGCTGTTTCAAATGGCTCCATAAGAGCACTTTTGCGCATATCAGTACACATCTTTTTAATAGATGATTTATCTTCAGGAGCCAGTTCAATCAAGTATTTTTCCCATTGGTCAATATTGGAATAAATGATAAATTCATTTCCTTGATCATCCAAAATACGTGAATGTATCTCGTGGTCAATTATTTCAGTATCATCATTTATAACATTTGTTTCTTTCCATATTTCATTAAAAGCTCCTTGAGATGTTCCTACAAGCCAATGCAGACAATAATCGAATCGATATCCCTTTCTGTCCCATGCCGTACATTGCCCACCTGCAACTGTGTGCATTTCAATTATTTCTGTTTCAAATCCATTCATGGCAGAGTATATCCCTGCCGATAAACCTGCCACGCCACCACCAACTATAACAACTTTTTTACTCATAGCCAAATATGGTTAATTGTTTGTTTTTCAATATCCTTTTGCTCATTTTCCAATTAAAAGTTCCCTTTTCCAAACCTCAGACAGCGTTATTCTTATTTTTCCTCTTGTAAAACTTATATCCCCATCTTATCAACAATATAGCAGCAATCACAACCCATAAATAAGTCAAAAGTATTATCAAATGTAAGAACACCTGCCATCCTTCTTTAATAGCGTCCCAAAAATCACCAAAGAATCGTTCCGAATATTTTGTGTTTTCATAAAACGAAACCCTGATAGTGCTATAATTTACTTGATCTGTCAAGTATTTTAATCGACCTTCAACAGATTCTATATCTGCCCTTAGGTCTGTTAGTTGCTTTTGAACTTCCAAAGTCTCTGAAAGATTTTTCGATTGCTTTAATAGATCAGTCAATTTTTGCTCAGATTCCTTTTTTATCTTAAGCCTTGCTTCTATATCAATAAATTCTTCTGTAACATCTTTTATTTGCGTCGACTTATGATCAAGTTCCTTAATATTAACATAGGTAAGAATAAAGTTCAGAAGACTGTCAAATCTTTCAACAGGAACTCTAATTGTCAAGTCAAAACCAGTCCTATTATTAGCATTGAACGTGCTCTCCTCCGAAATGTACGCTTCAAATCCTTTTAGTGAATTATTAATTAATGAATATGTCTCCCTGTTGTCTTTTGTTCTAAATCTCAGGTTTGCTTCTTTAATCAATTTTTGTAAATTCTCTTCAAACTTTTCAGTTGTAGGTTGATTAGATGTCAATTCATTCGAAACAGTCGATTCATCTCCTGATTTTTCACAACCAATCAAAAGGGTTGCAAAAATTAATAACAATAATAATCTTTTTATACGGTTAATCATTTGGTTATTGTTTGTTCTAATATGTTTATTATTAAGATAATATAAAGATATTTCGTTTTATTGAATTAACATCTTATTTCCTAAAATTTCTTCTTTTAGTAATTTTTAATAAGTTCAATTATTGAAATAGTTTAATCATTATATATCCGGATACGTTTGGTGGTATGATGTGGAATCAGTATCGGTATTTTTTCCTCAAAAACCGAGCTTGTGTCTAAACCTAATGCCTGCACATCGGTATTACTAATATTCCGAATAATGTTGTGCAAAATCATAATAAAACCTTCACCTTTTGGAAGTTTATAATCCACTGTTAATACACGGTCAAGGTTTACAAACAGGAAATTTGAACTGATGTTATATTTGCGCATAGACTCAAATGGACTTTGGAGACTAAAATCTCCCTGAGCTACCAAATCTTCAATCACTTGACGAAAATAAAGATTAATCTTGCGTTCAATTTTGTAACCCAATTTGAAATCAATTTTTATCAATGTACCCGGAATAATTTGATGAACTTGATATTCAAACGTATTCGGTCTGCCATCGTTAATAATGTGAAGTAGAAAATATGTATTTGCCCTTTTAGGATGTTTATGAAAGATGGAATACATAATCTTGGATTCAACTTGCATGGGTTCTGTAGCCTTACTTATATATACCAAATTAACACTTAGATAGGGAATGCTAATGTCATTCTTCAAATCATTGAACTGATTTACATAATTTTCAAGATTAGTAAATGATATGTATCGATTTTTGATTTTCCTGCCATAATACCAACCATACATTATAGTGAAGAAAAATAAACCCAATAGGATGGTAAACCAACCTCCGTGCAAGAATTTATTTAAATTCGCCATAAGGAAAATTCCTTCAATCCCAAGGTATGTACAGACAAACAAAATTCTGAAAATGTTTTTATAACCCGACGATGGAAGCCACTGAGATAGCAACAAGGTTGTCATAATCATCGTAATGGTTATAGAAAGGCCATAGGCTGCTTCCATATGCGACGAACTTTCAAAAAATATTACAACAAAAGAACAAGCAATCCAAAGAAAAAAGTTCACTAAAGGAATATACACCTGACCTTTTATTGTTGAAGGATACGATACTTTAAATTGTGGCCAAATGTTCAGAGAAATAGCTTCACTTACCAATGTAAATGAACCGCTAATCAGCGCTTGACTTGCTATTATTGCTGCTGCAGTGGCTATCATAATACCAGGAACCAAAAACCAGTCGGGCATGATAGCGTAGAATGGATTAACATTTCCCGCAATATCTGGATTACTCAAAGCCCAAGCTCCTTGACCAAAATATGTTAGAACAAGCATGGTCTTGACAAATATCCAGGTTAAACGAATGTTCTTTATACCGCAATGACCCATATCTGAATACAAAGCTTCGGCTCCTGTAGTGGCCAAAAATACAGCGCCTAACAACAAAATTCCACTCGGATATTCTATCAGGAGTTTTATAGCATACATCGGATTGATGGCCAACAGCACATGGGGCATAGTCACAATCTGTGAAATACCCAGTACGCCTAACATCACAAACCATATAAGCATTATAGGTCCAAAAAATTTTCCTATAACATTCGTTCCAAATCGCTGAATGGAAAAAAGTACAGCTATAATTATTAAAACTACCGGAATCACCGGTACGTTAGGATTATTGATTTTCAGTCCTTCTATTGCAGATGTTACAGTAATAGCAGGAGTTATCACACCATCGGCCAATAAAGTACTGCCACCAATCATGGTCAAGATAATAATGATAGGATATTTCTTCTTTAAAAGGGCAAAAAGGGCAAAAATACCGCCTTCACCGTGGTTGTCAGCACGTAAAGTTATTATCACATACTTAACGGTAGTCTGAAGAGTAAGCGTCCAAAATATACAGGAAATTCCCCCAAGCACCAATAAATCGTTAATCTCTTTACCTCCGGCAAGAATAGCTTTCAGTACATACAAGGGACTTGTACCTATGTCACCATAAACAATTCCAAGTGTAACGATAAGCCCGGAAATGGTGATTTTTTGAATACTGGAACTTTGAACGGAATTACTCATTTAATAACCTTTTTTCGAAAATAATGAGATAACAAAAAAACTTACAAATGTAATACAATAATCATATATGTGTTCTTATTTATTAATTCAATCTAAATCCCCCAAATCCTCCCAATCATACGCAGAGGATTGGAGGATTAGAATAATTATTTCTTATTCATCGTAGCAATCCAGTATTTTCCATCATCTGTCTGAGTACAGGTGGCTCCCATGTAATCAGCAATTTCTGACCATACGTTTTTACTATAATTAAAAAGCTCTTCTCTTGTAAAATCCCATTTTTCACCAATAATCGGGGGAATGAACCTTGCTTTAAAAGATGTTTCATTTCTTTCCATCACCTCAACATATTTCGACAAGATTTGAAGATCCCAGATAAAGCCATAAAATAATCCTTCAAATCCCTTGGATTTATCCTTTCCTTTTGCATACATTACACCCATCATTTTACCATATTCTGCAGGAGGTGTTCCGTTTTTTTTGAAATAATCAATGTCATAGAAAATGGCATACCATCTCTGATTAATTGCTCCATCAAGTTTGGCTGAAGCTGACATATTATTGATTTGATACTTCTTATCAATATTTTCATTATTGATAAGAGGAAAATTCCAATTGGCAATATCCTTTTTAATTTTCCAAATATCATCTTTTCGTTCTAAAAGATAAACTTCGATATATTCCAAAACTTCGATATTCCCCCGTACGGTTTGTAGTATTTATCAAATTTGTTGTAACCATTACTGAGTTTGGTCCAGTAACGTCAATTTGAATCCACTTTACATCAATTTTCACGCTGGCAGACTCTTTCTCGTATTTATCCAAAAATGGTTTCATCGCTTCAATCAAAGGCATAACCTTACCATCGGGCCATATTAGTTGTGCATCTTCTGCATACATACTTGGAATAATATCACACTTTTTTTCTTCAAATAATTTGATGTATCCGGTCATGAAATCTTCGGCTGATTTCTTCAGATTTTCCTGACTAAACAGTATAGTCGGAAACATAATTAATAATAAAAACAATTTTTTCATCATGAACGTGCGATTTTATAGAAGACATTTATAGTATGCCTTCAAACTAAAGTTAATTACTGCAACTTTCATCTCAATACACTCGTTTTTTGTGAGAGGGTGTTCGAAAAGAAAAAAAAATAACTATAGCCCTTGTTAGAGCAGTTTTACAAATCTGAAATAGATATAATTGAAAACCACTGAAGAAAATAGAGTGGTTTTCATTGACATAATCAAAGTCTGTGTGTGATTAAATATACGGACGTTCTATTTATTGATGAACGTTGCCGTAAAAAGAACCGGCGGTTTCATACATATTCTTACAATTAGAAATTCATCCAAAACAATAAAACAATTAACAAAATAATTGTTTTTCAATAAAATACAAAAAACTGCTGTCAGAGCAAGTCTGAATAGTAAGGTTTTTTTCTGCTAATTGTCCAAAGCAAAATAAATAATATGGCTGTTATTGGAACAATATAAAGTAAGGAGGGATGTATCACAGAAGTATTTATAAAAACTAATGCAACAAAAGCAGCCAGTGCAATAATGCCTCCAATTAATTCCCATTTCCATGCAAGTCCAAGCCCTATAAGACCTAATCCCATCGTAGACAATTGTAAAATATCGTTAGTAGATATTGGTTTTCCGGGATTTTCACTAAAAAAAGCTTCGCCGATAAACATAAATAAAAAAAATACAATGATAAGACCGCTTAGCACCCGTAATACCCAACGAAATATTTTGATTAATAATGGTTTCATTTCTTTTTCATCGTTATAACCCAATATTCTCCATCATCGTCAACAGAACAGCTCGCTCCCATGTGATTAGCAATTTTGTACCAAATGGTTCTACTGCAACTAAATAATTCTTTGCTTGTAACTTCCCAATTTTTATCAATTTCCGGAGATAGAAACTTCACTTTAAATGATGATTCATCCCTTTCCAGCACTTCAACATAAGTAGACATAATCTGCAGCCCTTTGATAAAATCTGTAGCAAAAGCATTAAATCCTACCGATTGATCCCATGATTTTGCAAATCTTTCACCCATCAAACTGCCATATTCCGACGGTGATAGTCCTGTTCTCTTAAAATAGTCAATGTCATTACAAATCAACGACCATCCATGATTTATTGCACTACTGGCTAAATAAATCACTGCAATATTATCAATTTGATACCTCTTGTCAATTTTATCTTTATAGATGAGAGGAAAGTTCTGATGAGGAAACCATTTCTTAATTTGCCACTTGCCATCGTTTTGCTCTAAGAGAAAAACTCCAATGTTTTCAGTGACCCTGATATTCCCCGATCGATCTGTTGTTTCAATGTAACTTGCTGTTACCAGCGCTGTGTTTGGTCCCGTAACGTCTGTTAGCATCCACTTCACATCAATATTATCGCTGGTTATTTCAGTTTTGTTTTTTTCCAACGTGGATTTCATCGATTCCGGCAATGGTAAAACCTTACCATTGAGCCAAATAACCTGAGAATCATACGCATACATAGCTGGAATTTTATCCCACTTCTTATCTTCAAATAATTTGAAGTATCCGGTAACAAAATCTTCGGCAGATTTTTTCATGTTTTCCTGACTAAACAATATAGTCGGAAACATTATTAATAACAAAAACAATTTTTTCATCTTTTTATTATTAATGAGTGATTTAAAGTGCTACTCCAATTTATAATTTGAGTATAAATTCACAGACATTTCCAACAAGTTTTCCAAATACACTTCCTTGCTGAAAGCCTCTTTTTTCCATTCTGGCAACAATCGGTCAAGCATAACAGCCTGAAGCATCCCCGAATAATAAAATCTATTCTCGCTTGGACGCACTGCAGCACGCTTAACCTCATCTATTTGCTGTTTGTAGAATTCTGCATAAGTTTTATAATTCTTAAATTCACGTACAGGATCAATTGCTTTTACATTTCTATAATTTTCGTCTTGCCATGCTTTCAATCCAATAGTAAGTTCTGCATATTTAGCCAATCCTTCCAGCCATTCCCTTTTTTGTTCGTACTGAATAATTTCAACTGATAAATTCGCCTTTTGCCTGCGTTCTTTTCTGCTTTTCAAAAATTGACTCACAAAATCAAGAGAAACAGCCTTGTCTTCAGAATAATACGCCTTCGTTAATAGATCTATCTCTTTTTTCCAACCCTCTGCATTTTCAAATTCATGCCAAGGATAATCCTTTTCCAAATGAGCCACTCTCTCTGCTTCTACAAGCAGATCAGGGACTTTAGTACCCTGAAACGAATGGAATGATTCATGAGTCATACCTCCAATATAAATATCTGCAGATCTCATTAATATGTTCCAGAATATTTTATACGGAAAAATAGCATTCAAAACGGGAGGCAACTCCTCCCTAAAACCATTATAAAATGCAATTTCAGCATATTCTTTGGTTTCTATTGTACTCACCCAACGGTCTCCAACTTTAACAGTAAAGTTTTCAGGAGTAATAGCAGGATTTGGTAATGATTGACGATAATATGTTGCACCCTCAAAATCATCTGAATTCACAACTTCCCATTCTGTACCCAATAATTCAAAATTTGGAATCTTAAACCAACCCGCAGGAGGATCAGGGTAGCCAATTAAAAATGCATACTTTTCATTGTAAACCATCACAGGAATTAAAGTGTCACCCCAATGAGGCCACACATCGTTGCCTATTTTTTGTTGTAAATTCATTTCCTCTGCAATAAACGCTTTTTCTTTTGCAGATAAATACTCAACGGTTTTCGATTTTTTAGGTAATGTAAGATTATATAATGCTGAAACAATCAATAGTCCAACAATAATAAAAAACGTCCATTTAATGACTTTGAAGATACCTCTAAAGATTTTTTTAATTATCATCATTTCTTTTTTATAGTTACAATCCAATATTTTCCATCATCAGTCTGAGTAAAACTGGTTCCCATTTTATCAGCAATTTCAAGCCAAAAGCCTTCGTTGTAATTGAATAAATCCTTTCTTGTCACATTCATATTCTTATTAATCATCGGGGGAGTAAACCTTGCTTTAAGCGTCGTTTCATCTCTTTGCATAACCTCAACTTGAGTAAAAAAAACCTCAAAAGCCTTAATCAGACTCAAAGTAGAATAATTAAATCCTTTTGATTGATCCCAAAAACTTGCATACCTTTTACCCATTATTTTGCCATACATTGCCGATGGTCTTCCCGATTTCTTAAAATCTTCAATACCATAACTTATATTAGACCATACCAAATCAATTGTTTCTTTTGCTCTTACAATCAATGGCATACTACGCAAAACATACTTTTCATCAACATTTTCACTAAAGATGAGTGGAAAATTCCAATTAGTAACATCCTTTTTTATTTTCCATAAATCACCAACGCGTTCCAAAAGATACACATCAGTCTGATCAAAAACATGAATAATTTCCTTCTGTTTTATTGTTGATATAAAGTTTGTAGTAACCATTACTGAGTTAGGTCCCGTAACATCAACCAGCATCGTTTTTACATCAATTTTCAAGCCAATAGTCTCTTTGTTGATCTTTTCCAAATAAGGTTTTATTTCCTTCATCGTATTAAGAACATCACCATTAGGCCAAACAATCTGAGCATCTTCTGCATACATTCCGGGAATCGCATCCCACTTTAAATCTTCATGCAATTTAAAGTATTCCATTATAAAATCTTCAGCCGATTTCTTCATGTTCTCCTGACTAAACAAAAAAGTAGGAAACAACAGTAAAAGTAAAAACAATTTTTTCATCATGAGCGTGCGTTTTTAAAAATAAATACAAACTATTTATTCAAGAACATAGCCGTAAAAAGCACATGAGTTTCAAACGGATTCTTGCAATTACCTATTAAATCATAACAATATAACAATTAACAAAATAATTGGTTTTCAATAAAATACAAAAAAACAAATCATTCCAATTTCCCCAAATTCTTAATATCTAACTTCTCCAATCCGCCTCAATCCTTTAAATCTTGAATATCTCCAAATATCTAAATCTCCAAATCCTCCAAATCCTACGTTTCCTACGGGGGGGATTCAGGGGATTTGGTGTTTATTCAAATGTCTTTCAATTTCTGCAATTAATTTTTCCTTATCACTTGGTCTAGGAGCATCTTTTAATACAATATTTCCTTTGTCATCAATCAGAGTATAATGAGGTATCCCACTAATATTCAATAAACCTGCTAATATATTGAACTGATCATCAGTCAATAGAATATGTTCCCCGATAAGTTTTTTGTTTGAAATTGTTGATTTCCACGATTCTTCTTTACATCTATTTGCCAAAAATAGAAATACAACATCATCATTTTTAAAATATTCTTGAATGTCTTTTGAATAGGGTATTTCCTCAATGCATGGACCACACCATGGAGCCCAAAAATCAATATAAATAATTTTGTCTCTATATTTTTGAGCTATTGTATCAATCAGACTTGAAACAACAGACGATTTAATTGTCGAAAGATTTGCGTTTTCCATATTTTGATTTGAAAAGTAATCCCTTAATTTGCTGTATTCTTTTTTGATAGTATTTAAGAAATAACTTTTATGGGTAAAACTTGAATCATAAATTGCTTCAAACATGCCAATCTCTTGCGCATTTAATAAGTTCATATATAGCTTTGTAAGTAATAATTCTTTTGTAAATCCACTTGTGTTTATATCTATCATATTTTTTAAAATGGGCAAAGCCTTTTCGGCACCTTCCGATTGAAATGTTGAAACAAACTTTGATACTGAATCTTTAGGGTATTCATTTGAATAAATTGAATATTCATCCAAAAAATCTGTATGAACTACAGAAAATAGTTCATTATCATTCATGTTATAATCACGTAAAAAAGTAAAAAAGCTCTCACCAAGGTTAAAACTATCTCTTTGCATTCCATTGTAATGAGGGTGGGTCCATCTGTAACGTAATAAATCTCTCCATGATTCATATTTAAGCTTATCATTCACCCACTTATCAAATAATTTTGTTGTTTTATTTTCTTTTTTTAACTTATCCAAAAAGGCATAATATTCTTGTTCTCTTTTTTTGATAAAATCAGCATACTCTTCAGGAGATAAATTCTTTTCCGCTTCATTTGCATGGTTATATATGTAATTCTCATTAGGTAATTCTGCATTAAATTTATTCATGAGCCAGTTTGTTTTACCTATCTCAGTATCTGAAAATTTTATATATTCCTGGGATTCTTGGTTTTGTAGTATTTTATTGTCGATTTCAATAGTCACACTGTCACCTGGAACACATAATAACGAAATAGGATTTCCATAGTTTAGAGTAGATTCTTGAATGTAGGAAATTGAAATATAAATTTAAAAGTTCCATTTTCACTGATTTCCTCTACGTATTTTTCATTTAGATCGAAAAAATCTTTACGAGAAATTTCAATTGTTTGTGGAGATTTACCAACTTCATAATTGGTAATTGTACCTGAGATGATTATGTTTTTTTCAATCTCAAAATCTGCTTGACCATTTCCGCATGTTCCCAATAAAATCAATAAAATAATAAAAGTTGATAATTGCCAATTTTTCATTTAAATCAAAGATTAAAACTTTACCATCGCAATTTAGTTAATTTATCTGTAAATCACTATTTTTAAGATATTTATTTTTTAGAATTCCACACCAAGTCCCAAGTCCCAAGTCTCAAGTCTCAAACACCAAACACCAAATACCCTAAAACCATCATTTCCCATACCAACCCCGAATTCTAAAACCCCAAATCCCCCCAATCCCCTGAATCCCCTGAATCCCCCCCGTAGGAAACGTAGGAAACGTAGGATTTGTAGGATTTAAAAATAAACATCAATCAATAATCCCAAACCCACTCCTAAAACTTCAATTCCAATTCCCAACAATCCAAATTCCAACAATCACCCTCCAATCCCCAATTCAAAAACACACCTCAAATAACCCGACATATCAAAAAACAAATCCCCAACATCCCAACATCCTTCAAACCCCAAATCCCCCTAAAAAATCCCCTCTCAACAATTCCCCACCAACGCAAACCAACGCAAACCAGCGCAGCTAAAACCACTCATAGTGCAGATTACAAATATTTTACTTATCTTTACACTATAAATAAAGGTTATCAAATCGAGTTCATCCTTCCTTGCACCTTCCTTGCACCTTCCTTGCATCATGGTTGCACTCAAGTTAGCAAAACAAACACTCCAATGGATATAAATCGACACCGACCACTATCCAAAGGAGCACAATACCAAACATTTTAATAACAACAAACGGCGGGTGTACTAATAACTATGAGTAAATTCGTTTCTACAACTTTTGGATTGATTTCAGGAAAGCATGGTACAGCAGTCGCAACTGTATAGGCTGATGGAACAAATGTGTTAAGGGTTTATAATCCTCCAACCGACAAATAATCACCCAAACAAATGGAACAGCGTGCCAAGTTTGCACTCGTAAACAGTGAACTGGCAAAATTTCGCGAAGTAATCATACAGGCGCATAAAGACAAGTATGCCATCAGAACAGTTTCTGGATTTATGCTCAGAAACCGGGGTACAGGGCGTTTATCCTGACTTCACAATCGATTATTCAAAAATAAACGTGGCTTCGGGACCTCTCCCCGGAGTATCGGATGTGATTGCTACTCCCGATCTTGCAACAACTCTTGTTAATTTATCATGGGATACCACAATTGGTGTGCTTGGTGTTGCTGGTAGTGAAACGGACATACTTAACATCGATAACATCAAATCGTAACCCTGATGTCCTAACAGTCTAAAACTCAAATCCGTCGATGAAACAATCAACTTCGACGGGTTTGATTTATTTCTTCTCAGCATTTACACTAAAAGAACATATATAACCAAAAAAAGTATATTTTTGTACTTATTATCAACACTACTCAAAATGAAAAAAATAATCTACTTAATGACGTTTGTAATGATTTTCAGTTCATGCAGCAACAGAAAAAACACAAATGGAAGCACACAAAATCAAGATAATCAAACTCAGGGGGCTCCATTAAAGAAAAAAGGCGATTTGTTTATGCTCGTTGGCACTTATACTGACAATGACAAAAGCAAAGGTATTTATGTATATCAGTTCGACTCAAAAAAGGCTCAAACAGATTCTGTGAGCATGATTGAGGTAAAAAACCCCTCGTTTCTGACAATTTCTCCCAATCAAAAATTTGTATTTGCAGTGGGTGAGAATGGCGATAATGATAGTTTTGTACACTCTTTTTCGTTCAATAAAAATATGGGTATTCTCACAGCAATTAACTCGCAAAACACCTATGGTGGCAGCCCTTGCTATATTACTACTGATGGATTGGGACAAAACGTGGTAACAGCCAACTATGGCGGTGGCAGCATATCTGTGTTGCCTGTTTCTAACGATGGACAACTATCGGAAGTTGGCACATTAATCACTTTCTCGGGAAAAGGGCTCGATTCATTGAAAAGACAAAGTGCATCGCATGTACATTGTGTAAAGTTTTCACCTGATGGTGCTTATCTTTTCGCTACGGATCTGGGAGCGGACAAAATTTATAGGTTAAACGTAAATGATACACCTTTTGAGGGGCAACCCATTCTTTCTGAATCGGATATAGTGGAGTTCCCAACACCTTCAGGCATGGGACCGCGTCATATCGATTTTCATCCTAACATGGAATATATGTATGTGTTGGGTGAGATCTCTGGCCAAGTGGTTGTATATGATTATAACGATGGGGACATCACAATGAAACAGACCATCGCTTCCGATTCTGTGGGAGGACAGGGTAGTGCGGATATTCACGTTTCTCCCGATGGCAAATTCTTATATACTTCAAATCGATTAAAGGATGATGGAATAGCCATTTTCTCTATTGATCAAAAAACTGGAACGCTTGCACGTGTGGGTTATCAACCTACCGGTCGTCATCCACGCAATTTCAACTTTACACCTGATGGACAGTATCTCCTTGTGGCTTGTCGTGATGATAACAAAATTCAGGTGTTCAAGGTCAATCAGGATACAGGATTGCTCACCAATACCGAAAAAGATATTCTGCTGAGCAAACCTGTCTGCATTCAATTTATGGATATGGAATAGATTTACACTTATCCCTTTGCTTCATCTGCAACGTCCATCATCAACCTGTATAGCGCGGTAGATGAAGTGAAGTCTTCAATTAATTTCAACGATAATTCTTCTGAAAACAATATTGCATCTGTTAATGCTATTTCTTTCATGAAATAAATGCTCTTTCGTTGAAACCAAGGTTGCATATCTTCTCCCAAATGGTTCTTTAATGGTTTTGAATACATCTCTCCTTCCACAGTAAAGCCTTTGTCAATAATGGGTTGCACCATATCCATAAACGATTCGGTGTTGTATTCAATTTCTTCTCTTAATATATTCATAACCTTTCTTTTGGGCATATACAACCCCATACCATACTGGCAATGATCGGCACTCAGCTCAAAATAATAACCGGGCACATCGGTCCATTCTTTAGTGGGACGGTTAAATGATATCCACATACCACTCTTGTACGGACTCTTATCTTTACTAAAACGAATGTCTCTATATATACGAGAGAGTACTTTATAGGACCTGAATTCAAATCTTGCATCAATGCTGAACATCGCGGGGGTCAATGATTCCACTAACAACTTAAGTGGCTGCAAGAGTTCTTCTTCGTATATTTTACGATTTTCTTCAAACCATTCTTTGTAGTTGTTCTCTTTCAGATCCTTCAAAAACTGAATGGTTTGGGGTGTAAATCCTCTAAATTCTAAAGGTGATTTCATTGAATAATCTGATAAGCGTCGGCTGCTATATAATAGTTTTTTTGAGTGGATAGCTCTGTTTCGCAGACTGCACTGTCTGCAACCAAATTCTCGGCTTCATGATGATCGGCTTCTTTAACAATCTCTTCAACCAATATTCCTTGTACCCTCACTTGTTTGTCTACTGCATTTGGATCGAATTTGCCAATACTGCTGTTAGATTCGGTTCTAATGGTTTTATCGTCAGCAGTGCCTTTTAAAAACAGTTTCATCCCGCTTTTTTGACATACATGGGTGGCAAGGCCTTCAACAACAATTTGTTTCCCGACCAACTCTGAGGCTTGTTCCAATAATTCGTCAACCGACAATGTCTTTGCTTTGTTCGTGCATCCCATAAACGTACCACTTAACAGTATTACCGATAGGGTAATCACAGATAAAAACTTTTTCTTTTGCATATTTATTTGGTTTAGATGTTTTATACTTCAAAGATATTGTTTTTTTTAAAATGAATGATTGAAATTGATGGTTAATATTGTTTTACATCTGTCGTGCTCATTTTAATGACATAAATAAAAATATGTAATAATATCTTAATGTAAAATATGTTAAATATCAAGAAACTAATTTTGCGTTTTTAGTTTTCTGATTTACCTTTGCATCGGTTATTACTATAAAATGGATATAAAAGAAAAAATCATACTCAAAGCGAGCCAATTATTTCGTGAGAAAGGAATTAAAGGTACATCAATGGATGAATTAGCTTCATCACTTGGCATTTCAAAACGAACTATTTATGTTAATTTTGAAGATAAAGAACATATTCTCATTCAAATACTTAACTATCAAAGAAAGGTTAGAGATAATAAGTTCGCTGAATATTTAGAAAAATCGGAAAATGTGATTGAGGTATTCCTAAGGTTATTGGATATGTTTAACGAGATGCCTGATACAAATCCTTTATTTTATGAAGAAATATATAAATATTATCCAAACATCTTCAACTCTATGACTGAAGTTCTACAACATGATCAAAAGCATTTAATTGCTTTTTTTAATATGGGAATCCAACAGGGAATGATTCGTAAAGATCTGAATGTCGAGATATCAGCTTTTATTATAGGACAAAGTAGCTTCAAATACATGATTTCTACTTTTCTGGATAAACCGGAATATTCGTTTAAAGATATAAAATATACAATGATGACCAATTTCATCAGAGGTATTTCAACCGAAAAAGGTATTAAAATAGTTGATGCTTATTTGGCTGAACACCAAAAAGATAATAAAGATTTAAACTAATTATATATGAAAATTAAAAACTACATCTTTTCAATTCTATTCTTTTGTGGTTTAACAGGGTTAATAAACCTGCAGGCACAAAATAAAATAGATAGCTTGACACTGCAGGATGGAAAACTAATCCTGAACTTGGAAACTGCTATTGATATTGCCTTAAGCGAAAATCCTTCAATTAAGGTGGCCGACATGGAGATAACCAAAAAAGAGTATGCTAACAAAAGTGCAAAAGGTGCATTATTGCCTCAATTGGATTTGATTGGTCAATATCAAAGGACTATCAAAAGACAAACGGTTTACTTTGATGGGGGATTTGGAATTGGAGGTGATATTGATCCTACAAAATATACTCCTGAAGAACTCAAAATCGCACAGGTGATAGGTAAACTTTTCGCTCCTGATCCTTCTACTACTTCTTCCAGTGAGGGTGTTCAAATGGGTAGGTTCAACATGTGGACAACCGGTCTCAACGTGAGTTTGCCTCTAATAGTGCCTTCTTTGTGGAAAAATATCCAAATGACGGAGGTGGATATCGAGCTTGCTTTGGAAAAATCAAGGGCTTCAAAAATCAATATGATAAATCAGGTTACCAAATCTTTTTATAGTTTACTGCTGGCTCAAGATAGTTATCGGGTTTTCAAAGAAACATACACCACTGACTCATTAAATCTGGTTAATATTACTAATCGATTTAAACAGGGGGTAGTGGCTGAATATGACGTAATTACAGCGGATGTGAGGATGAAAAGCTTGATCCCTACCATTCTTCAATCGGAAAACATGATGAAGATTGCAGAAATTCAACTTAAAATGTTGATCGGGATTGATTCTGAAGTGCCTCTGATAATTGAAGGGGCACTCACTGATTACGAAGATGATATCTTTAATACGCTTATCCCTGCTGATACTTCGCTGATGAATAATAGCGACCTCAAACAGTTTGATCTGGGAACGCAGCAGGCAAAGAATGTTGTAGAACTTCAGAAATCGCAGTTTTACCCGGTTCTCACAAGTAGTTTCAATTATACATACATGAGCCAGAATAACGATTACAAATTTAAAGATTATAGATGGGACCCTTACTCAGTGGTTGGAATATCATTGGCTATTCCTTTGTTCAACGGGGGACAAAGATATCATAATCTAAAACAATCAAAGATTCAGGTTCTTCAGCTATAGGAACAGCGTAAGGACTTGGAACAGGGCTTAAAGCTGCAAATCAAGAATAATATGGACTTGATAAACAAGAATATCGAACAAATTATAGCCACACAATCTTCAATACAACAGGCACAAAAGGGATACGAAATTACAGTAAAACGATATGAAACGGGATTGGGTACAATAGTTGATGTTAATGCTGCAGCACTGGCTGTCACAAATGCTCAACTGCAATACAGAAATGCAATATATGATTATCTGGCTGCAAAAACCGACCTGGAAAAGGTCTTGGGTTACTCTGTAAATCCCTATGAAACTGAATCAAATAAATAAAATAATAAAAGAAATAAATATTAAATCATATAAATATGAAAATGTATAACCTGGTAAAATTTACCCCTTTTATTGCTCTGCTTTTCCTCGCTTCTTGCAGTGGACTTTCAAAGAAAACTGAAAGTACTGAAACTGTCAAAGAAAAACAAAAAGTAAGAATAGAAACTGTTGAATTGATTCCTATCGAACAAAATGTATCGTTTACGGCTACTGTTGAGCCTAATTTGGTGAATAATATTTCTCCTGCAATGGGTGGACGTATTCGTAAAATAAATGTGGATGTTGGGGCATATGTAAACAAAGGACAGGCTTTGGTTCAAATGGATAATACAAATCTTTCACAACAAGAAACGCAACTGGCTACGCTTAAAAGAGACTACGAACGTTATTTGGAATTATACCAGGTTGGTGGCATTTCAAAACAACAACTCGATCAGGCTAAAACTCAACTTGATGTAATGCAAACGGCTATTGGAAATATTTCAGAGAATACAATTCTTAGAAGTCCAATTAGTGGGGTGGTTACTGCTCGCAATTACGATGCCGGTGATGTGGCTGCTGGATTGCCTATTCTCACGGTTCAAGATATTAATCCGGTTAAGGTTAAAATAAATGTATCGGAATCGTATTATAATAAGGTTACTAAAGGACAAAATGCTAAAGTTCAAATGGATGCCATCGGTGAGGATATCTTCGAAGGAAAGGTTTCTCTTCTTTATCCAACACTTGATCAGGTTTCACACACTTTCCCCGTTGAAATAACTGTGAATAATCCTGATAATAAAATCAGACCGGGCATGTTTGCTCGTGTTGAAATGAATTTTGGTGTAAACGATAGACCGCTTCTTCCGGATAGAGCTGTTCTAAAACAAGTTGGATCAAACGATCGTTATGTTTTTGTCGAAAAGGATGGAAAAGCTATTTATACGTTGGTTAATTTAGGTATTCGTCTGGACGATAAATATGAAATTATCTCTGGCTTAAATGCTGGTGACAAGGTTATTGTTGAAGGTAATAACGGACTGATTGATGGTAACGAAGTCGAAATTGTTAAATAATAACCTTAAAGATTAATTAGATAAGATGAAAGTATACGAAACCGCCGTCAAAAATCCAGTCGGAACTTCTTTGATTTTCCTTGGGGTTGTATTGATTGGCTTATTGTTTTCACGTCAACTTCCAATTGACTTGTATCCGCAGATTGAAATGAATGTTATCTCTGTAATGACAAGCTACTCTGGAGCAGGTGCGGATGATGTCGAAACTAATGTCACCCGACCGCTTGAAGATGTTCTTAACTCTACAGAGAACTTGAAAAAGATTACATCACAATCTAGGGATGGTTTTTCAATGATCATGCTTGAACTTGAATTTGGTTCAAACAAGGATAATGCAATGAACGATATCAGAGATAAAATAGATCTCATCAAAAACTTCTTGCCAGATGGGGTCGAAAATCCTACGATCCTAAAGTTTAGCTCTGACATGATCCCGGTAATGGTGCTTTCTGCAACAGCCGAAGAGAGTGCAGATGCTTTATATAAGGTGCTTGATGATCAAATAGCTAATCCTTTAAATCGTATTAAAGGTGTCGGTACTGTTTCGGTTGGAGGTGCTCCTCAAAGAGAAGTTCAGGTGAACGTGAATCCCGAAAAACTCGAAGCATATAACATTTCTCTTGAACAGGTTGCTCAAGTTTTAGCTGCTGAGAATGTGAATGTACCGGCTGGTAATTTGGATATTGGATCTCAAACATACATGCTGCGTTTGGAAGGTGAGTTTAACGAGAGTCGTCAATTTAACGATATAATCGTTGGAAATCATGGTGGAAATCCTATTTATCTTCGTGATGTGGCTGTTGTAAATGATACGGTAGAGTCGAAAATTCAGGAAAACTATACTAATGGAAAGAGAAGTGCTTCTATCATTATTCAAAAACAGACGGGATCAAATACGGTATCAATTGCTAATGAGGTAAAAAAACAGTTACCGGAATTGCAGAAAAATCTTCCACCTGACGTTAAGATAGAAACGGTAATGGATTCTTCGGAATATATTAACGCGTCTATTTCCAGTTTGTCTGAAACTATATGGCTTGCACTTATTATTGTAGCGTTTATCGTGGTGTTCTTCCTGGGTAGTTGGCGTCCTACAATAATTATCCTGCTTACAATTCCAATATCATTGATTGGGTCGTTCATTTATTTGTACATCACGGGTAATACGCTGAATATTATCACGTTGTCGGCTCTGTCTATAACCATAGGTATGGTTGTGGATGATGCCATCGTGGTACTTGAAAATATAACTACTCATATAGAACGTGGAAGCCGACCAAAACAGGCGGCTGTGTATGGTACAGAAGAGGTTTCTCTGTCTGTAACTGCTTCTACGCTTACAATCATTGCTGTGTTCCTTCCAATGACAATGGTTGGTGGATTTGCAGGAATCATGTTCAAACAGTTGGGTTGGATGGTAACTATCATCATTTCATTGTCTTTGATTATCGCAATGACATTGACTCCAATGATGAGCTCCAGATTGATGAAATCACCAAAAGATACCAAAAAGAATAAATTTGACAAGTGGTATGATAAAAACATACTTCCTCTACTTGACAAGTTCGATTATAATTATTCAAGATTGGTAAATAAAGTTGCCCGAAACAGAAGAAAGACTATTCTTATAATTGTTGGCATTTTCATAGCAAGTACTATAATTGTTGCAACATCTTTGAAAACGGAATTTATGCCTGCTTCAGATAATAATAATATTTCCATGACAATAGAAATGCCTACGGGTACGCGCATGGAGATAGCACGCAAAAAGGCTACTGAAATAAGTGAGTTGCTCAATAAAAAGTATCCTGAAATTCAAATCTTATCTTTTGCGGTCGGACAAGCTGGCGAAGATAATTTGTATGCTGCAATGTCAAGCAATGGATCAAACATTATAACTTACACAATGCGACTTATTGAAGCGGATCAACGTAAGAAATCTATATTTGATATCTCTGACGAAATAAGACAGGATCTGGCTGCAATGCCCGAAATTTATAAATATCAGGTGAATCCTGGGGGTAATCAAGGGGGTAGTGGAATGACTTCCGGTAGTTTTGTAAAGGTTGATGTCTTTGGATATGATCTGGCTACTACTGATAAAATTGCAAAAGAACTGCAAACAAAACTTTCTGATGTAAAGGGACTTCGTGATATTACTATCAGTCGAAAAGATTACAGAATGGAGTATCAGGTTAAGTTCGATAGAGAAAAACTTTCTCTTAATGGAATAACAATGAGTACGGCTGCTAATACTATCAGAAATAGAATGAACGGTCTTATAATGACTCGTTTTCGTGAGGATGGTGAAGAATATAATGTTCGTGTACGTTTTGATGAGAAATATCGCCAATCAATTTCTGATATTGAAAATATACTAATTTATACTCCTACTGGGGTTGGTGTTAGGGTTCGCGATCTTGGAACAGTAGTGGAAAGTTCTTCTTTGCCTGAAATTAACAGGGAAGATCGTGAGCGTATTGTAAGCGTTCAGGGTACTCTTTATAAACGTGCGCTGAGTGAGGTGGTTAAAGATGTTGATGCTGTGATCGCAACAGTTTCCACTCCATCTAATGTGCAAGTGGAAATCAGTGGTACACTCGAAGATCAACAGGAAGCTTTTAGTCAATTGGGGCTATTACTGTTAATTGTATCACTACTGGTTTATATAGTATTGGCTGCTCAGTTTGAATCGATGCTTTATCCTTTTATGATTATTCTAACGGTTCCTTTTGCTTTTATTGGTGCGTTACTATCGCTTGTGGCATTTGGTCAACCGCTTGGCATAATGGGATTTATCGGGTTGATTATGTTGGTGGGTATGGTGGTGAAAAATGCTATCGTGCTTATTGATTACATCAATCTTAACCGTGAACGGGGTATGTCAGTAATTACGGCTGTTGTGCATGGTGGACGATCAAGATTGCGCCCTGTTGTAATGACTACGCTTACTACAATATTAGGTATGGTTCCATTGGCAATTGGTACGGGACAGGGATCTGAAATGTGGCAATCTCTTGGATTAACGGTAATAGGTGGTATGACTTTTTCTACTATCATCACACTGATTCTTGTGCCTGCTCTTTATGGTGTGTTTGCAGCTAATGGAATAAAGAAAAGAAGAAAGATTCATTTGAAAACATACGGAAAAAAGTATGGTACTGGTAATACAAAGGAAATAATGTCGAATCTTAATAACAAAGAACAGATATGAAAGCAGTAATGATAACGCTGGATCAGGCTCACTACGAGGAGATTGTGAAGAGTCTAAGTAAATTAAATATCCGTGGTTTCACATCCTGGAAATCAGTTCTCGGTAGAGGTTCTGAAACGGGCGACCCACATTATGGTAGTCATGCATGGCCATCAGTTAATGATGCAATCATAACTATTGTTGAAGATAAACGGGTAAAGCCTTTGCTTGAGTACTTGAAAAAACTGGATGAGGATTATGAAAATTTGGGATTACGTGCTTTTGTTTGGAATATAGAAGATATGATATGATCTGATGTGCTCTAAAAAATAAAAAGTAATAAATAACCGTTACAGTTTTTTAAACAAAAATTAAAGCATCCTCTATTTAAAGGGGATGCTTTTTCGTTATTTAGGACTAGTCAATTTTAGTCTTTTTCAAAAAAGAATTTCTCTTCTCCAAATGCTGGCTTGAGCTGGTCAAACCAAGTCGCTTTGGGATCGTATTCTGCAAAGAATGGTATATCAACCCATGCTGGGTTTCTTCCTTGAAGAAATCGCAATACAAATACTTTTTCACCTTCCACTTCTTGTACTCCCAACACTTGAATTTTACCGGGTGACGCACTCATGCTTGGTCCTCTAACGGTCCTGCATAAACCGCTTACTTTATTGTATGCATTGCGGAATATGTTCCAGCATTTTTCAAGTGGTAACTCAAAATATCTTTTCGAACCAGTATCGCGTGCAATAAACATATAATAGGGAATACAGCCCAAATCGACTTGTTTACGCCACATCTCTGACCATAATTCGGACTTGTCGTTAATATGTTTCATTAACGGTGATTGCGTGCGAATTTGAGCTCCTGTTGCACGAATTCGCTTGATAGCTTGTTCAACTGCTGGTGTAGATAGCTCTACAGGGTGATTAAAATGGGCTTGTATGGATAAATTCTTACCTGATTTCATTACTGATTCAAATAGTCGAATGATATCATCTGAATCATTGTCTGATATAAATCGATAGGGCCAATAACTTAAAGCTTTTGTACCTATGCGGATCGAACGGATATGATCATATTCTGGTTGAAGCAGGGGCTCTATATATCCTGCCAAAATGGATGCTGACATGGTCATCGGATCGCCTCCGGTGAAAAGTATATCGGTAATACGTTTGTGATTCGACAGATATTTTAATAGCAAATTGGTTTCTTTCATCGCAAACTTTAAACCGCTCATTCCGGAAAATTGAGGCCAGCGAAAACAAAATGTACAGTAAGCATGACATGTTTGACCTTGACTGGGAAAAAACAGTACTGTCTCTGGATATTTATGCTGTATGCCTTTTAAAAACACATCTTCCATCTGTGGAACGTTATGTTCTTGTCCGGCTGGATTGGGATTTAACTCTAATCGTATATCGTTTATCTTTTTGTCAATAGTTGCTTTGTCAGCTTGCGTGTCTATTAGTTTTTTTAAGGCATTGTAATGTTTGGGGTCCAACATCTCTTTACGTGGAAAATTGAGAGTGAACATTGCGTCATTTTTAACATCTGACCAATTTATCAGCTCTTCAACTACATAATTGTTGGTTTTAAAAGGGAGAACTCTTCCTACTATATCAATTGCTTGAATAATTTCTTTTGGAAGTTCTTGAATTTGAGGAATTTGTCGATAATTGTTTAGATTGTACGTTTTTAGTTTCTTACTCATTAATGTCTTTATTTTCAGTTAAAATATTTTGTATATCTACAAATATAAAAAAATAAACGACATTCTACGAATACCTTAATGGTTTTTATGGTTTTATAACTTCTAATAAATCAATATTTTATAGAGCCACAAGCGAGACTTGAACTCGCGACCCACGCGTTACGAATGCGTTACTCTACCAGCTGAGCTATTGTGGCAAATCGGACTCCAAAATAGGAGTCCGTTTTAATGTTTTATAAAGAAATGCTTAATTTTTCTCTTTAAGCTCTTTCTTTGTTATCATATTAAATGCAAGTGGCGCTGCAATGAACATACTTGTCAATGTTCCAACAACAATACCAATAAGCATTGAGAATACAAAACTTCTTACACCTTCTCCACCGAAGAACAAAATACACAAGATAACAAGGATAACACTGATACCGGTGCTGATTGTTCTAACCAATGTCTGATTCAATGATAAGTTGAATAATTCTTTTTTATCCATCTTAGGATGTAATCCTATATTTTCACGAATACGGTCAAATATTACCACTTTATCATTAATCGAGTAACCGATAACAGTCAAAATGGCTGCCACAAAGGTTTGGTCAATTTCTAAAGAGAATGGCATAATCTTCCATAATATGGAGTAGAGTCCAATTACTGAAAATGCATCTATTGCCAAAGCTGTAACTGTACCAACCGAATAGGTGTAATTCCTAAATCTGAACACAATGTAAAGTCCCATACAGATTAATGCTATCAATACTGCCAACGAGGCTTCTTTCATCATGTCTTCTGCAATACTTGGTCCTACTTTGGTTGAACTTAATATATGAGAATCGATAGTTTGTCCGGGTTGTATATAATCTTTTAATCCCTGAGCAAGAAGATCTTTTATTTCGTTTTCTGTTTGATCGGTTTCTTCAGCTATTTGATAGTTTGTAGATACACGAACTTGATTGCTGGAACCAATAGTGATTACTCGTACTGATTCTCCTAAATAGGGTGAAAGTGCATCTTGAATGTCACCGGTTTTAACTGGTTGATCAAATCTGATCACATAGTTTCTACCTCCGGTAAAGTCGATACCAACATTCAGTTTTAATACAAACAATGAAGCAACACAGATCAAAATGGCTGCAATAAATATTGCGAAGTATCTTTTGCGATTTTCAATGAATCTAAAATTAAATTCTTTGTTGAACAATTTTCTACTAAAGCTTGTAGAGAAATTCAGGTTTTGCCATTTGCCTTTGTTCATACGACCTTCGTAAACCATACGGGTAAGGAATACAGCTGTTAAGAAAGAGATGAGAATACCAATCATTAAGGTAAATGCAAATCCTCTGATAGCTCCTGAACCGAAAATGTAAAGTACAAAGGCAGTAATCAATGTTGTTAAGTTAGAGTCGAAAATAGCTGAGAAGGCATTCTTGTAACCGTCTTCAATGGCTTTACGGAGACTCTTACCTGCTGCTAATTCTTCTTTAATACGTTCATTGATAAGTACGTTAGCATCCACTGCCATAGCTAGTGACAATATCATACCCGCAATACCTGCCAGTGTAAGAACGGCCTGGAATGCTGCCAAAACACCAATGGTAAAGAATAAGTTTATAATTAATGCAGAGTTGATAACCATTCCTGGAGCAATTCCGTATAATGTGCAGGTAAAAATGAATAATATGAATAATGCTATAAGGAATGATACTAATCCTGCATTGATTGATTCTTGTCCTAACGAAGGACCAACAATATCTTCTGATACAATACGCACTCCTGCACGCATCTTACCTGATTTCAATACGTTTTCAAGGTCGGTTGCTTCCTCTGGAGTGAAATTACCTGAAATTGATGACTGACCGCCTTCAATTTTATCGTTTACACGTGGTGCGGAATATACATATCCATCCAAAAGAATAGCTATCGCATTTCCTTTTTCAGCACCTGTAATAGTTGCCCATCTGCTTGCTCCGCTTGAGTTCATTGTCATGCTCACTTCCCATGCTGTGCCGGTCTGACTCTGGTCGGCCTTGGCATTGGTAACTACATCACCTGTAAGGGCAGGTCCGCGTTTTGAACCGTCTCCTTTAAGTGCATATAGCTCAAACATCGTTTCTTTATCGTCTACAGGTTTAAAACCCCATTTGAAACGAACGTCTGCTGGGAATACATCTTTGTATTTTAATAAAATTTGATTTACGGATGCTGTATCTAATTTTGATACTATTCCTACAACAGGACCGGTTGCTCCACCCATTGCAAAATAGGGTTGTGCAAAATATTCAACCAGACTCTTCTCAATTCGTTTAACAGAATCGGTAGAAGCGGGAGTAAGTGCCAATGCAGGAATAACAGATGCTGTGTCTTTAACTAAAACTGAATCTTCAACTAAAACTGAATCCTCAACAACTGGAGCTGCTGTTGTAACGGTAGTATCGGCTACAACACCACTCAAAGATTGAGCAAGTTCTGCTGATTTTGAGTTTACTTGATTAAAGTACGACGTTAATTCTGATACATTATAGGTCTTCCAGAATTCCAAATTCGCACTTCCTTGCAACAAGTTACGTACACGTTCGGGTTCTGTAATACCTGGTAATTCTATCAATATGCGTTCGTCCCTGTCCAAACGCTGAATGTTTGGAGCAACAACACCAAATCGGTCGATACGGGTACGGAGTACATTAAATGAATTATCGGCAGCACTTTTTACTTCTTTACGCAAAACACTGATGGTTTCATCATTAGTGGCAGTTGGCGATATTCTGTCACTCATAGTGATACTGAATATATTTGCTAAATTGCCATTAGGATTAATTTTTTCGTAACTATTCTGGAAAAGAGTAATAAAATCTGATGAGCTTCCTTTTCTGTTTTGTTTGGATGCTTCCTGAATTGCTTGATTGAATTGAGGATCATCGGTGTTTGCAAGTGCAGTTAACACCCCGGCGACATCCAGCTCAATCACCACATTCATACCTCCTTTGAGGTCAAGTCCCAAACCGAGTTCTTTGCCACGAACTTCTTTTAATGTGTAACCCATATATACTTTCTCGGTGGAAAGTGAATCAAGGTACTGACTCTTCAGATCTAAATCTCCTTTGGCATAAGCATTTGCTTTGTTATTGTAATGCATTCCTATAAAAGTGAAGGACATGTAATACAAAGAGATAATAGCAAGCAAAATGCTGAAGATTCGGATAAATCCTTTGTTTTGCATTTGAATTTTACTTTTTGTTAGTTTTTATTTAATATTATTTTATTCGCTTTATAGTTTATGTGTATTCACAAAAAAAAAGATCATTGCTAAAAAATACTTTTTTCAGCGTGCAAATATAACGTTTTTTTGTATTTTAATGAATAAAACAGTCGGATTATTTCATAAAAACCCGACTGTAATTATTAATATTGATTTATTTCACAAAGCCTCTATTCTTTAACAGATATATTGGATTTGGTTCTGCTCCTCTATATTTCTTGTATAGCACCATAGGATCGTCTGAGTTTCCTTTCGATAAAATGTTATCTCTGAACGATTGTGCTGTTGTTTGATCAAAAATACCTTTTTCTACAAATGGTTGGAACGCATCTGCATCTAGCACTTCGGACCATAAATAGCTGTAATATCCTGCTGAATATCCGCCACTAAAAATATGGGTGAAATAGGTACTGCGATAACGAGGAATAATCTCACTTATTAATCCAATCTTTTCCATAGACTTCTTTTCAAAATCACGAACATTAAAGTCTTGTTGCGTGGTTTGAGTGTGCCAATCCATGTCAAGAAGAGCGGCTGCTACAAGCTCGGTTGTTGTAAAACCTTGATTAAAGTTGGCTGCATCTGATATCTTTTGAATTAATGAATCGGGAATGGTCTCGCCGGTTTCATAATGTTTCGCATACATTTTTAATACCTCGGGGTTAAATGCCCAATGTTCCATAATTTGTGAGGGTAGCTCCACAAAATCACGAACTACACTTGTACCGGAAACGCCTTTGTAATTGACATCGGTAAGCATTCCGTGTAATCCGTGTCCGAATTCGTGAAACATTGTCTCAACCTCGTCTAAAGTTAATAAAGAAGGAGTGTTTTCGGTGGAACGTGTAAAATTACCAACATTGTAAACAATGGGCCTTACTTCTTTACCATTTTTTACGTACTGTTCTCCAAAACTGCTCATCCATGCTCCACCACTTTTACCTGAACGTGGAAAATAATCGGTATAGAACAATGCTAAATGATTACCATCTGCGTCTGTTACTTCATAGGTCTCTACTTCTGGATTGTAAACGGGAATATTGTCTAATTTCCTGAAGTTTATCCCAAATAATTTGTTGGCTACTGTGAAAACACCTTCGCGAACATTTTCCATCTTGAAATAGGGCTTGATGGCTGATTCGTTAAGCGCATATTTCTCGTTTCGCAGTTTTTCTGTATAATACCACCAATCCCACGACTGGAGCTTGAAATTTCCGCCTTCTTTGTTTATTAATGCTTGCAACTCGACTGCTTCTTTTTTAGCTTGTGGCAATGCATATTCCCAAATACTGTTTAATAAATCATAAACTGCTTTTGGGGTTTTTGCCATCGTGTTCTCTAAACTGTAATCGGCAAATGTATCGTAGCTCATCAACTTGGCTTTCTCAATACGAAGGTTTACTATCTTGTTAATAATGGCTTTGTTGTCGAATTCATTATCGTTATCACCACGCGTGTACATGGCTTTATATAACTTTTCACGTAAATCGCGATTATCGGCATACTGCAAAAATGGAATCCAACTTGGCTTTTGTAGCGTAAACACCCATTTACCTTCCATATCGTTTGCTTTAGCTGTTTCTGCTGCTGCAGTAATTACGCCTTCGGGAAGACCGGCAAGGTCTTCTTTTTTGTCAATAATCAGTTTGAAATTATTGGTTTCTTTCAAAACATTGTTGCCATATTGCAAGGTAAGGGATGAGAGTTCTTTGTTGATTTCTCTTAGTCTTTGTTTTTCGGCATCATTTAACATGATACCGGAACGGACAAAATTCTTGTAATATTTGTCAAGCAAACGGTATTGCTCTGTTGTCAAATTCAAACCTGTTGTATCATCATGAAGGGTCTTAATTCGGTCGAATAGCTTGCTGTTCAAATAAATATTGTCGCTGTGTTCTGATAAAACTGGGGTGATATCGATAGATATTTTCTCAATCGTATCTGTCTTTTCTGCTCCTTCCAAACCAAAGAAAACATTGGAAACTCTGTCTAAAATGGAACCTGAAAAATCCAAAGCTACAATAGTGTTTTCAAATGTGGGAGCCTCGGGATTATTGGTTATTGAATCGATTTCCTTGTTCTGCTCTTCTATCCCTTTGGCAAATGCGGGACGATAATCTTCTTCTGATATCTCATCGAATGGGGGAGCGCCAAAAGGGGTGTCATACTCTTTATAAAAAATGCTCCCGGCTTCTCTTGAACCTTTTTTTACACCGGAACCGTTGTTGTTGCATGCGTATAATGTCATAGCCGCTAATGTAATTAATAAAATTTTTCTCATTGAGTAATACTTTTTATTTGCTAGATTATTCAATATGGTGATTTGCACCTGATTTAATATGACAAAGATAACCATTTTTGATTTAAAAGAGTAGACGATTTTTAAAGAATTGAAAATTTGCCTAAAATAATGTTCGGATTTATTTCTGATATTATTTGGTATATAATATTTTATGTAATATATTTGTGATATTAAAATGATATTAAAATAAAGTATAATTATTATGGAAACAAATGAATTCGATTATGACAATTTTAAAGCGAATGGGTTCTTAATGCTTTTTTTGTCGTTCGTATTGTTGGGATTTAGTGTTTGGTTCTTCTTTTTGGGTGTTAATGGCATTATTATGGGTTCTATACTCCTGGTTTTGTGGATTATTATGATGGCTGGCTTTATAAAACTTGAACCAAATGAGGTGTCGGTAATGCTTTTCTTTGGCAAATATTGGGGAGTCCTGAAAGATACGGGCTTCTGGTGGGTAAATCCTTTTACTACGCGAAGAAAGCTTACATTGCGTGCGCGAAACCTTAATGTTGAACCAATTAAGGTAAACGATAGAGTGGGTAATCCTGTACTCATTGGATTGGTATTGGTATGGAAACTGAAAGATACCTATAAGGCAATGTTTGAGATAGATTCGCAAACAATGGCTGCAACTACCGGTGCCAATGGACAGATTGCGTACTCTGTTGCAAAACAAATGAGTGCTTTCGAAAACTTCGTATCGGTACAAAGTGATGCAGCGCTTCGTCAGGTGGCAGGACAGTTTGCGTATGATAATAACACGGCTTCAAGTGATGAACTTACACTGCGCTCTGGTGGTGTGGAAATTAACGATCGTTTATTGGATGAATTAAATGCTCGTCTCGAAATGTCGGGACTCGAAATTATTGAGGCTCGTATCAATTATCTGGCTTATGCTCCTGAAATTGCAGCGGTCATGCTTCGTCGTCAACAGGCTGAGGCCATCATATCAGCCCGTGAAAAAATCGTCGAAGGGGCGGTGACAATGGTGAAAATGGCACTGGAAAAAATCGATGAGGAAAAAATTGTCGAACTGGATGCAGATAAAAAAGCTGCTATGGTGAGCAACTTATTGGTGGTTCTTTGTGCCGATGAATCTGCTCAACCGGTGCTAAATACGGGTACTTTGTATAATTAAAATGGGCAAGAAAGAAAAAACAACCAAGAATTTTGCATTAAGACTCGATTCGGATATGATGGAGGCTATTGAAAAATGGGCTGTCGATGAATTCAGAAGTGTCAATGGACAAATTCAATGGATGTTGGAACAGGAACTAAAAAAATATAAGAGAGTTAAATAGGGGTTATTAATATTTATTCAAGGGTGTCAGAAATTTTGACACTCTTGCTTTTTTTATAGACTTTTCTTCCTTGCACGCTCCATGCATGTACATTGCATGCTCCTTGCACCTTCCTTGCATGTTCTTCTCAACTTGAACTTACCATGCACTCACTACAAATCCATAGGCAAATCTTATAACTGCGTAAACAATATCCCAAATATCAAATATCATTCAATGACTTGCTTTGGTCATTTTTGTATATGCGTCGTGATAAAATATGAGTGTGCGGTTGTCTTTTTTGACCTTATTCATGAATCGTTGCTTTTCTTCCATTGCTAAAGCAAGGTTGTTATCATATGCTGACAACCAATCCAAACGACGATGCAACGATGTGGGAACAACATCTGAGGGAAATACATAGGATTCTTCGCTGGTTTCAAAAAATACAGCTATCTGTCCGGGGGTGTGACCATTATATAGTTCTAATCGAATATTTTTGGTGAGTTGCATGTCCTCATTTACAAACTTTATCTGTTCTGCTTCGTAAACGGGTTCAATATTATCGGAAAAATAGGAGCCTTTTTCAAATAATGGCGGAAAACTATAGTTTCCCCACTGTGCTCTGCTCACCCAATAGGTTGCGTTCGGAAATGTGGGTACTATCTCTTGTTGGTCATTTATTATTGTGCATGCTCCGCAATGATCAAAGTGTAAATGTGTGAGTACAATATCGGTGATTTCTTCTGGGGTAATGCCTAATTTACGAATTTCATTTGGAATATTCTTGATGTCGTGGGGCTTGTAAAATTTTATTTTCGAGAAATGTTTATCGCCAACGCCTGTGTCTACCAATATTTTTCTGTCTTCGGTCTCAAGCAATAGGCATCGTAACGACATTTCACACATGTTGTTTTCATCGCATGGATAATGCTTCGACCAATATCGTTTTGGAACGGGTCCAAACATCACTCCACCGTCCCCAAGAAAATATCCCGATTCTATAAGATGGAATTTTAGCATAATAATTGTACTTTTGCAGACAAAATTAGAAAAAAGATTCAGAATAAGTAACGTATTAGACATGACATTACCTAACAAGCAAGATAATATATCGGAATATTTGCTATATATGTGGCAAGTGGAGGATATGTTACGTGTGTTCGAACTTGATTTGGAAAGACTCAAAAAGCAATTGATTGATCCGAGTAACTTGAATGATGAACAAAAACAGGAATTGTACCAGAGATATGATAATCTCATCCAAATGATGAAACTGGAAGGGGTTCAAAAGGAGGGACATCTGCAAATAAATAAGAATGTGATCATAGAACTGACGGATTTACACTTGCGGTTACTAAAAGATCCTAAAGAATCAAATTATATTGGTACGTATTATAGTACGCTGCCTTATATAGTTGAACTTCGCTCAAAATCCATCAATAAGGATACTCCTGAAATTGAGGTCTGTTTTGTTGCTATCTATGGTTATCTGTTGCTGAAACTGCAAAAGAAGGAGATTTCACCGGCTACTCAAACGGCGGTGAAACAAATTAGCGCTCTGTTAAAACAATTATCGGAGAAATATAAAACAATGGATACGGAACAAGAGGATGAATTTTAATGAGATGTGTATCTCAAAAACCGTAACTCATTACATTAGATTATGACATTAAAAGAAGAAATAAAACGACGACGGACTTTTGCAATAATTAGTCACCCGGATGCGGGAAAAACTACACTCACTGAAAAATTATTGCTTTTTGGTGGGGCAATTCATGTGGCAGGGGCGGTCAAATCAAATAAGATAAAGAAAACGGCTACATCCGACTGGATGGAAATCGAGAAACAACGTGGAATATCGGTGGCTACATCGGTAATGGGATTCGAATATAATGACCATAAAATCAATATATTGGATACTCCAGGTCACCAGGACTTTGCCGAGGATACGTATCGGACGTTGACTGCGGTTGATAGCGTTATTGTGGTGGTGGATGTGGCAAAGGGAGTGGAAACACAAACTCGCAAACTTATGGAGGTGTGCCGCATGAGAAAAACACCTGTCATGATTTTTGTCAATAAGATGGACCGTGAGGGTAAAGATCCTTTCGATATAATGGATGAACTGGAAGAGGAACTGAAAATATCGGTGAGACCGCTCAGTTGGCCAATCGATATGGGTGAACGATTCAAAGGTGTTTATAATATCTACCAACAGAGCCTCGACTTATATAAGCCAAGTAAGCAGGTGGTTACGGAGTCTGTTCATCTGAATATCGATTCACCGGAATTGGAAAAACAAATCGGGACTTCTTTGTCTGAGAAACTACGTAATGACGTGGAATTGATTAATGGGGTTTATCCTGAGTTCGATAATAATTCGTATCTGGCAGGCGAACTGGCTCCTGTATTCTTCGGTTCTGCACTAAATAACTTCGGAGTAAAAGAACTGCTGGATTGCTTTATAGAAATTGCTCCTTCTCCACGACCGGTAAAATCTGAAGAACGTACGGTCGATCCTTACGAAGAGGCGTTTACGGGTTTTGTGTTTAAAATACATGCTAACATGGACCCGAACCATCGGTCATGTATAGCTTTCATAAAGATTTGCTCTGGAAAGTTCGAAAGGAACGTGAATTATAAACATATGCGTTTTAACAGGCAGATGCGATTTTCTTCGCCTACTGCTTTCATGGCGCAGAAAAAAGAGGTGCTCGACGAGGCTTTCGCTGGTGATATAGTGGGACTTCCGGACAATGGAGGTACTTTTAAAATTGGTGATACGTTGACTTCGGGTGAGGATCTTCATTTCAAAGGGTTACCAAGTTTCTCTCCTGAGATGTTTAAATATATCGAAAATGCCGATCCTATGAAATCTAAACAGTTGCATAAGGGTATCGAACAGCTTATGGATGAGGGGGTTGCTCAGCTCTTTACAAACCAGTTTAACAATAGAAAGATTATTGGTACGGTGGGACAACTGCAATTTGAAGTAATTCAATATCGTTTATTACACGAATATAACGCGCAGTGCAGGTGGGAACCAATAAATCTTTATAAGGCGTGCTGGATCGAAAGTGACAATGCTCAGGAACTGGCCGACTTTAAAAAGCGCAAATATCAATATATGGCGCTTGATAAAGAGGGTAGGGATGTATTCCTCGCTGAATCAAGATATATTCTTATGATGGCGCAGCAGGATTTCAAAAACATCAAATTCCATTTCAACTCTGAATTTTAATTACTTATCCTCAGAGTTCTAATTAATTGTCTTAAGTTCTTTAATTGGTTATTCGGTGATGCCCATTTTCTTCATTAGAAAACTGGCATTCATCGTAGTGGCAATGCCTCTGGTCAACTTGTAATTGAACGAAAGAATATCCTGAACAATGGTCGCGTCAAAGTGAAAATTCTGTATTGATTCGGGGTATTCATTTTCTAAATCTCCTAACACAAGGTCATGGGTGGCAATAATTCCGTTCGCACCTAAATTGACTAAGCGCTTCATAAGGGCAAATGATCCTTTTTGCTTGTCTTCTGAATTCGTGCCTTTCAAAATTTCATCAAGGATAATGAATAGACCTTGTTCGCCTGATTCCAATCGGTCAATAATCATCTTCAATCGTTTCAACTCGGCAAAAAAGTACGATTCATTGTTTACTAATGAATCTGCTGTTCGTAGGTTGGTGAGTAATCGACCTGGATAAAACTTCATGGATTCAGCACAAACAGGAGCGCCAATTGATGCCAAAATATGATTGACTCCAACAGTCCTCAAATAGGTGCTTTTACCTGCCATATTGGCTCCGGTTACAATCATGAAATATGGATTACGAGTAATGTTTATATCGTTTCTCACACATTGCTCTCTATGAATTAACGGATGTCCCATTTCGTGTCCTTCAAAATAGAATTCATCTGTTATCTCAGGGAAATGATAATCGGGATGGTCGGCAGTAAATGTACTCATAGATACAAAAGCGTCCATACTTGCCAACGAATCAAACCACTCACTTGTTTTCAATGAATAAACATCTAACCATCTCTCAATCTTCAATGCACAAAAAACATTGGCTAGCAGGAATGGATTGATGATGAAGTTAATCGGGAATGTTAACGACATATCCAGATTGTGATAGTAGGCTGCAAGTTTTTTAATGGCTCGCGCTGATGGTACATCGTTAATAATCTGTTGCTTGGCTTCTTGTAGTAATTGGCTTTTAAATGATTGTTTTTCTATCAATTCAAATAAATGGGCATAGACTTCCAAACGCTGGGTCTTTTTGTCAAAGGCTAATGATAACTGATTAATCTTTTTCATGGGTAGATATGAAAGGGCAAGTGTACCAATGAATAGCCATACAAAAATGCTGCCTGATGCTATGTTCATAATCCATAAAATAAGATAGACAAGGTATAAAACCGGAACTAATACACAGAGTGCTTTCCACAAAGGACTTATTTTATCGCTAACGGGTTGGAATGCTTTGTTTACACTTTCTACCGATGAAAAGGCGTCGTTGCATATAGAACCGTTTACACGAAAGTCTAATCGATAGTCTTCTATATCTGTTAGCTCTTTTATTGCTTCTTGATGGTTGATAATCTGATCTTTATTGTGCAACGGGTTTTCAATAAAGTCGGCGAGTTTTTGCTTGCCCATTGTCATTGATGTGCGATTTAACATCTGAAAAATCGACTGATCACCAAAGATATCTAAATCAAAACTGAAGTCGTGTGTGTGATTTATTCGCTCTGATGCTCCATCGAATGCACTGAAATCATAATTGAATGCTTTCAATTCATTTTCTGCAATCTTAAGTAATGTTACTGCTGATTCTCTCTCACTCGAACGCTTCTTAAAAAGGTTGACAAGCCAAATAAATACTAGTGATGACGCAAAAATTGAGATAAGAAGCCATGGAGTATTATGACGGGTAGCATAAATACATAATGCACCGGCTACAAAAATAACAAGGCGTAATGTCCCGATAATTGCCAATTCTTTTTTTAATTTTGTAATACATGCGCGTTGATTATCAGCTATTTGTTTATAATTGTCGATTCTTTCAGATATAGTCATTTCAGTTTTGATGAGATTAATTTTTTATAGAAAACTCTTTTGTTGTATTCTTTATTAATTACAATACTGCAAAAATACAATAATTTGCAGTATTTTTGTCCGCAAACAAGTTTCAATTAAAAAGATAATATATATGAGATTCATTTTGTGTCTGATCTTCATACTTTCGTGTTTTCATATCTCAAGCCAGGAAACTTCCGAATATAGCCGATTGGTGCAAAAAACAGCCGACTTTCTAGAACGTGATCAACTGGATAGTGCGGAACAATCTTTATATCAGGCAATGAAGATCGATCCTTCAAATGCTAACAACTCGGTCCTGTTGCTGAATTTAGGTATTATTCAAAGGCACCTTGGAAAATATAACGATGCAAAATTTTCATTGTCTGCATCTTTACCAAATACTCCTGATTCTGTACTTGTGTTACATAACAGGGCTTCACTCTTGTGTGATATTGGTGAACTGGATAGTGCTATGAAAGATTATAGTACAATAATTAGTATTGATCCTACAAATATTGAAGCGTATTATAGAAGGGGTATTTTGCACTTGGATAATAACGATAGAGCAGCTGCGGAAAGCGACTTTAGCCATGTGGAAGTGATTGATCCACAGAATATGTTTTCAAAACTCAGCAAAGCATTACTTTATAAATTAGATGATAACTGGGCAGAAGCGGAAAAGGTATATACTGAATTAATTGATAGCTCAAAAGACTTTAATAATGCTCTCTATCTCAATAGGGCGGAATGTTATGTGAACTTAAATCAAGCGTTTAAAGCGGCTGCGGATCTTAGGGCTATTGAACAACAGCAAAAAGATAATCCTTATTTTTATATCTTAAGGGGCAGGGTACGTCTGGATCAATATGATAAAATTGCGGCAAAAGCTGATTTTGAATATGCTAAAAAACTTGGATATGATCCGGTTATAGCTGATGAATGGATAAAGAAAACCGATTAAATTATTAATATATTTAAACTTGAAAAATGAAAACAAACTTATTGTATGCTATGATGGTACTGTTGATGATTTCTTGTTCATCAACTAAAGTTTCTAAAACAAACGAACTTTCTAAAAGTGAAAAAAAGGCTGGTTGGGTACAACTGTTTAATGGTAAGGACTTCACGGGCTGGAGACAGGTAAATAACACAACTATGCCAAAAAACTGGGTTGTAGAAGATGGTGCAATGAAAGTATTCCCTGCTGATCCATCGCGCCTTGGAAGCGGTGGCGGTGGAGATATTATCTTCGCTGATAAGAAATTCAAGAATTTTGAATTGTCTATCGATTGGAAAGCAAGTGATCAGGCAAATTCTGGAATATTTTATAATGTACGCGAAGTACCGGGTAAACCAATTTATTTCGCTGCTCCGGAAATACAGGTTCTTGATAATGAAAACGCAAGTGATAATAAAGTGGCTAGCCATATGGCTGGTTCTTTATATGATATGATCCCGGCTGATCCTAAATCTGTTAAACCTACTGGACAATGGAATAATATCGTTATTCGAGTAAAAGATGGTAAAGTGGCGCACATTCAAAATGGTATAAAAGTGGTTGAATATACTTTATGGACTCCTGAATGGGATAATTTAGTGCAAAACAGTAAGTTCAAAGATTTCCCTGGTTTTCAAGAGGGTATCTCAAAAGATGGATTCATCGGATTACAAGATCATGGATACACAGTTTGGTTCAGAAATATTAAAATAAAAGAACTATAATCGTAATCAAATATAAAGGAAGAGCGACTTGCATTATAAAGTTGCTCTTTTTTTTGTGCTATATATTGATTAATATGTATTTTTGCACTGAAACAATAAGTTTTTAATCTGTCATGATTTGCTCAATATGAAATGGATAAACAGAAACGATAGCTCTCAAAATTATGAGGATCGTAGAGGACAAAGATCAAAAAAAGGTGCCGCAATTGGAGGTATTGGTGTTGTAATTGTCGCACTTATAGCTTTGCTTTTAGGACAAAACCCATTTGATGCGGTTGAAACTGTAAATAGAATGACGGGTGATCAATCAACGGAAATGGTTGTTGATCCGGCAACTGCAAAAGAAAATGAAGAACTGAAAGTCTTTACACTGGGCGTTTTCAATAGTGCAAACGATGTGTGGAGAGAGATCTTTAAAGATCAACTGAATACAGAATATGAAGATCCTATTCTGGTGACTTATACAGATCAGACTACTTCTGCGTGTGGTGGGGCTTCGGCACAAATAGGACCATTTTATTGTCCTGGCGATTATCGTATTTACATTGATTTGGATTTTTTTCACCAACTGGATAAGGAATTTAATGCTTCTGGCGACTTGGCAATGGCTTATGTTACTGCTCACGAAGTGGGACATCATGTGCAAAGACTCCTTGGCATATTAGATCAGATGCAACAATATAGAGGAAAAATAAGTGAAACGGAATACAATAAACTGAATGTAAAACTGGAACTTCAAGCGGATTTCTTCGCCGGTTTATGGGTTAATAATGCGGTCAAAATGGGCATCATTGCTCTTGAAGAAGGGGATCTTGAAGAGGCACTGGGGACTGCAAATGCTATTGGCGATGACACGTTGCAAAAGAAATCAATGGGGTATTCAGTTCCTGATTCATTCACACATGGAACTTCTGCACAAAGGTCGTATTGGTTTAAAAAAGGATATCAGACTGGGGATATAAATCAGGGGAATACTTTTAATGATCCGAGTTTAAATTAATCGAATGATATCCTGAAGAATATATTAAGACCGAACCGTTTCGGTCTTTTTGTTAGTATTCCTATAACTAGATTTTATGTACTGACAATTAAAAAACAGAATGTATTTTTCAGTTTAAAACTATACAGCAAAATATGACTCTAATTCTTTTAATGTTTCTGAGTCAGTCTGAATATCTCTAACTACTAATCCTTTCTCTAATACAACGGTTCGCTTGCAGACTTCGGTCACATGATTTAAATCATGACTGGAAATCAACATTGTTGTTTGATTTGTAGCTTGTAACTGGTTAAGTATCCGTTTTAAACGTATTTGAGATGAGGGATCTAATGCAGTAAAAGGTTCGTCTAAAATTAATATCTTGGGATTAGGTAAAAGGGCGGAGGCAATGCCTACTTTTTTCTGATTTCCTTTAGATAAATCACGAATCAACTTACCTGTTCCAATGATTTCTCCATTGAAAAAGTCTTGCATGGTTTCTAAGAATATTGCGATATCACCATCAGACATGCCATAGGTTTTTCCGGAAAAGGAGAAAAACTCTTCTGGGGTTAAAAAATCTATTAGGAAACTTTCATCTAAATAGGAAGCGATAATCTTTTTCCAATCATCACGTAGCGCTACTTTCTCTCCGTCAATCAATACTTCGCCTTCGGTAGCTTCTATCAAGTCAAGTATCAAACGAAAGAAGGTGGTCTTACCGGCTCCATTATTGCCGACTAACCCAAAACTTTCTCCATCGGATATAGTAAGGGATTGAATATTCAAAACGGCATTACCTCCGTAAAACTTTTTAAGATTATTTGTTTGAATCATGAATTATAACTTTTAATATTTATGCTTCTTTCTTTCTAAAACCTTCACACAAAGCATATTTCCTTCTTAAAAACTGTTGTGTACACAAATCAATAAGTTGTTTAGTAAACATTATTCCAATCAGACCCATAACAGCATAGATCCAAATAACGGTATTTGCAATGCCCAATTTATTCGCTACAGCGATAATTATCGATGGGAGAATCATAATAATCATAACATAGATGAAATTCTTGTAAGTCGTTCCTTGATAATTCATTGCTGAGCCTTCATTTAATTCCAAACGTTTTGTATTAAATGTAGCAAAAATCATGCAGAGTGGAAGAATAACCCCCGAATTAAACAGAAACGCGGAAACTTGTAGAAATATAACATATTTACCAAAAAAGAAATAAGGAGTGGTAATAATAAAGCTAATGACATTTAAAAATAACATCAGAAAATAATGAGCACTAATATATTCACGCGCATCAATACTTTTTGTCATGAGCGAATCAAAATGTGAACCATTCCAGCTGATCAACCATTGACTGAACATCAGCATGAAATTTCCTGCTACAATCATTGCCACGAAATACATAAATCCCTTTGAATCGTCATATAGTCCACTATAACCTAAAAAACCATACAATAAAAATAATAATGAAACTGTTAATGTTGATTTTGTACGTTTGTTTCTCCATACGAGCTTAATCATCAGCATTATAATTTCGCCCACCTTGCCAAAGCGTTCAAAGAAAGCATTGCTTCCTGTGTGCGATCGTGTTGATAAAACCTTTCGGGTAAACTTTTCGGTATAATAATTCTTGTTGAAATATTGTTTATTCAACGCAAAAGCAATCAATGGAAATGTTAAAATGAGTGCTATGCCAAAATTTTTGGACAAGAGGAAATGTAGAGATATTTTTGATATATCGAATAACGAAAACACTTTAAAGTATTCGAGAAGGAATAATCCACCTGCTATGAGCATTATAAAAAGTGTGCCCCATAAAGTGGATTCGTATTTTCGTTTTAACCAAGTAGCAAAAAGAACGTTAAACCAAATCATGAAAATATTCATGAAAATGAATTGACATGTCCCCCAAACGCCATAAGATTTTGATATAATAGAAATTGAGACAGGTACAAAAAACAGAAGAGAAATATAATTGAATGGATTAAGCAATGGCGTTAGTAAAACATAATTAACTAAAGTGCTACGTTTGATTGGCAAAATCTGATAAGGTTGCTGGTCGACAGTGTTCAGAGATTGCATAAAATAACGGAAAATAAGCACTCCCAAGCCTGTGTAGATAATCAATCCATTTAATACATCTGACGCTGCTTGTTCAGGTGCAGCTTCCTTGGCTATTACTGGGAACAACAAGCCCAAACCCACCAAAATAAATGCAAAATACAATCCTGTGATGGATAGAAGGATATTGACCACCAAATTCTTATAAAATCCGGGTGCTCTATATTGCTTCAGCCATTGTTGTCTTAAAAGGTCGCGTTCAATCATTTGTCTTGAATTTGGAGATTTTATTTTCTACCAAATAATCCTCCAAAAATTGAACGGGTAATGGTTTTTCCTAACTGATATGATATCTGTCGAGTGGCACTTTTACCTACTTGCTCAACAAAATCTCCAAGGATTCCTCTATTTGCTTTACGTTCCCTTTCTGCGGCTCTCTCTGCTTTTTCTGCTTCTTGTCGAGCTTTTAACTCTTCTTTTTGCTTCTGGAGACGTTCTTTTTCATCAATAGCTTTTTGACGTTCTTCCTCTAACAGATTCTGTTTGTTTGATAGTATTTCAAAAGCTGATTCTCTGTCAATTAATTTTTCGTATACTCCATAGATCAAAGAACTTTTGATAAGTTGATCGCGTTCTCCTACGGTAATAGGACCAATCTGACCTTGTGGGGGAAGAACAAATGCTCTTTCTACCATCTGAGGTGCTCCTTTTTCATCGAGAAAGGAAACAAGGGCTTCGCCGGTATTAAGCTGGGTGATGGCTTCTCCGGTATCAAACTTGGGATTTGCCCTGAATGTGTTTGCTGCTACTTTAACTGCTTTCTGATCGTTTGGGGTATAAGCGCGCAACGCATGCTGAACTCGATTACCGAGCTGACCTAATATGGTTTCTGGTATATCTGCGGGATTCTGGGTCACAAAATATATGCCGACACCCTTTGAACGAATTAACCTGACTACTTGCTCTACTTTTTCAAGTAATATTCGTGGCATATCATTAAAGAGCATATGGGCTTCATCAAAAAAGAAGACTAACTTGGGCTTTTCCAAATCTCCTACTTCGGGAAGGGTGTCATATAATGCATCAAGCATCCATAATAATAGAGTTGAATAGACACGAGGGGAATTCATCAGCTGGTCGGCTGCTAAAATATTAATTACGCCTTTGCCTTCTTCGGTCTGAATAAAATCGGTAATCTCTAGCTCTGGCTCTCCAAAAAATTTGTCGGCACCTTCGCTTTCAAGTCGCATCAATCCGCGTTGAATAGCTCCTATACTTGCAGGAGCGATATTTCCGTATTCTGTGGTGAATTCTGAACGGTTGTCTCCAACATATTGCAACATCTTTTGCAAGTCTTTTAAATCGATGAGTAATAAATTGTTGTCGTCTGCTATCTTGAAAACGATATTCAATACGGCTCCTTGGGTTTCATTCAAATTTAATAGACGCTCTAACAACAGTGGACCCATATCAGTGACTGTGGTTCGCACAGGATGACCTTGCTGACCAAAAACATCCCAGAATTTCACGGGGAAGGACTTGAACTCAAATCCTTTTTCACCAAGCTTATAACTGTCAACTCGTTTGGTTACACTTTCTTTATTACCTCCTGATTTTGCAACACCGGACAAATCGCCTTTCATATCTGCGGCAAATACGGGGACACCCATTTCACTAAATGTCTCGGAAAGTGTTTGTAAGGTAACGGTTTTTCCTGTTCCTGTAGCTCCGGTAATAAGTCCGTGACGGTTGGCCATTTTGGGAATCAGACAAATATCTGCTTCATCGTTGATGGCTATAAAAGCTCGTTTATTGTTGTCGAACATAATATAAGCGTTTTATTTGGTTAAACTACTTGTGAACAAAGATAATTAAATTTCAGAATTCACTGAAATATTTTCAATTTGTTGCAATAAAAAAACGCCCACTTGTAAGTGGACGTTCTTATGATAATTAATCGATAACAATTTCAAATTAATTGTCGCCGTTAACTGAAGCCATGTGAGCAACCAAATCCAATACTTTGTTTGAATAACCCCATTCGTTATCGTACCAAGCAAGTACTTTAACAAAAGTTGGGCTCAATTGGATACCTGCTTTTTCATCAAAAATTGATGTACGAGTATCGCCAACAAAGTCACTTGAAACAACTGCTTCGTCAGTGTAACCAAGAATACCTTTTAATTCGCCTTCTGAAGCTTCTTTCATAGCTTGGCAGATTTCTGCGTATGTGGTTTCTTTTGCTAAACGAACGGTTAAGTCTACAATTGATACGTCAAGTGTAGGAACACGAAGTGACATACCTGTTAATTTACCGTTCAATTCAGGAATAACTTTACCTACAGCTTTTGCAGCTCCGGTAGATGATGGGATGATGTTGCCGGCAGCAGCACGACCACCACGCCAGTCTTTCTTAGAAGGACCGTCAACAGTTTTTTGAGTTGCAGTTGTTGCGTGAACAGTAGTCATCAAACCTTCAATAACTCCAAATTTATCGTTCAATACTTTTGTGATAGGAGCTAAACAGTTGGTTGTACAAGATGCGTTAGATACAAATTGTTCACCTTTTGTGTAGGTTTTTTCGTTTACTCCGCAAACGTACATTCTTGTATCGTCTTTTGATGGAGCAGACATAATTACATATTTTGCACCAGCGTTGATGTGTGCCTGAGCTTTGTCCTTTGAAAGGAAAATACCGGTTGATTCAACTACATAGTCAGCACCAATTTCATTCCATTTCAAATTGTTAGGATCCATTTCTGAAGAAACACGGATACTTTTTCCGTTTACAACAAGGTTGCCATCTTTAATTTCAATAGATCCGTTGAATTGACCATGCACAGTGTCATATTTCAACATGTATGCAATGTAATCTAAATCAAGCAAATCGTTGATTCCTACAACCTGAATGTCGTTTCTTGTTTGAGCAGCACGGAATACCAAACGTCCAATGCGTCCAAATCCATTAATACCTACTTTAATCATAATTTTTTGAAAATTTATTTGTTAAGATAATACTTAAAATCAATCTCTTTTATTGGCAGCGCAAAAATACAAAATCTTTTGCGTTTAACAAAAAAATATTACATCAAAAAATCTAAATATGGATATGAATGAAAAAGATAACATTTTTTTGGAATAAGTAAAATTAATTTATTACTTTTGAATATTAATACTAATTTAATAATTATCATAAAAAAAACAATGTTACTATGAAACAAAAATATACACTACTTGTAGTTGTATCGTTCTTATTTGTTTGTTTGTCTATGGCACAGCAATCTTATGTTCCAACTAACGATAATCTGAAAAATAGAGAGGAATTTCAAGACATGAAATTCGGGGTGTTCATTCACTGGGGTATTTACAGCATGATGGCCGACGGGGAATGGATAATGAATAATAAGAATATTAATCATAATGAATATGCTAAACTGGCCCAAGGGTTTTATCCTTCTAAATATGATGCGGCTAAATGGGTGGCGGACGTAAAAGCATCGGGTGCAAAATATATTTGCATAACATCTCGGCATCACGATGGATTTTCAATGTTCGAAACTAAACAATCGCCATTTAATATTGTGGATGCAACGCCTTTCAAACGGGATATAATAAAGGAACTGGCGGACGAATGTCATAAACAGGGCGTCAAACTGCATTTTTATTATTCACTTCTGGATTGGACACGAAATGATTACTATCCGCTGGGAAGAACAGGGCATGGGGTAGGACGTACAGAAAAAGGAAATTGGGATTCTTACCACCGGTTTATGAAGAATCAAATTACGGAACTGCTTACTAACTACGGTGAAATAGGGGCAATCTGGTTCGATGGACTCTGGGATCAACCGGCGGAATTTGATTGGAAAATTAGAGAGATTTATGACCTTATTCATAGTATTCAACCTGGTTGTTTGGTTATCAATAATCATCATTTAACGCCTTTGGAGGGGGAGGATGGACAAACATTCGAAAAGGATTTGCCTGGACAAAATAAAACGGGGTTCTCGGGTACGGCTACTATCGGACAATTGCCGCTCGAAACGTGCGAAACAATGAATAATACTTGGGGATACAGCATCACTGACTTGAATTATAAATCGGAAAAAGAATTGATTCATTATTTAATAAAAGCTGCTGGAAATAATGCAAATCTGCTGATGAATGTGGGACCACGTCCTAATGGGGAGTTCCCGGACATAGCAATTCAAAGGTATTGCGCAATCGGGGATTGGCTCAAAGTCTATGGTGAATCTATTTACAATACGCGTGGGGGAGTGATTGCTCCGCAAGAATGGGGGGTTACTACACAAAATGGTAATAAATTGTTTGTGCATATCATAAATCTTCAAAACAATAAGCTTTTTTTACCTTTGACGGGGAAAAAAGTGCGTTCGGCTAAATCGTTTCTGGATAAAAAAACTATAAAATATTCAAAGGAAAAAGATGGTATCGTTTTACAACTGGATGAAATTCCAAATGATACTGATTTTGTAGTGGTATTGGAGTTTTAATATTTACATATATTGTATTGTTTTTTATATTATTTACTCTTTGAAACTCCTTTCCTGCTCCGAGGTGACTCTCACGCTCCTCTCACCATGCTCTCACTATGCTCTCACTATGCTCTCACTATGCTCTCACTATTCTTTGATAAGACTTAAGTGGAAGCATGGTGTGGGTTTTGGCTTTATTTAACATTGTTGAAGTCTTATGTGTGTCTTACTTTTGCTGCTGAAAAGTCTTTGCTTTAATTTTTCATAAAGTAATTGAAACTTGCAAAGAATGGGGATTGCTGAATTTCATGCATTTTATATATCTTTGTATTAAAATTGGTGGGGATTAATCGATTGATTTTTCTATTGCTTTTAGATTAAATTAAAGATAATTCCTCGGGGTTTATTGTGTTATAATAATATTAAAATAAATTGTAAAGTATGTCCGACGACAAGAAAATTATTTTCTCAATGGTGGGTGTGAGTAAAACCTTTCCGCCACATAAACAGGTGTTAAAAGATATCTATATCTCATTTTACTATGGGGCCAAAATTGGAATCATAGGACTTAACGGATCGGGTAAATCAACCTTGCTGAAAATTATTGCCGGAATAGAAAAGGAATATCAGGGCGAAGTGGTTTCAGATAAAAGTTATTCTGTTGGATATCTGGAACAGGACCCAAAACTTGATCCTGATAAAACAGTAATCGATATTGTTCGTGAAGGGGTACAACCGATTATGGACCTCTTGAATGAATATGAGGAGATAAATAATAAATTTGGTCTGCCTGAATATTATGAGGACGAAGAGAAGATGAATCAACTCTTTGCGAGACAGGCGGAATTGCAGGATAAATTGGATGCGGCGGATGCATGGACTATCGATAATAGATTGGATAGGGCTATGGATGCTTTGCGTTGTCCTCCTGTGGATCAACCTATTAATGAGCTTTCGGGAGGAGAAAGACGTCGAGTGGCGCTTTGTCGTCTTCTATTACAAGAGCCTGATGTGCTTTTACTTGATGAGCCGACTAACCACCTTGATGCTGAATCAATCGACTGGCTTGAACAGCACTTGCAACAGTATAAGGGTACGGTGATTTGTATCACGCACGACCGATATTTCCTTGATCATGTTGCTGGTTGGATTCTTGAACTGGATCGCGGAGAAGGAATTCCTTATAGAGGGAATTATACTTCGTGGCTGGAACAAAAGACTAAACGCATGGAGATGGAGGAAAAGCAGGTTAGCAAACGTCGCAAAACGCTGGAGCATGAACTTGAATGGATCAGAATGGCTCCCAAAGCGCGACAGGCTAAAGGAAAGGCTCGCTTGAACTCGTATGAACAGTTGCTGAATCAGGACCAAAAAGAAAGAGAAGAGAAGTTGGAGATTTTTATCCCTAATGGACCGCGACTCGGAAATAAGGTGATTGAGGCTATTGGGGTTGCAAAGGCTTATGGAGATAAACTGCTATATGATAACTTGAATTTTATGTTACCTCCTAACGGAATCGTAGGGGTAATCGGACCGAATGGGGCGGGAAAAACTACGTTGTTCCGACTGATACAGGGACTGGAAACACCGGACAAAGGTACTTTTGAGATCGGAGAAACAGTGGTTACGGCTTATGTGGATCAGGCGCATACGTCTATAGATCCGGAAAAGACTGTTTATCAGGTGGTATCAGGTGGTTTGGAGTTTATTAGAGTTGGCGGTAAAGAAATAAATTCTCGTGCTTATCTTGCAAGATTTAACTTTACAGGGGCCGATCAGGAAAAACTTACGGGTGTTTTATCGGGTGGGGAACGAAATCGTTTGCACCTGGCGCTTACTTTGAAGTCTGAAGCGAACGTGCTGTTGCTCGATGAGCCGACTAACGATATTGATGTGAATACTTTACGTGCTTTGGAGGAGGGACTTGAAAACTTCGCTGGATGTGCTGTGGTAATTTCACACGACCGTTGGTTCTTGGATAGAATTTGTACACATATCCTTGCTTTCGAAGGTGATTCGGAGGTTTTCTACTTTGAGGGTTCATACAGTGAGTATGAAGAGAATAAAAAAATGAGACTGGGTAATGTGGAACCAAAAAGGGTTAGATATCGTAAATTATAAGTCGAATTCTAATTTCTGATGAATTTAAAAAAGTTATTGTTAACAATTGCTTATTGCTATGTTTTGGTTGGAGGAATTAATGCTCAAGGGGTTGTAAATCAATCCGCAAGCAGTAATTCCTTGACCAATACTTTAACTGCGGAAGCTCAAAATATATCTAATGCTGATCTGGTTAAGGATAATTCCATAATAACTAATTCAGTTTCTGAAACGCAAGAAACGTCCGGCACAGGTTTCACAAACGACAACCGTCTAAACGAAAATTCAGCTTCTGATGCTCAAGGAACATCCAGAATAGGTTATACAAATAACGACCGGCTTTCAAATCATTCATCTTCTATTGCTCAAGAATTATCTGGAATTAGTTTCACAAGCAACGATTCTCTTACAAATATTTCGACAGATGGGAATTCGGAAACTGGTGTTTCTGAAAGGAATTCTTTTGGAAATTTAATCAACATAATCAAGAAAAATTGGGTGCCTCTTGGCAATCCTGAATCGAATAAATTTGATTTTGGTCCTTTACAAAATATCCCTTCTATCAATCCGGTAGAGGGATTTCGTTTGAGAGCGGGAGTGGCGACAAATTCAAGGTTCTCTCCGCATTTGTTCTTGAAAGGGTATATTGCATACGGATTGGATGATCAAAGGTTCAAATATCGGGGCGAGGCGACTTACTCTCTAAATAAGAGACAGTACTATTCGGGTGAGTTTCCACAGAATAATATTAATTTGATCTTAGAAAACGATATCTATGCTTATGGGGAAATGTCTCCAAGAATGCCTAACGACTTGCTTCTTTTTACGTATAATCGTTCAAAAAACGCAATGGTTTATCGTCGGTTCGCTGAAATGAATTATGAAAGGGAATCGCTGTCGGGACTTGCTTATATGGTTTGGGTCAGGTCTTCTGATATGACTCCGGTAGCTGGATTGACTTTCAACCGAATGACAAAGCTTGGTGAACCAACCAACATTACGCGTCTTCGTGAAAGTAATGTGGGGCTTCAGTTACGCTATTCTTTTGATGAGGATTATGAGCAAAATGGACGCAAACGTAAATCGCTTTCTTTAAATAAACCGGTATTGATTTTATCACATCTGGTTGGAATGAATGGTTTTCTGGGGGGTACGGTGAAATATCATCGTACGGATTTATCTGTACAAAAGCGTTTTATCCTTGGAAATGCAGGGAGACTTGATATGGTTGCTGATGCGCAACGGGTATGGAATCAGGTGCCGTTTCCTTTATTGATCTACCCTAATCAAAGGTCATTCTACTTGATTGAGAATAATCGGTTTTATCTCTCTCCAATAATGGAATTCCCCGCGGATCAACTCTTTGGCGTACGGGCGACTTTCGTTGGTGAGAATTTCCTTTTCTCTAAAGTGCCTTTGATTGATAAACTTGGCATAAAAGAGGTGGTTACATTAAGGGGAATTAGTAGTCATCTATCTGATAAGAATTATCCTACGACTGATAACGGCCTTTTGGCATTCCCTGAAACTTCAATGCCGATGGGGGACGTTTCTTATCTGGAAGGGGCTATTGGAATTACTAATATTCTTGGACTTTTCCGAATTGAATATGTGCATCGTTTTACATATAGGGAAAATCCTTATGCTATTCTTGGTAACATACGTTTCGATGTTACTCTTTAACTGCTCACATTTTTATATTATCTTTGTAACTTCAATTATTGACAATGATAACTATTTTAGGTATAGAGTCTTCGTGTGATGACACATCGGCTGCAATAATCCGTGATGGGGTCATATGTTCTAATGTGGTGGCGGGACAGGCTGTCCACGAACGTTATGGAGGCGTCGTCCCGGAATTGGCTTCACGCGCCCATCAACAAAATATAATTCCTGTAGTGCATGATGCTCTTAAACAAGCGGGCATCTCGAAAGAGGAACTGTCGGCAGTGGCTTTCACTAGGGGACCGGGATTACTAGGGTCGTTGCTCGTGGGGACTTCTTTCGCAAAGGGGTTTTCATCTGCGCTTAACATCCCAATGATAGAGGTGAATCACTTGCAGGCGCATGTCCTGGCTCACTTTATCAAAGAGGACGAATCGGATATGAATCAACCTTCGTTCCCGTTTTTATGTCTACTGGTTTCTGGAGGTAATTCGCAGATCATTTTGGTGAAAGACTATAATGATATGCAAATTATCGGACAAACAATAGATGATGCGGCTGGTGAGGCATTCGATAAGTGTGCTAAAGTCATGGACTTAGGATATCCTGGTGGACCTGTTGTAGATAGATTGGCTAAACTGGGTGATCCTGATAGATTCAAATTTAATAAACCGCATGTTGCTGGATATGATTACAGTTTCAGTGGATTAAAAACATCGTTCCTCTATTTTCTTAGAGATGAACTGAAGAATGATGCTGATTTTATTAATTTGAATAAGGAGGACTTATGCGCTTCTTTACAGAAAACAATCATTGATGTATTGATGAATAAATTATATCTCGCTGCTAAAGACTTGAATATTAAAGAGGTGGCAGTGGCAGGTGGGGTTTCGGCTAACTCGGGATTACGCGAGGCTTTTGAAACGTATAGTCGTAAATATGGTTGGAAAATTCATATCCCAAAGTTCTCATATACAACTGATAACGCGGCAATGGTTGCCATTACGGGATACTTCAAATACATCGATAAAGAGTTTTGTGGCCCTGAAGTGACACCATATGCAAGGGTGTCAATTTAATTTGAAAAAGATTCTATTGCATAAACTATTTTTAATATTTTTGTAACAAGCTTATCCTTTCAATAGTTTATAAATGGTATTGAAAGGAGTTCAATTAATAAATATTATGTCGGAAACAGAGAACCTGAATATCGAAGAGAACAAGAAAAGTCTCAATTTCATAGAGCAGATTGTTGAAAAAGATTTGCGTGATGGTAAGAATGATGGACGTGTGCAAACACGATTCCCACCGGAACCTAATGGATATTTACATATCGGTCATGCCAAAGCTATTTGTTTGGATTTTGGTATCGCTGATAACTATAACGGAATCTGTAATCTTCGATTTGATGATACAAACCCGGTAAAAGAAGATGTTGAATATGTTGACTCTATTATGGAGGACATAAAATGGCTGGGCTTTCATTGGGAAAACGTGTTTTATGCTTCTGATTATTTTGATCAGCTTTGGGACTTTGCTGTAAAACTTATCAAAGAGGGTAAGGCTTATGTGGATGAACAATCGGCCGAAGAAATAGCAAAACAAAAAGGTACGCCTACTCAACCTGGTGTAAATAGCCCATTTCGTGACCGACCGATAGAGGAGACTCTTGAACTTTTTCAGAAAATGAATACTGGAGAAATTGAAGAGGGTAGAATGGTGTTGCGTGCAAAAATAGACATGGCTTCTTCAAACATGCACTTCAGAGATCCAATTATTTATAGGGTTATTCATATTCCTCACCATAGAACGGGTACTAAATGGAAGGCTTATCCTATGTATGATTTTGCTCATGGACAATCTGACTATTTTGAGGGGGTTACACATTCACTTTGTACTTTAGAGTTTGTGGTGCATCGACCTCTGTATGACTGGTTTATCGATCAGCTGGCCGACAGCGATTATCGTCCTAATCAGTACGAGTTTAATCGTTTGAACATGACTTATACAATGATGAGCAAACGAAAATTATTGCAACTTGTACAGGAAAAATTGGTGTCGGGCTGGGATGATCCTCGAATGCCTACTATTTGTGGATTGCGTCGCAGAGGATATACTCCTGAATCGATCCGCTATTTTATTAATAATATCGGCTATACTAAATATGATGGAATGATCGATGTTTCTTTACTGGAACATAGCATTCGAGAGGACCTTAACAAAAAGACGATGCGTGTTTCGGGTGTTATTGATCCCATTAAGCTGATCCTCACTAACTATCCCGAAGGAAAAGTGGAGGAGGTAGATGCGGTTAACAATCCTGAAGATGAATCAATGGGTAGCCGTAAAGTAATGTTTAGTCGTGAGTTATGGATCGAACGAGATGACTTCATGGAAGAGGCTCCAAAGAAATATTTCCGACTAACCCCAGGTAAAGAGGTCCGTTTGAAGAATGCGTATATCGTTAAGTGTACAGGATGCAAAAAGGATGACCAAGGTAATGTCGTTGAAGTTTATGCAGAATTCGATCCACAAACAATGAGTGGTATGCCCGAAGCTAATCGAAAAGTTAAAGGTACAATTCACTGGGTGTCAGCAGCGCATAGTATAGATGCAGAAGTACGACTTTACGATCGTCTTTTTATGGTTGAAGATCCTTCTGGTGAAAAAGATACAGATTTTAGATCATTGTTGAATCCCAATTCGCTTATTGTGAAAAAGAATTGTAAATTAGAAGCTTACCTGAAAGATGTTAAGCCCCTCGATAATTTTCAGTTTCAGCGTGTAGGATATTTTAATGTTGATAATGATTCTACTCCTGATCACCTGGTATTTAATCGTACAGTGGCACTAAAAGATTCTTGGAAGAAGTAAGCATGCGCATACAATTAATTTAGAGATGGAATGGAAGATGATGAATTAGATATATCCGAACTGCTTAATAAATATGAACAAATGCGTGCTCATGGTAAGAAAATGTATCTCGATGCCGATGAGTTCTCAATGTTGATAGAGTATTATTTTAGTATTGGTGATCTAGAAGAAGCAGATAATCTTACTAAAGAAGGACTTGCTATGCATCCCGGAAGCCAACAATTGATGCTAATTAAAGCAAAAGAATTGGTCGACGGGCAATATTTCCAAGAAGCTCTAAATTATATAGATTCTATATCTGATGATGGTGATATTGACATACCATTACTCAAAATAGAGTGTCTGATTCATCTTGATATGAAGGATGAGGCAGAAGCAATTATTGACGACTTGTTTGAAAGGGAACTAACGGTTGATCAATTATATACAATAGATATTGAGATAGGCTTTATATATAATGATGTTGATGAATACGATAAAGCTGTACCTTATTTAGAAGACAGTCTTAAAATAGATTCTAATAATACGGAAGTTCTCAACGATCTTTCTTATGCATATGAAATGTTGAGTAATTTCCCTAAAGCAATAGAATTCAACAATCATTTGCTAGATATTGACCCGTATTCTTTTGAGAGTTGGGTAAATCTAGGAAAGTTGTATTCCATGAGTGGAGAGTACGGAAAAGCAGTAGATGCATTCGATTTTGCCTTGACTATCAATGAAGGAGACGTGAACGCTTTAAAATTGAAGGCGTTGGCAATGTGTTTAAATGGAAATGCAGAAGATGCAATTCTTATATTTGAAGAATGTTTAAAAGAAACTCCCGATGATATGTCGCTATATGATTCACTTCTTGTGAGTTATGAAGCTTTGAAAGAATACGATCAGATGTTCAAAGTTATCAATATGAAAGAAGCGCATTTAGGTTCAAAAGGCATATTGATGAAACGCGCATGGGTGTATATTCTTGAAAAACAGATAGAAAAGGCCAAGGAGTTGTTTGATCAAATCCCTGAATCCGAACGCGAGACTTATGATTATTATTGTCTTGAGGGTGAGCTTGCCATTCATGAAGAAAATTATATTGATGCAGAAAAGGCATATATGAAAGCAGCGTTGCTTTCAGAAGATAATGAGAATGTTTTAAATCGCCTATCGATTATATGTGTCTCATTAGGTAAATTAGAAGAAGCAGCGGATTATCTTGAACAATTATTCAAACTTGATCCCAACTTTCCAGATGTTAAAAACAGATTGGCTTTTGTTCGTTTTGAAATAGGTAACAAAGAAGCGTTTGATAAAACAATGGAAATGTTATCAGATGATGATCTTAGGAATATGCTTGAGCTTATTGACCCTGAAAGTAAGGATAAAATAGCAATCTTAAATAGAGAAAGTCTACTTATTCGACTTGACGAAGCACGTGAAAATAGGCTTCTTTTTAAGAATAACAAGTACTGAGAAAATGTTATTATCTAAAAATAGAAAGGTTTCTTTTGTCCTTTTTGTATGCCAATTTGAGCCGTCATTTTTCTATCTTTGCAGGTAACAATCAATTTAATAGATCAATCGATGTCTAAATATTGTCCTTTGTGCGGAAATAATAAGTCAGAAGAAGAATTGTTCTGTCACGACTGCAAGTCAAAGATCCAAAACGATTATGAGGTTGAATTGCCTTCAAAACGAGAATCAGGAGGAGATGGGTTTGCAGATAAATCATCAGATATTAAGTCGCTTATGGTTGAGGGGGTCTGTGAAGAGCAGCATTCCGCAACTCAAGAATCAAATAGAATGCTTAATGCAAAGAGTGGTACGACTGAGAGGAATGGGGAAGAGCAGTATGAATCAATTCAAGATGGTAATACAAGGTATAACACTGAGTATAAAACAAAGCGTAAAAAAAAGGGTAGTTTAACAATATGGATAATAAGTGTCTTGTTAATATCTACAGCGCTTTATTTTATTTATGAAGAAGTAGTGAAAAAAGGCAATCTTGAACGATCTACATGGGAGTTGGCATTAAAAGAGAATTCAAAAAGTTCATATCTATCGTATATGGATCAATATCCGAGAGGAGTCTATTTTGAAGAAGCTGAGAATAAGGTGATAATATTTAAACAAGAAGAAGATTCCATTTGGGAAAGTCTAAAAAATTCCGATAATTCTGGAGAATTGGATGCATTCCTGACAAATTATCCTGAGAGCGCATATTTACCGCTTGTACGATCCCGATTAGACTCAATTATGTGGATTGCCGCACTTAAAACAAATACAGCCGAAAGTTACTCAGAGTATTTATTAATGTCAGAAAGCGGAAAATTCGATGGTGATTATTTCACACCTGCGCAAAACCGATACAACATGTTATTTCAATCATATCCAGTTGATGAAAGCGATTTGAGTAAAATACAAGAAACGATAAGTGGTTTTTATTCCGCTCTATCAACTGTTTCGTACGATAAAATAACTAAATATTTAGCACCAACTGTAACTCGTTTCTTTAATGCAAGAACAGCATCGCGAGATAAAATTTCAGGAGAATTAGTAATGGCAAGTGCCAAATCCACCAATAATACTATTAAATTCGAGCCGGATATTAAGGGGTTGCAATACGAGCGTGATGTTAATGATTCATATAAGGCCAATGTTTCCCTTGTCAAAGAGATGACAAATAAGCAAGGAATAAACGAATCCATTTCCGGTTATATTGTTCATGTTTCCCTTGACAGCATATTCCAGATAACATCAATATCTGAAACAAAACCATATACTGAAGCACCTTAAGCGAACTATTGAGGTATAGAGTTTGTTTATCACAAATGGAATTTCAACTAACATCACAATATAAGCCAACAGGAGATCAACCTGAAGCCATCAAAGCTTTGGTAGAAGGATTACGTAGTAATGTGCCCTATCAGACGCTGTTAGGCGTTACCGGTTCGGGTAAAACATTTACAGTTGCCAATGTTATTGAGCAGATTGGCAAGCCCACACTAGTGTTAAGTCACAACAAAACGTTGGCTGCCCAGTTGTACAGTGAGTTCAAGAACTTCTTTCCGCACAATTCTGTAGAATATTATGTGTCTTACTATGATTATTATCAGCCGGAAGCCTATTTGCCGTCGTCAAACACCTATATAGAAAAGGATTTGGCTGTAAATATGGAGCTTGAGAAACTGAGGTTAGCCGCCACATCAGCATTATTATCAGGCAGGAACGATGTAATTGTAGTCTCATCCGTTTCATGCATATATGGAATTGGCAATCCTGAAGATTTCAATAAAGTCACAATAGAAATAAAAGTAGGTCAGAAGATTGACCGTGATGTGTTTTTACGATCATTGGTCGAGAGTCTATACTCACGAAATGAAACGTCAGAGTATGACCATGGTAACTTCCGTGTAAAGGGCGATACAGTAGATATATTTCTTGCCTATGACGATAATATAATCCGAGTAATTTTCTGGGATGACGAAATAGAAAGTATAGAATCAATAGATTCAGTTTCGTTGGTAATGTTAGAAAGGTTAGAATCATTTAGGATCTACCCAGCCAATCTGTTTGTCACCACTAAAGAAAGGATATTCCGTGCTGTTGAAGAGATTCAGATAGATCTTGGGAAGCAGGTAGAGTTCTTTCAGTCCATTGGTAAACCATTGGAGGCAAAGCGTTTATATGAGAGAGTTACTTACGATGTAGAAATGATAAAAGAAGTCGGATATTGTTCCGGCATCGAGAATTACTCAAGATATTTTGATGGAAGACAACCCGGGACACGCCCATTCTGTCTTCTTGACTTCTTCCCCGAAGATTATTTGATGGTTATTGACGAGAGTCACGTCACCGTTCCTCAGATCCGTGCAATGTATGGCGGCGACCGTTCACGGAAAACTAATCTTGTAGAATATGGATTTCGTCTTCCAGCCGCGATAGACAATCGTCCCCTTAAGTTCGAAGAATTCGAATCCCTTGTTCCAAGAATCATATTTGTAAGTGCGACTCCAGCCGACTATGAACTCGAAAAATCAGAAGGAGTAGTAGTCGATCAGTTGATACGTCCCACCGGTCTTCTTGATCCCATAATTGAAGTACGTCCCAGCGTTAATCAGATTGACGATTTGATGGAAGAGATACAACTGCGTATAGAAAAAGATGAACGAGTACTCGTTACCACTCTCACCAAAAGAATGGCAGAAGAGTTAACAGATTATCTTTACCAGAATGGTATCCGATGCAATTACATCCATTCAGATGTCGAGACATTAGAGCGAATACAGATCATGGATGATTTACGTAAAGGACTATATGATGTTCTTATTGGTGTCAATCTGTTAAGAGAAGGATTAGATTTGCCCGAAGTCTCGCTGGTAGCCATTTTGGATGCCGATAAAGAAGGCTTTCTCCGTTCCCATCGTTCATTAACGCAGACAGCAGGTCGCGCTGCCCGCAATATCAACGGTCGCGTTATCTTTTATGCCGATAAAATGACAGACAGCATGAAAGCCACCATTGATGAAACCACCCGTAGGCGTGACAAGCAGTTAAAGTATAATATAGAGCACGGAATAACACCCCGTCAAATCCAGAAAGGCTATTCTTCAGCTTTAAGCAGTAAAAAAGAAGAGGTTGTAGATCAGAATGCATATATAGAGCCAGATTATCTTCCAATTGCTTCCGAGCCAGAAGTGAAATATGAAAACGTTACCGATCTCAAACGTCAGATTGAGCGCACCCGGAAGGCCATGCATGATGCAGCCAAGAAGTTAGAATTTCTTGAAGCCGCTCAGTTGCGAGATCAGTTAATAAAGTTAGAAGATCAATTAGCTAAACCCAAAAAACAATAAGAAACAAACATTAAATAAATATATATAATATAAAATTTAGAAATGAAGAGTGATATAGAAATCGCAAGGGAAACTCCGTTGAAAAAGATTAAAGATGTAGCAGAAGGAATAGGTATTCCACGAGATGAAGTACATAATTATGGTCGTTACATGGCCAAAATCCCTGTACAATTATTAAACAAGGAAAAGATAGACAAGAGCAACCTGATATTAGTCACCGCCATTACCCCAACCAAAGCCGGAGTAGGCAAAACCACCGTATCCATTGGTTTGACGCTAGGTCTCAATAAAATAGGTAAAAAAGCAATAGTAGCCCTTCGTGAGCCCTCTTTAGGTCCTGTATTCGGTATGAAAGGCGGAGCCGCAGGCGGTGGATATTCTCAAGTACTACCGATGGAGAATATCAACCTCCATTTCACAGGAGATTTTCATGCAATTACCACTGCCCACAATACCATTTCCGCATTATTAGACAATTATATATTTCGTGTTCAGGGAACAGGAGATGAGATCAAGCAAGTATTATGGAAAAGAGTGTTAGACGTAAATGACAGGAATTTACGATATATAGTAACCGGTTTAGGACCAGGAAATGGTATTCCCCAAGAGTCCGGTTTCGATATTACCGCGGCATCCGAGCTTATGGCCATTCTCTGTCTTGCTGAAGACGAAGCCGATTTGCGTCGTCGCATTGAGAATATATTACTTGGATACAAGCGAAACGGCAATCCTTTTACAGTAAAAGATCTTGGTATTGCCGGATCAATCACAGTACTGATGAAAGACGCCATCCATCCAAATTTGGTACAAACCACCGAAAATACCGCAGCATTTGTCCACGGCGGTCCCTTTGCCAATATAGCCCACGGGTGCAATTCAGTGTTAGCAACCAAGATGGCCATGAGTTATGGTGACTATGTGATCACCGAGGCTGGGTTTGGTGCAGACTTAGGCGCCGAAAAATTCTTCAATATCAAGTGCAGGAAAAGCGGATTACGTCCCAAAGCCACCGTGTTAGTCGTAACCGCCCAAGGACTTAAGATGCATGGAGGAACCCCCGAAGGCAAGATCAAGGAACAAGACATAGACGGATTGAAAAAAGGATTAGAAAATGTAGAAAAGCATTTAGAAAACCTTTCAACATTTGGTCAAACCGTTATTGTCGCATTCAACAAATACTATTTCGATACAGAAGAAGAGATAGATGTCGTTCGTCAATACTGCGCAACCAAAGGCGTTCGTTTTGCAATAAACGATGCATTTGTCAAAGGCAGCGATGGTGCGATTGAATTAGCTGAAACCATTGTAGATGCAGTAGAGAATGACCCCTCACACGATTTAAAGTTCACCTATGACGATGAAGACAGTATAGAAGAGAAAGTCGAAAAGATTGCAAAAACCATTTATGGAGCAAGAGACGTTGTTTTTGGTGAGAAAGCATTAAAGATGTTAGACAAGATAAATGGCACTCCACTTGCAAAAATGCCAGTCTGCATAGCCAAGACCCAATATTCATTCTCAGCAGATCCAAAAGCATATGGAGTAGCGACAAATTTTCGTTTCAAGATCAATGAACTCGTAATCAATCAAGGCTCAGAGTTTATTGTCGCCATTGGTGGAGAGATGATGCGTATGCCAGGGCTTCCAGCCGATCCCCAGGCCAATCATATTGACATTGTCGCAGGTAATGTAGAAGGGTTGAGTTGATTTTCGAAAATCAAAATGAGGTGTGGCAGGAAATAGTAAGATTAATGTAGAAGGGTTGAGTTGATTTTTGTCAATATGATTTTCAAAATTCAAGAAAATCTTCAACAACCAGAATTAACTATGCTTAACATTGTTGTCGATTTTTCTATCGGACCATAGTAAGACCATGGTAAGACCATGGTAAGACCATCATGAGAGTATCAGCGCTAATATGTTGAATATAAGCACCATACTCTCATTTTGTTTACATTTATTAACTTTAGGAGGGTTAAAATATGTAAAAATGGTAGTTTTTTGATTCCTTTAAAATCAAGATAAGTTAGAATTATCTTGAATTATATTATGTTAAAAAGCCTCTTTGTGTACGTACACAATCAGATTATTTTATAACTTAGCAAACTTATTATCAGAAATATGTAACAAAGCAGAAATACACATAACATAAAATTAAATATCACAATGAATGAATTACAAAAGAGTAACCGTAAAATGACCAATTACCGTTGGGTAATCACATCCATGTTGTTTTTAGCAACCACTGTTAATTACCTTGACCGTCAAGTGCTTTCCCTTACGTGGGTAGATTATATAGCCCCCGAATTCCACTGGACCAACAATGATTACGGCACAATAACCAGTCTTTTTTCTATATTCTATGCCATTTCCATGTTATTTGCCGGTAAGTTAGTCGATTGGTTAGATACCAAAAAGGGATATTTATGGTCGATAGGAGTCTGGTCGTTCGGCGCCATTTTACATGCATTTTGTGGAATCGCAACATCAGGAATTGTAACCGGCAATTGGATATTTAATTTTGAAGGTTCAAGAGAAGCCATTGCCGCAGTAAGCAATGTCTCATTAATAGTAACCGTTAGTGTAACCCTATTTGTATTTGCCCGATTAATATTAGCAATAGGAGAAGCAGGCAACTTTCCCGCAGCCATTAAAGCCACTGCCGAATATTTTCCAAAGAAAGACCGTGCCCTATCAACAGGTATATTTAATTCCGGTGCTCAAATTGGAGCATTGATAGCCCCATTAACCATTCCATTTCTTGCCAAAGCCTATGGTTGGGAAATGTCCTTTATAATTATAGGAGCCCTTGGATTTATTTGGATGGGAATCTGGGTATTTGTTTACAAAAAACCAGAAAAGAATCCAAGTGTCAATGCGTTGGAATTAGAATATATAAATCAAGATGATAAAGTAGACGAAGTAGAAGTAAAATCCGATCAGCCCAAAAAAGTTACCTACAAGCAAGCCTTTCGTCACAAGCAAACCTGGTCGTTTGCCATCGGTAAATTCATGACAGATGGTGTTTGGTGGTTTCTTTTATTTTGGATTCCCGCCTATTTAAGTTCCGTTTACGGATTAAGTTCGACTGAAAGTTCAGTACATATATTCATTGTCTATGCCATTTCCATGATTTCGATATTTCTTGGAGGATATTTACCATCATATTTCATGGAGAAAAAGAAAATGAATCCCTATAAAGGCAGGATGAAAGCCATGTTTATATTTGCCTTGATTCCCGTTCTTATTCTATTTGCCCAACCATTAGGACAATATTCCGTTTGGTTCCCAGTGATCATAATAGGACTTGCCGCTATGGCCCATCAATCATGGTCCGCCAATATATTCACCACCGTCAGCGATATGTTTCCCAAATACGCTGTAGGCACCATTACCGGTATTGGAGGTATGGCCGGTGGAGTAGGAGCTTTTTTGATCAACAAAGGTTCCGGCGCATTATTTGATTTTTCAGAAAAGACCAATCTCCAGTTTTTGGGATTTTCCGGTATAGACAGCGGATATTTCATCATCTTCTGTATTTGTGCATTTGCATATTTGATAGGATGGTTAATTATGAAATCGTTAGTACCCAAGTATGAATTGATCAAAGAAATGTAATATTCACACATATTTAATGACTAGTCCTGAATAACCGTTACAGGTTTTCTTCAATATTTTTAACGCTATTTCAGGACGAGACATAACCAGATAAAAAAGACCTGTCATTTATAATTGACAGGTCTTTTGTTATTCTTATGAAACCACCACACCTGAATTTTCAGAAGCGGTTATTTATATTTTACCTAATTGAAATTTAGTTAATTTATTTCAGCTAATTGTGTTTCAGTTGTTTTTGTTTCAGCCTTATTATTCCAAATACGTATATCCATATAATCCAGAGCGGTAGTTCGACAGAAATTCCTTACCCTCTTCGACAGAAATCTTACCCTGTTTTACAGAGCTCATTATCCATGTCTCCACAGTCCGTACCAGTTTTTTTGGATTGTACTGAGCATATTCCAGTACATCAGCCACTGATTCACCATCAATTACCTGATCTATATTATATCCATTTTCTTTTGTCGTTACATGAACAACATTTGTATCACCAAACAAATTGTGTAAGTCGCCCAAAATTTCCTGATACGCCCCAACCAGAAATACCCCAATATAGTACGATTCATTTTTCTTCAAACTATGAACCGGAAGATAAGGTAAATGGAAGCCATCCTGTAGAGAGAAGCTTGCTATTTTGCCATCAGAATCACATGTTATATCCTGTATTGTAGCCGTTCTGTCCGGTTTCTCGTTAAGTCGATGAATAGGAATAATAGGGAAAATCTGATCAATTGCCCATGAGTCCGTCAGTGATTGAAACAAAGAAAAATTACAGAAATATTTGTCCGGCAGCAGTTGTGCCAACTGTTTCAGTTCTTCCGGAGCATGTTTTGATCGAGTAATAGTATTATTTATTTCTCTTGCGATTGAGAAATATAATTCTTCCACTTGTGCTCTTGTTTTAAGATCCAGCATACCCAAGCTGAAGAGATCCAAAGATTCTTCTCTTATTTGTTGAGCATCGTGCCAAGATTCCAACATTTTTGTCGGTGTTAGTACATCCCAAATATTGTACAACTCTTTTACCAGTTCATGATCTGTTTCCTGAATATCCTTATTTTCTTTCCATTCAGGCAACGTTGTTGTTTCCAGTACCTCAAAGATAAGAACCGAGTGATGAGCTGTAAGCGCTCGTCCAGATTCCGTTATAATATTTGGGTGAGGCAAATTGTTTTTGTTTGCCGTATCAACAAACGTAAAAACAGCATCATTCACATATTCCTGAATAGAATAGTTTATACTATTTTCAGTAAAAGACGACCTTGTTCCATCGTAATCCACACCCAATCCACCACCAATATCCACAAAGTCGAGATGAAATCCCATGGTATAAAGTTGTACATAGAATTGTGCAGCCTCACGAAGTGCCGTTTTTATATGACGTATTTTTGTAACCTGGCTACCAATATGAAAATGAATAAGTCTGAAGCAGTTCTCCATTTTATTTTTTCTAAGAATCTCCAGAGCTTCGAGCAGTTCGCTTGAATTCAATCCGAATTTGCTGCCATCACCGCCAGATTCCTCCCATTTACCACTTCCTGAGCTTGCCAATTTTACTCGAATGCCAATGTTAGGCATTACTTTTAATCTTTTCGCCAGTTTTATTGTCAGTTCCAGTTCGTTCAGTTTTTCAACAACGATAAACACCTGTTTCCCCATTTTTTGTGCCAGGAGAGCCAGTTCAATATAACTTTCGTCTTTATATCCATTACAAATAATCAGTGAATCATCGTCCGAATTAATAGCCAGTACAGCATGTAGCTCCGGTTTTGATCCCGCTTCAAGTCCAATATGAAATCGTTTTCCATACGTAACAATTTCTTCCACCACCTGTCTCATCTGATTGACTTTGATAGGATAAATGATATAGTTTTGCGCTTGATATTCATATTCTTTCGAAGCCGCTTCAAAACTACTGGATATTTTTTCAATTCTGTTGTCAAGAATTTCAGGGAAACGCACCAACACAGGTGACGAAACATCCCTAAGATATAGTTCTTGCATCAGATCATTCAGATCAACTACACCACCATTTTGTTTTCGTGGAGTAACCTGCACATTTCCTTTTTCGTTAATAGAAAAATAGCCATTTCCCCATCCTTTGATGTTATATAATTCTTCTGAATCCTCTATACTCCATTTTCTCATTTCAGTGGATAAAAATTTGTTAATTGATTATTAATTAGGCGACAAAAATACTCATTTATTTTATCATGTTAAAGATGATAGATAAAAATTATTGTTGACGTATCATAAATATCAGGAAACAAGCTTAATACAGTCATATAATCAAGGAAACAGGGGATGAATTTATACAAGAGCCGCGACAAGAAGCTTTACGAGTCTGATCAGTCGAGATGCATGTAGCGTTGACTACGTTGACAGCTCCCAATAAAATATGTTAGTTTCGTATATTTTTTGTTACATTTGCTGCATCAAATGAAAACAAGATTCATCATGAAATTCCATTTCAACACATACCGAACTATTCTTTTAGCAGGAATCCTCTTTACCTCTATAACCGGTTCAGCCCAAGACACAAAGCTGCTTACACGACGCTCGCCAATAGCACAGCCATACGGCTACATCACGGGTGGTGCCATGACTGGTGCAGCAGTTGCCGACTCGCCCGACCCGCTGGTCAGCTATGTGTGGGATGACCCCAAGGTAAGCGATCCTCTGCAGATTTATGTAGTACGACCCCGGTCGGCAGAGGCAATCTCTAACGCCAATAACTTCCAGGGACTTTCCACTATCACTCGCGAGAACTGCTCCATCCGTGTAAAGGGAGAAGGCGTACTTCGTCTCGACTTCGGTGTGGAACTGCCTGCCTGGATAGAGATTGACAGTCCCGACCTCAATGGCGGGGTGTATGTGGTGTTTGAACTCAACAGTTCTGTCCAGATCATGGCCAGCAATATCCGTGGAGATAACTCGTTAATGAATGCCGTATTCTTTGATAGTAAACAATAAACATAAAACAAAATAACATAAAATAAATGCGAAGATTTATAATAGGTATATCGCTGCTGCTTGCCACTACATCGGTTTGGAGTCAGAAGCTTGAGGATTGGACCACCCAGACCCGACAGGGACATCCTTACACCTGGTGGCACTGGATGGATGGCAATATCACACGCCATGGAATAACCAAGGATCTGGAGGCCATGCACAATGCAGGCATCACAGCCTTTCAACTGTTCAATCTGTCTGGAGGTATACCAGCCGGTACAGTCAAGTATTTGAGTCCTGAGTGGTTGGAGTTGGTCAAGTTTGCCGCCACCGAGGCTGAGCGACTAGGCATGACTATGGGCTTGAACAACGGTCCAGGCTGGTCGTGCAGCGGAGGCAGCTGGGTAACACCAGCCAATAGCATGCAAACCCTGACTTGGACAGAGATCCAGTTGCAGGGCACAGGTAAGGAACAGCAGTTGCAGTTGGTACAGCCCAAGAGTAACCGTAACTATTATCAGGATATACGCGTGATAGCATTCCCCACACCTGACATAGATCAGAAGATCAAGGATCATGACCTCAAGAGTATGAAGGCTTATGTGACACCCGACATGTTGCCTGCCAGCCAGGAAACCTTTCCTGCCGATGCTACGATAGCAAAGGCCAGCATTGTGGACCTAACAGGTATGATGGATGCGCAGGGTAACCTGAAGTGGAGTGCACCCAAAGGAAACTGGACGGTGATGCGATTCGGTCACACCAGTACTGGAACGGAAACGCACCCAGCTAATGATATCACGGCAGTCGGACTGGAGGTGAACAAACTGAGTAGTCAGGCTCTGGATGTTTTCTGGCACGATGGTGTGCAACCTATCCTGGACTATCTGGGTCCACTAGTAGGGCCGGTGCTCGATAATATCCTGGTAGATAGCTACGAGGTGGGTTCCTCAAACTGGACGGCAGGTTTTGACCGCGAGTTCCTAAAGCGCATGGGTTACAGTATCTTTGACTATTTTCCCGCCATGGCAGGCTACTGCGTAGGCAGCGGACCGGAGAGTGAGCGTTTCTTGTGGGACGTGCGCAAGGTCTGCTCCGATGTGATGGCTGAAAACTTCTACGATCACTTCCGCGACCTCTGTCACGAGCACGGACTTAAGTTTTCCTCCGAGCCCTATACAGGTCCCTTCACCGCTATGCGTGCCGGTTCGTCAGCCGATTTTGTGATGGGCGAGTTTTGGATGGACAATGCAGGAGTTAATATCACCTCCAAGATGGCCGCCTCGGTAGCGCACCTGTGCGGTAAGAAGCTGGTGGGTGCCGAAGCCTTTACTGCAACCCGTGATAATGCACGTTATTTCAACACGCATGCCGATTTGAAGAGTGTGGGTGACCGTTTCTTCTGCGAGGGCATCAATCAGTACGTCTTCCATACCTACGTGCATCAGCCTACCGATGCAGCTCCCGGCTATACCCTGAGTGGCTACGGTCTGCACTTTAACCGCCAGAATACACTCTGGTCACAACATCACTACTATATCGATTATATAAGTCGCTGTCAGTACTTACTACAGCAGGGTAGTTTTGTAGGCGATATACTGGTTTTCGAGGGCGAGTCAACGCCAACGGTGGGTGTTGCGTACCCCGAGGCTAAGGCCGAAGGATTTGATTATGACATGATATGAACCGATATGATGTATCAGCTTACTGTCCGCGATCACCTTATCTATACACCTGCAGGAGCTTGCTACAGGGTGCTTATGATGCCTAAGAGCGAGCAGATGACACCTCGGATGCTACAGAATATTAAGCGACTGGTGGATGCAGGTGCTATGGTGGTAGGCAAACGTCCCTTGGTGTCTCCATCACTTCAGGGTTATCCAGCTTGTGATACGCAGGTGCAGCAGTTGGTACAGGAATTATGGGGCAGTGGCAAGGTGCGCGATATCAGTGGTGTGGATGCGTTGCTTAAGGCAGGCGTGAAACGCGACTTCTGGACCGCCAGTCACAATACCGGTTTCTACTTTATTCACCGCTCGTGCGAGGAGGGCGAAGTATATTTCATTTGCAATCAGCAGAAGCTTATGCGCCAGATGGAATGTTCGTTCCGTGTCAAGGATAGGATGCCCGAGTTATGGAATCCTCTGACCGGTGAAATACAAGCTGTGCAGTCCTACAGATGTCAGGGCGATGTAACCACCCTTACCATCCCCTTCCAACCCATGCAGTCATGGTTCGTGGTGTTCCGAAAGCAAGCTGAATCCGCATCTAATATCCTTGCTGCTAAGAAGACCGGACCGCTGCAACCCCTGGATGGACTGGAAATCCTCAAAGCCGAGTTTAACAGGTTTGTACCCAATGGAATTGTGGATAATTCCGATAATATACGTGAGCTTGTCAGGAATAACCGTCTGGATACGTGGTGCAATAACGGCAACTGGGGCGATCCCGCTCCAGGTATCGTCAAGCACATGCAGATCACCTATACCATCGGAGGCGTTCGCAAGGTACTCTATGCGACCGAGGGTCAGCATTTTACGCTCCCCATGCCTGGTGACAGTGGTGATCTGTTGATCGAAAAATCCTTCTATGGAGCTGTACCTGCCGATTTGGACGAAGAGAGCATGTCTCATTCCGATGCTACAGATCAGCTGAAACAACTCATTGCAGAGGGCCAGTATGTGATTCCCGTGGACAATAGATAGGCCGCGGGACGTACCTTCCGTAAGGAGCCTGTGCTGCGTGTCAGCTACAAGGCTGCAGGTGAGACTTGCACCCAGGATATACGTATAGGCTCCTCGCTGGATCTGAGCAAACACGATGAAGGTATCACTACCCATGCTGCCATGACGCTGGACGGAGTCTGGGCCGTCAGCTTCGATGGCATGGACGCACCTGCACCCACAATCTTCAACCAATTGCAGTCCTTATCGGACAGCCAGGATGAGGCAATCCGCCACTTCAGCGGAACAACCACCTATCGTCAGCAGATAAGTGTGCCTAAGTCTTATTTATCCCAAAAACTACGTACTCGCCTTGAACTTGGCAAAGTGGTCGCTGCTGCCGAGGTATTCATCAATGGTCAGTCGGCAGGTAATGTGTGGTGTGCGCCATACTGTTTGGATGTAACGGGAATGCTGCATGCCGGTAAAAACGATATCGAGATACGCGTATGCAACCAATGGGCCAATCATCTCATCGGCGAGGAGAAGACAGGCAGAAAGAAGACCGTATCCAATAGTCGTTACTGGAACAAAGATGCCCAACTCCTCCCTGCCGGACTTATGGGACCTGTGGTGCTGCGTGCCATTAAGTGATATATAGTTATAATAATTTTATGATTTCACCCTTCAGTTTAAGTATGGCACTTGCTATGACCTGGCATGGAGCAGGAGGAACAACAAAATATCCATATTAAATTCAATTATTACCAACCAATTAGTCCCTATAAAACCTGCGTTTGTAATACTCAATAAATCAAGATGTTTATTTAAAATCATCTTGTAATAAATTACTTCATTTCATATTAATTTTTTATTTTTGTGTGTAAATCAAATTTTCAAATAGAAAATCTCTAAAAATAGCAATATGAATTCCATTTTACGAGTAATGGAATAATCGCTTATTTAATTATGTGAATAATTATTGGAAAATACATTTAAGTTTCACAAAATAATAAACAGACTACAATGAAAAAGACATTTTTAATTTTAATCTTTACTTTGACAACATTTGTCTGTTTCGGACAAATAGAACATTTAGAACCAGCAAGAGATTTTAAAAATTACGAAGGTGAGTCAAAAGTATATTATGATAATTTGTTTTCAAAACTTTACAAAGAATTTTCACAAACACCTTATGCTCGTTACACTTCAATGCCTTCATTTACTAGTCAGTATGCATTTTCAGTTGAAGCAATAGACGGCAAGTATTACATTATTTCAAATTGTTTATCAGAAAATTTTTGGTATGCTAGAGAACGTAATAAGGTAAAAATAATTACTAATAAAACCGAAATTGACCATACCCTCTATTCAAAAATTGGAGAGTTGTTTCAAATTTTTGTCGAACAAACGAAAAAAATAGAAACTGACAGTGTAAGTTATTCTTTTGTAACTTCTGACAATGACACAATTGAAGGTGTAAAAAGAGTAATCAAACTTGATGGTGAAGTTTATTATTTTACTATAACTGATACTAATGGAGAAATTAAAACAGGTCAAACTTGGTCTCCAAACAAAAAATCAATGTTATACAGACTTGTAAATGTTTGTGATAAGTTGTTTTCATTAGACAGTAAATCAAATTCTACAATGACAGACATTTTAAATGAAATTGATACACTAATTGAAGATTATCAATATTTAATTGATCATGTAAAAGATGATAGATAAAAATAATTAGTTTTCATACATGCGTTTTATTTTATTTAACCAAATCGATGCAGCGTTTTTTGTTAGTTTGCATCTATATAAATATGACGGTGCTTGAATAGCGGATATTATTACTTAAAATTTACCTATTATGAATTTAAAATTAAAGTCACTCATATTTTTGTCGACGATTTTTCTATTATTATGTTCAAGTTCGTGCGAAAAAAAATCGGTAGACATTGATCCATCCAAACTTTCTGATCCAATAAAGATTGACTTGCGTTCATCAGCAGAAAAAGCAATATTGCGTTCCGATCAGAATTTTGCTTTTGTCATATTTTCGAATGTGTTTAATGAAGAGTTAAAGGATGAAGATAATAATTTTATGATTTCGCCCTTCAGTTTGAGTATGGCACTTGCTATGACCTGGAATGGAGCAGGAGGAACCACGAAAGAAGCCATGCGAAATACTTTAAAGTTGGGAGATTATTCCGATGATGAAGTCAATGGTTATTACAAAAAGTTGAAAGAAGCCCTTTTAAAAACAGACCCAACCACTAAATTATCCATAGCAAATTCCATTTTTACCAACCAGTATGTTCCTATAAAATCCACCTTTATAAAGACAAACGAAGATTTTTTTGACGCCACCATTCAATCCGTTAATTTTGGAGACCCCGGGACAGTAAACCTTATAAACAAATGGGCATCAGACAACACCAATAATTTGGTTAAAAAAGTATTAGATAAGACCGATCCACAAGATTTAATGTATCTGTTAAACGCCATATATTTTAAGGGAATTTGGAGTTCAAAATTCGATTCCAAAAATACAAACAGACAAGATTTCACCTATGAAAACGGTGCAATCAAAAAGGTAGATATGATGCATTTGACAGCCGATCTCAGGTATTCCGAAGACGAATTGATGCAAATTGTTGAGTTACCCTATGGGAACAAAGCTTTCAGCATGTATGTGCTGTTGCCTAAAAGTGGAAAGCAATTAAAGGATTTGAATGCTGCGTTGACTACTCAAGATTATTGGAAGACCTTGATTGCCGGATTCAGTAAAGCCGAGGTCTATTTATCTTTACCAAAATTCAAGACAGAATATTCCAAGAAATTGAATGACGCATTAACCAATATGGGCATGGGAGAAGCATTTACAGATGCCGCAGATTTTTCCGGTATGTCCGATGCATCTGCCAAGATAGCATTTGTAAAGCAAGACACCTATATCAGTACCGATGAATCGGGTACCGAAGCAGCAGCCGTTACTACTGTCGGTGTAGCGCTTACCTCTATTGGAATTTCAGATAAAGTTATTTTCAACGCCAATCATCCATTTCTATATATTATTCAAGAAAATTCCACCGGTGCAATTTTGTTTATGGGCACTATAAAGAATTTTGAATAATCAGGTGTTTTTTTAAGATTATTTATTCCTAAACTCAAATCACTCAATCTGTTTAACATGTTGAGTGATTTTTTTATTTAGATAATTTGTAAGAACTCAAATTTTAAATTGTAGACCTATTAAATAATTGATAATCAAATGAAGTTTGATATTTTGGACAACTTTTGCTAAGGTTGAAAAATATAAATGCATGAAAATCAATAATATAAAAAAATTATTGGACAATTTTACAACTTGTTGAAAACTATTTGTCCGATTAATTTGTTAATTCAAAATAAATACTTAAAATTGCATTCTGTAAATCGGGGATACTTTTCATGTTTTGATAATTGGAGAACTGGAAGTCATAGACTATTAATTAATTAACATTCATTATATAAATAATTGCTTATGGAAAAGAAGACTTACACCTTTGACGAAGCATTTCAGGCATCGCTTGAATATTTCAAAGGTGATGAACTTGCTGCGAAAGTTTGGGTAAGCAAGTATGCATTAAAAGATAGTGAGGGCACTATTTATGAAAAATCTCCCGAGGACATGCATTGGAGATTGGCAAACGAGATTGCTCGTATAGAGAAAAACTATTCAAACTCATTGAGTGAGAAAGAGTTGTTTGATCTATTCGATCAGTTTAAATATATAATTCCTCAGGGCAGTCCCATGACTGGTATTGGGAACGATTTTCAAGTAGCCTCATTATCCAATTGTTTTGTAATTGGCATGGAAGGTAGTGCCGATTCATACGGTGCGATTATCCGTATTGATGAAGAGCAAGTTCAGTTGATGAAGCGTAGAGGCGGTGTTGGTCATGATTTATCCCATATACGTCCCAAAGGATCAGCTGTAAAAAATTCAGCGCTTACCTCAACCGGTCTTGTCCCCTTTATGGAGCGGTATTCAAATTCTACCCGTGAAGTTGCTCAGGATGGTCGTAGAGGTGCCTTGATGTTAAGTGTATCGATAAAGCATCCCGATTCAGAGGATTTTATTGATGCCAAGATGGTTCAGGGAAAAGTTACAGGAGCCAATATATCCGTTAAGATCGATAATGATTTTATGAGAGCTGTTGCTGAAGATAAGGACTATGTTCAGCAATATCCTATCGATTCAGCAAATCCCAAGTTCACAAAGACGATTAAAGCCCGTGAGTTATGGAACAAGATTGTACATAATGCATGGCAATCTGCAGAACCCGGCGTTCTTTTTTGGGATACAATAATCAATGAGTCCGTTCCCGATTGTTATTCAGATTTAGGGTTCAAAACCGTATCTACAAACCCTTGTGGAGAAATACCCTTGTGTCCTTATGACAGTTGTCGTCTGCTTGCCATCAATTTATATTCCTATGTAGTCAATCCGTTTACAAAGGACGCCTATTTTGATTTTGAGCTATTCAGTAAGCATGTCCAAGCCGCTCAAAGGATTATGGATGATATCATCGATCTAGAATCCGAAAAAATTGAGATGATCCTTGAAAAGATCAATAAAGACCCAGAGACCGAAGAAGTTAAATTCACCGAGCGTCATTTGTGGGAAAAGATCCAGAAGAAAACCCTACAAGGTCGCCGTACCGGAGTCGGTATTACCGCCGAAGGAGACATGTTAGCCGCTTTAGGCTTACGTTATGGAACAGATGAAGCCACAGATTTTGCTGAAAAAGTTCAGAGAACCCTTGCTGTAAATGCTTACGCCTCGTCGGTACAGATGGCGAAAGAGCGTGGAGCATTTGAAGTTTATGATGTAGAAAGAGAGTTAAATAATCCATTTATCAATCGTTTGAAAGAAGCCGATCCTCAGATGTATGAAGACATGGTTAAGTACGGCAGACGTAATATTGCCTGTTTGACTATTGCTCCAACCGGTTCAACCAGTTTAATGTCTCAGACAACATCCGGAATCGAGCCCGTATTTCTACCAGTTTATAAACGTCGTCGTAAAGTCAACCCCAACGATCAGGAATCACATGTAGATTTTGTTGATGAGAACGGAGATTCATGGGAAGAATATGTCGTTTATCACCATAAGTTTATCACTTGGATGGAGACAAACGGTTATGACACCAGTAAGAACTATTCATCAGAAGAACTTCAAAAATTAGTATCTGAATCCCCATACTACAAAGCCACATCGAATGATGTTGACTGGTTACAGAAAGTGAAAATGCAAGGGAGAGTTCAAAAATGGGTAGACCATTCAATCAGTGTAACCATTAATCTTCCTTCAGATGTATCAGAAGAGTTGGTAGGTCAGCTCTATATAGAAGCCTGGAAGAGCGGTTGTAAAGGTTGTACCGTTTATCGAGACGGATCTCGCGCCGGAGTGCTTGTGTCCAATGATAAGGAAAAGGAAAAAGACAAAAACAGTGAAGAAGACTGTTATGAGATGCCTCAAGTAGTGACTAAGCGTCCGACAGAATTAGAAGCAGATGTGATCAAATTTCAGAACAACAAAGAAAAATGGATTGCATTTATCGGATTGTTGAATGGAAGACCCTACGAGATTTTTACCGGTATGAACGATGAAGACGATGTAATGATTCCCAAGAATGTTTTACACGGAAAGATTATCAAGGCATACGACAGTGATGGTCGTAAGCACTATGATTTTCAGTTTCGCAATAAGCGCGGTTACAAGATTACTGTTGAAGGTCTTGACAGTAAGTTCAATCCCGAGTTCTGGAATTATGCCAAACTCATTTCCGGTGTATTACGATATGGAATGCCCATTGATCAAGTTATCAAGTTAGTTTCCGGTTTAGATTTAAAAAGCGAGACTATCAATACATGGAAGAATGGAGTAGAGCGTTCACTGAAGAAATATTTACCTAATGACACAGAAGTTAAAGGTCAGAAATGTCCAGTTTGCGGTCAAGAGACCCTTGTTTATGAAGAGGGATGTTTAAAGTGCAGAAACTGTGGTGCCTCAAAGTGTGGTTAATTAAACATTATTTTCTATATTTTCAGAAAAGCGAAACCATTATTGGTATCGCTTTTCTCTTTTAAATAATTATTGTATCTTTATAAGGTGGAAGAAGATATATTCAGGACAATTAATGTTTCAGCTGAAGGATTAATAACTGAGAAGAAAAGCAAGTTTCTTTCGTTTATCCATCATGTAGAATCAGCTGAAAAGGCAAAGGAAATCGTAGAAGAGTGTCGTAAGAAATATTACGATGCCCGTCACGTTTGCTGGGCATATATGCTTGGGCCACAACGTGATGATTTTCGTTCAAATGATGATGGCGAGCCATCAGGTACCGCCGGTCGCCCAATATTGGGTCAAATTAATTCCTACGAGCTTACCGATGTTATTGTACTTGTAGTCCGTTATTTTGGTGGCACATTGCTTGGTACATCCGGTTTAATAAAAGCATACAAAGAAGCAGCTTCTGAAGCAATTGGCAATGCTGAAATTATAGAAAAGACCGTAGATGAACAACTTATCATTCATTTTGATTATCAACTCTTAAATGATGTTATGCGTGTGTTAAAACAATTTGAGTCTGTACATTGGGAACAAGATTTCAAGGAGAGCTGCATTATGAGACTGATGATCAGAAAATCACAAATTGATCAGCTAACGAATGCATTAGCAGCTATTTACGGTGTAGAGATCAAAACGCCGGAATAAAATGCTAAATAATAATTAAGAAAGAACTATTATTTAAAAAAAAATTTGTTCCTAACGCAAAATGATTACTTTTGCACCCATATTGGCTTTTATAAATGAACTTTAATATTGAATGGAGAAAAACCTTGTTATAGTAGAGTCGCCTGCAAAGGCAAAAACGATAGAGAAATTTCTGGGAAAAGATTATCATGTAATGTCAAGTTATGGACACATCCGCGACTTGAAGAAGAAGGATTTTAGCATTGATATAGAGAATAATTTTGAACCTATATACGAAGTACCTGCTGAAAAGAAGAAAGTGGTATCAGAATTAAAGGATGCTTCTAAGAAAGTCGACGTTGTATGGCTTGCATCCGATGAGGACCGCGAAGGAGAAGCTATTTCCTGGCATTTGTATGAAACACTTGGTTTGAAAGACGAAAACACAAAACGAATCGTGTTTCATGAAATTACCAAACCAGCTATTCTGAATGCAATTGAGAATCCCCGTAAGATAGACAAGAATCTGGTAGATGCTCAACAAGCACGTCGTGTATTAGACCGTATTGTAGGTTTCGAGCTTTCGCCTGTACTTTGGAGGAAGATTAAGCCCGCCCTATCCGCCGGTCGTGTTCAATCCGTTGCTGTTAGGCTTATAGTAGAAAGAGAGCGTGAAATTCAAAATTTCGTTACAGAGACAGCATACCGAATTATAGGTGTTTTCATTAAAAAAGAGAACGATCAACTTTACCAGATCAAAGCCGAATATAATAAGCGTTTGAAGACCAAAGAAGAAGCCTTAGACTTATTAGAGAAATTGAAAACATCCGTTTTCACTATTGAAGATATTGTAACAAAGCCCGCGAAGAAATCTCCAGCGCCACCCTTCACAACCTCTACACTTCAGCAAGAAGCCTCACGAAAGCTAGGTTTTTCCGTATCTCAAACAATGTCTGTAGCCCAAAAGCTGTACGAATCAGGAAAGATCACCTATATGCGTACCGACTCTGTTAATTTATCCGGATTAGCACTTAGCACAGCAAAGAGTGAGATCAGTGAGCAATATGGCGACAATTATGTAAAGATCCGGAAGTTTACGACCAAGTCTAAAGGAGCTCAAGAAGCCCATGAAGCCATTAGGCCCACCTATATCAGTAGTCACGAAGTCGATGGTACATCTCAAGAGAAAAAGTTATATAATTTGATTTGGAAGCGTACGATAGCCTCCCAGATGTCTGATGCAGAATTGGAGCGAACCACTGTTGATATTTCAGCCTCTGAAGCCGATGGCAAATTTATTGTAAATGGTGAAGTCATCAAGTTCGATGGATTTTTGCGTGTCTATCTTGAAGGTACAGACGACGAGAATTCCGAATCAGAAGAAGGTTTGTTGCCACCATTAAAAGTCAATGATAATTTGATGATGGAAGAAGTTTCAGCCACTCAGCGTTTTACTCTGCATCCTACCCGTTACACAGAAGCAGCGTTAGTACGTAAAATGGAAGAGCTGGGAATTGGTCGCCCATCCACATACGCACCAACAATTTCCACCATACTACATCGCGAATATGTAGAGAAAAAGAATGTAGAGTCAGAAGGCAGAGACTACAATATTTTGACACTTAAAAAAGGTCAGATAAAAGATGTAGATAAGAAAGAGCAGATGAAAGTCGACAAAAACAAGTTAGTACCCACTGATATCGGCATAGTAGTAAATGATTTTCTTGTAGAGTATTTTTCACATATTGTTGATTACAATTTCACTGCAAATGTAGAGCAAGATTTTGATAAAATCGCCGATGGGAAGAAAAAATGGACCGATTCCATTGCCGAGTTCTACAAAACCTTTCATCCTGTAGTTGAAGAAACTATCAATATGAGAAACGAGCATAGAGCCGGTGAACGTGTTCTTGGCGTAGAACCTAAAACAGGCAGGCAAGTATCTGTTAAAATTGGAAGATATGGTCCCTTTGCTCAGATAGGCATGCCAGATGAAGAAGAAAAGCCAACATTCGCATCATTACTAAAAACCCAATCTATTGAAACAATTACTCTTGAAGAAGCATTAAAATTGTTTGAGCTTCCACGAAGTCTGGGTGAATTCAGAGACAAAGAAGTCGTTATCGGCGTTGGTCGTTTTGGTCCTTATGTCCGTCATAATAACAAGTTTGTTTCTATTCCCAAAGGAATTGATCCACTTGAGATAACATTAGAAGAGTCGATAGAGTTGATTGAAGAAAAAGAAAAGAAAGATAAGGAAAAGTTGATCAAAACGTTTGAAGAAGAATCCAATTTACAAGTTCTTAATGGCAGGTTTGGTCCCTATATCAAGTTTGGTAAATCCAATTATAAGATTCCCAAGAATCAGAATCCCGATGAGCTTACCCTTGACGACTGCAAGCAGATAATCGCTGACACAGATAAGGAAAAGAGTGGTGATAAACCAGCCAAGAAAACCAATAAGAGTGCTTCTGCGACAAAATCGACGGCTAAAAAGACGACAACTAAGAAAGACTCATCAAAGTCGGCCACGTCTAAGAAAACAACAACTAAGAAAACAACAACTAAGAAAGCCAGCACATCAAAAACTGCATCGGCGAAAAAAGCCAAGTAGATCGTTGTTTATCTTCTTAATAAAGTATTAATCCCGCGACCCCAGATATTATAATTAATAATATGGGGTCGACTTTTTTTATTGAAGCAATAAAAACAAGAGCGAAGATTATCCAGCTTTTGTAGTCGATGAAGTTATGTCCATTCATTAACATGAGTGCCGCGGCAGCTATTAATCCTATTATAGCCGGTTTTAAAACAGACAATGAAGATCTAAGCCATGGGTTATCTTTCAGTTTTGAGAAGAAAGCGCAAATAACAGTCATTATTATCAGTGGGGGAGTGCTTACTGCCAAAGTACAAACAAAAGAGCCAATTACCCCTTGCCAAGTCGCAAAGCCCAAATTTACCGTCGCCGAATAACCAATGTATGTCGCTGAGTTAAAAGCTATTGTTCCCGGTACAGATTGAGAGATTGCGATGATATTAGTGAATTCTCCAATTGAAATCCAGTTATTGATTGTTACCACTTCGTCATGAATCATAGGAATCATAGCGTATCCACCCCCAAATCCAAATAACCCTATCTTAAAGAAGGAGACGAACATATCCAAATATAAGTCGATCAGTTCCATATCTACTTCTTCATATTAAGTTTAAGAAACCAAAAATAAGCCAAGCCAATTATGATAGCCCCTACAATTATATACATAGGTGAAATTCCCAGTAGCCAGACTAATAATGCCACTGCTATTGGGATCCATAAAGTCTTCCATGTTATTCCCGCCGATTTTCCCATGCCGATGAGAGGAGCCGCGATTAATGCCACTACAGCAGGACGTATCCCTTTAAAAATTCGTTCAATTACCGGATTATCTTTAAATTGAGTAAAAACTATAGCTATTAGTAAGATTACAATAAATGAAGGAAGGATTACTCCTAAGCCCGAAAACAAGCTCCCTTTGAACCCATTTCGTTTATTTCCCACAAACAGAGCCGTGTTTAATGCAATTGGACCCGGCATAGACTGTGCTATTGCCAGCATGTCCATAAAGACTGCATCTTCCATCCACTTTTTTTTGTTTACCACTTCGTTTCGCATTATAGGTATCATAGCGTATCCACCTCCAAATGTGAAAGCACCTATTTTAAAGAAAGTTATAAACAATTCCCAATATGACTTAATTATTTTCACAAGCGAAAAAAGTAAAATGAAAAAGCAGATTGCAAAATTAAGAAAAATATTTGCAAATCTGCTTTTCTATAAGAAGCCGCACCGGTGGAAAAATGAAACTCCTTGTGACAGGATTTGAGAGTCTTGCAATCTTTGTAATCCGCTGAGCATAAGCTTACCCGAAGGTGCGGCCCGCCATTGACAGCAAAAACGTTTCTCGTTTCTATGTTATAATTGATGAGTTTCCCAATCGACCAATGCGGCAATAGCAATCTGTATCAATTACATTTCAAAGATAATGTTTCAATCCATAAAATCCAAATGTTTTATGTTATTTTTTTAATGAGTTCAAAATGGCAGTTTAGTATTATTCAAATGGCATACTTGCTACTAAAAAATGATGTCATTACACAAAAAAATATTACATTTCACGTAATAAATTATCTATTGATGGCGATTTTTTATGTAAGTTTGCATCCAATGAAAAAAGGGCTTTTAATCATAGGTTTTTTTTGTGTCTGCGTTATCCCATCGATAGCGCAAGTACCTCGTCTCATTCTTCCTGATTCATCGTTAATTACCTCAGATCCTGATTCTCTTGAGTTGTTACATGAAAAGGTAGGACAAGGCATTGATCCTAATCACGAACATAGTGATTCTATTCAATCAAATAGTGATTCATTAGTTGAAGTTCCTGAGATTATCGCATGGAAAATTGATCCTCGAACCGGCGATCGTTATTCTGTTCCTATGGACACTTTAATCTTTAACTATCAGCACGAAACTATGGTAGAAGGTTATTCTCCTGCTATGGGATATTTAGGTGCACTAGGTTCTCCACTTTTATATAAGACATATTTTGACAGACCCGAAACCGATTATTTTATATTCAATCAAGCCTATTACCCCTATTTAAAACGTCCCGGCTCACAATATTTTTTCAATACCCGTCGTCCCTATTCACAATTGAATTATCAACGATTAATTGGAAACAGGGAAAACAATGAAGAACGTTTCAAGGGTTTGATTGATATGAATTTCGGAAAAGAGTTGAATGTAGGAGTAGAAGGAGATATCATTTTTTCCAAAGGATTCTATAATTCACAGTCCGTAAGACATTATCTATGGTCCATTTTTGGAAGTTACAACAGTGACAAGTTAGAAGCCCATTTATTTGCGACAACAGGCAAGTCCAGTAATTTTGAAAATGGAGGTATCGCAGATGAGAATTTTATATTAAAGCCCGATTCCATCAATCAAAGTTTTGAGTCCAAAGATATTCCAACAAATATTTCCGAGACCTGGAACACCCTAAAAAATGATCAATTCTATTTGACCGGTAAATATAATTTCGGATATTATAAAGCCCATCCTACTGTTGACACATTAAAAGGTGAATTCGTGCCAGTCGCTTCGATATTACTTACTTCTCATATCCGAAGTCAGTATCGACGTTTCTTATCACATGATACCACCTCAGTTAAGATTGACGGTGTTCCTTATGCCCATCGTATAGACCAATTCTATTCAAATATATATTATCCAAAAGCAGTTGATGATAGTACTAGGTTCAGTTCAATAAAAAACACAGTTGGTTTATCCTTACGAGAATGTTTCAGGCCATGGGTCAAATTTGGATTAACAGCCTTTTTAGAACATGATCTACGCAATTATTCCATGGTTGACAGTACAGGAGTTGGTCGAACTTCCCATCGTGAGAATTCAGTTGTACTTGGAGGAGTTTTATCTAAGCAACAAGGAGAGAATCTGAAGTTTAATATACGTGCAGATTTAGGAGTGTTAGGTGCTAATCTTGGAGAGTTCAATGCTATTGGAGATGTTACGACAGGATTTACTCTTGGAGGTAAACGTACAGAGCTTTCAGCAAACGGTTATGTGAAAAACTTAAAACCTAAATATCTGCAAGAGCATTATCATTCCAAATATTTTTGGTGGGATAAGAATTTTGGAGATATTCGCAAGGTTTTTGTAGGCGGAAAGCTATTTATTCCATTTACAAATACTACTATCAGTGCCGGTGTGGAAAATGTTCAGAACTATTTATATTTAGATGCAAACCGTGAGATGATGCAGGAAAGTTCAAATATCCAGGTCTTATCCGCTACTGTAGACCAACGTTTGCATGCAGGTATTTTCCATTTTGATAATCAATTTGTTTATCAGACATCTAGCAATCAAAATGTTATTCCTGTTCCAACATTTAGTTTATATTCAAACCTATATTTGAAGACATTGGTTGCAAATGTGCTTACTCTCCAGTTAGGTGTAGATATGAATTATCATACAAAGTATTTTGCACCAGGTTATGAGCCAGCATTATTACAATTTTATAATCAACAAAAACGTGAAATTGGAGATTATCCTTTTGCCACTATTTATGCAAATTTACATTTAAAACAAACCCGTTTTTTTGTAACATATTACAATGCCGGTTCCCTTTTAACTGACATAGATGATTATTTTTCATTGCCAGGTTATCCTGTCAATCCACCTATGTTTAGAATGGGCGTATCAATTAATTTGCACGAATAAATAAAAACGTCCATGAAAATTAAAAGGTTAATTTATTTATATATTTTTCTTTTAATCTGTGTGATTTTTTTATTTGTTTTTCTTTGGAAAATAAGTCATACCGATAAACAAATTGTATCAACCAGAGATTTACCCCAGATTGAAAATGGAGGAGTTATAAATATAGTAACCGATTATAATTCGATAGGATATTATGTATCAGGTGATACAATTGCCGGTTTTCAATATGAGTTGACCAAGGCATTAGAACGCGACTGGGGTATAAAAGTAAATTTGTTTTTAGAAAATAGTTTAAGCGACAATTTAGCAGGTCTTCAGTCACAAAAATATGATATTGTCGCCCGCAATATTCCAGTAAACAGTGATTTGCGAGAGCAATTTGCTTTTACAAACTCAATAACACTAAACAAGCAAGTTTTAGTACAACGTAACGCTGCAAGTAATAATGGTATTGAACCTATCCGTAAGCATTTAGCATTAATAAAGAAGACTATTTATTTACCAAAAGATTCACCAGTCATTCTCCGGTTGAATAATCTTTCCGGTGAAATAGGCGATACTATTTATATTAAGCAAGACAGTGTTTATGACACAGAGCAATTAGTTATGATGGTAGCCTCCGGCGATATTGATTTTACCGTATGTGATGAAGAATTTGCCAAAATTATGGCAGAACGTTTACCAGAAATTGATATTAAAACCGATATAAGCTTCACTCAGTTGGAATCGTGGGCAGTACGAAAAGATTCTCAAATTCTGCTTGACAGTCTGAATTCATGGTTTAGTCGTTTTAGAAGCACAAAAGCTTTTAAGAACTTGTACGACAGATATTATTAAACATTCATTAACTCGCTCATTATACCATCCGAAATAAAAATCCCTTTTTGGGTAAGTTTGAGATTACCGTCTTCTATTTTGAGAAGATTTTCCTCTATGAATTTTTGTGCATTGTTGACACAGTACTGATATAAATTATTTCCAAACTTTGTTTTAAGTCCGTTTAAATCAACTCCCCACATTGTACGCAGTCCCGTTAGTATTGCTTCGTTATATTTCTGTTCCAAGCTTAAATGTTCTGTTTCACGTACCATGTTTCCTGTATTAACAGCCGATATGTATTTTGATAATGAAGCTATGTTCCATGTCCTGTTATCACCATCAAAAGAGTGTGCAGCAGGTCCTACGCCAATATATGGATCACCCGACCAATAAGAAGAGTTATGTCTTGAATAAAAGCCATCTTTAGCAAAATTGGATATTTCGTAATGTATGAAATGATTTTCTGTCAGCGTATCTATAAGAGTTTGAAACATCTCATTACTTAAATCCTCATTTACAGGCGACACTTTTCCTGCCCGAAGCAGCGTATAAAGTCGTGTTTTTTCTTCATAAATCAGGTGATAAGCCGAAATATGTTGAATATCCAAAGAACAAGCTTGTTTTAGATTATCTTTCCATATTTGCATTGTTTGTCCCGGTAACCCATACATTAAATCTATGCTGATATCCTTGAATTCCGCTTTCTGACAATTGTTTACTGCATCAGCAGCTTGCTTTGCAGAGTGCCTTCTACTTAAGAATTTTAATTCGTTATCGTTAAAACTTTGAATTCCAATGCTGATTCGGTTGAATGGGAGAGAAGAAAGATCATTGATATATTTTTCAGAAAGATCGTCAGGATTCGCTTCGATTGTAATTTCCGCATCAGTTTCGACATTATAATGATCATCCAATGAATTGAATATCTTTTCGAAGTGTTGTTTATTTAATCTTGTAGGAGTTCCTCCTCCAAAATAAATTGTTTTGGCAGGTTCATTTATTTCTGTTTTTCTGTTTTTCAATTCAATACAAATAGCATCTACAAAAGAATTTATTAATTCTTCGTTTGTGATAGAGTAAAAATCGCAATAAACGCAACGCGTTTTGCAAAAAGGAATATGTAAGTAAATACCTGCCAAATCAGCTTATTCTTTTTCTGTCAATTGTTTATATGCTTTTAGATATTTTCTCATTCTATGAATATGTTCATCCGTGAGTTCATCTAATCTTCGAATATCCATATTATCAGTAAGATCGTTCAGTTTCACCCTTACTGCAATTGGGTTATTTTCTACCCTTATAAGATAATCTTTATATTTTTCATCTTCACGTTTTGTTATTCCTTCAACACCATCCACAATTTCTTTTGTGAAACCTTCTGCCGTCAGATCTTCTATTGTCCAGTCAGAATCTTCTATGACATCATGCAAAACCCCAACGATTTTCTCTTGCAACGTATGACCAGCAGCCATCACCCTGAAAGGGTGACCAATATATGCTTGTCCATTTAGATCTGTTTGTCCTTCGTGAACTTTTATTGCAATTTCTATGGCTCTGTTTAGTTGTTCATATAAATTCATAATATTACTTTTTTATCATATCACTAACCAACAGAGGTTCGTCAGTAGTAATATAATCAACTTTCAGATCGATCATTTTTTGAATATCTTCAGGTTTGTTTACCGTCCACACATTCACTTTCTGTCCCAGGTTGTGTGCTGATTTTACCCATAGAGGTTGTTTATAAAATACGTTGTAATGATAATCTATTCCAGATGCACCAATTGTGTTTATCCCTTCCGGAGCCAAATCCCCGTTCAGATAATATGTTAAAGCTTTTTTATCAAGTTCTCTTATTTTGTTAACCACATTTAGTCCGAAGGAGATATATTCCACTTTATTTTGAAGGCCACGATTTTTGACCATTTCTAAAACTTTTTCCACTAATAAATTCTCTTGTTCGGCGGTTTTGTGAGTTTTGAATTCTACTATGAGTTTCACTGTTTTACATTTTTCAAACGCATTAAGATATTCTTCAAATGTCGGCATCACTTCACCATTGCCAAGTTTTGCATTTCTTAAAACATTTAATGGTGATTCTTGAACTGATACTTTATTTCCATCAATTGTTACTGTCGCATCATGATTTACAACAGGAACTCCATCTGATGACAGCCAGATGTCAACTTCAGAACCATAGACTCCAATAGAGTCAGCTTTCATTAATGCTGCGATTGAATTTTGCGCAGAGCCGCTAGTATTCCAATAACCCCGGTGTGCAATAACTTGCTGTGCACTTAAATTTATGGAAAACAGAGAAGTCATCGATAAGATGCTTGTTAAAATAATAGTTTTGATCTTCATCATATTTAAATAATTAAGTTTTTAGATATAACAATTAAATAAAAAGGCTGTTCACTATGAACAACCTTTAAATAGTATTTATATTTTATTTCATAGTTTACAAGCTATCTCCAAAATCTTGCCTGAACTTTTCAGCTAATTTTGTTTGCCAGTCGCTAGTCGGTTCAAGTCGTCCAAGGAAGAATCGAAGAATTTTTGGTTCGTATACAAAGCGTAATCCACCAATTAATTCTCTGTTTTCGTAAAGCCATACAATTCTATCGATAGCATATTTAACTTGTGAAAGCGTAAAAACCCGTCGTGGCATAGCCAAGCGTAAAAGTTCCATTTTAGAAAAATGTTCAGATCCATCCTCATTTCTGTCTTCAGAAAGCGTTCCACGTTCCATGCCTCTGATTCCGCCAGCTATATAAAGAGCCACTGAAAGAGCAGCACTTGGATATTCTTGTTGTGGAACTTGCGGTATAAACAAATTTGCATCGAGGTGACATCCTAATCCACCAGCAGGTGTAACAACCGGAATACCTTTCTTTACAAGTTCATTTACCATATATTCAATAAATTTTGGACCTTGGTTAATGATTTCCTCATCCATTGTTTCTTCCAATCCAATAGTCATTGCTTCCATTTCCCTAACAGACATACCTCCATAAGTAAGGAATCCTTCATAAAGAGTAACGAATTCAGACATCTTATTAGCAATATTCTTGTCTCTCAGACAAATACCTCCCCCTCTGGCAAATCCCAGTTTACGAGCCGAGAAATAAAGCATATCCATCAGGTTTGCAATTTCCATTGTGATTTCTCTGATGCTCATGTTTTTGCATTCCTCTTCACGTTCTTTGATAAAATACAAGTTATCTTGTAATAAGCTTGCATCCATCATTAGCATGATTCCGAATTCATCACACACTTTTCTTACTTCGCGCATATTCGCCAATGAGATAGGTTGACCACCAATAAGGTTTGTTCCCACCTCTACGCGTACAAAAGGAATATGTTCACGTCCCACTTCTTTGATTACTTTTCTCAGGTACTCGATATCAAAATTCCCTTTAAAAGGATAATCGCTTTTTGGGTTAAGTCCTTCTTTGATCACAACTTCTTCTACACGTCCACCCGCTTTTTCAATGTGTGATTTGGTTGTAGTGAAATGATAGTTCATTGGGATTACGTCTCCCAGGTTTACCAGTGTATTTGAGATTATGTTTTCGCATGCACGTCCCTGATGAGCCGGCAAGAAATAATCCATTCCAAATAATTCTAGAACTTTAGCTTCCAATCTCACAAAAGTCTCCGAACCCGCATAAGCGTCGTCAGCTCTGAGCATTGCCGCTTGTTGGTTGTCGCTCATTGCATTTACTCCACTATCTGTGAGCATATCCATGTAAATGTTTCTGTTGTTTAGCAGATATGCATTGTTTCCAGCTTCATTGATCAGTTTTAATCGTTCTTCAACCGGTGGTAAATATAGTTTTTGAACTATTCGTACTTTATGCATCTCAAGCGGAATATTCTCTCCGCTATAAAATTTAATCTCGTTCATGATAGAATGTTAGATGTTTATTATATAATATATCTTTTTGCTGTAAATTTGTGAAAATAAACAACAAGTAATTATTTAAAGAGTGGCAAAGATAACATAATCGGTTTATAAATCTCAATTATATGATCTAAAAAATTTGATTATACAATTAAAACGTAATATTTTAGTTAATTCGTGATAGTCTTATTAAAAAAAATGTATATTTGCACAAAATTAATCTTAATTGAACAACTTTTAAAATAAACAAAATCATGGATCAATCCTATGTAATAGGTATAGATGTAGGCGGTACAAATACAAAATATGGTATCGTTGATAGAAGAGGACAGATAGTAAAAAGTGGAAGTATTAAAACCGGTAAGCATGAAGATGTAAACAATTACCTGGATGAACTTGCTGAAGCACTTGGAGAAATGATGGATGGTACAATCACCAAAGATCATATCTTGGGTATAGGAGTAGGTGCCCCTAACGGTAATTATTATACAGGTAATATTGAGTTTGCTCCTAATCTTCCCTGGAAAGGAGTAATTCCTTTTGCTCAACTTCTTGAAGAAAAGACAGGTATTCCAGTGGCATTGACAAACGATGCAAATGCTGCAGCAATTGGCGAAATGACTTACGGAGCTGCTCGCGGTATGAAAGATTTTATCGTTATAACACTAGGGACCGGTGTAGGCAGTGGTATTGTTGTAAACGGTCAATTAGTATACGGTCACGATGGGTTTGCCGGTGAGTTAGGTCATACAATTATTCGTCGTACCAACGGACGTATTTGCGGATGTGGAAGAACCGGTTGTTTGGAAGCTTATACATCAGCTACAGGTGTTGCACGTACAGCTCGTGAATATTTAGATATGCGTCCTAATGAGAAAACCATGTTACGCAATATTCCTATTGAAGATTTGACCTCTAAAGATGTTGCTGAGGCTGCTAATGCAGGTGATGAGATGTCAAAAGAAATCTTCGAGTTTACCGGAAGATTGTTAGGAGAAGCGTTTGCCGATTTCGTTGCATTCTCTACTCCTGAAGCCATCATTCTTTTTGGTGGTTTGTCACGTGCCGGTGATTTGATTATGAAGCCCATTCGTGAAAGTATGGAGCAGAACCTATTAAAGATCTACAAGAATAAAGTGAAACTTCTTTTTTCTGAGCTAAAAGAGAGTGATGCAGCCATTTTGGGTGCTAGTGCTTTGGGCTGGGAAATCAGATAACCATAAATAATATTAAATTGAAAGCCGTCTATAAAACACAGACGGCTTTTTTTATGTAATATTGCAATGTAAAAAGGTATATCCATGTAATAAATGATTTTATTATGAAAAGAGATATAGCATATTTGTTCACATTGTTATTTTTACTAGCAATTTCCCCATTATTATTTTCTATTGCAGCACAAACAACAAAAATAGGAGTAATATCCGATCTCCATTATGCACATCCCTCAATTATTGGAGAAAAGGGAGAAGCCCTCAGTAATTATTTAAAGAAAGACCGAAAATTGATATTAGAAAGTGAAGCACTCCTTCTCAAAACTGTCTCACTTCTAATAGATGAAAACGTCAATATTGTACTTATTCCCGGTGACTTGAGTAAAGATGGAGAAAAAATTAGTCATCAAGGTGTGGCAGATATTTTACAACCTCTACTCAGTAAAGGAGTGAAGATCCTTGTGATTCCCGGAAATCACGATATTGACAATCCTAAAGCAGAACGATATGATGGATCTCATACCTCACAAGTAGAAAGTGTTACACCCAAAGAATTCAGTGAAATATATAAAGAATTCGGTTATGGTGAAACCATTAGTTTAGACTCTTTCTCATTAAGTTATGTTTCTGAACCCGTAGATGGTTTGCGTGTGATTTGTATTGATGATTGTCGTTATTACGATAACACCTTTATTTCCCGAGGAGATAAAGAAGATAAGTATATAACCGCCGGTCGAATCAAGCCAGAGACACTTAAATGGATTAAAACCGAGATACAAGTAGCTAAATTGTTAGGAAAAGATGTTATAGGAATGATGCATCACAACGTGGTTGAGCATTTCGATTATCAAAGCATCTTTATGTCTCCATACATTGTTGAAGATTTTAAAAATATACAAAAACTATTTCTTGAAGAAGGGTTATCAGCCGTTTTCACCGGTCATTTTCATGCAACAGACATATCAGCCGTCAATGATGAAACAGGCAATTCATTGTATGATATTGAAACCGGTTCAATTGTCACATATCCATGTCCCTATAGAATTGTCGATTATAATGACGGTACATTAAGTATCAAGACAAAATATATTCAAGAGATTAATTATCCTTTAGGAGACTCAATTGATTTTCAGACCTATGCAAGAGAACAATTGCAAACAGGTATTCACGAAATGATATCATCAATGATTCATGCATATTATGACTATCTGCCAGGATACATCCCAACTTGGGCCAAATCGTTTATTAAATTCCCCGAAGAAGACAAGTTCACTACAATGATATTAGACCATTTATATCCCCCTTTGGTCGAAATGATACCAGCTCACTATTGTGGTAATGAGCCTGATGTTATTGACTATCAAATTAAAAAAGAGAATATGATCAATGGGATAGATGACTTTATAGACGAATTTGCAGCTCAAAGCATCACATCATTTACAGAAATGTCAAAAATGTACATAAGAAACACCGAAATAATCAGACAGCTTAAAAGTGCAGTTATAAGTATTTGGGATGATACTAATTACAATGATCAGATAAATGATTTGGATTTGGTAATATACAGTACCAGCGTAAGAACAAATAAATAAAGATAAATTTTTATATTTCATTGATTTATCTTAACTTGCAGTCCTATTTTTGGGGAGTATTATTGTGAAATACCACTCAATGGGACAGGAACAATGAAGTCTTTAATAAATACTCTAATTATGTTGTTGAAATTAACATAAAATTAACATTAAATGTTTTGTTTCTATAAATATATTTGTCATCTTTGGAAAAATTTAAATCGAAAACATTGAAAAGTAATAAACTTCCACCAAAAGCAGATACCATAACAAAACTTATTGATTATGTTTTGCTGAATTCTTGCTCTGTAAATTCTACCGGGTTTTATAACGGCAAAGCAGGCATATCATTAACACTTTTTGAAGTTTCCAGATGTTTGCAAAGCGAATATATAGAAGGGCAGGCATTTAATTTATTACAAGAGGCTTTATTGAGTAAAAATGAGGATATTAGTTTTGAAAACGGCTTGTCCGGTATTGGGTTTGTTTTGATTTATTTGTTGAAAAATAAATTTGTAGATGGATGTTTTGAAGAATTATTCGATGAAAATTTGAATAAAATATTTCTTCAATTATCAGAAATAGAGGAAAATCCAATAAATGGACGACTGCTTTTAATTCATCTTAAAATAGTCTATTTTTTATCATTATTAGAGGAATATAGGAGTTCTGAAAAATCAAGCCATTTCATTCGTTTCTTTTCAGAAAACGTAAATATAGAATTAGAAAGAAGTCTTGCTAATTTAGAAAAAAATCATGATGAAAATTTAAAAGTTGCTTTTCTCGCTTCATTTAAGAATTATGTAAATATTACTCTATCTTACCCAACTCTTACCCTTTCATCCCGATTATTAGAAGGATATATCAATCTTTATCTAAACAATAAAATAGTATGTGATTTTTCAATTGGCTGTTGCTTGAAAAAAATAGCAGATAAGCAGAATTATAAAAAGTTGAAAGAAGTAGCAGAACAGAATATGTTTTTTGCCCATAAAAATATTTACCCAGATGTTCTGTCCTTGTCGCAACGAATTGATTTACTTCATTTGCTACATCAACATGAGGAGAAGTATGCACAACAAATTATCAGGTTAGAGAAAGATCTTTTTGATAATACAAATGAAATATTGTTGGAAAAGAATTTGGTACAATACATTTCATCCAACACCTTTATGGCAGGATATCAATCGGGAGTATCGCGTTACTTACTTTATTGGATATATAAAAACTCAAACAAGCAGACGAATATTCCTTTTTTATAGAAGTATGATGGAACCTTTTAATTTATATTTGATGGATATGTCTCATGCCGATAACACATCGGGGGTTGATAGGTATATGCATACGTTGTTAAAAGGATTGGAAACTTATGCACATATCAGGGTTTATTGGATTCATTTACGGCATGATATGACTGTATTGTTTCACTATGAGGAACGAACCGAATTTTACACTAAAATAACCATACCTTTACCACAACAGTTTCACGAAATTATTTCTCAAAAGTTCTGGATAAACAAGTATAATGAACAGGTGTACCGTATTATACGTCATTTGTTTGAAGAAAAAGAGAATTGTATCATACATATTCATACACTCAACCTGATTGATTTAGCAGTTTATATCAAAATACGTATATCCTGTAAAATCATCACACATCTTCATTGTATTCCTTGGAAGGATTTGTATAATAGCAATAAAAATAAGTTTAATGAGTTGTTCAATTTGCAGTTAACAAAAGAAAAGAGTTTAACGAAAAATCGAAATAAATTCTTGACGAACAACAGCGAGTTTCAGTCATATTCTGATGCTGATCTTATCATTTGTGTAACCAATTGCGCAAAAGATTTTTTACAAAATACAATGTCTATTCCGGAATGGAAGATAAAAGTTATCCCCAATGGGATAAATGATTTTAACTGCAATAATTCCGATTCAATAAAAAACGATAACGAAATCTTCAAAATGCTTTATGTAGGTGTTTTATCAGAAAGCAAAGGATTAAATTATATACTGAAGGCAATGCGAATAGTTCAGCGGAAAGGCTATGCCCTTTCTTTGACAATAGCAGGAAAAGTGCATCCATTTCAGGCTGTTGATATCAAGAAGAAAAATCGTGATTTGTCATTAAACATCACCGGGCGTATCCCATTTGAGGATTTATCCGTTTATTATCGTGAAAGCGACGCCGCCGTCATCGCATCTCTTCAAGAACAATCCAGTTATGTAGCCATCGAAATGGCAATGTTCGGGTTACCTGTAATTACAACTGCTGTTGACGGATTGGATGAAATTTTTACCGATAAAGTAAACGCGCTGAAAGTAAATACCCTTTTTTCGAAAACTCATGGTCTTACGGTTGATACGGAACAACTGGCGAAGAAAATAATATTGTTGATAGAGAATAAAAAAGTAAGGAAGCAATTAAGTCGTAACATACGCAGATTATATGAAACTGAACTGACCCTACAACGAATGATGAACCAAACTGAAGAAGTTTATAAAAATATGACAGGAGACATGAATTATGTGTGAAATATCAGTGGTAATGTCCGCATATAATGTTGAAAAATACGTATCCGAAGCAATTGAAAGCGTATTAAAACAATCTTTTTCCGATTTTGAATTTATTATCGTAAACGATGGTTCTACCGATGATTCACTTTCGATCATCCATTCATTTAAAGATAAACGGATTAAACTTATTGAAAATAAACATGATTTTATTGAGTCATTAAATTTAGGAATGAAAGCGGCTACTGGTAAATATATTGCCAGAATGGATGCTGATGACATAATGCATGTTGACCGATTAAGAATTGAACAGGCCATTTTGGAAGAGAATCCTGATATTACAGTTTGTACATCCTGGATTTCACCTTTTGGAGAGAATATTCCTAAAGGAACTGTCAACCGTACCATTTCAGGCATTGTAAAATCTCCTTTGCTTCATTTATTGCGAAACAATCTTTTCTTTAATTCCACATCCATGATGCGCAGTTATTTCATTAAAAAAAATGCGTTGAAATATGAATATTATGACTTTGCGGAAGATTACAAATGGTGGATGGAAATGGCTAAAGCAGGAGCCGTATTTTATATCGAACCGCAATTGCTATTGTATTACAGGATATCCGAATCCCAAGTAACTAATCGTTTTAAGAACAAAATGAGAGAAACCTCTATCAGGATAAAAAAAGAAATCGTTAATTTTCTAATTACTTTGAATAGTAACAGGTTTGACGAATTATCTGAAATTTCACAAGCTCTATACAAGTTGAAAGAAAGTAATTTATTATCGGAAGAGGATATCATGGTATTCTTCCATATGCTTTTTATAAAAAATGAATACTTCCTGATAACAGGAATAAATGATTGAAATATAAACAATTTAAAACAAATCAACATGAAAAAATTAACAAGAAAAAGTTTAAGCGAATTGGCAATTATGATGCCGATTTTAAATGAAATTCAACAAAAAAAAATTGTCGGTGGAGGAGATGGGTCTATATATCATCCTTATACTGTAGCTGAATTTGATGCTATGTGTGCAAATGGAACTTGGAACGGAGGATATGTAGAGGATTGGGGTTATACCTACGCGGATGTAACTGTTAGTGGGTCATATGGAGGGAGTGGGTCATATGATTCATCAGGAAGTTACGTCTCCCCCTCTGGAAATATGTATAGTATCAATAATGCTGTTGACTTTCTTACCAATAATGCCAATGACTCTTCTACAGGATACTGCGCACGATCAGTAAGACAAGCAATTGAAGCTGGAGGTATTTCAACAGAAGGACGACCTAATTCGGCTTGCGATTATGATACTTGGTTACCAACAATCGGTTTCTCAGCTGTGGATTCTTCTAATTATACTCCACAAGTAGGAGATATAGTTGTTTTTGAAGCTATTGATGGACATCCATATGGACATATTGCAATGTATAATGGCCAGCAATGGATTTCAGACTTTGTTCAAATAGATATGTATGGAGGATCTGCGTACAGAAATGACTCCAATTCAACGTATACAATTTTAAGACATAATTAATTAAAAATAATATGAAAACAAGATTAGCAAGCTTACTATTAATTGCTTTTCTTATTTTTTGTATGTGTGGCGGTAAATCAGCTACTATGGGCATAACACAAAATACAAAAAATGTAGAATCGCAAAAAGTAATACTAGAAATTAAAAAATTCTATACATCTTATGCAACACACATAATGGAAATGCATGATGCTGCTAATGATTCAATCTTACAAGTATATTTTACTGATAGATTGTTATCTAAAATTGGAAGAATAAAATTAGCCACTCAATCTGATCCAATTATCAGAGCACAGGATTTTAGTAAATCTTCTATTTCTACCTTACAAGTAAAGCATTTAAACAATAACTGGTATATGGTAAGTTATACTCAAAATTTCGATAATAAGCAAACACAAATTCCTATAAGGGTAATACATAATAAACGCATAATGATTGATTATATTACTCCGGAGTGGAATAATTCACTCTATGGGGACAGCCTTTTTTTTGAAAAACCTATACCTGTTACAATAGATGATTCAACACCTTTATCATTGCTCAAAACATTTTATGACGCCTATACAGTGGAATATTGCAGTATGCCTTCCGACTTAACATCCCGATTAGAAACTCTACGCAAGAGGTATCTTACAACAAATGCTTTAACGCAATTTAAATCTGCAATAGACATAAATGATATGAACTATTTATCTGGATATGATTTACTGATTGATTATTACGATTTCGACAGATTGTGGATCCCTTCTATCAAGTTTATATATTTAGGTAATAATACATACCAAATGCAATATACAAAATGGAAAAATAATAGAACCACTATTACTTTAAGTGTTATAAAACAAGATGATAAATACAAAATTAATAACATTAAAATAGAGAAGTAACTATATGAATTTTTGGAACTGGTGAATTTTTATGGAATTTTTATTTTAATAAATTGATTATCAAAATAATATCATCTATATTTCTATATTTATTTAGCAATTCCAAATTCTTATATTATCAGCTGATAATTAATAGTAAACACGAATTTTTATCTATATTTAACAAAATCCGCACAAAATAATAGCTAAAAGTAACAATCGAAATGTAACAATAAGTAAAATATAAAATGAAAATAGCTTTTCTTTCTATTCTATCTCCCTACGAAGTAAATAATTGGTCAGGAACTTTATATTATATCTTTCATTCATTGCAAAAAACTCATGATGTGAAATGGGTAGGAGACAATATTGTTGAAAGAGTAAAAAAAAAACATTATTTACAATATAAAGAAATTCCTTTTATTCCTGAATTATATGCACCTTATTTCGCAGACATAATAGCAGAGTTGTTTAAGAAAAGAAATAAAGATGAATTTGATATTATTATAGCCCGCGATTGTGTTTTTATTTCCTATCTAAAAGTAGATATCCCCATTGTTTATATTGGGGATACTACTTTTGATTTGATCAAAGAGTCGTGGGGAATAACTAATAAAAAACTTATAGCACTATCTAATGAAATTGAGAAAAGAGCTCTGTTAAACTGCGATAGTATTGTTCTTAGCTCTAAGTGGGCTAAAGACAGCGCAGTTGAACATTACGGTATTACACCATCTAAAATACATATTATAGAGTTTGGCGCTAATATTACCAAAATACCAGAGGTAGAAAACTCTCAACTCTATAATATGGACACTTGTAATTTGTTATTTATAGGAAAAGATTGGGAAAGGAAAGGTGGTGAAAAAACTTATGAAGCATATAATATTCTGAAGAAAAAAGGATTTCCTTGTTCTCTTACAATCGTAGGGCATAATTTTTATCCGAAAGAATATGATGAAAATGTTAAAGTTATACCATATATTGACAAAGCAAAGGAGAAAGATAGAGAACTGTTCAAAAATATAATGCATAACTCTCATTTTTTATTTCTCCCTACAAATTTCGATTGTTTTGGAATAGTTTTCTGTGAAGCATCCGCTTATGGCATTCCCTCTATAACGGCAGATGTGGGAGGAGTCAGTCAAGTAGTTAGGGATGGCAAAAACGGTTATTTATTACCATCTGATGCAACAGCACAAGATTATGCAGAATTAATTGAATCTGTATTTAAAAACAAAACTAAATACAATGACCTGAGATTATCATCCCGAAAAGAGTATGAAGACAGGTTAAACTGGAATGTTTGGAGTAAAAAAATGAATACCCTCTTAAAAAAGTTCGAGAAAAAGTCAAATAAAAGATATAAATATTCTAATGAATACGACTTCTACATACCCACTTACGTCGTAAACCTAAAAAGCAGAACAGATCGTAAAGAGCATATTAAAAAACAGTTTGATAATAAAAAAGAATTCGAATTGCACTTGGTTGAAGCAATAGTTCATACGATAGGAACAATAGGACTCTGGGAAAGTATCAGAGAAGTTATACAAATTGCTTCTGAAAGGAATGATGATATAATTATTTTCTGTGAAGATGATCATACTTTTTCCGCCAATTATGACCGAGACTCATTATTTAGAAACATCATTGAAGCTGAAAAAATGGGTGTGGAAATTCTACTAGGGGGAATAAGTGGTTATGGAGTGGCTGTACCTACAGCTTCAAATTTATATTGGATAGATTGGTATTGGGGCAATCAATTTATTGTGATTTTTCAATCTCTATTTCAACGTATACTGGATTATTCTTTTAAAGATACGGATATGGCTGATTTAGTGCTGTCCGCTCTTACACCTAATAAAATGGTTATGTATCCTTTCATTTCCATTCAAAAAGAATTTGGATATTCGGATATAAATAAAATTAATGAGACACCTGGACACGTAAATAATCTTTTTGTCGAGGCAGAAAGAAGGCTATCTATTATTCACAAAATAAATAATTTATATAATTATAAAATTAATCTAAGGTAGATAATACTAAATGGATAAATTCTTTAGAAGTAAAATCTTTTGCTAATTTTTATTAAGATAATTGTAAAATAATTAGAGTCATTTGAAACCAAACTATTTTATACTTTCAACTATATTGTTTTTCAATTCGCTTTTTGCAGCCCAATCCCAAGTTACTAAACTAACTATAGATAAAGTCATTGATTCTTTGTCCTTAATTTCGCCGAAAGCAGAATTAGAAAACCTGAATTATCAGAATGAATTGTTGTTCTTCGAGAATTACAAAAAAAGTTTATTGCCTGCCTTGTTCATCAATTTTAATCCCATCAATTTCAATCGTTCTTATAGGGTTCTGCAACAACCGGATGACGGAAGTTACACGTATGTAGAAGATTATTCAAACAACAGCAGTTTAGGTGCTTCAATAAGACAAAAAGTTGCATTTACCGGCGGGGAATTAACCATCAACAGTAACTTGAATTACCTGAATGAATTTTCCCGGAAACGAAACAGTTTCAGCACAACTCCATTTACAATCGGATATTCTCAGCAATTATTTGGAGGTGGTAAACTTCACAGGTTAGAAAACGATATTGAATATGAAAAGAACATTGTTGCCATAAAGCAATACTGCAGTAATATCGCACAAATTCAGCATGAAGCTTTGAATTTTCTCATGAATGCCTTGCTGAACAAAATGGAAAGAGCCTTGTCATTACAAAACAAATTGAACAATGACACATTGTTGCACATCGCAGAAATGAAATTAAGGAACGGCAATATAACGGAATATGACTTCAAGCAGATGGAACTGCAATTCCTCAACACGCAATATGCGTATGAGGATGCCACAAAAAAATATGTGGAATCACGGCAAAGATTAATGACATTTTTAGGAATAAATGATGATAGTATTGATATAGACATGCCTGTTTTTGAGCTACCTTTGTCTATTGACACACATCTTGTAACAACATATGTGAAAAAGAACAATCCTTTTTTCAAACAACATGAAATACAGAAATTGGAAGCCGAAAAGAGCCTGTTTTCGGCAAAATTAAGCAATCGACTGAATGGCACCATTAACCTGAACTACGGAATAAATCAGTATGCGGAAACATTTATAGATGCTTACAGGCATGGAAATCAACGCCAATCACTGATTGTCGGGTTTCAAATACCCGTTTTTCAATGGGGAGTCAATAAGAATAGGATACGCATTGCCGAAAACAACCATAAAGTAAGTAGTTTGACCATTCAAAACAAAATACTCGAATTTGAAAATGACATAAAAGAAAAGATAAATACGTACAACCAATCCGTAAAACTTTGGTTTACTGCGGAGAAAGCTTACAAGTTATCACAGGAACAGTATCGGATGCAAGTACAAAAGTTCACATTAGGAAAAGTGTCCGTTTATGAACTCACTACAGCCCTAAATGACCAAAACGAAGCAATGCAACGCTACTATAGAGCTATTCGAGATTCTTTCGACAGCTATTTTTCGTTACGAAGAATGGCGTTGTATGATTTTAAAAAAGAAACAGAATTGGAGATGCTTTTTACAAATAGGAGAAAATGATCCATCATATTAGACAATTTAAATTTTTTATACTAAAATGATTTCTGACAATATTCCTGACTCTATTCCCGGTGAAGAAAGTTTGAATTTGCCCGTTGTTATTAACGGACATCCGGATTATCATTCTGAAAAATCAGAAGAAGTTCAATCTATCATCGACCGTATGCCTACACATTGGGTGAAATGGGTTGCACTCTGCGTTGGTTCTCTTATAGGGATTATTATATTATTGGGATTTTTGATACAATATCCCGATACAGTGGACGGACAAATTTCAGTTACCGGGAGTATTGCTCCAGTACGTCTTGTATCCAACAGCAATGGACGCATTTATCTGTTAGTTCCAGATAGAAGTGTAGTTGAAAAAGGTACCGTAATTTCATATATAGAAAGTGGCACAAATTATAAGCATATCCTAACAATAGAAACATTACTTCAGAAAATTGATCTTTCTAAAGTTGAACAGGTGGTTTTACCTGATACATTCATGCTGGGAGATGTAAGTTTAGCTTATAATTCATTTGTTCTTTCCTTTATGCAGTATAAACGTATTGTTACATCCGATATTTACGAAACTATGCAAAAAAATCTCCTGCACCAAATCACAACGGATGAAGCTGTAATTGCTAATATGGAGATTGAATTACGTTTGAAGAATCAGGTATTGGAAACATCAAGAAATCAATTGAGTAAAGACAGTGTTTTGTTTTCCATAAAAGGTATGAGCGAGCAGGATTACCAGCGACAACGCGCAGCCCATCTCTCTCTACAGGAAACCGAAATAAGTTTACAAAGCAGCTGTTTGATGAAACAATCCGAAGTAAATCGAAATAAACTAGAAATTCAACGAATACGTTTGGAGGAGAGTGAAAACAATGAGAAAGCTGTTTCTGAATATTTAACAAGAAAAAACGAATTATCCAATGCGTTAAATCTTTGGAAAGAGAGATATCTGCAATATGCTCCTATTAAAGGAGAGGTTGAATATCTTGGTTTTTGGCGGAATAACAGCTTTATACAATCCGGTCAGGAATTATTTTCAATTATTCCCGATAAAAACAATATTTTAGGCGAAGTAATGATCCCTTCATTTGGTGCCGGTAAGGTGAAAATTGGACAAACGGCTAATGTAAAGATCAACAATTATCCGTATGATGAATATGGCTTATTGAAAGGAGTAGTTAAATCCGTTTCCCGTATAACTAATAAAGTACAGACCAAAAATGGAACCGGAGATGCATATTTGGTTGTTGTAGCATTTCCCGAGGGAACGGTAACAAACTTTGGGAAACAGTTGTCTCTTGATTTCGAATCTAAAGGCACAGCAGAAATCATTACTAAAAGAAAGCAGTTAATTGAACGCTTATTTGATAATTTAAAAGCAAAAGGAGTAAAATAAAGATGCTATTAAAAAGATTCCCCGTAGAATATCAGATGGATTCGCAGGATTGTGGTCCTGCATCATTAAAAATTATAGCAAAACATTTTGGCAAATTCTATTCTTTACAAATGCTTCGTGATCGTTGTGGTATTACCAAAGAAGGTGTTTCGTTATTGGATTTAAGTACAGGAGCTGAAAGTATAGGACTTCGAACGTTAGCCATTAAATGCACACTGGATGACGTATTCAATAGTATTCCTTTTCCCGCTATTATTTTTTGGAAAAACAATCATTTTGTTGTGGTTTATGGTGCAGACAAAAAACATGTTTTCGTTTCTGATCCGGCAAAAGGGCGAGTAAAATATACACATGAAGAATTCAAAAAAGGCTGGTATCAAAAAGATGAGAAGCAAGGTGTTTTATTAGCTGTTGAGCCGATGGCTGATTTCAATGATTCAAAAGCAGAAAAAGAACAAAGAAAAAACAGTTTTTCAACTATTCTAAAATATTTCTTCCCATACAAAAGAAACTTCACGCTTGTACTCTTTATCATGCTCGTGGTTACACTATTACAGGGTGTGTTGCCATTTATCTCGAAAGCGGTTATTGATGTGGGAATCAAGACTTCGGATGTAAATTTCATAAATATGGTATTGATCGGAAATGTGGCCATTCTGCTTAGTGTAATGATATTCAATGTACTTCGGGATTGGATTCTGATGCACATTACCTCGCGGGTAAACATAGCATTGATTTCCGATTACTTGATCAAACTGATGAAGTTACCCGTTACTTTTTTCGAAAATAAATTGTTGGGGGATATTTTGCAGCGTGCGCAAGATCATGAACGAATCAGAAATTTCGTTATGAATAATTCACTTGCACTAATCTTTTCCACTTTAACTTTCGTGATTTTTGCAATTATATTGCTTATATATAATGCAATTATATTTTATATTTTTCTGGCGGGTTCCATCCTTTATGTTTTATGGGTGCTTTTGTTTTTAAGCATCCGAAAAAAATTAGATTGGGAATATTTTGAACTTATTTCTAAAAATCAGAGTTATTGGGTAGAAACCGTTTCAGCTATACAGGATATCAAGATATACAATTACGAAAAATACCGCAGATGGAAATGGGAGGAAATCCAGGCACGTCTTTATTATGTTAATAAAAGAGTATTAACCGTTACTAATACCCAGAATCTAGGCGCTCAATTTATAGAGAGCATAAAAAATATGTCTATCGTCTTTTTTTGCGCCATGGCGGTAATTAAAGGAGATATAACCTTTGGCGTTATGATTTCCACACAGTTTATTATCGGAATGTTGAACGGGCCGTTAATTCAATTTATTAATTTTGTAGTATCGGGACAATATGCCAAGATCAGTTTCCTCCGCATCAATGAAATCCGTCAATTGGAAGATGAAGATGAACTTTTGACTATCGGAACAAATACTACTATTGTACCCGAAGATAAAAGTATTACCTTGGAAAATGTCCATTTTCAATATACCGTAAATAGTCCGTTGGTTTTACGAAATGTATATTTGAGAATACCGGAAAATAAAATTACAGCGATAGTCGGAGGAAGCGGAAGCGGGAAATCTACGTTGTTGAAATTACTCGTCAGATTATATAAACCAACTTACGGCGAAATAAAAATTGGAGGAATGAACGTTAATCTCATCAATTTACGACAATGGAGAGAAATGTGCGGTGTTGTGATGCAGGACGGAAAAACCTTTAACGATACCATAATCAATAACATCGTGTTGGACGATGAGCTCATAGATTATGAAAAGCTAAGGGAGGTGTGTCGTTTGGCACAGATTGAAACGGAAATAAATGAAATGCCCAAAGGCTTTGAAACAATGATTGGTGAAAATGGACGCGGGTTGAGTGGAGGCCAAAAACAGCGTTTGTTAATTGCCCGAGCACTCTATCGGAATCCGCAACTACTATTTTTAGATGAAGCTACCAATTCGCTGGACGTAATAAACGAGCGAAAAATTGTGGATGCACTGAATGGTGCTTTCAAAAACCGGACGGTTATTGTTGTGGCTCATAGATTGAGTACGATCCGCAATGCAGACCAAATAGTTGTTCTTGACAAAGGATTTATCGTTGAAATAGGTAACCATGAAACTTTAATGGAAAAAAAAGGACATTATCATGCACTAGTATCATCACAAATACAATCGTAAAATGTTGGTTCGGAATGAACTATTATATTAATTAATGTTGCAGTGACTGTTAGTTATGAATAATTAGTCTTTAAAAAAGTTTACTTTGTTAAGGCTATATATAACCCAGCCAACCCCGCGAGTCCTAATTGGCTTTTATTGAATCACTTGTTTCATTGCGGCTATTGTTTGATATCTAAATTCTATTCTTGTCTCGTCGATTATTATTCCAAGAACTTGAAATGTTTTTCCAACTTGGTTAAAATAAATGTATTAGCTGCAAATCGATGTTTGAGTTGTTGACTTATGCAAATTTAGTTTTTTTATTATTAATATTAATCATTTATACTATGAGATTATTACATAAGATTATTCTAATTTCTGTTTGTCTTATTTTACCAGTACAATCTTATTGCCAACATGTGGCCTTTAATAAAAGCTTCAGGCTAAATGACAATCATCATTTAAGCAATAGAGATGTATATACATTGCAGTCTATGGGTATGATTTGCACTCCACCTGCAGGATTTTACGGTTCAAATAACTTGTTCAAATATAAATATACTCCTTCATTCAAAGACATCGGTTCTTTTATTGAGAGCAGCATCGAATCGAAGGAAAGAGACTTTGCTGTTTTGTATTACATTGACGATATATTCAATAAAGAAGACTCAATCAGTGCCTTATTTATTAAAAAATTCAAGATGGATATCAATCGTTTGCATTTAAATCAATTAAAAATACCGGAAGTAAACTCTATCCGTTATCATTCTAAAAGGTATGCCCGTAAAAGTTTAATGCAGATACGGCTCTTGTGTTTGATGTGGATATGCACGGTGAAATCCTGTCTGAAGAACTTGAGATGATTTTAGCATATTTTATTTTAGAGTAGGTAATTATTATTTAAACCCTATAATTTTTTATATTCATGAAATGTAAATATTATATTTTTTACATCCTTCCAGTAGTGGTCTTTATGGAGGCTTTTAATAACAATTCTTTGTGCGGACAAACACTTGAGGGTAGGTCTCGCGTCAATTTTATGCGCATTGCAAAAACATCGGACGTGCTTTATACCAACGATTCGACGTATTTCCTGATGAACAAGTCGCCCTTGAAGAAATTTCCGAATTATAAAAAACTATACGATAGATATAAAAACAAAACGATTGAAAACGTAGATGTAATGTATGGATCGGCAATTCGCCCGGACGGTACAACGAATTATTACATTGTATGGTATTTAAACGACAGTCTGTTATATTTGAGTGATTATGATACTCCCCAAAAACTGGACAACGAGTTAAGATATAGCGATGAAATAAAAA